>Ga0136619_10001036_pt1 | contig 10749 bp, 14 predicted proteins | sample AntDrymUQ3532106_2_FD_104807 | JGI IMG/M metagenome (GOLD analysis project Ga0136619, IMG submission 104807) | Polar desert sand microbial communities from Dry Valleys, Antarctica - metaG UQ353 (21.06) | ecosystem: Environmental > Terrestrial > Soil > Desert | place: Antarctica: Dry Valley... | reverse complement strand
GGCACCGTCACCTTCCTCTTCACCGATGTCGAGGGCTCGACCAAGCTTCTCGACGAGCTCGGCGCCGAGAGCTATGCCACGGCTCTCGCAGAGCACCGACGGATCGTGCGCGAGTCATGCGCGCAGCGCTCCGAGAAGCTCGCCGGACGAGATGCCTTCCCCGAGTGCAGGCAACGTCTCGGATGGCGGCGAAACGCTGTCGTGTAGCTCGAACAGCTGGATCGCGACCTCCGCGAGCAGCGCGACGAGCACGACGACGAGCCAGCCGCGGACGTTCACCCGCTTGCCGAGACGGAGGAGGCGTTGCACGTTGAGCCGGACTATCGCGCGCGCGGGAAGATGGCACAAGGCATTCGCAGAGGCATTCCAATGCAGCCGCCTCGCCACTGTTGCGTAGACGGGGTCGACCCTGACTCCTCTAGATTTGCGACATGGCTACCGAACTGACGTGGCTCGGGCACTCGACGTTTCGGCTCGACTCCCCGAGCGGCAAACGCATCTACGTCGACCCGTTCCTGAACGGGAACCCGAGGTGTCCCGAGAGCGAGCTCGAACCCGAGCGCTGCGATCTCATCGTTCTGACGCACGGCCACGACGATCATCTCGGCGACACCGTGGCCATCGCCCAGAAGTTCGACTGTCCGGTCATCGCCCAGGTCGAGCTCCGCGGCTGGCTCTCGCTGAACGGTCTCTCGATGGATCCGTCCCAGGCGATCAACAAGGGCGGCGCGATCGAGGTCGCCGGTGTCAGGCTGACGCTGACGCACGCGAACCACTCCTCGAGCGTCTTCGCCGACGGCCAGTTCCAGTACACGGGCGAGTCCTGTGGATACGTGATCGAGCTCGAGGACGGCTTCAAGATCTACTTCTCCGGCGACACGAACGTCTTCGGGGACATGTCCCTGATCGGGCGGATCTACGCGCCCGACATCGCGGTCATCCCGATCGGCGACCATTACACGATGGGTCCGCGCGAGGCAGCGGTTGCGATCGAGCTCCTCGGTGTCGTTCGCTGCGTCCCCTGCCACTACGGGACGTTCCCGCTACTCACGGGAACACCGGACGAGCTTCGGAAGCTCGTATCGCAGGGGATCGAGATCCTCTCGCCGGAGCCCGGAGAGACTCTCACCCTCTGATGCGCGAGCGCTGGTTCGGCTCGACGGGTCGCAGGGTGCCGGAGGTCGTCCTCGAGGGCACGATCGATCTCGAGGGAGCTCTGATCCTGGACGGCGTCTCCGATGTCGAGCGGATTCGGGCCGCGCATCTCGAAGGCACGCCAGTGGTGATTCGAGCGAAGAGCGCCGACGAGGTCGTGAGTGCGCTCTCGCGCGGCGAGGTGGCGTGCGTCGTCGTCTCGGACGAGGCACTCCTCGAGCTCGACCTCGCGGGGCTGACGTACGGCTAAATGCTTAGTAATTGAGAATCACGAACCTGGAGGTGGATGGCTACGAGCGCGTTGCCCGTACGGAGGACGCGGCGAGCGGGCTTCGCGCCTACATCAGCGTGCACTCGACCCGGCTCGGGCCCTCTCTCGGCGGCATGCGCCTGTGGCCGTACGCGACGGACGACGCGGCGCTCGAGGACGTCCTCCGGCTCTCCCGCGCGATGACCTACAAGTCGGCGGTCGCGGGCACGGGTCTCGGCGGCGGCAAGGCGGTGATCGTCGCTGACCCGAAGGACAAGTCCGAGGCGCTCTTCGAGGCCATGGGACGCTTCGTCGACGATTTCAACGGCGCCTACATCACCGCGGAGGACGTCAACGTCGGCATTCCGGATCTTCGCGCGGTACGCCGCAGCACCTCGCATGTCACCGGGCTGAGCGTGGAGGAGGGGGGTGGGGGGAACCCGCGCGCCGCCACCGCCCTCGGCTGTTTCCTTGGAGTCGGTGCAGCCTTGCTCGAGGCCACCGGGAGCGCTGAGCTGGCGGGTAAGGCGGTGGCCGTGCAAGGACTCGGAAGCGTGGGGTACGGACTCGCAGAGCATCTCCGGCGCGCAGGGGCAAGTCTCGTGGTCGCAGATGTGAACCCGGAGCGCCTGGCTGGCGCGACCGCCGAGCTCGGAGCGGAGATCGTCTCGCCCGAAGACCTGTACGACGTCGAGTGCGACGTCCTCGCGCCGTGTGCGCTCGGAGGCGTGCTCAACGACGAGACGATTCCGCGCCTCCGCTGCGCCGTCGTCGCGGGAGCCGCCAACAACCAGCTCCTGGACGAGCATCGGCACGGAGAGATGCTGCGAGAGCGCGCAATCACCTACGCGCCCGACTACGTGATCAACGCCGGCGGCGTCATCAACATCAGCTGCGAGCTACGTCCGGGTGGCTACGACGCGGAGCTCGCCGAGCGGCGGGTGCACGAGATACCGAAGACGCTGGCTCGCGTGTTCGCACGCGCCCGCGAGCGAAGGATCACGACCCATGCCGCCGCGCAAGAGCTCGCAGACGCCGCGCTTTCGGCCGATCCTGCGTAGGAGCGAGGCTTGCCTCGCCCTCCATGACTCCACCCGCGACCGGGGGCGAGGTGAGCCTCGCCCCTACACTCACCTAGTCGGTGATCTTGATGTCGAATCCGAAGGGAAGGACCGGCCAGAGCACGACTGCCGCTACGGCGGTGAGCACCTTCGCAGTGGTACCGAGGGTCTCGAAGTAGTCGTAGATCGCCGCGACCACGGCGCCGACGAGGATCCACAGAGTCGGAATAAACAGCAGCCTGATCGCAGCCATCGCGATCTAGTGCCCACTGCGACGCGCCGCGAAACCGCTCTAACCGGCCTACGACGACGGCCTTTCGTCGCCCGGGAGCCGCAGGCCTGCCGCCAGTGCTCGAAACGCCGGCACCGGATCGTGATCGGGCTTGGCGACGACCAGCACCGCCCCGTGCTCCTCGCCGGCAAGGGCGCTGACGAAGAGCTCGAGCCCGACCGCCAACGCGAACGCCTTGTGCGCCTGCTCGCCACCGAAGGGCACGAGCTCATCGGGCTGCGCGCTGCCCGAGAGCACGTCCCCGTACGTCACCGCCCCCATGGACACGTCCGCAACGAGCGGCTGCCCGTCGCTCGACGGGATCGCAATCGCCAGCGGGTTGGTTCCGGTCAAGGGCGGGCCTCCTTCTGGATGTGGGAGCCGCCGCGGTGAGGTGGCTGTCAGCACCGCGATGAGCCCGCCTTCGGCAAGCCGTCGTACCCAGTAGCCGAGCACGCCGCTCGGGAAGCAGCGCTCAGCGACGACGAGTCGGGCACGCGCGGGAGGATTCGACAGCGTCTTCCGCACGATCTCCTCGAGAACGTGATAGCCGAGGGCGCCGCCACCGTCCCAGCGCTCGAACCCCTCCTCCGCAACGACTCGCGAGGGCCGGGCGCCGGCGTCGATCTCGATGGTCTCCAGCCATGCGATCCGCGAGAAGCCGTGTCCGGCTTTTCCTCTCCGCTCTGCGTCCTCGAAGTGCGCGACGAGCGACGCGACGGCCTCGCCGTCCAGCCCGAGCGCCGCGAGCCGAGTCCGGGCCTCCTCGCTCGTCACGGAGGAGCTAAAGAACGGTAAGCGGCTTGCGGATCGTCCCGGCGCGGGACGCATTGACGGACTTCGCCAGCGCGAGAATCGCCTGCGCCGCTTCGGAGTCCGGCGCGACTTCGAGCACTGGCGTCCCGTCATCGGCGGCCTCACGCAGCACGGGATCGAGTGGGATCCGCGCCAGCAGCGTCGTTCCGATCTCGTCCGCGAGAGCCTGGCCGCCACCCGACCCGAAGAGCTCTTGGCCGGTTCCGACGAGGTAGGACATGTTCTCGACTGCCCCCACGATTCGCATTCCGGTCTTGAGCGCCATCTGCGCCGCCCGTACGGCCACCTGCTGCGCCGCCGGCTGCGGAGTCGTCACGATGAGCGCCTCTGCGCGTGGGAGAAGCTGGCCGAGAGACATGGCGACGTCGCCCGTCCCCGGAGGCATGTCGACGAGAAGCGTATCGAGGTCGCCCCAGTGAACATCCGAGAGGAACTGCTCGAGCGCCTTGTGCAGCATCGGGCCGCGCCACATGACCGGCGCGTTCTCCTCCAGGAAGAACCCGATCGACATCACCTTGAGATCTCCACGAACGGGCGGCACCATCATCTCGTCCACGGCGATCGGCTTCTGGTGGATGCCGAGCATGTGCGGGATCGAGTGCCCGTAGACATCCCCGTCGAGGACTCCGACCTCCTCGCCGAGCGTGGAGAGCGCGTACGCGAGGTTGACGGTGAGCGTCGACTTGCCGACCCCACCTTTGCCCGACGCGACGGCGATGACGCGCGTCTTGGGGGAGAGCGAGATCGTCCTTTCTGTGCCCTCGCGTCCGCCCTGCAAGCGTGAGACGAGCGCTGCCTTCTCTTGCGGACTCATCACGTCGAAGCCGAGCCGCACCGAGGTCACGCCCTCGACCGCTCCAACGGCCTTACCAACCTGCTCCTCGAACGAGTGCCGGAGTGGACAGCCGACGACGGTGAGCGCGATCGTCACCGAGACCGCGCCGTCGTCCTCGATCAGGACGTCGCGCACCATGTCGAGCTCGGTCACCGGCTTGCGGATCTCCGGATCGATGACCTGCTCGAGCGCTTTCAGGATCGCGTCGCGGTCGGGCCTCATCGGGTCGAGCGTACCTTAGTGTCGCTCGGAGCATGGGATCATTGCGGGATGCGGGCCAGCGACATCGATGTGCGTGAGTCGCCCATTCACGGCCGAGGAGTGTTTGCCAACCGAAGGTTTCGACGGGGAGAGAGAGTGCTACCGATCGACGATAGGCGAGTTGTCACCGCCGAGAATCCGCTCGATCCCGTCCAACGGGTGCCCTTTACGGTCTTGACGTACGTGCTGGGCTCACAGCAATGGTTGATATGGCGCTCCGGGGTCTGCATGAGGATGTCACCATCACCTAGGTAGTCCTGGTGATGATCGAGTTCACCTTTGGAGTGGCATACCGGAACATCGCAGCCGATGAAGAGATCACCTATGACTACTGCATCAACAGCTACGGCGACTTCGAGTGGGAGTGCAGCTGCGGCCATCCGAGCTGTCGCAGAGTTCATAACACCGACTTCTTCAAGCTGCCCGACGAGAAGCTCGTCGAGTATCTCCCGCTTCTCGATGATTGGTTCCTGGACTGGCAGCGGGACGCCGTTTCGGAGCTTCAAGAGCGACTCGCCAATCGCACCGCCGCGACCTAGCGAAGTGCCGCTGCGAGGGCGGCCACCAGCTCCGGCGTCGCGGCCGCGGCGACTCGCGAGCGCATGACGAGGTCGAGGGGCGCTGAGGCGAGCGGTGGGTCATCGAAGAGCTCGATCGAGATTCTGAGCTCCCGGAGGAGCAGCTGCGCCGCCGCGATGTCCACCGAACGGATGGGTTTCAGGCAACAGGCCGCGTCTACGCGACCGGCTGCGAGATGGCAGAGCGTAAGGGCGAGCGATCCCATGACGCGCACACGCTCGGCGAGGCCGACCATGCCCTGGACACGTTCCGCGACCGCCGGCGTCGTCGTGCCTTCGAAGGAGACGATCTCGATGGGGTCCTTCGGCGCGACGGCTCCCAGCCGTACTCCCGCGAGGAATGCGCCCTTGCCGCGCTCCGCAGTCCACTCCTCACCGGTACCGAAGTCGTAGACGTAGCCGAAGAACACGTCGGCCATCGTTGGACCTTCGGCGACGGCGAGCGAGAAGGAGAAAAAGGGAATCCCGCGCTTCGCGTTGACCGAGCCGTCGATCGGATCGACGACGACGCGCAGCGTGCCGCCCGAGCCGAACGTTCTCTCCCCGAGCTCCTCCGAGACGAGCACAAAGTCCTCTCCCAGTGCCTCCAGCCGCTCGACGACAGCATCCTCGGCAGCCTGGTCGATGGCGGTTGTGTCGTCTCCGCCCTGGCCTCGTTGGAGAACCGGCTCGCGCTCGACCCTCGTCGGCAGGCGCTCGAGCACCTCACGAATGTCGGCCACGCAGAGCCGACACGTGGCAAGCCAGTCCGTCATGGCTCGAGGGGATGGAAGAGGAGCCCCGACAGGGGCTTGGGAAAGAAATACGTGCTCTTCGGAGGCATGCGCCGGCCGCTCCGCGCAACCGCGAAGACGTCCTCTACGCGAGTCGCGCGAAGCAGAAACGCGGCGTCCACTTCGGCGCGATCCACGGACGCGACCGCCTCCGAGGCCGATTGCGTGTACCCGATCCCCTCTAGCCCGAAGCGATCGACGAGCTCGACGTCGAGCTCGTCCTCCTCGCCGTGCAGAAGCCCTATCCACCCGCGCCGATACGCAACGGCCGCTGACCGCGTTCTGGACTCGCCCGCGAGCAGAGCGAGCGCCTCGTCCACGGTCTCGACCGCTTCACCCTCGTCGAGCTTCGCAAGCTCGGGACGGTCTGAGAACGTGCGGTGCGTCGGGAACACGTGAAGACCGGGATCCGAGGTTGCGACGAGCAGCGCCATGATCCGCGCATGCGCGCCGAGCTCCGCCCCGAGCTCGAGAGCGCTCTCGTAACGGTGGTGGCCGTCCGCGATGAGCAGGCTGCGGTCTTCGAGCGAGCTCGGATCGAAGTCCGCGAGGCGCCAGAGCCGCGAGCCGCTCGCCTCGACATCAGGTCGCCGGTCCGGGAGCTCCGTGTCGAGATGCCCGTCCAGGAGCAGAAAGATGGGCTCCGGTTGGACGCGCGTCGCCCTGAGCAAGCGCAGCCGCTCCTCGCGGATGTGCGGGTGCGTCCGCTCATGGGGCAAGACACTTCCACTCTCGTAGGGCTCGGCCGCGAGCGAGACGACGATCCCGCGGCGCTCGCGCCCGACCCCGTCGGGGCCGACGTACTCCTCCGAGAGCAGCCACGCCGTCGGGTCGTCTTCGCGCTCGAGGATTCCCTCCGAGAGCCATTCGCCGTAGAGATCGGCTGCCTGCTCCGCCGACTCCGGCAGCGTCAGGTGGACGACGTTGTGGAGGCTGCGCGAGAAGAGCTGCTCGCGCTCCTCGCGGCCGACGGCGTCGTAGGGAGGGGCGACGAGGTCGACGAGCGGTCCGGCCGCGCCGGAGTAGCGGACGGCGCGAAACGGCTGCAGGTCGGCCATCGCGGCGAGCGTACCAACGCCTCGGAGGCCCGCTTCATAGACTCCGGACGTGACCACGATCGCCGAGCTCGCCGAGGACAGGACCGTGGAGGGCGTGTTCGCGGTCACGAAGAAAGAGCGGCGCCGGACGCGTGCGGGCGCGTCCTATCTCGCGCTCGAGCTCTCCGACGCGAGCGGGCGGATCGAAGCTCGCATATGGAGCGACGTCGACCTGCTCGACCAGCGGTTCGGCGAAGGCGACGCAGTGCGGATCCTGGGGCGCGTCGAGCGCTTCGGCGGACGGTTACAGGTGCAGGTGCGGGCGGTCGAGCCGGTGGACGATGCGGATCCGGCCGAGCTCACCCCCACGCTTCGCCGCGACGCCGACGAGCTGGACGGCTTCTTCGAGTTCCTCGCTGACGACATTGCCCATCCGGGACTGGCCGCGGTCGTCGACTCGGTCGTGCGGGACGCGGAGATCCGCTCCGCGATGAGGGGGCTTCCCGCCGCTGGCGCCGACGGGCACCACGGCTACGCGGGCGGCCTCCTCGAGCACACGGTCGGCGTCGCCACGCTCTGCCGGGAGACCGCGCAGCTTCACCCTCGCCTTCGCGCTGATCTGATTCTAGGCGCGGCGCTCCTGCACGACGTCGGCCGCGTCCGTGAGCTCGGCCGCGGTCCTGCGTTTCGCCAGACCGAGGAGGGGCGCCTGCTGGGACACGTCCATCTCGGGCTGCGACTGATCGAGGAGCGCGCTCGTGATCTCGACCCGGCCGTTCTCGCCGAGCTCCTGCACGCCATCGCCGCACACCACGACCGGCCTGCGGCGCGCACCGCGGAGGCCGCGGTGCTGTACCACGCGAACCAGCTCGACGCGCAGGCGGCGACGCGCCCCGTCGGCGACCGCGACTGAGAAAACGTGGCGTCGCTGCTGGCCCTGGGCGGTGCTCTGTCCTGGGGCGCAGGCGACTTCCTCGCGGGCCTCGCGGCGAGGCGCATCGCTGTCTTCGCCGTGCTTGCGCTCTCGCAGGCGATCGGCCTGGTGGGAGTCGCGGTCTGGGTTTGGCTCGCCCGCGATCCGTTTCCCGGGGTCGTCGAGCTCGTCCCTGCGGCGCTCGCGGGCTTGGCGGGCGCGATCGGGCTGGCCGCGCTCTATCGCGGGCTCGCAGTGGGCGCGATGGGGATCGTGGCGCCGATCTCAGCCGCGTCGCCCATCGTTCCGCTGTCGGTCGACGCGGCGCAAGGTGTCGTCCCGGCTGTAGTGCAGTGGCTCGGCGTCTCGCTCATCCTCGCGGGGATCGTCACGCTCTCTCGCGAGCCGAGCCGTGGTGGGCAGCGGATCGCCGCCGGTGCCGGGCTGGCCGTAGTCGCGGCTCTCGGGTTCGGGCTCTTCTTCGTCGGGCTCGACGCCGGGGCGGACGAGAGCGTGCCCTGGGCCGTGGTGGCGGCCCGGTCGGCATCGGTCACGTTCGCCGTTGCGGCAGCGGTCTTCATCACGCGGACGTCACTGCGTCCGCCGCGCGGGCTTCTGCCTGCGCTCGTTGCCATCGGGCTCTTCGACGCCGGCGCCAACGTGCTGGTCGCATACGCCACCACAAAGGGCGCAACCGGGATCGTCGCGGTACTGAGCGCTCTTTATCCGGTCGTGACCGTGGTGCTCGCCCGGCTCGTGCTCAAGGAGCAGCTGAGCATCTCCCGGAGGGTCGGTGGCGTGGTGGCGCTCGTCGGCGCTGCGCTCGTGGCAGCAGGGTAGACGACGCCGCGCGGGCCATCGTCGGTGGCGCCTCCATGGAGGTTGTACGCGCTGATCGCGCTCGGGCTCGCCGTCCGGGCACTCGCTGCGGGCCGGCTCGAGGGAGACAGCTTGCTCGACGCTGCCCGATCAGCCGACGCGTAGGTCCGCCGGCTTCAGGAGTTCGAGCACAACGCACTTGGACAGACGCTGTGCTCGAGATTCACGGAGACTCGGGTCGTCCAGCCGAGATGGGCGCCGCCACTTCTTCCGATACACCAAACCTCGATCGCCTTTCTTAGACGTTGAAGCGGACATTCACCACATCGCCGTCCTCCACCACATAGCTCTTGCCCTCCAGCCGTTGCAGCCCACGCCGCGCCGCCTCGGCGTGCGATCCGCATTCGAGGAGGTCGCGCCAGCGAATCACCTCGCATCTGATGAACCCGCGAGCGATGTCGGAATGGATGCCCTCCGCTGCGTCCAGCGCCGTCTCGCCGTAGCGCAACGTCCAGGCTCGCGCCTCCGTGTCCCCGACGGTGTAGAAGACGATCAGTCCGAGCGCATCCCTGAGCTGCCGCACGACCTCGTCGAGCGCGGACGGCCCTGAACGAAACTCGGCCGCCTCTTCGAGGGAAAGCTCGGCGAGCTCCAGCTCGAGCTTGCAGTCGATTCCCGCGGGGCCGTTCTCCACCAAGATCAGCGGCTTCGACGTCAGAGGCTCGAGCTCACGCGGAAGCTCCCTGTCCCACCCCGAGAGCGGAGCTCCACCTTCGAGGTGTGCCAGCATCGTCTCCAACAGCACTGACTCTTGTCGCGGCGCCAAGTCTCCCGACTTCGCGTCCTTGCGCACCTTCTCCAGTCGCCGCTCGACGTGGTCGCGGTCGGCCACGATCATCTCCAGCTTGAGCGTCTCGAGATCGCGAGCGGGATCGGCCCCGTCCGAGAAGGCGTCGACGACGGCCAAGAGCGCGTCGGCCTGCCTCAAACCGCCGGGAACGTCGACCTTGGTCGCGGGCACGTCGATCACGCGGATCGCCGCAGGCGTGATCTTCCGCGACCCGACGACCTGCGCAAGGCGACCGACTCGGTCGTCGGGAATCAGCGCCATGCCGACATTCGACTTCTCGGCCACGGACGCGTACGCGGTCACCTCGGCCCCAGCGCTCGTCAGCACATTGAAGAGCGTCGTCTTACCGGCATTGGGCAGGCCGACGATCCCGACCTGCAGGGGCAGAGCGGCTCCTTACTCTCCGAAGCCGACGCGCGACTCGCGCGCGAAACGCTTCGCGTACAGCACCCGTGGAAGTGCGAGCTGGACGTTGCCGTCCTGCGCCTCGAGCGTGAGCACACCAGGTGCGCCCGCGCTCAGCGCCTCCTCGAGGGCATCCGCGCTCTTCGAGGCCACCAGCATGATCAGGATCTGGCCGCCGTCGAGCCCGATCTCGACCCGGGCGAACTCATTGTCGCTAGTCAGTGGAAACCACCTCCGTGAGGACGCCGTGCACGGCGTCGGGATGGACGAACGCGACTTCGAGCCCGTAGAGGCCTCGCCGCGGAATGTGGTCGATTAGCTGCGCTCCCGCGGCGTCGAGATCACGGAGTGCTCCGTTGACGTCGTCTGTCGCGAGCGCGACGTGATGCATGCCTGGACCGCGCCTCGCGAGAAAGCGACCGACCGGAGTGTCCTCGCCGGTCGCCGCGAGAAGCTCGATGCGGCTGCCGCCCACGAGAAGCGAGACGGCGTCGACACCCTGGCTCTCCAACGAATCACGGTGCTCGACCCGCGCGCCGAAAAGCCGTTCCCACGTCTCGACCGCCTCGTCGAGGTCAGCGACCGCGATGCCGAGGTGATGGATGCCGCGGACCTGCACGCGGCCGATCGTACCTCCGGGTAGGGACCGGGCAGGCCCAGCCTGCTCGCGCCGTCCGAGGCGAGGCGTGCCTCGCCTCTGCGAAGGAGCGGTTGGCGAAAGCGGC
>Ga0136619_10001035_pt1 | contig 10765 bp, 4 predicted proteins | sample AntDrymUQ3532106_2_FD_104807 | JGI IMG/M metagenome (GOLD analysis project Ga0136619, IMG submission 104807) | Polar desert sand microbial communities from Dry Valleys, Antarctica - metaG UQ353 (21.06) | ecosystem: Environmental > Terrestrial > Soil > Desert | place: Antarctica: Dry Valley... | reverse complement strand
CGGCGACGCGGTGATGGCGGTGTTCGGCATCCCAGTCGTCCACGAGGACGACGCCGTTCGTGCGGTGCGGGCGGCGGTCGAGCTGCGCGAGGCGCTCACGGATCTGAACGGGGAGCTCGAGAACGCCTACGGCGTTCGGATCGCCGTTCGCACCGGAATCAACACCGGCGAAGTGATCGCCGGCGATCCGGCGCAGGGGCAGGCGTTCGCCACCGGAGACGCGGTCGTCGTCGCACAGAGGCTGGAAGCCGCCGCCGAGGGTGATGAGATCTTCGTGAGTGACTCGACGTTCAGGCTCGTGCGCGACGCCGTGACCGCCGAGCCCGTCCCAGCGCTCGAGCTCAAGGGGAAGGCGGAACCGGTGACCGCCTGGCGGCTGCTCAACGTCGAGCCGGGCGTCGCCGGCCTGTTGCGGCGGATGGACTCGCCGCTCGTCGGCCGCTCCACCGAGCTCATCCGTCTGGGCGTCGAGCTCGGGCGCGCGAGGGCCGAGCGCACGTGCCGCGTGGTCACCATCGTCGGCGAGCCCGGGGTTGGAAAGTCGCGGCTCGCAGCCGAGCTCGTCGCCTCGCTCGCCGGCGAGGCGCTCGTGCTCGAAGGACGGTGTCTGCCGTACGGGAGTGGAATCACGTACTGGCCACTCGTCGAGATCATCCGGAGGCTCGAGTTGGCCGCGGTGCTCGACGCGGAGCCCGACGGGGAAGTGGTGCACGGGCGCATCCTCGAGGTCGTCGGCCGGGTCGAAGCCCGCTCACGCAGCGACGAGCTCTACTGGGCCGTGCGGCGGCTACTGGAGACGCTTGCGCGCCAACGGCCGGTCGTGCTCCTGCTCGACGACGTGCAGTGGGCCGAGCCCACGTTCCTCGACCTGGTCGAGTACCTGGCCGGCTGGAGCCGCGACGCGGCGATCTTCATCTGCTGCCTGGCACGTACCGAGTTCGCGGAGTTGCGGCCCGGTTGGACGATGTTGCCGCTCCGGCCGCTCTCCCCCGAGGACACCACCACGCTGCTCGGGAACCTCGCGGGACCGCTCGACCCTGCGACGAGCAGTGAGCTCGGGCGCGCCACCGGGGGCAACCCGCTCTTCCTCGAGGAGATGGTGCGGATGCTCGCCGAAGATGAGCGGCTCGTCGCGGGTCGAGGCCAGCTCGTCGGCGGTCTCGACGCGCTCCGCGTGCCCGCCACGATCCAGGCTGTGCTGGCCGCGCGGCTCGATCGGCTGGAGGAGGGCGAGCGCGACGTGCTCCAGCGTGCGTCGGTGATCGGTCAGGTGTTCTGGTGGGGAGCGGTCGCCGAGTTGACGCCGTCGGATCGCGTTGCCGCCGTCCCCGGTCAGCTGCAGGCGCTCGTCCGAAAGGGGCTCGTCCGGCCGGACCGGCGGACGCTCGCAGGCGAGGACGGCTTCCGCTTCGCACACATCCTCGTTCGCGACGCGGCCTACGACTCGATGCCGAAGCGGCGTCGCGGTGAGCTGCACGAGCGCTTCGCCGACTGGGTCGAGGTGCGGGCTCCCGACGAGTACGACGAGATCCTCGGCCATCACTTGGAGCAGGCGCTGGCCTATCGGCTCGAGCTCGCTCCGGCGGGACCTGCGGAAGCAGCACTAGCAGATCGGGCGGCGGAGCGCCTGGCGCACGCCGGACGGCGGGCGCTCGCGCGCGACGATGCGCACGCGGCGGTCAACCTGCTCGGCCGCGCCTCCGCCTTGCGAGCCCGGGATGCCGAGCTCCTCCTCGACCGCGCCGACGCGCAGGCCCAGCTCGGCGAGGTTCGGGCGGCCGAGGAGACCTTCGGCGCGGCGCTCGAGGCGGCCGTCGCCGCGGGCGACCCGCGGAGCGAGATCTGCGCCCAGCTCGAGCTGGGCATGATCGGCCTGCTGACCCGCGGGGACGTTCGGGTGGACGAGCTGGCCGCGGAGGTCGAGCGCGCCCTGCCCGCGTTCGAGCGGGCCGGCGACGACGCGACGCTCGCTCGAATCCTGACGCGGCTTGCCGAGGCGTACTGGTGGCGCTGCCAGATCGTGGCGATGCAGGACGTGCTGGAGCGAGCTCTCGTGCACGCCCGGCGGGCTGGGGACGAGCGGCAGATCGCGGCCGTGGCGGTGCGGCTGGGCTTCGCGGCGATCATCGGGCCGACACCGGTCGAAGAGGGCCGCCGTCTCGTGGCCGACGCTCTCGAGCACACTGCGGACGGGACCTCCGCCAAGGGAATGCTGCTGTTGACGAGCGCCCTGCTCGCGGCCCTCCAAGGTGACTTCGACGACGCACGGGACCGCGCCGCGCGCGGCACCGAGATCCTGGACTCACTTGGCCGCAGCGTCGGCCTCGCGGCGATCACCACCTGGACGGCTGCGATCGACCTCCTTGCTGGCGACGCCGTCTCCGCCGAACGCGACTTGCGCGGTGCGCTCGAGCAGCTGGACCGGGTGGGGCAACGCGCGAACGCGGCTTCGGTCGCCGCGCAACTCGCCGAGACGCTCGCCAGCATGGGTCGGCACGAGGAGGCCTTGTCACTGACAGTCGCAAGCGAGGCCGCGGCGCCGCTTGATGACGTGCACGCGCAGATCGCGTGGCGCGTCGCCCGCGCGAAGGTCTCGGCAGCGCTCGGGGACGGCGCGGCTGCAGAGGAGACAGCCCGGGAGGCAGTCAGGCTCGCCTACGAGACCGATTCGCCGTATTACACCGCCGACGCGCTGGAGGCGCTTGCGGTTGCGCTCGACGCCGCCGGGCGGCCGGCCGAGGCGGACGCCGCCGCCGGCGACGCGCTTCAACTCTTCGAGGCGAAGGGCAACCGCTTCGCCGCCGCCCGCCTCAGGAGCGCGCGAGCGGCGGGACGTACAGCGTCGACGCCGGGGTGACCGCCTTCGCGAGGCCGTTGAGTGGGACGCGACGGACGAGGGGATCGACGCCCGCGTAACGGGAGGCCTCGTAGACGACGACCTCGTGGTCGTCCCCGTAGATCGTGCAGAGGACGCGGACGAGCGCGTCGAGCGCGGGAGCGTGCGGCTCGGCGGAGTGATTCGAGCTGCCCGCCACGCCGATCTGCCAGAGGACGAGCGCGGCCCGGGGCTCCACGACCGGCCGGTCCTCGAGGAAGCGCGTCGACTCGTAGCTCTGGCAGCCGGTGCGAGCGGGATCGACGCCGAGGTCGGCAAAGAGACAGTCCTCGGCAGAGACGCCGGGGAGCATCCGCGCGGAGTAGCCCTCGCGACGCGCTTGCTCGATCGCCTGGTGCGACGGCAGCACGAAGACGCCCGGATGACCGTAGAAGGCCGCACAGACACGCCGGCCGGCCCTGACGGGCGTAAGGATCGCCTCGACCATCCGCCCGTACGCCTCGCGCCGGTGCGCGCCTTCGACGTAGCACGACTCGAGCGAGCGAGCCCGCGGATTCAGACGCTCGATCCCCTCCGCCGAGATGGGATCGGTGACGAGGTACAGCACCTCGTCGGCGGACTCGATCGCCGCCCGTGCCTCGCTCGTCAGGCGGGCAGCGCCGATTCCCGTACCGACGACGAGGAGGGAGCCGCTCAGTAGGGCGGAGACACCACCCAGATCGGGACAGCCTTGTGCGACCCGGTCACCAGCATGATGTTTTCCTCGATCTGGGCGAGCGTTCCCTTGAGCAGCAGCGCTGATGTCCGCTCCCCGATCAGTCCGCTCTCGACCTTGTCCGCGATGTATTGCTCACGGTCGTCGTGGTATTGCCGCAGGTTGACCTCCTGCAGGAGGTCAAGAAAAAACTGTCTGAGCTCTTGTCCGATCCGCTCCTCTGCGATGTTGTTTTCCGGTTCCACGTGCGCGACGCTACAAGCCGCGCAGCACGGAGTCAACGTCTCGATACGCTGGCCGGAATGGATCCGCTCGCTCTGTTCTCAGCGAAGACGCGCCGCTGGTTCGAGCGGGCGTTCGAGGTGCCGACACCGGCGCAGGTTGCCGGCTGGCCCGCGATCGCGACCGGCGGCAATGTGCTCATCCAGGCGCCCACCGGCTCCGGCAAGACGCTCGCCGCCTTCCTCTACGGGATCGACCGGCTCGACAAGCGGCCTGGCGAGGGGCTGCGCCTGCTGTACGTCTCGCCGCTGAAGGCGCTCAATTATGACGTCGAGCGAAATCTGCGCGGGCCGCTCGCGGGGCTTCAGTCCGAGCTTCGCGTCGCCGTCCGCACTGGCGACACGCCCCAGAAGGAGCGCGCCGCGATCGTGCGTACCCCACCGGACATCCTGATCACGACGCCGGAGTCCCTCTTCCTGATGCTGACTTCTCGGGCGCGGGAGGTGTTGAGGTCAATCGAGACCGTGATCGTGGACGAGGTGCACGCGGTCGCGGGGACCAAGCGCGGCGCGCACCTCGCCCTCTCCCTCGAGCGCCTCGACGCGCTCCTCGAGAGCCCGGCCCAGAGGATCGGCCTCTCGGCGACGCAGCGGCCGCTGGAGGAGATCGGTCGCTTCGTCTCGGGAGACAGGCCGATCCGGCTCGTCGACGCGGGCACGCGCAAGGAGCTCGACCTCGAGGTTGTCGTGCCGCTCGAGGACATGCGCGAGCCGGGCGGCCGTCCCTACGAGAACCCTCCCGAGGCCGACGGAAGCGTCCTCGGCACGAGCACTGAGGGCGGGATCGGCTCGATCTGGCCTTCGATCTACCCGGAGCTGCTCGAGCTCGTGCGCGGCCACCGCTCGACGATCGTCTTCGTCAACAGCCGTCGTCTGGCCGAGCGGCTCGCGCTGCGCCTGAACGAGCTCGCAGAGGAAGAGATCGCCCGCGCGCACCACGGTTCGCTGGCGCGGGAGCAGCGGGTCGAGATCGAGGAGCTGCTGAAGGCAGGTCAGATCCCGTGTCTCGTCGCCACCTCCAGCCTGGAGCTCGGGATCGACATGGGTGCCGTCGACCTGGTCATCCAGGTGGAGAGCCCGAAATCGGTCGCACGCGGGCTGCAGCGGATCGGACGGGCGGGCCACGAGCTCGGCTCCGTCTCGAAGGGTCGGATCTTCCCGAAGTTCCGCGCCGATCTGCTCGAGTGCGCCGTCGTCGCGCGCGCGATGCGCGAGGGCGCGATCGAGGAGACGTCGATCCCGCGCAATCCGCTGGACGTGCTCGCCCAGCAGATCGTCGCGATCGTGGCCGAGGACGAGATCGAGGTCGACGCGCTGCACTCGCTCGTCCGCGGCGCGTACCCGTTCGCCTCCCTATCACGCGAGCAGCTCGAGAACGTGCTGGACATGCTCGCCGGTCGCTACCCCTCGGACGAGTTCGCCGAGCTGCGGCCGCGCATCGTCTGGCACCGCACCGCCGGTGTCATCCGCGGCCGCACCGGCGCGCGGCGTCTGGCCGTGATGAATGCGGGAACGATCCCGGACCGCGGGCTCTTCGGCGTCCACCTCGTCGGTTCTGCTGCTGAGAAAGGGGGCGGCCGAGTCGGCGAGCTCGACGAGGAGATGGTGTACGAGGCGCGGCAGGGGCAGACGTTCCTGCTCGGCGCGTCCACGTGGCGGATCGAAGAGATCACGCGCGATCGCGTCCTCGTCTCTCCGGCCCCAGGAGTCCCTGGCGCCGTGCCGTTCTGGAAGGGCGAGGGCGTTGGCCGGCCCTTCGAGCTCGGCGAGAAGATCGGTATCGCGTCGCGGTCGCTTGTCGCGCTCAGCGACGCCAAGGCCGTCTCGACGCTGCGCTTGGACTACCACCTCGACGAGCGTGCCGCCCGCAATCTCCTTGTCTTCCTCCGCGAGCAGGAGGCCGCCACCGGTGTGGTTCCGTCCGACCGCACGATTGTGATCGAGCGCTTCCGCGACGAGATCGGCGACTGGCGCGTCTGCATCCTCACGCCGTTCGGGGGCCGGGTCCACGCCCCCTGGGCGATGGCGCTCGCAGCAAGGCTGCGTGGCGCGCTCGGCATCGAGGTGCAGTCGATCTGGTCGGATGACGGGATCGCGCTCCACCTGCCCGATGCCGACGCGCCGCCGCCCGTCTCCGACCTCCTGATCGACCCCCAGGAAGTCGAGGAGCTGGTCGTCCAGGAGGTCGGTCAGACGGCCCTCTTCGGCGCACGTTTCCGCGAGAACGCGTCGCGTGCGCTGCTGATCCCGCGCCGCCGGCCGGGGCACCGGACGCCGCTCTGGCAGCAGCGGCTGAAGGCGCAGAGCCTGTTGCAGGTCGCGCGGAAGTACGGCTCCTTCCCGATCGTGCTGGAGACCTATCGCGAGTGCCTGCAGGACGTCTTCGACCTGCCGGCGCTGCGCCGAATCCTCCAGGGCCTGCAGACGCGCGAGCTCGACCTGGTCGAGGTGGAGACGGCCTCCGCGTCCCCGTTCGCGGCCTCTCTCCTCTTCGACTACGTCGCGACCTACATGTACGAGGACGACACACCTCCAGCCGAGCGTCGAGCCCAGGCGCTCTCGCTCGACCGCGACCTGCTGCGTGAGCTGCTGGGCCAGGAGGAGCTGCGCGAGTTGCTCGACCGTGGCGCGATCGAGGAGGTCGAGAACTCCCTGCACCCGGCACCTCGGAACGCCGACGAGCTGCATGACCTGCTGCGGAACCGCGGCCACCGCTTCGCCGGTGACTACGACGAGGGCTTCGCCGAGACGCTGCTGCGCGAGCGGCGGGCGATCCGCTTCCGTCTCGCCGGGAGCGAGGCGATCGCGGCGGCGGAGGACGCCGGGCGCTACCGCGACGCGCTCGGCGTGATGCCTGCCGGTGGGCTTCCGGACGCGTTTCTCGAGGGCGGACCCGAGTCGCTGAAGCAGCTCGTGATCCGCCACGCGAAGGGTCGCGGACCGTTCACGACCGCCGAGGCAGACGCTCGCTTCGGGATCGAGCTCGAAGACCTGCTTCGCGAGCTCGAGCGAGCCGACGAGTTGGTGCGGGGCGAGCTGCGCCCCGGCGGGAGCGAGCGCGAGTGGTGCGATCCGGAGGTGCTGCGGCGGCTGCGGCGCGCCTCTCTCGCCGCGCTGCGAAAGGAGGTCGAGCCCGCGGAGCAGGCCGCCTACGGTCGGTTCCTCCCGGCCTGGCACGGGATCGGTCGTCGGGCTGCTCTGCGCGAGGCACTCGTGCCGCTGCAGGGGCTCGCCCTGCCCGTCTCGCTTTGGGAGTCGGAGGTGCTGCCGCGACGGGTCCCGAACTACCAGCCTGCGTGGCTCGACGTCCTCTGTGCCTCGGGCGAGCTCGTCTGGGTCGGCGCTGGCCTCGACCGCGTCGCCGTGTACTTCCGTGAGGATGCGCCGCTTCTGGGCAAAGCCACGGCTTCGGAGCGCCCCGGCCTAGAAGTGCACGACCGAATTCGAGAGGTGCTCGGCCGCAACGCTCTCTTCTGGCAAGACCTGCTCAGAGAGGCCGAGTTCGAGAGCGAGATCGCTCTGCCCGCGTTGTGGGAGCTCGTCTGGGCGGGCGAGGTGACGAACGACGCCTGGGCGCCGTTGCGAGCCGGCCGCCGCTACCAGGCGCCGCGGGCGGACCGTAGGACACGACGCTTCTCCCGCACGAGGGAGACGCAGGTCACCTCGACGCAGGGCCGCTGGTCGCTCACCGCGGGCTTGTTTTCAGGTGCGTCCGACCGACGCGCGCTCGCGGAGCTGCTGCTCGAGCGCCAGGGGATCGTCACCCGCGACGGCGTTCGCGGCGAGGGGATCTCGGGCGGCTACGGCGCCGTCTACGGTGAGCTCAAGGATCTCGAGACGATCGGTGTTTGTCGACGGGGCTACTTTGTCGAGGGCCTGGGAGGGGCTCAGTTCGCGCTGCCCGGCGCGGTCGAGCGGCTGCGCGAGCTCCGTGCGGAGAACGAAACCGAGCCGCTCGTGCTCGCCGCGGCCGACCCCGCGCAGCCCTACGGCGCCGCCATCCCGTGGCCTCGACGAGCCGGTGCGCGCGCAGCGCGCGTCGCAGGCGCTCAGGTCGTCCTGCTCGGCGGCACGGCGGCGCTCTTCGTCGAGCGGGGTGGCCGGACGCTCGTGCCGCTGCGCGAGCCCGACGAGGAATGGCTGCGCCCTGCAATCGAGGCGCTCGTTACGTACGTCCGATCCGGCGGTGCCAAGAGACTTGCAGTCGAGCGCTTCGACGGCCGCCCGGTGGTCGAGACGGAGATCATGCCGCTGCTCGTCGAGGCCGGTTTTCTCGCCGGCCCGCGCCGCGCAGTACTCCGGCCCTGATTCACATCGGCTTCCCATTGGGCGAGAGCGGGAAAGGACTCGGCATGACGGCGGCGGCACTCGAGGCGTTGCGGGACGAGCTTGCGGGCGTGCGCCTCGAGCTCGATCTCGCAGGAGCCAAGCAGGCGCGACACGTTCGCGACGAGCTCCTCGGGCAAGTCGACGACTACCTGCTCCCGCGGCTGAGCCGGTTGGACGCACCCCTCCTGATGGTCGTTGGCGGCTCGACCGGCGGCGGCAAGTCGACGCTCATCAACAGCCTCGTCGGTTCGCAGGTGAGCCCGGCCGGCGTGCTGAGGCCGACGACCCGCGCACCCGTGCTCGTCTGCAATCCCGAAGATCTGCGTTGGTTCGAGGGTGACCGCGTGCTGCCGCAGCTCGCGCGCACCACGGGCGGGCCGGCCGGGCCGGGTGCGCTCCAGCTCGTGGCGACGGCTGCGTTGCCCTCCGGCCTCGCGTTGCTCGACTCCCCCGACATCGACTCCGTCGCGGCCGAGAATCGCCTGCTGGCGGGACAGCTCCTCGCGGCAGCCGACGCGTGGCTCTTCGTCACGACCGCCGCCCGCTACGCCGATGCCGTGCCCTGGGAGCTCCTGCACGCGGCCCGCGACCGGAGCACGAGCCTCGCCGTCGTGCTGAACCGCGTGCCTCCCGAAGCGACCACGGAGGTGAGCGCGCATCTCGAGCAGATGCTTGGCGAGCGCGGCCTTGACGGGACGGAGCTGCTCGTCGTGCCGGAGAGCCGCCTCGAGTCGGGCCTGCTGCCCGCCGAGGCGCTCGCATCCGTACGCCGCTGGCTCGACGCGCTCGCGTCGGACGCGCAGTCGCGCGCTGCCCTGATCCAGCGGACATTGGCCGGCGCGCTCGCGAGTATTCCGGCTCGCGTCGGCGCGGTCCGACGTGCGGCCGAGGCGCAGGCGGCGGCGGTCGAGGAGCTGCAGCGGCAGGTCGCGAACGCGTATGGTCGCGCTCTCGAGGAGGTCGAGGAGACTCTTCGAGGCGGGTCGCTGCTGCGTGGAGAGGTGCTCGCCCGCTGGTACGAGGTGGTCGGAACCGGCGACCTGATGCGGGCGCTGGAGTCGCGAGTGGCCTGGGCACGAGACCGGATCCGGAGCGTCCTCAGCGGGAGACCGACGGCCGACACGGCGGTGAAGGAGGCCGTCGAGACGGGAATCGAGGCGGTGGTTCGCTCCGCAGCGGAGCGCGCGGCAGAGCGCACCGGAGCGGCCTGGCGTGCCGCACCAGCGGGTGCCGCGCTCCTTGCAAACGCCACGCGGCTCGATGCCGCCTCGCCGGGACTCGCCAAGGCCGTCGAGCGTGAGGTTCGCGACTGGCAGGCGTCGGTGTTCGAGCTCGTCCGTGTCGAGGGGATGGGCAAGCGCACGACCGCCCGCATCGCCTCGCTCGGCGTGAATGGCGCCGGCCTGACGGTGATGCTGGCCGTCTTCGTCCAGACTGGAGGGCTCACAGGAGCGGAGGTTGTGATCGCCGGAGGCACGTCGGCCGTCGGCCAGAAGGTGCTCGAAGCGATCTTCGGCGACCAGGCCGTGCGCGCACTCGCGGCCAAGGCCCGCGACGACCTGCTCGAACGCGTTCGCCGGCTCCTCGACGAGGAGGCCGAGCGCTTCAGCTCTCTTCTGGCGCCCGCCGACGCCGACCGGCAAGCGCAGGAGGGTCTCGACGCGGCGGTGGCGGCGCTCGAGCGCGCCAGGTGAGCGATTCGCTCGACCGTCGGCTCGCCGCGCTCGCCGAGGCGGCAGATCTAGGGCAGGAACGGGTCGACGAGGAGATCGTGGCCACTACGCGAGCCGTCGTGAAGAAGGCGGGCGCGCGACTCGGCCTCGGTGTCGAGCGGACCGTCATTGCGCTCGCGGGGCCGACCGGCGCCGGCAAGTCGTCGCTCTTCAACGAGCTTGCCGGCTCCGCGCTTTCCGAGGTCGGCCGCCTTCGGCCCACCACGTCGACGGCCGCGGCAGCCGCCTGGGGAGAGGGGGCCGCCCCTCTCCTCGACTGGCTCGATGTACCGCGTCGCCACTTGCTCGACGATCCGGAGCTCGCCGGGCTCGTTCTTCTCGATCTGCCAGACTTCGACTCCGTCGAGTCCTCACATCGACTTGAGGTCGACCGGCTGATCGAGCTCGTTGACCTCGTCATGTGGGTCGTCGACCCCCAGAAGTACGCGGACGCTGCCTGGCACGACGGCTACGTGAGGCCGCTGCGCCGGTACGCCGCCGCCATGGCGGTCGTCCTCAACCAGTCCGACCTGCTGTCGGAGCAGGCGCTTGCCTCCTGCGCCGCAGACCTGGCGCGGCTCCTGGAGCGCGACGGCGTCGCCGGAGTGCCGGTGCTGGCGGTCTCGGCGCGAGCGGGAGAGGGACTCCAGGCCGTGCGCGCGCTGCTCGTCGAACGGGTCGCTGCGCGGGAGGCCGTCGTCGCTCGTCTCGAGGCGGACGTCGAGGTTGCGGCGGAAGGCCTTGCTCGCTTCTGCGGAGCCGAGCCGGGCGCGCGCGCCGGCCGCAAGGAGCGTGACCGCCTCCTCGATGCGCTCGCCGACGCCGCCGGCGTGCCGACCATCGTGCGCGCCGTCGAGTCCGCGCACCGCCGGCGCGGGGCGCTGGCCACGGG
>Ga0136619_10001032_pt1 | contig 10775 bp, 14 predicted proteins | sample AntDrymUQ3532106_2_FD_104807 | JGI IMG/M metagenome (GOLD analysis project Ga0136619, IMG submission 104807) | Polar desert sand microbial communities from Dry Valleys, Antarctica - metaG UQ353 (21.06) | ecosystem: Environmental > Terrestrial > Soil > Desert | place: Antarctica: Dry Valley... | reverse complement strand
TCAGTAAAGCTCTCGTGGCTGGCGACCGTGTCAGGCACGGGACCGGTCGTAGTGGACGTGATTACAAAGAGTCACCACCCGATGACGGATGGTGACTCTTTGGGTTTGCGTAAGGCATGTCTGGTGGAGCTGAGGGGAATCGAACCCCTGACCTACTCGATGCGAACGAGTCGCGCTACCAACTGCGCCACAGCCCCGCGGCGGCCGACGGGCGCCGGCGAGCGATGTTGAGGGTAGCAGCCAGTCACTCCCCCACGGCGCGGCGGTAACCGCGCGGGCCGGGGTCGGCGAGGTCGTGCAGGCCGGGGTCCTCATCGTCGAGGTCGATCACCGCGGTGCCCTCTGGAGCCGCCGGCAGCGGCTTGGGCCGCAGCGGCGGTAGTGCCGGCTGCTCGGGCTCGCGCCGGGTGCGTTCGTCCTGCTCGCGCTGCTGGTGCGGCTCGAGCGGCTCGAGCTCGGGCAGCGCCGGATCCTCCGACGTGTCGTCCGCGTCCCGTTGCTCGCGCTGTGCGACGTACTCGGCCACCGTCCGGCCACGGCGGGTGCCCGCCATCCTGGCGGCCCGGCGCTGGCGGATCTCCTCCTCGATGCGCACCTGTCGCCGCAGGTAGATGAGGTAACCGATAAGGAACAGGTCAATGGCGGCGTGCACCCACCACAGGATCGGGTCGGCGACGACGCCGGCCACGGCGGTCGCGATCATGGCCAGTACCAGGGCCAGCACGACGCGCTGGCGGACGGAGTAGCGCGCTCTGGCGGCGAGCATGGCGGCCTCGGGGTCGAATCCGCCGCGCCCGGAGCGGTAGCCGCGCCCTGGCTTCGGAGCAGCCGGCGCTGCCTGGGCGCGGGGCTCGGGCTCGGGGGTGAACACGGCCTCGGCGAGCGAGTCCGGCTCTTCCTCAGACCCGTCCACGGTGGCCGGTTCGAGTTGCTCGCCGGCCATCGGCTCTGGCTCGTCGTCGACGTCCGGCTCGGCTTTCGGCGCGTCCACCGGCTCGGACCCGACGTCCGCGCCAGCTGCCACGTCCTCGCCGAGCTGCCGGTCCGGCTTCAGCTCGTCCATCCCGCTCACCTCCTGGACCCGGCGACTCACGCCCGGCCGCTCCAGCACCCGGCAGGCGAGCGCGGCCTCACTCGGCCGGGCCACCTCCTGGCGGCGACGCGCCACGATCGGGACCAGGATCAGCAGCCAGGCCACCACCAGCCCGACGAAGATCAGGGAGCTGGGCACGATGGTCACCTCCCGTACCAGTACCATGATCGCGCTTGCGCACTCACGGTAGCCATCGGACCGTCGTGTTCAGCGCAGACGCGCCGCAGCGACCCGCACGATCACGCTCGGGTGACCCGGCCGTCGGCCACCAGTCGAGACACCAGGCTCGTCGCGCGGTCCTCGGTGGTCATGGCGAAGCAGAGGTGGTCACGCCACGCGCCGTCGACGTCGAGGTAGCGCCGGAACATCCCCTCGTGCCGGAACCCGAGCTTCTCCAATACCCGCAGGCTCGCGCCGTTCTCCGGCCGCACGGTGGCCTCGACCCGGTGCAGTCCGACGACGTTGAAGCAGTGGTCGACGGCCAGCGCGGTGGCCGCCGTCGCCACCCCGCCGCCGATCACGTGCGTGCCGACCCAGTAGCCGATGCTGGCCGACAGCAACGGCTCGCGCACCACGTTGCCGACCATCACCTGCCCCACCAGCCGCCCGTCCAGCGTGATCACGAAGGGCAGCGCCAGCCCCCGCCGGCCGGCCCCGCGCATGGCGTAGTGCCGCAGCACCCAGTCCGACGGGGTGTGCCGCTGTGCCCACTGCCCGACCGGGCCCGGCTCCCACGGAGCGAGGTGCCGCTCGTCGCGCCGCCGCATGTCCGACCACGCCGACGCGTCGAACAGCCGGGCCGGGCGCAGCGCGACAAGGCCCGCCCGAGCCCGAACCGGGCCGACCCGCGCCGGCCACCCAGGGTGACGGCTGGTCGGCCGCGGCATCGGTGGTAGGCCCACGGGGCCAGCTCAGCCGCGGGGCGAGAGGAACGCGACGCTGACTTGCTCACCGACTGTGACCTCGGTGACGTCCTCGTCGAGCACGATCAAGCAGTTGGCCTCGGCCAGCGCTGACAGCAGGTGGGTGCCGGCCGTGCCCAGTGGCTGGACGACGTAGTCACCGGTCGCCTCCTCGCGCAGGAGCCGGCCGCGCAGGTAGCCGCGCCGGCCGAGCGTCGAGGTCACCGGTGAGGTCAGCCGGGCGGACATCCGGCGCCGGTGCGGATCGGTGCGCCCGAGCGCGAGGCGCACCAGCGGCCGGACCAGCACCTCGAACAGGACGAGCGCGGTGACCGGGTTCGCCGGCAGCAGGAAGGTCGGCACCTTGTCCGGGCCGAGCCGGCCGAAGCCCTGCACCGACCCCGGGTGCATAGCCACCCTGGTGCCGTCGAGCTCTCCGAGGTCCTCCAGCGCCGCGCGGACCTCGTCGCCGGCCGAACCGCCCGCGGCGCCGCACAGCACCATGATCTCGCTGGCCGGCAGCCGATCTTCGACGGCGCCACGCAGCAGCCTCGACGCGGTCGGGATGACGCCGACGCGCGTCACCTCGGCGCCGGCGTCGCGGGCCGCCGCGGCCAGCGCATAGGAGTTGACGTCCGCGACCTGCCCGGCGCCGGGCGCCCGCGCCACCTCCACGAGCTCGTCCCCAACCGAGACGATCGACACCCGTGGCCGCGGGTGCACGAGCACCTTGTCCCGGCCGACGGCCGCCAGCAGCCCGACCTGTGCCGAGCCGATCACCGAGCCGCGTCGCACCGCGATGTCGCCCGGCTGCACGTCCTCGCCGGCACGCCGGACGAAACCGGCCGACGGCACCGGGGTGTGCACGCTGACCCGTGCGGCGTGGCCGTCGGTGAAGTCCGACGGCACGACGGCGTCGGCCAGCGTTGGCAGCGGCGCACCGGTGGCGACCAGCACGGCCTGCCCCGGCTGCAGGCGGGCCGGCTGGCGTGAGCCCGCGCCGATCTCGCCGACTACCGGCAGCAGAACCGGCTGGTCATCGCTGGCGCCGGCAAGGTCGACGCTGCGCACCGCGTAGCCGTCGACCGCGGCCTGGTCGAAACCTGGCAGCTGGCGCTGCGCCACGACCTCCTCGGCGCAGAGCAAGCCCTGCGCGTCGGAGATCGCCACCCGTACCGGCGCCGGCCGAACGGCGGCGTCCAGCACCCGGCGCAGCTGCTCCTCCAGCGACCTCACGACGGTGTCTCTCCCGGCCGCCTGGCCAATCGGGCCCGCAGCCATTCGCCCAGCTCAGGTCCGTACTCGGGATCGAGCAGCGCATAGTCCACCGACGCCCGCAGGTAGCCACCGGGGTTGCCGAGGTCGTGCCGCTCGCCGCGGTGCACGACGACGTGCACGGGATGGTTCTCGGCGATCAGCAGCGCGATCGCGTCGGTGAGCTGCAGCTCGCCGCCGACGCCCGGCTTGATCCGGCGCAGCGCGTCGAAGATCGCCCGGTCCAGGACGTAGCGGCCGGCGACGGCGAGGGTGGACGGGGCGTCGGCCGGCAGCGGCTTCTCGACGACGCCGTAGGCGACCTTGACGTCGTCGTCGTCGGTGTCCTCCACCTCCGCGACGCCGTACGCGCCGACGTCGGCACGCGGCACCTCGAATGCGCAGAGCACGCTCCCGCCGTGCTTGGCGCGCACTGCGGCCATCGTGTCCAGCACACCGGTCGGCAGCACGAGGTCGTCGGGCAGCAGGACCGCGAAGGCCTCCTCGTCGGCGCCGAGTGCGTCCTCAGCGCAGCCGACGGCGTGGCCGAGCCCCTTCGGCTGCTCCTGGGTGACAGTGCGGACGGTGATCAGCTGGGCGGCCCTGCGGACCTTGTCGAGCAGCTCGGCTTTGCCTCGCTCGGCGAGTGTGGCCTCCAGCTCGGGCTGGGGCGCGAAGTGCGCGGCGACCGCGTCCTTGCCCGGCGCGGTGACGATGAGCAGCGTGGTCGCCCCCGCGGTGGCGGCCTCTGCGGCGACCAGCTCGATGCCCGGCGTGTCCACCACCGGCAGGAGTTCCTTGGGCACGGTCTTGGTCGTGGGTAGGAACCGCGTGCCCAGGCCTGCGGCCGGGACGACAGCGGTGCGGAACGGGCGAGCTGGCTGCACGGTGGACGAGCCTATCGACGCCGGTAGCCTGCAACGCTCATGGCCGCCGACCGCGAGTCGCATGTCGCGTTGAAGGCCGCCTGGCGCAGCCGGTTGCGGGCCGCGCGTGACGCGGTTCCCGAGGCGGTTCGAGCCGCCGAGACGGCAACGCTGGCCGCCGCGGCGGTGCTGCTGACCGCCGACGTGGACGGCCCGGTGTGCGCATACGTCGCGGTGGGAAGCGAGCCCGGCGCGCCGGTCGGTGAGGTGGCTGCGCTGCCGGCGCCGGTGCCCGATGCCCTGCTCGAGGCTGGGCGCGAAGTGTGGCTGCCGGTGGTGCCGGCGAAGCGTGGTCCGCTGGACTGGGCGCGCTACGAGGGCCCGGGCGCGCTGGCCGACGCGCCGTTCGGGTTGCGCGAGCCGACCGGCGAGCGGTTGGGCGCCGCGGCGGTGGCGCGCGCCGCGCTGGTGCTGGTCCCGGCGCTTGCGTTGGACCGCCGTGGCTACCGGATCGGCCATGGCGGCGGCTACTACGACCGGACGCTGCCGTTGATCGACGACCGCACTGTGCAGCGGGTCGGGGTGGTGCGCGACGATGAGCTCGTCGAGGAACTTCCAGTGGGCCCGCGCGACGTGCCGGTCTCTGCTGCTCTGACCCCGAACCAAGGTAGGCTGGCACTCCCGAGCTGAGAGTGCCAGCCACGGGTGACCGCTCCGGAGGACCGCAGTGCCGACGTATGAGTACGCATGTACCGCCTGCGACCATCGGTTCGAGGCGGTGCAGTCCTTCAGCGATCCGAACCTCACCGGGTGCCCCGTCTGCGAGGGCAAGGTCCGCAAGCTGTTCTCCTCGGTGGGCATCGTCTTCCGCGGTCCTGGCTTCTACCGCACCGACAGCCGCGCCGGCGCCGCCGCCGGCGACGAGGCCAAGGAGCGGGCGTCGAAGAACGGCGAGAAGAGCGACAAGAGCAGCGACAAGGGCGGCGAGAAGAGCGGGAGCAAGTCCGGCGGGGACGCGGGCTCGTCCGGCTCCACCTCGTCTGGGTCGGGCTCGGGCTCCGGTTCCGAGGGCTCCAAGTCGAAGGGCAGTGCGCCCGCCGCGGCTTCCTGAGCCGTCCACACCCTCCCTAGTTGTCCACAGCCGTGCGCACGTCGCGCCTGCTGGTGGCCGAGGTCTCCTAGCGTCGGAGTGTGATCGACGACCAACGGCGGGTGCGCCGGCCGCGCAGCCTAGGTCCGCGGCTGGTCGAGCGGGTCGGCGCTGTGCTGCGCGGTACGAGCTGGCGGCGGGTCGTGCTGCTGCGACGGGTCGCGGCCGCTCTGCTTGTCGTGATGGCGCTGCTCCTCGCGCTGCGGCCGAGCCTTGCCGTCGAGCCCCGCGAGCAGCCGGTGCTGGTGGCCGGCCGCGACCTACCGCCGGGTGTGACCTTGCGACGTGAGGACGTCGTGGTGCGGCGCTGGCCCGCCGAGCTGGTTCCGGTGTCGGCCCTGCACGACCCGGGTCAGGTGGAGGGCCGGTTGCTGGCGGGCGCCGCCCGAGCCGGCGAGCCGTTGACCGACCTGCGGTTGGCCGGCCAGGAGCTGGCTCGGCTCGCGGCCGGTTCGGCTGACACGGCGAGCGTGCCGATCCGGTTGGCCGACGCCGACGTCGCGTCGCTGCTGCGGCCGGGGATGACCGTGGACGTGGTCGCCGCCGGTGAACAGCCAGACTCGACGGTGGTGCTCGCCGCCGGCGCCGTGGTGCTGACCGTGCTGGCCGCCGAGGACGGGCCGGCGCATCGTGGTCGGCTGGTGCTCGTCGCGCTGCCGCGCTCGGCGGCGAGTCGGGTCGCCAGTGCGGCTCTGGCCCAGCCGGTCACCGTTACGCTCCGCTAGTGATCAAGGGCTTCAAGGACTTCCTGCTGCGCGGGAACGTGATCGACCTGGCCGTCGCGGTGGTCATCGGTGCAGCGTTCGCGACGATCGTGTCGGCGTTCACCGACAAGATCATCCAACCGTTGATCAACGCCATTACGCCGGCCGACAACCCGGGCCTCGGCTTCACCATCGTCGCCGGCAAGGAGACCACCTACGTCGACATCGCCGCCCTGATCGCCGCGGCGCTCAACTTCGTGATCGTGGCGGCGGTGGTCTACTTCGTCATCGTCGTGCCGCTGAACCGGCTGGAGCAGCGCAGGGCGCGCAAGCAGGAGCCCGCGGACCCGGCAGAACCGACGGACGTCGCGCTGCTCGCCGAGATCCGAGACCTGCTACGCGACCAGCAGCCCCGCTGACGCGTCACTCGTTGGCGGCAGCGTCAGGCCGGGTCGTGGTGCGGCGGCCGGTTCTCGCGCAACCACTGCTCGGAGCGCTCATCCGCAGTCGACTCGGCGGGCTCGTCGACGTCGTCGCGAGTGCTCGACGGCAGCACGTCGCCGAACACCTCGGCCAGCCGCCGCGCCTGCTCCGGATCGTCCTGCACGCTCGCCATCCTCCTCCAAGATCGGCAGGGGCGGCGAGGGACGGCCGCTAGTCGAGGCCGGAGAGCTCCTCGATCACGTGCGCCACCAGCGGTGTCAGCGTGGCCATGCCGTCGCGGATGGCAGCCCGCGAGGACGCCAGGTTCACCACCAGCGTGCTGCCGGACACGCCGACCAGCCCTCTGGACAGCCCGGCATCCACCGCACCGGCTGCGAGGCCGGAGGCGCGGATGGCCTCGGCGATCCCCGGAATCGGGCGGTCCAGCACGCTCGCGGTGGCGTCGCTGACCACGTCGCGCGGGGAGACGCCGGTGCCACCGATGGTCACCACGACGTCCACCCCGCCGATCACGGCGGTGTTCAGCGCGTTGCGGATGGCCACCGCCTCACCGGGGACGACGACGACGCCGTCGACGACGAAGCGGGCTTCCTCGAGCAGCTCGGTCACCAACGGTCCGCTTCCGTCGCTGGGCTCGCCCTGGTTCAGCCGATCATCGACCACGACGACCAACGCTCGGCCGATCTGTGGTGGCGCCATCTCCATGCGTTGCACCGTAGCGGGGCACCGAAGGGTGCCAGCCGGAGCCTCGTCATGGCGGCCGATGGCCGATACGTCATCCGACGCCGCTCAACTGGTGCGACGACGGGGCCAGCGGAAGGACCACCTCGAAGCGGCAGCCCGGCCCGTGGTTGGCGGCGTTGATGGTGCCGCGGTGCGCCTCGATGAGCCCGCGCGCGATGGCCAGCCCGAGCCCCCCGCCGGACTCGCCCGCCGGTGTGCGAGCCGCGCTGCCGCGGAAGGCCACGTCGAACACCCGGTCAAGGTCGGGTTCGGGGATGCCGCCGCAGCCGTCGTCCACCCGCAGGTAAGCGGTGTCGCCCCGCACCCCGGCGGCGACCATCACCGAGCCGTCCGGCGGCGTGTGCCGGATCGCGTTGGACAGCAGGTTGCGCACCACCCGGGCCAGCTCGGGGTCGCTGCCGAACACGACCGGCCACTGGTCGTGGTCGTCCGCATGCAGCCTTACGCCCTTACGGGACGCCGCGACGACCTCGGCGGCCACCGCCTCGGAGACCACCTCCCGCAGTGGAACGGCCGACAACGTCAGCTGCAACGCGCCCGAGGTGATCCGGGAGAGCTGGAAGAGGTCGTCCACCATCGCGCTGAGCCGCTCGGTCTCGCGGCGGATCCGAGCGACGTAGTCGGTGACCTCCTCCGGCTTGGAGACCACCCCGTCGTTGAGCGCCTCGGTCATCGCCTGGATACCCGCGAGCGGCGTGCGCAGGTCGTGGCTGATCCACGCCACCAGCTCCCGGCGGGACGCCTCCGCGGCTCGCTCCCGCGCGTTCGCCTCGCGCTGCCACATTACGTCGCGGGCGATGCTCCGGCCGAGCAGCAGGCCGGCGGGTACCGACACGGCGGCCACGATCGCGCACACGGCGAGCGTCGTGAGCAACTGCGGGCTGTACATGAACCCGCTGACGATCAGTACGCCCACCAGCGACGCGACCACCGGGATGAGCACGAGCACGGTCACCGCGACGGTGATGGACCGCCGCCGCATCCGGCGCAGCAGCAGCCCGCCCAAGATCGCGACCGGCAACGAGCCGGCCAACGCCAGCGGCGCGACATGCAGCAGCTCGATCAGCACGGCGTCACGCCCCGGTTGCGGTCGCCTGGTCGTAGCGGTAGCCGACGCCCCACACGGTCGAGATCCGCTGCGGCTGGGTCGGGTCGACCTCCACCTTCTCCCGCAGCCTCCGGACGTGCACGGTCACCGTCGACTGGTCGCCGAAGTCCCACCCCCACACCTGCTCCAACAGCCCGGCGCGGGTGAACGCCTGACCGGGGTGGCGCATGAGGAACGCCAGCAGGTCGAACTCGCGACTGGTGAGCGCCAGCGGCGCGCCGTCCAACGACGCGCGCCGGGCCGAGACGTCGACCTCGAGCCCGCCGTCCACCACTGCCGGCGTCGGCGCGCTCGGCCGCTGCACGTCCTTGGACCGCCGCAGCACCGACCCCACCCGCAGCACCAGCTCGCGGGGGCTGAACGGCTTGGTGACGTAGTCGTCCGCGCCGAGCTCAAGGCCGGCGACGCGGTCCTCCTCCTCGCCGAGCGCGGTCAGCATCACGATCGCCACCCTGGCGTCCTTCCCGGCCCGAAGCTGGCGGCAGACCTCAAGTCCGGACAGCCCCGGGAGCGTCAGGTCGAGCACGACGAGGTCCGGTGTGGCCGCCTGGACCGCCTGCAGCGCGGTGAGACCGTCGCCGGCCATCCCGACCCGGTAGCCGGCGCGCTCAAGGTAGCGCCCGACCACCTCGCGCACCGTGAGGTCGTCGTCGACCACCAGCACGCTGGCCTGCTCGTTCATGATCCGAGCCTAGCAACCTGCGTGGTGCAGACCCTTACCGAAAGCTGACGTCCGCGCCGCTCAGCGCGGCACCGTCACGACCTCGCTCGCCAGCGCCACCTGCACCTGCCGGTCGCCGACGGTGAGGGCGACGGTGTCGCCGGGCGCGTGCTCGCGGACTGCCGCGACCAGCTCGTCGGCGTCGGTGATGCGCCGGTTGTCGAGCTTGGTGATCACGTCGCCGACCTTCAGGCCCGCCCGCTCGGCCGCCCCGCCCGGGGTGAGCTCGCTGATCTGCGCGCCACCGTCGTTGGCGGCGTCGGCGATCGTGACGCCGAGCACCGGGCGGGTCGCCTGGCCGGTCTTCTGCAGCTCCTCGGCGATCCGCTTGGCCTGGTTGACCGGGATCGCGAAGCCAACGCCGACCGAGCCGCCCTGGCTGCTGACCGTGGCGATCGCGGTGTTGATGCCGACCAGCCGGCCCTGCCGGTCGACCAGCGGCCCGCCGGAGTTGCCGGGGTTGATCGCGGCGTCGGTCTGGATGGCGTTGATCACCGTCTCGCGGTCCGCGGACTGCCCGAGCGACACGGCCCGGTCCAGCGCGCTGACGATGCCGCTCGTGACGCTGCCGCCCAGCCCGAGCGGCGAGCCGACCGCGACGACGTCCTGGCCTACCCGCAACGACTCCGAGTTGCCCAGGTCGATCGGGCGGAGGCCGGCGATGCCCTGGGCCTTGACCACCGCGACGTCCGATGTCGGGTCGCGGCCGACGATCTGTGCCGGCGCGGTGCGCCCGTCCTGAAACACGGCCGTGACGCTCCCGCCCGCGGCCGCGGCGGACTCGACCACATGGTTGTTGGTCAGGATCAGACCGTCGCCGCTCAGCACCATCCCCGACCCCGCGCCGCTGCGTCCGCCGCCCTGGATCTTGAGCTGCACCACGCTCGGGAGCACCGTTTGGGCGACCTGCACCACGGAGCCGGCCGGCGCGGCGACCGCGTCGGCGTCGGGCAGCGGGCTGTCGAGCACACTGCTCCCGGTGCTCGTGCTTGGTTGCGCGAGCCGGTAGCCGACCACCCCGCCGACCCCGCCGCCGACGAGCGCGGCCACCACGGTGAGCACCGCTGCCAAGATCGCGATACGTCGACGCCCTAGCCGGCCGTCGGACTCGTCGGTGGCGGACTGAGCTGGCGTCCCGGGTGGCGGTGCGCCGCCGTAGCGCGGGCCATCCTGCTGCGGGTACTGCGGGATCGGCGCCGTGGGCACGCCACCCGGAGCCGGTGTCGCTCGTGGTCCTGCTGCCGGAGCCGGCGCCTTGGCCGGGAGGGCCGGCCCGGGTCGCGGCTGGCCTCCCGCCGGCGCCGTCCCGACAGCCGCCGGAGTTGCAGCCGGTGTCTGAGCGTCGTCGGACGACTTCGGATTCTCGTCGGTCATAACCTCACCGGTTGCAGCAGGAGACCAGGACTCTCCCACGAGACTACGAGTGCAAGCTGTGCGTCGCATGAGGATCGGCTGAGGCCACTCCCCGGGCGCCCATCCGAGGCGCGAGAGTGGTACTAATGAAGCTCGCGGGTGCGTCAAGATCGTTCTGACGCCGGGGTTACGCACGAGAGCCTAGGATCACGCGGTAACACTCTGTGCACAGACGGCGATCCCCAGGTCGGGGACCAGCGGGTAAAGAGGATGGCGGAAATGGGACGGTCCACGGTCGAGCGGGCGATTCTTTCCCTGCTCGTGCTGACCGCCTTCCTGATCGGTGTCTCCACCGCGACCGCGACCATCCCGTCCAACAACAGCACCGCCCACGAGTACATCAAGGGCTCCGCCCTACCGGACACGATCTAGGCCG
>Ga0136619_10001029_pt1 | contig 10780 bp, 13 predicted proteins | sample AntDrymUQ3532106_2_FD_104807 | JGI IMG/M metagenome (GOLD analysis project Ga0136619, IMG submission 104807) | Polar desert sand microbial communities from Dry Valleys, Antarctica - metaG UQ353 (21.06) | ecosystem: Environmental > Terrestrial > Soil > Desert | place: Antarctica: Dry Valley... | reverse complement strand
TCACGAAGCGCGTGGCATTGGCGCCCACAAGAGGGCCTCCTGCGATTGGGATGTCCGCCAGTGTGCCAGTGCCGGCGGCGGGATTCGAACCCGCACTGACGACGGTCTTAAATCGTCGGACTCTGCCGTTGGTCTACGCCGGCGAGGCAAGTCTACGAGGGGAACGTATCGGCCCACCGCGCGTCAGACTGGGTGTCAAATGCGTTCTCTCGCGGCCCTCGCGGTGATCGCCGCATCGCTCGGCTCCGGCCTGATGGCCGAGGCATCCTGCGCGCCGCCCGATCCCGTCGCGCAGCGGGTCGAGCGAGCCGACGCCGTTGTCTGGGGCACGGTCGTCGGCGACGGGGGCGGCCTGCTCTCGGACCGGCGCTCGCTCCGCGTGCGCGTCCAGACCGTCTACAAGGGGAGCGTGCCGGCCCAGGTCACCGTGAGGATGGGCCCGGAGATCCCGAATCCGGGGCCGGGTCAGGTCGGGGTGACGAGCGCCGACTATGCGGCCGCGCCCGGGAGCTCGCACACCCTGTACCTGAAGCAGCACGCGCCCGACGGATTCAGCACGGACGCCTGCAGCGGCTCCCATGAGGGCGAGCCGACCACTGAGGAGACCACCGTCCTCGGCGCGCCGCGCGTACCTGAGCGCGGCCCCGGGGTGCCCGGCTCGACGACGGACCTCGACCGCGCGCTCGCCGCCGGAGCGATCGGCGCGGTCCTCGCGGCGACCTACCTGTCCTTCCGGGCCGCGTCCGCCTAGGAGCGCTTCCCTGGGAGGCGCCCCTAGATGTCGCGGTCGTCGCGGCCCTCCGGCTCGTCCGTGCCCCAGCGCTCGTGCTGCGCGTGCAGCTGCGCGCCCCGCTTCGCGATCCAGTTCTCGATGAGGCGCAGGACAGCACCGTCGCGCGGCAGAGGCGCCTCGTCGAAGTGACGGTTGGCGCAGTCGATGTGGACATGCGTGGCAGTGCGCGAGGTCGGGAACATGGGCATCCCGCACCGCTCGCACTCCGCGGTCCCATCTTCCCTCAGCGCGCTGCGCAAGCCCCTGCCGAAGGCATCGGTGTGTACACTAGGACCACACGCCGCGCCCCCGGGCGCAGCGGCTTTTCGCCCCGAGGCAGGCTCGCCGTCCATGCCCCAGGACGCGTGCCCCACCCGATGGTGGAGCGGATCTCGCGGCAATCCCATGAAAAGGAGGTGGAGGATCGACATGCGGCCCTACGAGCTCATGTACCTGATCCAGCCCACCGCCGACGAGGAGCGCCTCACGGCCGTGAGTGACCGGCTGCAGCAGACGATCGGAACGCTGGGTGGCAAGGTCGAGAAGGTCGCACCTCCCGTGCGCCGCAGGCTTGCCTACGAGATCGCCCATCACCGCGACGGTCAGTACGGCGTCATCGAGTACTCGCTCCCGCCGTCGGCGGCACGCGAGCTCGAGCGCACCATCAAGCTCACCGAGGACATCCTGCGTCACCTCGTCATCCGCCGCGACGAATAGCGAAAGAAGGACTGAGCCATGGCATCGATGGCAAAGATCTCCATCATCGGCAACGTCGGTCGTGACCCCGAGCTCCGCATGACCTCAGGCGGACGTCCCGTCTGCGACTTCTCCGTCGCCGTGAACCGTGTCTCGACGAGCGCGGGCGAGCGGACCGAGCAGACCGACTGGTACCGCATCTCATGCTGGGGCAAGCAGGCCGAGACCGCGCAGCAGGTCGTGCAGAAGGGTCAGCAGATCTACGTGGACGGGCGTTTCAGCCCGCGCGAGTGGACCACCAAGGAAGGCGAGAAGCGCACGAGCCTCGACATCAGCTGCAATGATTTCCAGCTGCTCGGCAGCCGCCGTGACCGCGAGGGCGGCATGGGTGGCGGTCCGGTCCCGGGGGGCCAGGGTGCCGACGCTCCGGCGGGGACCTTTGACCCCGACGAGATCCCGTTCTGATGGCTTCCGAGACACCTCCCCAGCCGCCCGCCCAGGGGCCGCGTCCCTCAGGACCACCGGGTCCTCCAGCTGACCGACCGCGTTACGGCGGCCCTCGCCCCGGCGGCTCGGGCGGCGGTCGCGGTGGAGACCGCGACGACCGTGGTGGCGATCGGCCGCGCTACGGCGGGCCGCGCCGGCCGCGTCGCAAGGTCTGCTCGTTCTGCGTCGACAAGGTCAAGAAGATCGACTTCAAGGACATCGGTCGTATTCGGCGCTACGTGAGCGAGCGCGGCAAGATCGACCCGCGCCGCAAGAGCGGCAACTGCGCGAAGCACCAGCGCATGCTCACGACCGCGCTGAAGCGAGCCCGCCACATGGCGATGCTTCCGTACACCGCCGACCACGTGCGCGCGCAGATGTCTCCGCAGGCCCGCGCGATGGCCGGCGGCCCGCCGCCACCACGCGCCGAGCGACCGCCGTTCCGCCCGATGGGGGCGCCGTATGGCGCGCCGCGTCCGTTCACACCGCCGGCGGGCGGCGTGCCGCAGGCCGGAACCCCGCAGGGTGTCCCCCCGCAAGGCGCGCCGCCCGCTGCCGCCCCGCCGGGCGCGATACGCGCGGGTCCGGGACCCGTTCCGGCGCCGGCGAAGGCCCCAGAAGCCACCGACAGGTAGCGGGCGCGGCCGGCCGGCCGCCGGCCCTTTCTCTATCGCCGCGCGGTGAGCAGTGGAACGCCGATGCTCGCCGCGATGAGCACGAGCGCCAGGAGCCCGCCGAGCAGGACCGCGTTGCGGGCGGTCGTCCGCATGGCGGTGACGAGGAACGGGGCGACGATGAGACCGACGGCCAGCGGCGGCATCAGGAACGCGAAGACCAGGCCGAGCAGCACGAGTCCCGTGAGGACGGCAGCGCCGATGACCGTGCCGCGCTGGACGAGCGGCACGTACACGGCATACGTGACCGCGGCGATCGGCGCGATCAGGACAACGATGAGACCGGCCGCGACCACGACGCCAAGCAGCAGCCCAAGGGCCGACCAGAGGAGCTCCGCTCGCGCGCGCCCGCTCCGCACGATCCAGGTCCAGATCGCGTAGATGCCGAGCCCCGCTCCGATGGACGGCACGATGAGCGCGCCATTCCCGTAGAACGCCAGCGGCCCGAAGGCGAGCCGCGATGTCTCGACCACCGTCGTGAGGATCCCCAGGACGATGCCGGCACCCAGGCCGAGCAGGAACGCGATCACTGCTCGATGCTATGGGCGTGAGCGGCGTGTGGCTCGGATTGACCCTGGCCCTCGTGCTGCTCCCGTCGAACATCCCCGCCGCGGCGGTGCCGCTGCTGCGCGCCGAGTGGTCGGCCTCTGCCGTCGTTGTCGGCTGGGTCGTCGGCGCGTACCTCGCGGGATATGCGGCCGCCGTCGTGATGATCCTGCCCCTGACCGATCGCCTGCCGTCGCGACGGATCATCGTCGCTGGCGCCGCGGTGTCAGCCCTGGCGAGCCTCGCGTTGCCCCTGGTTGCGCGTGATCCCTGGATCGCCGTCGCCCTGCGCGTTATCGCGGGGGCCGGGCTCGCCGGCGTGTACATGCCGGGGGTGCGCGTCGTCGCCGCGACCGCGCGACCAGAGCAGCGTGGCCTCGCCGTCGGCCTGTTCGTCGCCTCCTTCTATCTCGGATCCGCCGCCTCCTTCCTGGTGGCCGGACTGCTCATCGGTGACTCGATCGGCTGGCGCGAGCCGATGCTCTGGGCGGCAGGCGCCTCGCTGGTGGGCGTCGGCCTCGCGTTCGGGGGGGCCCCGCCGCTCCCGCCTGCCGGTGGGAAGGCGATCCTCGACCTGACGGTGCTGAAAGAGGCGCGCCTCATGCGCACGGTCGGGGCGTATTCGGGCCATGCCTGGGAGCTGTTCGCCGTCCGCGCCTGGATGACCGCGTTCCTGGCTTCGGTGCTCGTAGCGCAGGGCGCCACGACCGCCGACGCGACCGGCGAGGCCGGTCGCTGGTCCGCGCTCATCCTCGGCGCCGGAATACCGGCCGTGTTCATCGGCGGGTGGGTGTCGGACCGCCTCGGGCGCGCACGCACGGCCCTGACCATCGCCATCGCCAGCGGGGCACTCGGCTTCGTGTTCGGGGCGCTCGGTAGCGCGCCATGGTCGGTGCTGCTGGCCTTCGGCTTCGTCTACAGCGGTCTTATCGCCGCCGACTCGGCCGTGTACTCGACGAGCGTCACCGAGCTCGCGCCAGCCGGGAAGCTCGGCTCCGCGCAGGCCATCCAGGCGTTCATCGGGTTCGGCGCGGGTGCCGTCGGGCCGCCCGCCGCAGGGCTCGCGCTCGATCTCGGGCTTGGATGGGTGGCCGTGTTCGGTGTCGCGGGGGTCGCGAGCTTCATCGGCGCGCTGCCGCTCCTCCGCGACCTGCGACGTCAGGACGGCGCGCCTGCGCAGTGAGACTGAAGCCGACCTACGCAGCCCCGGCGCTTTCGTGTCCTGCCATCAGGAGTCCCAGGCGCTCCTCCGTGGCCTCGGCTGCGGGGAGGGTGGCGACGATTCGCCCTTCGTACATCACCGCGATGCGGTCCGAGAGCGCGCGGATCTCGTCGAGCTCGCTCGAGATGAGCAGGATGGCCGCACCACGCGCGCGCTGCTCGAGAAGCCGGTCGTGCACGTATTGGGTCGCCGCGATGTCGAGCCCGCGACTCGGCTGGCTCACCACGATGAGCCGCGGAGACGACGAGAGCTCACGGCCAAGCACGACCTTTTGCTGGTTGCCGCCGGAAAGGTTGCCCGCGATCGCGAGCGGGTTGGGCGGTCGCACGTCGAACTCGCGCGCGAGCAGTGCTCCTTCGCGCTCGATCACCTGGGGATCAAGCACGCCGAACGTCGCGTATGGCGGTCCCGCCTGTTTCCCTAGGATGAGGTTGTCGGCGACGGTGAACGCGAGCACCAGGCCCTCGCGCCGACGGTCTTCGGGCACGTAGCAGACACCGCCGGCGCGCGTCCGACGTGGCCCGTCGCGCGAGACGTCGGCGCCGCCGATGCGCATGTCACCCGCCGTCGGACGGCGGAGGCCCATGATGCACTCGGCGAGCTCGCTCTGACCGTTCCCGCCGACACCGGCGATGCCGAGCACTTCGCCCGCGTGCACCGTGAGGCCCACGTCTAGAAGCGCCGGCGTGCCGCGATCCGACAGGGCGCCGAGCCCGGTCACCTCGAGCACGACGTCTCGTGAGCCCGCGGTCGCCCGCGGCCGCAGCTCGCGCAGCTCACGACCGACCATGAGACGCGCGATCTCACCCGCGGTGGTGGCCGAGGTCACGAGCGACCCGGCGTTGCGCCCGAGGCGTAGGACCGTGATCCGGTCGGTGACGGCGAAGACCTCGCGCAGCTTGTGCGTGATGAGGATGACCGTCTTGCCTTGCTCACGCAGGGTGCGCACTATCGCGAATAGCTCGTCGACCTCCTGTGGTGTCAGGACGGCCGTCGGCTCGTCGAACACGAGCAGGTCGGAGCCGCGGTAGAGCACTTTCAGGATCTCGACGCGCTGCTGGAGGCCGAGCGGCAGGTCTTCCACGCGCGCGTCGGGATCGACCTCGATGCCGAAGCGCGACTGGAGCTCGCGCACGCGCTCGCGGATGACGCGCCGGTCGAGCAGCGCACCCGTCCGCTCGTCGCCGAGCACCACGTTCTCGGTGACTGTGAGCGGCGGGATCAGCATGAAGTGCTGGTGGATCATCCCGATGCCGCGCGCGATCGCGTCGCGCGGCCCGCCGATGCGGGCGTCCTCTCCGCGCAGGAGGATGCGCCCGCCGTCCGGCGCGTAGAGGCCGTACAGGACGTTCATGAGCGTCGACTTGCCCGCCCCGTTCTCGCCAAGCAGCGCGTGGACGTCGTGCTCCTCGACGGAGAGATCGACGCCATCGAGGGCGACCAGCTCGCCGAAGCGCTTGCGGATGCCCTGCATCTCGAGCAGCGCGGTCACTCGGCCGCCTCACGACGCGCGGCGGCGCCGTTACCTCGGTCGGGGGCGCCTGCGCCCGGCCGCTCGCTGCCGCGTCCGGACCCGACCATCAGTGGCCCTCCTTCTCGTACGGCACGCCGTCAGCGGCCGGCGGGCGCGAGCGGCCGACGAACCCCGCGACGGCGAGGATCGTGAGCAGGTAGGGGAGCGTGCCGAGGAGCTGCACCGGTACGCGAGTGTCGCCGATCGTCGCGCCCTGGAGCGAGGTCGAGAGGGCGTTGCCGTAGCCGAAGAGGAGCGCCGCGACGAGCGCGCCGATGGGTGACCACTTGCCGAAGATGACAGCGGCGAGGCCGATGAACCCGCGTCCCGCGGTCATGCCGTCGGTGAACGAGTGCGCGACCGAGAGCGAGAGGTAGGCGCCGCCGAGCCCCGCAAGCGCTCCGCTGGCGAGGACCGCCGCGTAGCGCACGCGCCGCACGCCGATGCCGACCGTCTCGGCCGCGCGCGGATGCTCGCCGACGGCGCGCAGGCGCAGCCCGCTCACCGTGCCGAACAGGAACAGATGAGTGAGCGGCACGAGCGCCAGGGAGACCCAGACGAGGATGCTCTGGTCCGCGACGGTCGGCAGGTCGGGCACGTCCGCCGGCGTGCCGGTCGTTCCGTACAGCTGGAAGTTCAGGTAGCTCGTCAGCCCAAGTGCCAGGATGTTGAGCGCCATCCCGGAGACGATCTGATCGCTGCGCCAGTGGATGGCCGCGATCGCGTGGATCCCCGCGAGCAGGGTGCCCGCGATGATGGCGGCCGCGACGCCGATGACGATGCTGTCGGTCTGCTCGGCCGCGACGATGCCGACGAAGGCCCCGACGAGCATCGAGCCCTCGAGCGCGATGTTCACGACCCCCGCGCGCTCGGAGATGACGCCGCCGAGCGCCGCGAGGAGGATCGGCGCCGCCAGGCGGAGCGTCGCGGCGAGGACGCTCGCCCCGATGACCATGTCGACCGTCACGCGATCGCCTCCACCGGCTTGCGGCCGCGCCGGGAGCGCCCGGCGATGCCGCGCACGATCGCCTCGGCCGCGATCACGAACAGGACGAGTGCCTGGATGATCGACACGAGGTGGGACGAGATGCCCGCGTTCGATTGCATGATCGCGCCGCCGTGCGCGAACGCGCCGAACAGCAGCGCGGCCGCGACGATCCCGAGCGGCGAGTTCTTCCCGAGGAGCGCGACCGCGATGGCGTCGAAGCCGTATCCGGACGAGAACCCGTCGAAGACGCGCTGGAAGACGCCGCTCACCTGGATCATCCCGGCGAGCCCCGCGAACGCCCCGGCGATGGCCATGACGAGCGCCATCCTGCGGGCGGGGTCGATCCCCGCCTGCGCCGCGGCCCGCGCGCCGAGCCCGACGGCGCGGAGCTCGTACCCGAGCGACGTGCGCCAGAGCAGGAACCAGAACACCGCGACGGCGAGCGCCGCGAGGAGGATCCCAGCGTGCAGCCGCGAGAGGGGCACGAGCTCGTTCGGCAGGATGACCGGGAGGATCGCGCCGTCGCCGATCCGCGCCGATGCGGGCGTGCCGAGCGCGCTCGGGGCGGTCATCGGCCCGCTCTGCAGCAGCCAGTGCATCACGAACACGACGATGTAGTTGAGCATGATCGTGGTGATGACCTCGTTCACGCCGCGCGCGGCTTTGAGGACCCCCGCGATCGCGCCGTAACCGGCGCCGGCGAGGATCCCCGCGAGGATCACGAGCGGCATGAGGAGCGGGCCCGGAAGCTCCGCGAATCGCGCACCGACGGCGCCTGCAGCGAGCGCCCCGACGAGCAGCTGACCTTCGGCGCCGATGTTGAACAGACCCGTGCGGAACGCGACGGCGACGGAGAGCCCGGTCAGGACGAGCGGGATAGCCGACACGAGCGTCTCGGTGATGTCGTAGGGAGTCCCGAACGCGCCGCGCGCGAGAGCCGCATATGCGGCTATCGGGTCATTTCCCGTCGCGGCGACGAAGACGGCGCCGAGGAGGAGCGCGACGATGACCGAGATCACCGGGACCGCGGGGCCGGTCGCCCACTGCATCGCCGGCTGGCGCACGGACGGGGCCGGACCACCGGGGCCCGGCCCCGTCGCTGTTGGCGCGCCGCCGCTCACCGGTCGACTGCGAGCCGGATGACCGCTACTTGACCGCGATGTCCGTCTTCGGCTTGATCGCGCCCGACTTGATGTCGGCGAGCGCCTTGTCTGCGGCCGCCTTCGCGGAGGCGGGCACCACCGGGTCGAGCTTGCCGAGGCCGATGCCCTCGTTCGCCGCGTTGAAGAAGGTGTCGCCGCTCTTGAAGGTGTTCTCCTTGACCGCCTTGATGGAGTCGTACACGGCCTTGTTCACGCGCTTCAGCGCGCTCGTGATGACGACGCCCGGGGCCACGTCCGCCTGGTCGGCGTCGACGCCGATGGCGTACTTGCCCTTCTCCTTGGCCGCCTGGATGTAGCCGAGGCCCGAGCCGCCGGCCACCTGGAAGAGGATGTCGCAGCCCTGGTCGATGTGGCGGAGGCCGACCTCCTTGCCCTTCTGCTGGTCGACGAAGTCGTTCGAGTAGCCGTTGAGGATCTTCGTCGTCGGGCTGATGGTCTGGAGGGCGTGCTGGTAGCCGGCGATGAACGTGTCGACCGGCGGGATCGGGATCCCGCCCATCGAGCAGACGGTGTTGTTCGTCGCCTTGCCGACCTTGGCCTTGGCCATCTCGGCGGCGATCACGCCGACGAGGTATCCGGCCTCCTGCTGGGCGAAGAACAGGTTGGCGACGTTCGGCAGGTTCTCGGTCTTCCCGGCGTCGTCCGCGGGCGCGCCGTCGACGATCGCGAACTTCACGTTCGGAAACTGCTTGGCGACCTTCCAGGTCGAATTCGACATGAGGAACCCGACGGAGATGACGAGGTCGTAGCCCTGTTGCGCGTATGAGGTGAGGTTCGGCACGTAGTCCGCCTGCTGCTTCGACTCCGTGACCTTGGTCTCGACCTTCAGGTCCTTCTCGGCGTCCTGGCGGCCGAGGTTCGCGAGCGTGTTGAAGCTCTTGTCATTGAGGCCTCCGACGTCGGTGACGAGACCGATCCGGACGGCCTTCGCCGCCGGTGCCGTGCCGGTCCCACCGGTCGCCTGCGCGCCGCCGGAGCCTGTGCCGCCGCACGCCGAGGCGATGAGCGCCGCGAGGATGGGGACCGCGAGCAGTCGCTTCATGATCGGATCGGACCTCCCTTACGTGCGCCGCCCGCGGCGAGGAAGTGCGCCAGGCGGCCGATCGCGAGTCTAGGCCGTTCGGTCGGGCAAGGCCCTTCCTCACTCGACCTCTGCTCCCTGACGCCGCTAGTGCGGCGCGGGCACCGGCCCTTGATAGAAGCCGACCACGTACACGATGAAGGCCGCGTAGAAGATCCCGAGCGAGGCGAGCTCGCGGCCGGACAGCACGCTGCCCGTGCGCAGGAACAGCTGCAGCAGGAGGCCGGCGGCGATCGCCACGGCAGCCGAAACGATCGCCGCCGTCGTGAGCACCCACGGGGTGAACCAGAGCCCGACGGCGACCGGGATGCACGACTGGAAGACCATGGCGCCGCTGATATTGCCCATGGCCAGCGTGTCCTTCCGCTGGCGGACCCAGAGGACGCTGTTGAACTTCTCCGGCAGCTCGGTCGCGAGCGGCGCGATGACCAGCGAAAGGATGAGCGGTGAGAGATTGAAGGCCGCCGAGAACACGCTGATCTCCCGCACGAACAGCTGAGCGCCGCCGATGATCGCGGCGAGCGAGACGAAGAGCTGGAGCAAGACGGCCCGCATGTTCGGGGTGGTGAGTTTCGGCTGCAGGCGAAGAGGGTTGAGCTCCTCGTGGCTCGCGTCGGCGTCCATCGGGTCTCGCGCGGTCTGGCGGACGTAGAGCACGTACGCGAGCACAAGCGCGATCCCCGCGATGATGCGCAGCCAGAATGGCTTCTCGAAGAAGGGCAGGCCCATGCCGACCGCGAGCAGGTACATCCCGAGGAAGAACCGCAGGTCGCGGCCGACGATCCGCTGGTCGATCTGGAGATTCGTGGACCGGCGCCCACGTCGCGCGTAGTAGAGGACGGCCACCCCGGTCACGAACATCGCGGCCGTCGAGAGCATGAACGGCGCGCCAAGGATCGCGCCGATGCCGACCTCCTCGGACGCGGCCGTGCCGACGAAGATGATGGCGATGATCGGGATCAGGGTCTCCGGGAGCGCGGTGCCCACCGCGGCCAGCACGCTCCCGACCATTCCCTCACCGAGGCCGAGCTTGTTCCCGAACCATTCGATCGCGTTCGTGAACAGCTCGGCGCCGGCGAGGATGACCGCAAAGGAGACGAGCAGCAGCACGGTGTCGAGCGCGAGATCCACCCGGATACCCTACCGAGTGCCGGGCGGCGTCGTTCGTCAGGGGTCGCGTCGCCGCGAGGGCCGCGCGTGTCACAATGGGCCGGGCATGGTCAAGGAGCTCGCGCGGCCGGCGGTCTCACTGCGGCCTGGCTCCGCGCCGGATGCCGCCTGGGCATTCTTCGACGGCGCGTACGTTCCGGTCCGCGACGCCAAGATCAGCGTGCTCACGCACGCGTTCAACTACGGCACCGGCGTTTTCGAGGGGATCCGGGCGTACTGGAACCCGGTGCACGAGCAGCTCTACGGGCTCCATCTGAAGGAGCACTTCCAGCGCCTGCACCAATCCTGCCGGATCATGCGGCTGGACCTCGCGCACAGCGTGGACGAGCTCATCGAGATCACCTGCGAGGTCCTCCGGCGCTCCGGCTTCCGCGAGGACGCGTATATCCGCCCGCTCGCATACAAGTCCGATGAGCTCATCGGCGTCCGGCTTCACGACCTGACGACGGGCTTCACCCTGTTCGCGGTG
>Ga0136619_10001026_pt1 | contig 10787 bp, 9 predicted proteins | sample AntDrymUQ3532106_2_FD_104807 | JGI IMG/M metagenome (GOLD analysis project Ga0136619, IMG submission 104807) | Polar desert sand microbial communities from Dry Valleys, Antarctica - metaG UQ353 (21.06) | ecosystem: Environmental > Terrestrial > Soil > Desert | place: Antarctica: Dry Valley... | reverse complement strand
TGGCGCCCACGATGGCGCCCGATCGCACGACGGAGCGGTGCAGCACCATCGCCATGTTGCCGACCAGGGCTCGTCGTTCGATGATGCAACCCTCGAGGTGCACGAGGTGGCCGATGACGCACTCGTCGCCGACCACCGTGGGGTCGTCGGGCGTCGTGTGGATGACACAGCCGTCCTGGATGCTGGTGCGATCCCCCACGCGAATCTGACCGTCGTCGCCGCGCAGCACGGCAGTCGGCCACACGGAGCTCTCGGCGCCGACGGTGACGTCGCCGATGATGACTGCATCGGGATGCACGTAGGCGTCAGGGTGAATGCTCGGGACCAAGTCACCGAGCGCGTAGATGGGCACGGGCCGACGGTACCCACCCAACGTCGGTGGAGTCGAGTACACCGCGCCCGTTACGGTGGAGAACTCATGCCGCACCGCATCGACATCGAGTTGACGAGCGCAGGCGACGACGGATCCTGGACCTGGCGGGCGTCAGGAGCACGCCAGCCACGAGGGGTGCTCGATGGCTCGATCCTCCCCGACAAGTCGGCCGTCGGCGACCAACTCAAGGTCGAGGCCGACTATGGAGTGGACGGCATCTCGATCCAGTCGATCGTCACGGCCCCCAAGCGCGAGGAACGCAGCGAGGTGCTCGACCTGCTGCCCTCGGAAGCTACGTTCGAGCCGGTCACCGAACAACGTGCGACTCGTGACCGGCCTGATCGCTCTCGCGGCCGCTCAGGTCCTCGACGCGAGCGCGGGGACCGCAGTGGCGACCGTGGCGACCGCAGTGATCGTGGGGACCGCGGCAGCGCCGGCGGTCGCGGCGCCAACGAACGCCGTGCAGCACCGCCCGGCGGATCCGAAGGTAAGGGTGACCGACGCGCCGCCGCGGGCGAGGGACGTCGCGAGACGCATCGTCATTTCACTCCGCCGCCCGAACTTCCCAAGCGTCCGAAACCCAAGCGTCTGCGCCCTGGTTCCCAACGCCGGACCGAAGTGCTCGACCAGCTCCCAGAGGCCTCGAGGCCGATCGCCGAACTGGCGCTCCAGGGGATCCCGGCCGTCCGCCAGCGGCTGCGAGAGGACAACGAGCGGGCGCGCAAAGATGGAGGCCCGGAGATGCCCGAGGACTCGGTCATCGCCATGGCCGAGGAACTGCTGCCGAAGCTGCGCGTGGCGGAATGGCTGGATCGTGCCGAAGCGGCAAAGCGCCAGATCGAGCACCTCGACCTGCGAGATCTGCGCAGCGTCGTCGTCGCCTCCGATGATCCGTCCGTCGTCCGCGACCAGTCGACGCGGACCCTGGCGGCGGAGCTCAGAGCGGCGATGGTCACGAAGCAGGAACAGGAGCTGCACCTTTGGTTCGAAGACATCGGCGCCGCACTCGACGTGGGCCGCGTGATCCGGGCACTGCGTCTTTCGTCCGAGCCACCAAAGGCCGGTGTGCCATTCCCGGGTGAGTTGGCCACCCGGCTCTCAGACGCCACGAACGCATCGCTGCAGCCACAGGACGGACCGGATCGCTGGTCGGCCGTGCTGGAGGCGGCGGCGTTCTCGCCCATACGCTTGCACGTGCGGACGGAGGCGATCCCCACCGTCGTGTCAGATGAGCTCACGGCCACGGTGACGCGGCTCGGGCCGCTGCTGCCCCAGGTGGCGGCGAAGTTCGGCATCGAGGTCGCGCCGAAGGGCCCGTCGCCACGTCCTCTGCGCCCGACGCGCCCGACGAAGGGACCGGCTGGCAAACGTTCAGATGTTCCCGACCGTCCGGGTGCCGCCAGAGCCCGGGCCAAGCCGACGCCCGCCACGACAGAACCGACAGAACCGCAGGACGATCCTCCGGCACCAGCTGCGGACGCTGCGTCGGACGAGGCACCTTCCCAGGAGCCAGCACCCGAGGGCGGCGTCAGCACGCAGCCGCAGGAATAGCCAGCAGGGTTGCGGCGCCGTGGATGGGCGCTCGTACCATCTGCGGATGTCCAACATCGTCACCTACGAGGCTGACGCACCCATCGCCGTCATCACGCTCAACCGGCCAGAGGCCCGCAACGCCGTCAACGGCGACGTGGCGAGGAGCCTGGAGGCCGCCGTGGATCGCCTCGAGGAAGATGACGACGTGTGGGTGGCGGTGTTGCGAGCCAACACGGAGGGCCAGGAACGGCCGGTGTTCTGTGCCGGCGCCGATCTCAAGGCGATCAACAGCGGCCAGGCCGCCGAACTGGCAACCGAGCGCGGCGGGTTCGCAGGTTTCACGTTCCGCAAGCGCCGCAAGCCGGTGGTCGTGGCCGTCGACGGTCTCGCCACCGCCGGTGGGTTGGAGATCGTGCTGGCCTGCGACCTCGTCGTCGCCACGCGCCGCTCGGCGTTCGGTCTGGCCGAGGCGAAACGGAACCTGATAGCTGGCGCCGGCGGCCTCTTCCGGCTACCGCGAGCCATCGGCAAAGGACCGGCTTTGGAGGCCATCCTCACCGGCGAACCGATCCCGGCCGAGCGAGCCTACGAACTGGGCCTCGTCACACGCCTCGTGGACGACGGCGAGGCGGACGGCGAGGCACGACGGCTGGCGGAGCAGATCACGGCGTGCGCCCCGCTCGCCGTGTGGGCAAGCCTCGAGGTGGCAACGGCGTCGTTCGACGCCGACGAGGCCACGCTGCAGCGCATGACGAACGAGGCGTTCGCACGGGTCCTGGGCTCCGACGACACGAGGGAGGGCTTGGAGGCGTTCATCGAGAAGCGCCCGCCGCGCTGGACAGGCAGATGAACCTCCGAGCATCAGATCGGCTCGAGCTCCGACGACACCACGATCAGTCTGGCGGTGATGCGCGCCCGCTCGTAGAGGTTCTTCGTCTCCCTGTCGCCTGGTAACGCTTCGCCCTCGATCCGCACACATGAGCGGCCACGAGCGGCGGCAACCGCTGTTGCCATCATGGCATCGCCGAAGCCGAGGTGTCGTGCTTCGACGAGCACGAAGACCTGGTCGATGCGGGCCGTGCCATCGGGCTCGAACACGACCACCAGGAAACCGACGGGGTAACCCTCGAGATCGGCCACGAACACGACGCGGCCGGGATCGGAGATCTCGCGCCCCCAGCCGTCACCGACCAGGAGGTGCTCGTCCAGCCATCGCCGCCCGCCGCGGGCGTCGAGCAGTGCTGCCCGCGACGTCGACTCCAGCAGGATCAGATCGTCGACATCGTGGTCACGGGCGACCCGGACGACGGGGTCGATCATGTCACGCCCGCTGCAGCTGATCGATCTTGCCGAGCACCGTCCGCCGGCGGCGATTGGTCTGTTCGAACTGCGCCACCTGGTCGAGCTCGACCGTGTTCAGCGCCGGCAGGCGGGCGACCACCTGGCTGGCAGCGAGACTCTCGTAGTCGGCGATCGGCAGCGCCTCCGGATCGACGGACTCTTCGCTGTCGTCCACCTGCTCGCCAGCGGCTGTCTCCGTCGCCCGTGCCTCGACCACCGTGCTCAGCGCCTCGAGATCGGTCACCATCACGTCAGCGGACAATCCCTGCGGTACCGACGGCGGGTCGGGCGGCGCGTCGACCGTGCGTGTCCGCAGCTGTTCCGCACCGGCCTTGACGGCCATCTCGCCGATGACCCTCGCCACGGCGATCCTGCCCTCTACCCGTTCCCGTCCAGATTCCATGAGTCGCGGGATGGTCTCGCGCAGCTCGGCGACCAGACCGATGGGTACGAACACGGCCAGTTCGGCGAGCGTCCGGAACGGTCGTCTGCCCATCAAGAGAAGATCGGACAGTCGTCGTCGCCGACGGGGCACAACGGGGCGCTGGCACGCACGAGCAAGAAGCACGTGCCGCAGAGCTGTTCGTCGGAGCGTTTTGGTTGGAGGCGGCCGGCATCCTCGCCGCGGTCGCCGGGCGTGGCATCCTCGACGTCGTCGTCGTCGGCTTCGTCCTGCTCGTCGGACGTGACCATCCGGTCCTTCAGGATGCGATCGAGGTCCGCTTCGACATCGTCGGGAGCAAGCATGTCCTCTTCCTCGTCCTCTTCCTCGTCCTCTGCCTTGCGCCGGCGGGTAGAAGCGGCTTCCTCGGTCTCCTCCTCCTCTGGGGGATCGTCGGTGCTCTCGGTGTCGGTTTCAGGGACGAAATCGTCGTCGTCGGCGACGATCAGGGCCTCAGGATCGGCGATGACGTCTTCTTCGACCAACTCGTCCTCGTCGGGTTCGACCTCGAGATTCTCGATCTCCTCCTCGTCGTCGGCCAGCTCAACTGTTGCGTCGTCTTCGTCTGCCATCGCCCATCACTTCGTGGTCGGATGTGTCGCGGGTTGCGCGGTCGCGGCGGATCATAGGGGGAGCACTGCTCGCCTCCCGGAACAGTATCTGTGACAACGGTCACATACGGATGATTACGGGGCAGGCGTCGGCGCCATCGGCGGCTGCCGGCGGGCTTCGGCCCTGCGCTCGGATTCCAGGCGTTCCAGCTCCGGCGCGGCCACGGTGAGATGCGTCATCACCTCGGCGATGACCCGATGCCCAGCGCGTTCGGCGATCAACCGGTGCATCTCGAGGGCCAGGCGGCGATACGCCGGGTGGCCTTGTGGGGACGATCGCAACTCCAACATGTGGATGGCCTCGCGGGCATTGAACTGCATCGTGTACCGCAGTCGGTAAGCCATCGACACGGCATAGCGCGCCTGCTCGGGGAAGTCGCCTGCCAACAGATCGTAGAGCTCGGCCGAGCGCGCCAGGGCGCCATCGAAGCTGTCGGCAACACCCGTCTCGTCGATCAGCGCCGGGCGCGAGTATCCGTGACGTGGTGTCAACGGCTGCCAATCGATGGTCAGCATGCGATGTCGCTGCAGGTCGCGGAAGGCGCCGTAGTCGGACAGGATGTCGAAGCGGTAGCCGCTGCGCTCGAAGGCGCGTCCCGGCTTGTGCCGCCGGTTCGTGCGATCTCCCACGTACGCCTTCAGCAGGGCGATGCGGTCATCCGTGCCGAGCATCCGCACCCTCGCCAAGAGCTGGTCCTCCGGCAGCCGGCTGTGGGGGTAGCACACGGCAGCCAGCAGCTTGTCCTCGGCTTCGGGATCCCAGTCGACGAGTGTCACCTCGTCGGTCGTCGCAGGCCGTTCGTCTCCGAAGAGCCGGTCGACGATGGCCTGGGTGCGAGCCCTGGTGTCGGCGAAGTAGTCGCTCCATGCGCCCCCTCGCTCTGGCAGGTCGACGCGCCGCAGGAAGCTCGGGATCACCTTGCGCAGCTCGTAGAGCATCAGCTCGGCATAATCACGGGCCTCGGGCAAGGGATGGGTGCGCATGCGCAGTAGCAGGGACTCGAAGCCCTGGCCCGAGCCGTAGATGCCGACGTTGGAGAGCGACGCAGCCGGCAGCATGCCACGGGCGGCGTCGAGCGCCTTGGCACGCGTCGCCTGGCGGTAGACGAACTCGCTGTCGGAGGACCCGCGGGGAACGGTCGTGCGCACGTGCTCGGTGACGGCGTCGATCACCTCGCTGTAGTCGTCGAACATCCTGTCCATGTCGCCCACGTACCGCGTGCCGAACCGGCTCGCCAGGATCGTGCCGTCGCGGTAGTACCGGTAGCGTCCGCCGAGCCTGCCGTCGTACGCGATGTATCGGGTGCTCTGTTCCAGATAGCTCATCAGCCGGCCCCACTCGAGCACCTTCGTCAGCAGGTTCGACGCCTGCTCGCACGCCAGATGGACGCCGCCCAACTGCGCCACCGAGTCGTCGCCGTACTCGAAGAACACGCGCTCGTAGAGCTGCTCGGCCCGTTCCAGGCCGATCGTGGCGTCGACCGTATGATCCCCGGACATGTCGAGCTCGCCGACGAACTCATCGAGGAACAGGCGGCGCAGGCTCTTGGGACTACGGCTGTAGCGGGCGAACAGCGCACCCTTCACGACCTCTGGGAGGTTGACGAGGGCGAAGACCGGTCCGTCGAGGTTCGTGAAGTAGCGCCGGAGGATGTCGGCTTCGTCGTCGGCGAACGCTTCGGGGACGTACAGGGTCACGGCTCGCCATGCTAAGAGGCCGGGCCCTTCGCGCTCAGGGATGCCTATGGGTGGCGCAGGACGATCTTGCCGAGCTGCTCGCCTTCGGCCAGACGTGCCAGTGCTTCGGGGTAGTGCTCGATCCCGAACACCTCATCGATGTGCACGTCGAGGCCGCGATCCATCAACTCGGTGACCTCGTCGAACTCCTGGTAGCTGCCCATCGAGGACCCGATGATCTCGTGCTGCTTGAAGAACAGTCGAGGCAGGTTGACCTCCACCGTGTTGCCGGACGTGCCGCCGCACACCACGAGTCGCCCGCCCGTACGCAGGGCGCGGATCGAGCGGTCCCACGTGGCGGGACCGACGCTCTCTACGACGACGTCGGCGCTCACGTTCCAGCGATCGGCACTCGAATCGAGGACCTCGTCGGCGCCCATCTCCAGCGCACTGCGGCGTTTTGTCTCGCTGCGACTCGTGGCGACGACACGTGCGCCCATCCGGCGTCCGAGCGCCAGCGCGGCACACGAGACACCCGAGCCGATCCCGACCACGAGCAGCGTCTCGGACGGTTGCAGCCGAGCTCGGCGCAGCATCCGGTAGGCGGTGAGCGTCGCCAACGGGTAGGCAGCCGACTCCTCCCACGTGCGCGACGCCGGGCGCCGCACGACGTTGCGGGACGGCGCGATCGCATACTCGGCGTGACCGCCCCACCCGTGCTCGCCGTAGATGGAGAAGCCCGGTCCCATCGGACTGTCGTTTCCGAGCGCGACGATGTCCGCAACCGGGGAGACCCCGGGGTTGATGACGACCTCGTCACCGACCGAGATGACCCCGACGGCTTCGCCGACGTCGTCGACGACGCCCGCCACGTCGCAACCTGGCACGTGGGGCAGCGGCGGTTTGGGCATCGCCTTCGTCACCCACAGATCCATGTGGTTGAGGGCGCTCGCCTCCACCCGCACCTTCACGTCGTCGGGGCCGAGCGAAGGCAGATCGATCTCACCGTGCCGGTACGTTCCCGGCGACTCGTCGAGGATCCACGCGCGCATCGAACACTCCTGTCGCTGTCGGTGCCGCCAGTTCAGCAGATCAGGGCGTAGGCGTCGGCCTCGACGGTGAACGTGACTCGCTGCACCTGGTCGTGACGCATACCGTCGACCCAGCAGCCGAGCGGCCGATCCAATTCGATCGTGCCCTCAGCGCGGGGGCGCACCCGGATCTGGGGATGCGGAAGATGCGTGCCCGTCGGAAGGCGTCGGCGCACCTGCAGCCGAGTTCGCAACGTCATTCCGGCGTCGACCTCCACGACCTCGGCGCGACCGTCGTTGGGATGGCCGGCAGGAGCGACGTTCCAACGGCCGATGCTGCCCACGTTCATCACGGCGAACAACGGTCCTGACCACCATTGGTTTCGCAGCACCACGTGGGCGACGGCCACGAAATCACCGGCGTCGGTGCTGATGCGTAGAGCGTCCATGGGCAGCCGTCGCGCCATGGGCGCCCTCCCGGCCGGTCGGCCGAGAGCGCTGAACACGTCACCGCCGCTGACGCCGACCAGAGCGTCCGGATCGGCGGTCACGAACCCGGCCAACTCGGCGTCCGACGCGGCCGTGGCCACGTGCTCCGGCCGGGCGACTTCGTCGCCCCACGGATGACCCTTGGCGATCGTCACCCGGACTCCCCTATGGGTGCCTGATCGCTCTCGTCGCCAACCGCGGCATCGGCGACAACGCCCCGGAACGCAGCCTCGGCCACTTGGCCAGCGGCGCGCCGCACCGAGGGGACTTCGGCGACGACGCCGATCTGGCGGGCGAGGTCGACGAGCTGCTTCATCGTCCGTACGAAGTCGCCGCCGCTGAGATCTTCGTCGGCGACGACCTCTGCGAAGCCCTCCCCTGCGACCCATGCAAACGCCACAGGCAGGAACGTCGGATCTGGGGCGCGGTGGACCACGAGGCCCCTGCTGCGCTCGGCGGCGGCCAACCCGTCGCTGATCCGGGCGATCGCCCGCCACCGTGACTTCACGGCGGCCGATGGGAACCAGGCTGGCGGGGGTGGTTCGGGGCTGCGGTGCTCGTAGACGAAGACGGACAACAGGCCGGCAAGATCGGCGGCGCCGAGCCCCTCGAACAGTTCGGCCTTCAGGCATTCCACCACCAACAGCTCTGTCTCGTGGAACAGGCGGGCCAGCACCGCACCCGATCCGGTGAGCGACCACGTCGAGCCTCGCCCGTCCATCTCGACGTAGCCGTACTCGGTGAGCACGTCGAGCACGGAGTCGAACTCGGTGGCGAGCGAGGCATTGCGCTCGTCGAGGCGGCGTTCGGCTTCGGCTATCTCGCGCCGCACACGCTCGGCTTCCCCGGCGGCGCGGATGCGCTGGCGCAGGTCCGGATCGGTCTCTACCGGATCGACGGCCATCTCATCCGCTGCGCGAGAACGCTCGAGCGACGATGGGCGGCGCCGCCGATCGAGCGTCGTGCGCGCCAGGCGACGGGCCACATCCTTGCGGTAGCTCGGTCGGTCGGGCTGGTAGGCGTGAGGCACGCTGATCGAACCGATGTGTTCGGGCGGAGCCGTGAAGTTGGCTGCCGTGAGCTGCACCAGCGTGGCCTGGGCGGTCACGGCTGCGACCTTGGTGCCCTTGGACCGCGCCGACCGGGACACGACGACTGCTGGGCCTGCGTACTTGCCGCGGTTGATCCAGATCACGGCGCCGGGCTTGAAGGCGTCGAGAGCGGCGTCGATGCTCGTGCGGGCGCCGGCTGACCTCGCCTCGTCCCGAGCCGCCCGGTAGGCCCAGATGTCACCGTACGGGCTCTGCGCCTGTTCCACCAGGTCGTCGATGCGAAGGCGCTGACGTTCGAGACGGGCTTCGAGCTTGACGATCTCGCTGTCTGCCTGGAACTGGGCGAACGACATCTTCAGCAGGTGGCGGGCCTGATCGGGATCGTAGTTTCGTACCAGGTTCGCTGCCATGTTGTACGTAGGCCGGAAGGCGGAGCGCAGATGGAACGAGCGCGACGCCACGAGCGTGGCTACGCGATCGAAGCGCACGAACGGGCTCCAGGACACGACCGCATAGCCGGCGTCATCGATGCCGCGGCGTCCGGCCCTGCCCGTGAGCTGGGTGTACTCCCCCGGCGTCAGGAACTCGTGGTGTTCACCCGTGTATTTGGTGAGCTTCTCGATCACCACGGAACGCGCCGGCATGTTGATGCCGACGGCCAGCGTCTCGGTGGCGAACACCACCTTGACCAGACCCTCGGCGAAGCAACGCTCGACGACCTCCTTGAACGGCGGGACCATGCCGGCGTGGTGAGCGGCGATGCCGGACGCCAGCTGGGCGACGAAACTGGCGTACTCGAGCACCTCCAGGTCGTCAGGATCGATGCCGCTGAGGCGGGAAGTGACGATCTCGGCGATACGGGCCTGTTCGTCGCCGGTGGTGAGCCGCAGGCCCGCATCGAGGCAGACCTGCGCCGCCTCGCGGCACTGCTTTCGGCTGAAGATGAAGTAGACGGCCGGAAGCATCTTGTGCTCGGCCAGCAGCTCGACGGTCTCGACCCGCCCCGGCGTGTAGAGGCGGCGCTCGGATTGTCGCGCTCTCGCCGGGCGGTTGGAAGGGCCCGAGCGGGAGCGGCCGCCGGCGCCGAGCGAGTCGATGCGGGCAGCAGCCGGGTTGGCTTGTCCGTCGACGAACACGGGCAGCAGGTCGAGCCGGTTGCGGGCGCGGTCGCCGACGAGGTAGTAGCTCGTGAGCTCGACGGGGCGCCGCTGCTCGAGGATGGCGACGGCGGGGCCGCGCACGGCCTGGATCCACTCCGTCAACTGCGCCGTGTTGCCGATGGTCGCCGACAAGCACACCAGCTTCACGGCCGGCGGGGTGTGGATGATCACTTCCTCCCACACCGGTCCGCGGTACGTGTCCTGCAGGAAGTGCACCTCGTCGAGCACCACGAGGCCAAGACCGTCCAGGGCCGAGGACCGGCCATAGATCATGTTGCGCAGCACCTCGGTGGTCATCACCACGATGGAGGCGTTGGCGTTGATGACGTTGTCGCCGGTCAGCAGGCCGACCGACTCGGCGCCGTGGAACGCCACGAGGTCTCGGTACTTCTGGTTGGACAATGCCTTGATCGGAGCGGTGTAGAAGCTGCGCTCACGGCGCCGGAGCGCCCTGTCGATGGCATACTCGGCGACGACCGTCTTGCCGCTGCCTGTTGGGGCGGCGACGACGACGTGGGCACCGTCGTCGATGGCCTGCATCGCCTCGAGCTGGAAGCGGTCAAGGCGGAAGTCGTAGCGGTCGGGGGCCTCGCCAGGGCTCACGCGTCGGAGGCCTCGGCCCGTCGGCGGGCGCGCTGCATGAACCATCCGATCAGGATGGCGACGAAGTACAGCACGAGCATCGGACCGGCGAGGGCGATCAGCGAGATCGGGTCGCCCGACGGCGTGATCACGGCGGCCAGTACGAAGATGACGACGATGGCGTACCGCCAGCTGCGCGCCAACGTCTGAGGAGTCACGGCGCCGGCAAGTTGCAGGAACACGAGCAACACCGGCACCTCGAACCCGATGCCGAACGCCGCAACCATCAGCCCGACGAGGCGGATGTATCGCGACACCTGGAACACCTGCCCGACATCCTCGCCGGCGAACGAGATCAGGAACTCGAGTGCCCGCTCCAGCGTGAGGTAGGCGATCGTCCCGCCCAGCAGGAACAGCAGCACCGCGCTGACGATGAACGGGATGGCGTACTTCTTCTCGCGCCCCTCGAGGGCGGGGACGATGAACCGCCAGACCT
>Ga0136619_10001025_pt1 | contig 10791 bp, 7 predicted proteins | sample AntDrymUQ3532106_2_FD_104807 | JGI IMG/M metagenome (GOLD analysis project Ga0136619, IMG submission 104807) | Polar desert sand microbial communities from Dry Valleys, Antarctica - metaG UQ353 (21.06) | ecosystem: Environmental > Terrestrial > Soil > Desert | place: Antarctica: Dry Valley... | reverse complement strand
CGCTTCGAGCGGTTCATACACCGGACCGGCCCGCCGGTCACGGTCTCAACCCCGCCGACCGGAGCCCCCGACCCGCCAGCCGACCACCGCACGCCTCGTCGGGCTGGGGCGGAGCCCCGTTAGGGTTGCAGGCCAGTAGCTCCGCTTGGGCCCGGCCTGGTCTCACGGACCGGAGCTGTTGTGGACCAGGGAAGGACAAGCTGCTCGATGCCTCGCTTGACGTTGCCCCAGCTGGAGCGACACTTGTTCGCCGCCGCAGACGTGCTCCGCGGCTCGATGGAGGCCTCGGCCTACAAGGAGTACATCTTCGGGATGTTGTTCCTGAAGTACGCGTCCGACCAGTTCGAGGTGGAGCAGCAACAGGTCATCGCCGACCAGCTGGCGCGCGGGCGGTCCCAGGCTGACGCCGAGCAGCGGGCGGAGTCGCCGTCCTTCTACAAGACGTTCTACGTGCCGGAGCGTGCTCGCTGGGAGCAGATTCGGGACCATTTGCACAAGACAGTCGGAAGTGGCCTCAATAAGGCGCTGGAGGATCTGGAGCACCGCAACCGCTCGCTGGACGGGGTGTTGCAGCACATCGATTTCAACCGCAAGATCGGCCAGTCGTCGATGTCGGACAAGAAGCTCCGTGAGCTGATCATGCACTTCAACAAGGTGCCGCTTCGGCAGAAGGACTTCGAGTTTCCGGACCTGCTCGGCGCGGCGTATGAGTACCTGATCCGCGACTTCGCCGACTCGGCAGGCAAGAAGGGTGGCGAGTTCTACACGCCGCGTGATGTTGTCCGCCTGATGGTGCAGATCGCCGACCCACGACCCGGGATGAGCGTCTACGACCCGTGTACCGGATCGGGCGGCATGCTGATCCTGTCCAAGGAGTACGTCGAGGAGGCCGGTGGTGACGGCCGCAACCTCGCGCTCGCCGGTCAGGAGAAAGACGGCAGCGTCTGGGCCATCTCCAAGATGAACATGCTTTTGCACGGCATCGCGGATGCTGACCTGCGCAACAACGACGATGGCACCCTCGAAGACCCGGCGCACATCACAGGCGGTGAGCTGCAGCGCTTCGACCGTGTCATCACCAACCCTCCGTTCTCCATGAACTACGCCGCGGACGCCATCCCGTTCCCGGAACGCTTCCGCTACGGCTACACCCCAGAGAAGGGCAAGAAGGCCGACCTGATGTTCGTCCAGCACATGCTGGCCGTCACACGGCCTGGTGGCATGGTCACCACCGTCATGCCTCACGGAGTTCTGTTCCGGGCTGGCGACGAGTGCAGGATCCGCGCCGGCTTCCTTGACGACGACGTGATCGACGCGGTGATCGGGCTCGGCCCCCAACTGTTCTACGGCACAGGCATCCCCGCCTGCATCCTCGTGCTCCGCACCGCGCACTCGAAGCCAACCGAGCGCAAGGGCAAGGTCCTGTTCATCAATGCCGACCGCGACTTCCGCGAGGGCAGGGCGCAGAACTACCTCGAACCGGAACACATCGAGAAGATCGTGTCGGCCTACCGGGCGTTCGAGGACGTGTCGGCCTTCGCGCGCGTCGTCGCCCGAGATGAGCTCACCGAGAACGACGACAACCTCAACGTGCGCCGCTACGTCGACACCACGCCCGAGCCTGAGCCCCAGGACGTGCGGGCCCACCTGCACGGTGGCATCCCGAAGCGGGAAGTCGAGGCCAAGGTTGACCTGTTCGCCGCGCACGGCCTCAACCCCGAGCATCTGTTCGCACCGAAGGACGACGATTACCTTCAGTTTGCCGAGGCGGTGAACGGCCGGCGAGATCTCAAGCGGCTGGTCGAGTGCGATGCGGGTGTCATCGCGGCCGAGACGGAAGTGACCAGCGCGATTGAACTTTGGTGGAAGTCGGAGGAGTGCCGGTTCGACAGGCTGCAGTCGGTCGCCGACCTGGTCGACCTTCGCAAGGAGTTCATCAAGACGTTCCGCGTCGCTCTGGAAGTGACACCCTTGCTGGACCGCTTCGCGGTCAGCGGCGTCATCGCCTCCTGGTGGGGCGTTAGTCTTCCGGACCTGAAGGCGCTCGCCACGCTCGGCTACCGTGGTCTGATTGAGGCCTGGGTCGCCACCGTCCTCGACGCTCTCGAAGAGGAGAAGGCGAAGGTCAACCCGCTCGACCACAAGGTCGCCCGGGCGCTGCTGCCCGAGTACCTCGATCAGCTCGCGGCCCTTGAGGCTGAGGTTGCAGAGCTGAACTCCACGATCACAGCGGCCACCGCGTCCGACGACGAGGAGGGCGCAGCCCCGAGCGAAGACGCCCTTTCGTCTGCAGAAATCAAGAAGCTCAAGACCAAGCTGACCGCCACCAAGAGGCGGCTCAAGACTGAGAAGGCGGCGTTCGCTCACCGTCTTGCTGAGGCGAGTGAGGCCCTCGACGACTCGTCAGCTGGCCAGATCGTGGTCGATGCGATGGAACAGGATCTGCTGGCCGGGGCGCAGGAGCGGATCACTCGGCACCGACGAGCTGTGATCACGGCCTTCGAGACGTGGTGGGACAAGTACCAGACTCCGCTCTCAACGCTCGAAGCCGAGCGAGACGACGCCGCCGCGAAGTTAGCCGGCTTCCTGAAAGAGCTAGGATATGAATAGTACTTTGGAGTTGCGCAGCATCGGTTCGCTTCTGAGCGAACACTTCAGCGGCGCATGGGGCGTAGACCCCAGCCTCGCTTTGCCGAATGCAACAGTCCTTCGATCCACTGATATTGATGATGAAGGGCATGTCGAACTTTCTAGGGGTGTACGGCGGCATCTATCGCCCCGTGAGTTGTCTTCAAGACGGCTCCGACCTGGCGATATCTTGCTTGAAGCCTCCGGCGGAGGGCCGGGTAAGCCTGTAGGACGGCCAGCCTGGTTTTCTGACGAGACTATAGCCGGGTGTTATGCTACCTCGAATTTTTTCAAGGTTCTCCGCGCTGACGCCAAGTCTGTAGATGCGAAATTCTTGCTATACGCACTACTTCTTCTCGTAAAGAGACCGGAGATTTGGCGCTTTCAACAGCAGACAACAGGCATCACCAATCTAAAATTCTCCGAATATCTAAAGCATGAAATTGTGATTCCATCACTAATGGACCAGCGACGGATCGCAGAGGTTCTGGACGCTCTGGATGACCAGATCCGCTCTGGGGGGCTGATATTTACCAAGCTGCAAGACCTAAAACGCGGAGTGCTTCGGGATCTTCTAGTAGTCCGCCCGAATACACTCTCGGGTACGCGTAGAGGCATCTTGGACGACTTCGTCGACTGGGCGTCAGGAGGCACTCCCTCGAAGTCAAATGCGCAGTATTGGAACGGCTCGATCCCATGGGTGACCCCGAAGGACATGAAGTCCGCGTTGCTCCAGCGCACAGCCGATTCGCTGACCTCGCGCGGGGTGTCCGCGGGATCAAGACTTGCCCCCGAAGAAGCGGTCTTCATCGTTGTGCGGGGCATGATCCTCGCGCACACATTCCCCGTCTCCAGAGTTCCAAGGGTCGCTGCTTTCAATCAGGATGTGAAGGCTGTCGTTCCGCGCGGGGATCTCTTGCCGGAGTATCTCAAATATTGGTTTATGGCGAACGCGGACACTTTTCTTCGTCTTGTTGGTGAGTCAACCCATGGGACCAAGAAGCTTGACCTACCTGATCTAAAGTCGATTCCGGCCGCAATCCCTGCCATGCATGAGCAGCGCCGAACGCTCTCCATGCTTCACACGCTCGATGCGCGGATCGGATTCGAAACCGATCTGCTCCAGAAGCTCAGGCGCGAGAAGGCTGGCGTGTTGACCGACCTTCTCTCCGGCTATGTCCGGGTGCCCCAGGAAACCGCGTCATGAGCGGCGGCCCAGAGTACACGCAGGTGGAGAATCCTCTGCTGAATCAGCTGGCTGGTCTTGGCTGGACTGTTGTCGAGGGTTCAAAGTCAGATTCGACCGTCACCGAGCGCGACTCGTTCCGTGGCTCAATTCTCGAGGACCGCCTTCAGGCTGCGCTGCTAAAGATCAACCCCGGGCCGGACGGTTCGCCGTGGTTGGACGATTCCCGCCTGTCGGAGGCGGTCTCCTCGCTGACGCGATCTGACGTGGGTCAGCTCATCGAGCTCAATGAGCGGCTGACTGAGCGCCTGCTTGAGGGCGTGTCCGTGTCGGGTCTGCCGGATTGGGATCAGGGCCGGTCACAGCGGGTTCGGCTCATCGAATTCGAACACCCAGAGCGCAACGACTTCCTCGCGATCAATCAGTTCCGTGTGGATGAGCCTGGTGGGCAGGCGAAGAAGTTCGTCGCACCGGACGTCGTGCTGTTCGTCAATGGCATCCCGCTGGTTGTGATCGAGTGCAAGAGTCCCTACATCACCGACCCGATGGCGGAGGGCATCGACCAGCTGCGGCGGTACGCCAACCAGCGCGGGCTTGGTGTACCGGAGGGCAATGAGCAGCTGTTTTGGACGAACCAGTTCGTCGTCTCTACCTATGGTGACAAGGCCCGGGTCGGGACCTTCACGGCCGGGCCAGAGCACTTCCTGGAGTGGAAGGACGCCTCACCGATCTCACGTGACGAGCTTGCGGCTCAGCTCAAGAAGCCCGCGGCTGAGCTGACGGGCCAGGAACTCCTCGTCGCCGGCATGCTGACGCCGGCCAACCTGCTGGACATCGTTCGGCACTTCACGCTGTTCACTGAGGCGAACGGTCGGCGTATCAAGATCGTCGCCCGCTACCAACAGTACCGGGCTGTTGGCCGGGCGCTGCACCGCCTGCGAACCGGCAAGACCCGCGCGATCGATGGTGAAAGCGACCGCCGTGGCGGCCTTATCTGGCACACCCAGGGCTCCGGCAAGTCCCTGACGATGGTGTTCCTCGTCCGGGCCATGCGGTCGGATCGCCTGCTGCGGGCGTTCAAGGTCGTCGTCGTGACTGACCGAACCGACCTAGAGAAGCAGCTTGCCGAGACCGCCAAGCTGTCCGGTGAGGGTGTCCAGCGAGCGCGGCGCACGAGCAAGCTTCGGACGGTGCTGGCTGAGAAGGGGCCGGCGGTTGTGTTCGCGATGATCCAGAAGTACCGCGACGCCGACAGCGCAGGCACGAGCGAGACGCGCATGGCCGGTGACGACAAGAACGAGGCGCTTGGTGTTCTCAACACCGACGAGACCATCGTGATCCTGGTCGACGAAGCTCATCGCTCCCAGACCTCAACCCTGCACGCCAACCTGATGGCTGCTCTGCCGAACGCTGCCAAGATCGGCTTCACGGGCACGCCGATCATGCGCGAGGGTAAGAAGCGCACCGACGCGATCTTCGGAACGTTCATCGACAAGTACACGATCCGTCAGGCCGAGGACGACGGTGCTGTCGTCCCCATCTTCTATGAGGGGCGCACCGCAAAGGGTGCTGTTGCCGGTGGAAGTGGCCTCGACGAGCTCTTCGAGGACATGTTCACCGAGCACACCGCGGAGGAGCTGGAGAAGCTCAAGGCCCGCTACGCGACAACCGGTACGGTGCTGGAGGCGCCGAAACTCATTGCTGCCAAGGCGAAGTCGATGCTCTGGCATTACGTGTCGACCGTGCTGCCGGGTGGGTTCAAAGCCCAGCTCTCAGCCACCAGCCGTCTGGCGACAGTTCGCTATCGCGACGCGCTGCTGGATGCTCGTGACGACCTGGTCGCCCACATCGAAGCCCTGCCTGAGCATCTCGTCAGCGGCGCTGCCGACGGCAGTCTTGACATCGACCGCCTCGACCGGCGAAAGCAGGTCTTGGTTCGCGCTCTGCCGCTCGTTGATCTCATCCGCATCCTAGACTTCGTGCCGGTCATCTCCGGCAGCAACAACGACGATCCGACGTGGGCGCAGTGGACTGACAAGGCTCGCCAGGATGCGGTGATCGCCGCCTTCAAGAAGTCGCTTGGTCCGACCGGTGAGCGGTCCAGCCCGGTTGCCTTCCTGCTGGTGCGCACCATGCTGCTGACTGGCTTCGACGCCCCGGTCGAGCAGGTGCTCTATCTCGACCGCTTCATTCAGGACGCCGAGCTGCTGCAGGCCATCGCGCGCGTCAATCGAACCGCACAAGGGAAGCCAGCTGGCTTCCTCGTGGACTACTTTGGCGTCGGTTCGCACCTACAGAAAGCGCTGCAGGCCTACGCACCCGAGGATGCCGAGGACGCGATCGGCGCACTCGCCTCGATCACCGACGAGGTCCCGAAGCTACAGGATCGTCATGCGCGGACGGTGGCGGTGTTCGCCCAAGCCGGGATCGACACCTTCGACACTGACGAGGACATCGAGGCGTGCGTCGACGTTCTTTCGGACGAGGCGCTTCGCGCTCGCTTCGGCGTGCTGCTCAAGCAGTTCCTGACCACCCTGGACACGGTCCTGCCACGCCCCGAGGCACTGCCGTTCGTGGCTGACGCCAAGCGACTGGGCATCCTCCAGAAGGTCGCTCGCCGTCGCTACCGAGACGACGACATGGGTGACTTCGACCTGTCGTTGTACGGGGAGAAAGTCCGAGCGCTCATCGACGAGCACGTCACCTCCCTGGACATCGCGACCAAGATTCCGCCCGTCTCGATCACCGCGCCAGACTTCCTCGCCAAAGTCAAGGGCCTCACCTCGGACAAAGCCAAGGCGTCCGAGATGGAACACGCACTGCGCTTCCACATCCGCAAGAACTTCGACGAGGACCCCGCTCGCTACACCAAGCTCTCCGAACGACTCGATGAGATCCTCAAGACGCTCACCGGCAAGTGGGAACAGCTCAGCGTCGCCCTGGGGGTGCTGCTCGGTGACGCCACCGACGAATCCGGATCTGATCGCGCACACGAGGACCCCCTGGTCGCTCGGTTCTACGGCTTGCTGGAGAGCGAGTTCGCGACCGACGCCAGCCTTCCGAACGAGATCCGTGTGGACATGATGCATCTCGCCGAGGAGATCGTCATCGAAGTTGCTCAGCACGCGTGCATCGTCCGCTTCTGGCACAACCCCCACGCCCAGGACGAACTGCGCAAGCAGATCATCCACAACCTCGACGACCGCGACCTGTTCCCGTTCTCCGAACAGGCTGCCGTTGCCGACAAAGTCATGGAACTCGCCAGGGCCAACCAGCCACTGATAGCGCAGCGCGTCGATACACGGGGACGCATATGAGCGCCGCCGTTCTCCACCTCGATGGCTTACGTGTTCCAGTTGAGATCGGAGGCGGGAGCAGGAGGGCCAAACTCACGATCGAGGCTGACGGATCCCTGCGCCTTCGGGCTGCCGAAGACCTCGCCACCGACGAGTTGACGCAGTTCCTAGCCTCCAAGCGTGACTGGGTCTACCAGAAGTTGGCGGAGAAAGAAGTGCTGCAGCACGAGCCCGTCACCAAGGAACTCGTCGACGGAGAGGGCTTCCTCTACCTGAGCCGAAGCCACCGTCTCAAGCTCAGCGACTCCGACGGGGCAGTCCGCCTGGAACGCGGCCGACTCGTCCTGCCAAGGTCGCTCGCGTCGGCTGGCGAAGCGCACCTAATCGCGTGGTACCGACGGTGCGGCGAGGTATGGCTGCGCCCCCGTGTCGGATCGTGGGCCGAGCGCTTGCGCGTCGAACCCGGCGCGATCGAGGTGGCCGACCTCGGACACAAATGGGGGAGTGCGACAGCCGGACGGCGCGTACGCATCCACTGGGCCACGCTCCAACTGTCACCATCACTTGTTGACTACGTCCTGACCCATGAGCTGGCCCATCTCCGCGAGGCACACCACGGGCCCGCATTCTGGCAACTCCTGGCTCGGGTGATGCCCGACTATGACGAGCGCAAACGCGAGCTGGCGAGGCGAGGCGCTGGGCTCTGGTTCGGCGGGACGTCATGACCGTGACGCCTGTCAATGGGGGTGCCTCGGCTCCGCAAACGATATATCTGCGCCAGTTCAGGATCGAAAACTTCGACCGGACCGAGTCCACGGCCCCTTAACTGGCCAAGCAGTCGGTCTTTTTGGCCCACGACGGACCCGCTCACCTTGGTGCGGCGACCGGCCACGGTCACATTCAAGCTGGTAATCACACCGGAGCCCGGGGCAGCGCTGGGCCTCCCCAACGGTTCTCGCGCCCTGCGCGTCCTCGACGAACACCTCGCCCACGTCGTTGCTTGACAGAACTTTGGCAGCGTCGTGATTGGCAACGGCCGGGCAATCGAAGGAGTCCGTTCCCTCGGGAATCGGTATGTCGGTTGCTCAGCTTGGTGACCGACCACTGTACCCATCACTGGGTAGACTGTGTATGTGAGTCACTCACAGATCCGCTCGGCTGTCGATGCCGGCTGGCCTTGGCGCAGTTCAGGGGGCAGTTTGGGGATCGGGCCTGCTTGTAGCTGTGGATGCCCCGCGCATTGTCGAGTCCGAGGGGCCACGTGGCGGTGCTGAGGCTGACCGGCGGTTTCTGGAGCAGGTGAAGTGCCTGGATGAGTCCGGCCCAGAGGCTGACGAAGCCGATGGTGGGGATGGGGCCCATCGTGGTGTCATCCCTCGTGTGGGTGCAGCCGACGCAGGGTTGGCCCGGCGGGTGGGAGGAAATGAGGACGAAGTCGTGCGAGGTGGACCCGATGGTCAGGCGCTGTCGTTGCCCGTGCTGCTGGGTGAGCCACCGGGACGGGATGTGGTCCACGCCGGCGAGGACCGTGGGCGCAAACGGGACCAGGTCGGCGGCGCTCTGTTGGTCGAAGCGCCGTCGGTCGCCAGTGATAGTGAGGGAATCTCCGGCCAGGTCGGTCAGGATGTCGGTCTTGAAGCGTCCGAGATCGGATCGTCGAGCGAGGGAGTACCGGTTGAGGTTACTGAGGTCGAGAGTCTCGGGCTCGATCACGCGAATTTGGCCGCTGTGGCCGGGTAACCGCAACAGGACGTACAGGCAGGCCTGAGTTATCGCCCCGCCGCTAACCATGTCCAGTGCTCCTAGGTCGGATGACCGGAGCGTGGGCCCGTGGGGCGCGAAACTACTCAGGTCTTGATCAACCTGGCGTCGAGGATCGCGGGACCAAACCCTCTGAACCGAGGCGTCTCGGTCCAGGCGGGCGACGATGTTGAACATGGCTGCGCGGACCCCCTCCGCGGCGGCGGCAGCGGCGGACGCGATCGCTCCCAGCGGGTTGGAGCCTTCCCAGCGGAGATGCCCCCCAGGACTGTCGGGTCCGACGCAGATCTGGTACCCGCTGCCGCTGACACGGACGTCCGCCCGCGCGGGGGTGTCGCCGAGCGCGAAGGTGATGTCCGGGCGAGTGGCATCGCTGGTGGATCCGCCAGGGATGAGGTCGTCGGCGTAGTCGGCGAGGGCAGCGGCGAGGCTGACGCCACGCAGTGGTTGTTGCGGCAGCTCTAGCGTGATGTCGGGCATGTCGAGGTCGATGCGGAGGCCAGTCATAACCAGCTGGTTGTGCAGGGTGATCAAGGCTGTCTGACCGGCGTGGGAGCGCAGATTGGCGCGGTCGGCAACGATCCGGGCGGTCGTGGCTCGTAGCCCTTCGACGATCGCACGGTCGTCCGCTGGCCTCCCGTCGAGGGCGTCCATTCGGATCAGCAGTGCAGTTCGGGCGAGTGCCTCGTAGTCGTCGCTCACGTGCCCAGCGCTGTCTTCACGTCGATCGGAGCCCAGCTCCCGTCGGCGCGCATGACCATGAGGTGGGCCCTGTCGAGGCCATCCCCGGCTAGGGCGAAGTCGGGGATGACGAGGGACAAGATGCCTGTAGCTGGTGCCAACGCGTAGGTGTCGTCCACCTGGGAGTGGCTGGCCTCACGCGGGTGGGTGTGGACCTGGGCGACAACCGTCTGCTCCCGTGCGCGCAGGTCGAGGAAGAACGCGGTGACCCAGGCCGAGTCGACTTCGTACCCGAAGGCGCGGGCTGTGTGCCGTGGATGGACAACCCGATGGACCCGCCGCGGGTCCTGCCAGGCGGCGCACCAGTAGACGACACACTCGTGTCGGCCGTCTCCACAGCGAGCGAGGCACTCGATCGTCTCGGCGAGGATCGGGGGCGCGACGGTAAGGGCTGCGACACTCTCAGGCGCCACCACGCACCGTGCTCTGCCGCAGGATCAGCAGCTGGCCGGGGTGGATCCCCGCCTGCTTGACGGAAACGTGATCGGGCACCTCGATGCCAGCGTCGGTGAACAGGCTGAGCAAGTGGTTGGACTGCACGTCGAAGGCCAGCTTGGCGTGGGCCAGAAGGGCTTCAGTCGTGGTGTGTGGCTGGTAGTCCAGGACCTTGTCCTGGCCGTTGAAGGTGATCGTGACCTGGGGGTGAGCGGCAACCATGGGGCGACCATCGTCGATGGCTTGTTCAGGGCGGGAGATGTTCATGTGTTCTCCTAGAAGTTGGGACGGGACTGGACCCGGGTTGGGTTGGCCCTCAGCCACTCCTAGACGTCGCATCCGTGACTCTTGTCCGGAGCCGTCGAACGCCGACAACGGCAGTGTCCATCAGGACGTGGATTCGTGGGCGGGCTCGTCCGGACGGACGTAGATCAACCGCACCTGGTCGGGAGCACGCTCAGCGACTGCCCTTGCGAGTGGCTCTTCGTAGGTGGTCACGAGGATCTGCTGCAATGGCGAAGAGGTCGCAGCTTGTGCCAGCAGGGAGGCGACGTTGCGCCGGGACTGAGGATCGAGGTGTTCGAGTGGCTCGTCAAACCAGCAGAAGCTGGCCGTGGTTGACATGCATAGGATGAGCAGCCGAGTGAGCAAGACAAGCGCTCCCGCTTCCCCTGTGCTCAAGGTGTCGGCGGGCAGCTCCCTCCCGGCGACGTTGCGGACAATCCTCCCGGGTCCGTCGAATTG
>Ga0136619_10001024_pt1 | contig 10802 bp, 9 predicted proteins | sample AntDrymUQ3532106_2_FD_104807 | JGI IMG/M metagenome (GOLD analysis project Ga0136619, IMG submission 104807) | Polar desert sand microbial communities from Dry Valleys, Antarctica - metaG UQ353 (21.06) | ecosystem: Environmental > Terrestrial > Soil > Desert | place: Antarctica: Dry Valley... | reverse complement strand
TACCAGCCGGAAGGGCGGATGCTGACCAACATCGTCATGATGGGCATGGGCGAGCCGCTCTACAATTTCGACAATGTCCGCGACGCGCTGAAGATCGTCATGGACGGCGACGGGCTCGGCCTCTCCAAGCGCCGGATCACTCTGTCGACCAGCGGCGTGGTGCCGATGATGGCCCGCGCCGGCGAGGAGATCGGGGTCAACCTGGCGGTGTCGCTCCACTCGGTGCGGAAGGAAATCCGCGACGAGATCGTGCCCTTGAACCGCAAGTACGGAATCGAACAATTGCTAGAAGCGTGCGCTGCCTATCCGGGCGCCAACAACGCACGCCGGATCACGTTCGAATATGTGATGCTCAAGGGCAAGAACGACAGCGATGCCGACGCCCATGAGCTGGTCCGGCTGATCCGCCAGTACCGGCTGCCGGCGAAGGTCAATCTGATCCCGTTCAACCCGTGGCCCGGCGCGGCCTACGAATGCTCGCCGCCGGAGCGCATCCGGGCGTTTTCAAACATCGTCTTCGAGGCTGGAATCTCGGCGCCGGTGCGCACCCCGCGCGGCCGCGACATCGACGCCGCCTGCGGGCAATTGAAGACCTCCAGCGAGCGCAAGCGGCGGGCGTAAGGGGGCTCGCATGGCAATGATCGGCAAGCTCATCGAGAAGCTGCTCAAGCGCGGCAGTCTCACCATCGTCAACTCGGACGGCAGTCAAGCGACCTACGGGCCCGGCGGCGGCAAGGCGCTGACCATCCGGTTCCTCGACCGCAAGGTGCCGTTCGACCTGATCCGCAACGTCCGTCTGGCCTTCGGCGAAGCCTATATGGACGGGCGGTTGGTGATCGAGGACGGGACCATGCTCGATCTTCTCGAGATGGTCATCGGCTCCAACCGCTGGGAAGACGGCGGCCGCGGCCGCAAGCTGATCGGCAAGAGCAAGCTGAGCGCGTTGAAGGCGCTGTGGCGCCGCAACCGGCCCGAGCGGGCGCGGCGCAACGTCGCCCATCATTACGATTTGCGCGACGAGCTCTACGAGACCTTCCTCGACGCGGACCGGCAGTACAGCTGCGCTTACTTCACCGACCCCGGCAACAGCCTCGAGCAGGCGCAGGCCGACAAGAAAGCGCACATCGCCGCCAAGCTTGACTTGAAGCCCGGGCAGCGGGTGCTCGACATCGGCTGCGGCTGGGGCGGCATGGCGCTCTATCTCCACCGCGTCGCCAAGGTCGACGTGCTCGGCATCACTTTGTCGGAAGCGCAGTTGAAGGTCGCCCGGAAATCGGCCGAGGAAGCCGGCGTCGCCGACCATGTCCGGTTCGAGCTGATCGATTATCGCGACGTCGACGGCCCGTTCGACCGGATCGTCTCGGTCGGCATGTTCGAGCATGTCGGCCTCGCCCATTATGACGAGTTCTTCATGCAGTGCCGCGAGCTGCTGAAGCCCGATGGGGTGATGCTGCTCCACACCATCGGCAAGCTTGGCTCGGCCAATGCCGCGCCTGATCCGTTCACCAACAAGTATATCTTCCCGGGATATCATCTGCCGTCGCTGTCGCAGATGGTTTCGGCGAGCGAAAAGGCGCGGCTGATCGCCAGTGACGTCGAGATGCTGCGGCTGCACTATGCCTACACGCTGCGCCACTGGCTGGAGCGCGCGACCAGGGCTCGCGCCAGGATCGAGGCGATGTACGACGCGCGCTTCTTCCGGATGTGGGAATATTATCTCGCCGGCGGAATCGTGCTGTTCGAGCATGGCGCCGGCTGCAATTACCAGATCCAGTACATCCGCGATCGTAACGCCTTGCCGATCACGCGCGATTTCATGGGTGAAGCGGAGGCGGGCTATCGGGACGCGGCGGGCGCAAAAAAAGGCCCGACGGTTTCCCGCCGGGCCTCTCGGTGATTGCCCGAATGCGCGGCTAGCCAGGCTTGCGCTCGGCGCGCCTCCGCTGGTGCATCTGCATCCGCTCTTCGCGCGTGATCTGGCCGTCGCGGTTCGCATCCGCCATGTCGAAATGGCGATAGGCCGAAGCCGTCGCTTCCTGCAGCGAGACCTTGCCGTCCCGGTTGGCGTCGGCCTCCTCGAACATGCGGCCGCCGAGCCCGCCCATGCCCATGCGCATGCCGCGCATCATCCCCATCCCGTGGGCGCCGCCAGCCTTGTCGCCGTCGGTGCGGATGACGATGCGCCGCTCCTGACGCTTGGGCGCGGCTTCGAACTCGGCGCGGCTGATTGAGCCGTCGCGGTTGGCGTCGATCCGGTCGAACCTCGCCCCGCGATTGGCCTCGGGGGCTCCCGGCGACCCGGCGCCGCGGCGCTCGATGTGCTTGACGATGTGCTCGCCGCGCTTGGCCTTGGCGGCCTCGGTCTCGGCCTTGGTGATGAACCCGTCGCGGTTGGTGTCGAACCTTTCGAACATCGTGCGCACGCGCGTGCCGACGTCGGCGCGGGCGTGGGTCTTGGCGACATGCACGCGCTCGATGATCGGCGCGGGAGACGGCGCCGCTTGCGGCACTTGCGCGATCGCCGGGGCGATTCCCACCATCGCGGCGGCCAGCGCCCCGCCCAACAGATATTTGGTCATCCGATCACTCCCTCGTTGAAATCCGGACGCCACGGTTACGCAGGCGAATCTGTATCGCGCTTGAATGGCATTGGGCGAGCGGGCATTGCCGCATGCATGCCCGATCCTATCCGACGCGTCGTGCTGGCTTTCTCGGGCGGGCTCGACACCAGCGTCATCCTCAAATGGCTGCAGCAAACCCATGGCTGCGAAGTCGTGACCTTTACCGCCGATTTGGGGCAGGGCGAGGAGATCGAGCCGGCGCGGGCCACGGCGGAGATGATGGGCGTCAAGCCCGGGCACATTTTCATCGAGGATTTGCGCGAGGAGTTCGTCCGCGACTTCGTCTTCCCGATGATGCGGGCGAATGCGCTTTACGAGGGCGCATACCTGCTCGGTACCGCAATCGCCCGGCCGCTGATCGCCAAAAGGCAGGTCGAGATCGCGCGCGAAACCAGCGCTGACGCGGTTGCACACGGCGCGACCGGCAAGGGCAACGACCAGCTGCGCTTCGAGCTTGGCTATTATGCGCTGGCGCCCGACATCCGGGTCATCGCGCCGTGGCGCGAGTGGGACCTCAATAGCCGGTCGGCGCTGGTCGATTTCGCCGAGAAACACCAGATCCCGGTGCCCAAGGACGGGCTTGGCGAAAGCCCGTTCTCGACCGACTCGAACCTGTTGCACACGTCGAGCGAAGGCAAGCTGCTCGAGGATCCGTGGGCGGAGGTTCCCGAGCATGTCTATTCGCGCACCGATAATCCGGTGACCGCGCCCGACACGCCCCAGGAGATCAGTGTCGAGTTCAAGCGCGGCGACGCGGTCGCGGTCAACGGCGAAGCGCTCGGCCCGGCCGCGCTGCTAACCAAGCTCAACGCGCTTGGGAAAACACACGGCGTCGGCCGCCTCGACCTCGTCGAGAACCGCCAGGTCGGGATGAAGAGCCGCGGGATCTACGAGACTCCGGGCGGCACGATCCTTCACGCGGCGCACCGGGGACTTGAGCAATTGACCCTCGACCGCGGCGCCGCGCACTTGAAGGATGAATTGATGCCGCGCTACGCCGAGCTGGTCTATAACGGGCTGTGGTTCTCGCCCGAGCGGGAGATGCTGCAGGCGCTGGTCGATTCCAGTCAGGACCGGGTCGAGGGCGAGGTGCGGCTGAAGCTCTGCAAGGGTGCGGTCCATGTCACTGGCCGCCGGTCGCCGGAAAGCCTCTACGATGCGGACGTCGCGACCTTCGAGGACGATTCCGGTGCCTACGACCAGAAGGACGCCGAGGGCTTCATCAAGTTGAATGCATTGAGGTTGCGCCTGCTGGCGCGCCGCGGGCAGCGGCGGGATTCCCAAGCGCCCGATTGAACTGGGCGGCGAACAGCGCGGCGAGCATCAGCGGGGTCGCGGGAATGCCGAGCGGCGCCAGCAGCATCCCGATCTGCGGGCTGAGGAAACCGGTGATGGCGAGCGCGCGCTCGACCCGGGTCGCCCTGGAATCCGCCCACAGCCGCACCGCGGCAATCATCACCACGGTCAGGTCGTAGTTGAACGCATAAGGCAGGACGAGGAAGGTTGCGGTCGCGACCAGCATCGCCAGATCGGCGGTGGGCAGCTTGCCGCGCGCGGCGACGACGACCATCGCCACCGCGACGATTCCGAGCAGCATCTGCGCGCCGAACGCCAGGGCCGGATTGTCGGCCAGCCGCAGCAGCGAGGTCGCCAGCGAGGTCGACATATAGCCGTAGAATGACGTCCCGGCGTCGATCAGCCCGGCCTGGACGGTGCCGGCGCCGAACAGGAAGTGGTACCATGTGTCCCAACCATAAGCCGCGGACGTCGCGGCGATCAGCGCCAGCACGGTCAGCGCGCCCGACAGCAAGGCTTTCCATTCGCCTTTGATAAGCAGAACCAGCGGGACGAGGATCGCGAGGTGCGGCTTGACCAGCATCAGGCCGAAGAACAGCCCCGCCTGCCACGGCCGGGCGTCGAGCCGCTCCCATCCCAGCAGGAACAAGGCGCCGACGAGGAAGCCGTAATGACCGGCCCAGATGTTCATCAGCGCCGCGGGCGTCAGCACCGCCAGCCACACCGGGTTCCAGCCGCTCGGCCACCATCGCCGCGTCGCCCACACGAACAGGGCTCCGGTCGAGCCGAGCCACAGGATCAGCGCGAGCCAGTAGGGCAGCAGGCTGAATAGCTGGGCGATCGGGAAGGTGACCGGCGGGTAGGAGTAGTTGTGGCCGCCCATCGGGCCGAACAAAGCGGCGAGATATTCGCGATAGGCGGCGACGTCGTAGATCGCCTCGGCGCGGCCGGCGCGAAGCAAATGTCCGCCGGCCCACAAATTGACGAAGTCGCGGCCCCAGAACGCCTTGTCTTCGAGCTTTCCGCCGGTCGAATGGGTGAAATCGACCCAGAACAGCAGCATCGACAGCGCCGAGCCGGCCACCCAGGGGCTCCAGCGGCCAAGCGCGGCGGTCAGCGAGGTCGATCTATCCCGAGTTGGCAATTGCATCCCCCGGTCCGGCGATACGAAAGTGCGGGCGGCGAGGCTAGTGGCCGCCGCTGTTGGATAAATCCGCGGCCACGGCTAGTGGATTGCGAAGCGGGGGACTTTCGAAACCACATGCCACAACCAGCGCCGACCAGCACAACCGGGACCGCGAACCGGCCCTGGTGGGAGACGCGGCCGTTCGTCGCCGCGCTGATCCTGCTGTCGGCGCTGCCTTTGCTCTACCCGCCGATCCCGCCGCTGGTCGACCTGTTCGGGCATATGGGGCGCTACCGGGTGCAGCTGGATCTCGCGACCTCGCCGTGGCTTCACCGATATTACGACTATCAGTGGGCGCCGATCGGCAACCTGGGGGTCGATTTGCTGGTCATCCCGATGAGCAAGATCTTCGGCCTGGAGCTTGGGGTGAAGCTGATCGTGCTCGCGATCCCCCCGACGATGACGGCCGGCTTCCTGTGGGTCGCGCGCGAGGTGCATCACCGCTTGCCCCCGACCGTGCTGTTCGCTTTGCCGTTCGTTTACAGCCACCCGTTCATGTTCGGGTTCGTCAATTACGCGCTGTCCATGGCGCTGGCGTTCGTGGCGTTCGGGCTGTGGCTGCGGTTAGCTCGGCTCGATCGGCTCAGGCTCAGGGCGATTCTGTTCGTGCCGATCTCATTTGTCGTGTTCTTCGCGCACACCTTCGGTTGGGGCACGCTCGGGCTCATGTGTTTCTCCGCCGAGGCGGTGCGTCAGCACGACCGCGGCGCCGGATGGGTCAAGTCGGGAGTGTCGGCGGCGCTTCATGCGGGCGTCATGGCGCTCCCGGCCTTCATCATCCTCATGTGGCGCAGCAACGTCCCCGGCCATGCCACCAAGGGCTGGTTCAACTGGCAGCTGAAGGGGGAAGCCCTCGCCGCCGTGCTGCGTGACCGCTGGATCCTGTTCGATTGGGTGTCGCTCGGGCTCGTCGCGTTGCTGATCCTGTATGCGTTTTTCAGCCGACGGCTGACTTTCTCCCGCAACCTTGCCTTTTCGGCGCTGGTCCTGCTGGCCGTTTTCCTGATTCTCCCGCGGATGATCTTCGGCTCCGCCTTCGCTGACATGCGGCTCCTGCCGTTCGTCTTCGCGGTCGCGGTGCTGGCGATCCGCTTTCGTGGCGAGACCCATCTGCCCCTCGCTCGGCGGCTTGCGGTCTTCGGGCTGGCCTTCTTCCTGGTCAGGATCGCCGCGCACACCGCCAGCCTGGCCATGGCCGCCGACGATCACCGTGCGAAGCTCGCCGCGCTCGACCATGTGCCGGTCGGAGCTCGAGTGATCTCGCTCTATGGCAGCGCTTGCGGGGCCGCCTGGCCGATGGGGCGGAACAGCCATCTCGGCGCGATGGTGATCGTCCGGCGCCATGGTTTCTCCAACGACCAGTGGATCACGCCCGGAGTGAATTTGTTGATGCTGCGCAATCGCCAGGCGGGGTGGTTCTCGGCCGATCCTTCGCAGATGGTTCGCCCGAACGGCTGCCGGCGCCCGCTGCGGATCGACCAGGCTCTTGCCGCGCTCCCTCGTAACGCCGTGGATTACCTGTGGCTCATCGATCCGCCGCCCTATGACCCGAAGTTGGTCGCCGATATGCATCCGGTCTGGCGCGGCCCCGGTTCGGTCCTCTATCAGGTGCGGCCATGACCGCGCTGTCGATCGTCGTTCCCTGCTATAACGAAGAGCCGTGCCTCGACGCGCTCTATCAACGGCTGTCGGCCGCGGCGCGCGCGGCGGCCGGCGGAAATTATGAGATTGTGCTGGTCAACGACGGCTCACGCGACGCCAGCTGGCCGCTGATGCAGCGCCTGGCGGAAGCCGATCCGCGGCTCGTCGCCGTGAACCTGTCGCGCAACCACGGCCACCAGCTCGCGCTCACCGCCGGGCTCGACCTGTGCCGCGGCGACGTCGTGCTGATCATCGACGCCGACCTCCAGGACCCGCCCGAGCTGCTCTCCGAGATGCTGTCGACGATGCACGCCGAGGGGGCGGACGTCGTCTATGGAGTGCGCCGCAGCCGCGCCGGCGAGACGGCCTTCAAGCGCGCCACCGCGCACGGCTTCTATCGCTTGCTGAAGAGCGCCACCGAGGTCGAGATCCCGGTCGACGCCGGCGATTTCCGGCTGATGAGCCGCCGCGCTTTGGACGCGCTGATGGCGATGCCCGAGCAGGCGCGGTTCATTCGCGGGATGGTCGCGTGGATCGGCTTCAAGCAGATGCCAATCCTCTACCACCGCGACCAGCGGTTCGCCGGCGACACCAAATATCCGTTCCGCAAGATGCTGCGCTTCGCGTTCGACGCGATCACCGGATTCTCCTCCGCGCCGTTGAAGCTCGCCAGCCATGCCGGGCTGGCGCTGTCGCTCGGATCGCTGCTGATCATCGTCTACATCACCTACGCCTGGCTCGCCGGTCGGAGTATCCAGGGCTGGACCTCACTGATGCTGGTGGTGGTCATCCTGGGCGCGGTGCAGATGTTCGTCCTCGCGCTGATGGGCGAGTATATCGGCCGCCTCTACAACCAGGCCAAGCAGCGGCCGCTGTACATCGTCCAGGAGATCGCCGGCGGCGGGCCGGATCGGGACCGGCAGGCGCGGCTGGGCTACGTCGCCGAAGCGACCGCGAACAGCGACAAGCCCGGCGGCAAGGGCACCCGCCCGATCAAGCGACGCTCGGCGGCGAAGGCGCGCTCGAGCAAGTAATTCACCGGCGCCGGCGGCAGCGACAGGTCGCTGTCCTCCCTGCCCGACACGCGCGATGCCAGCCGCTGCGCGACTGCCAGCGGGAACAGCAGGCTGTTCAAATAGCCGATCGCCTCCAGCTTGAGCGGCGATCCCTCGACCAGCCGCTTGAGCGCCCGCTTCGAATAGCGCCGCTGGTGATGATTGACCTCGTCGTGCGCCGACCACATCCACTGGTGCGCCGGGACCGTCATGACCAGCCGCCCGCCGCGCTTGAGGCGCGTCGCGATCGAGGCGAGCGCGGCATGGTCGTCGGCGACATGCTCGATGACGTCGAACGCTCCGATGAGGTCATAATATTGCTCGGCAACGCCGCGGAGCTCGGGCAGCGGCGCGCCCATCACAGGCCGGCCCAACCGCTTTTCCGCGACGGCCCGCGCCGACTCGTCCAGCTCTAGCGCATCGACGTCACCGAACTCACCGAGCATCGCCAGATTGTGGCCGGTGCCGCAGCCGATCTCGAGCAGCTTGGCGCCTTTTGGCGGCCGCGCCCGGCGGCGGATCAAGGCGGCGAGCACTTCGCGGCGCGCCCGGTACCACCAGTGGCGCTCGTCGAGCTCGGCCATTTGGTCGTACACGACCCGCTCCATCAGCCGAATACCCATTGCCGGTTGAGGACGAAGGTCACCGCCGGGGTGACGAACAGCATCGGCAGGATCGGCCACGCCGGACCGAGCCCCAAGGGGCCGGTGATCAGGGCCACCCACGCGCTGTTGAGGCCAAGGCTGATCAGCGACACGATGACGAACTTCACCGCCGTGCCCCGATTCCTCTCGCCATGATCACGGAAGCTCCAGCGGCTGTGCATCACATAGCCGGTTGCCATCGCCACCATGTAAGCGAGGAAATTGCCGAGCTGCGGGTGCCAGCGCAGGACCAGCGCGACGAACGCGTAGACGGCGACGCCGAGGATCGTGACCAGGGCGCCGCTGACCAGGAAGCGCAGCAGCTGGGACAGGATCGCGCGGCGTTCGGGAGTTATGGTCGAGAGCATCGCACCTTCCAATGGGACGGCTTGGCACGCCGCTGCTTGCCCTTTGAGGTCGAGCGGCTAGAGCCCGAAAAGTGAGCGAGCGCAAGGATCAGCTGGAGATCGACGGGGCATTGCAGCTGCTGGAGCGCCACTGGAAGTGGGTGACGCTGGCCGCCTGGCTGATCCTGTGCGCCTGGCTCACCTACAACCGCTGGGCGCACATCCACGCCTTCATCCTGGTCGACACCGACGACAATATGCGCATCAGCCAGGTGCGGGCGTTGCTCGGCGGGCAGGACTGGTTCGACCTTCGGCAGCACCGGCTCAATCCGCCGGACGGCGCCAACATCCACTGGGCGCGCCTGGTCGACCTGCCGCTCGCCGGGCTGATCCTGCTGTTTCGGCCGCTGGTCGGCGGCGCCGACGCCGAGCGCATCGCGGTCGCGGTTGCGCCGATGCTGCCATATTTGATCCTGCTGTTCGGTGTCGCGCTGACCGCTCGGCGGCTGGTCCATCCGGCGGCGTTCGTCCTCGCCTTCATCGCCTTGTTCAGCGCCGGCTCGACCAACGGCATGTTCATGCCGACGCGGATCGACCACCACGGCTGGCAACTGGCGCTGCTCAGCATCGCGGTCGCCGGCATCGCCGACCCCAAGCGCGCGCGCGGCGGTGCGACGCTCGGGCTGGCGAGCGCGCTGTCGTTGGCGATCGGGCTCGAGCTGCTGATCTATCTCGCGCTGGCGGCGGCGGCGGCGGTGCTGTTCTGGATCGACGACCGCGACGAGAAGCGGCGGCTGGCTGTTTATGCGGTCACGCTCTCCGGCGGGACGGCGCTCGGCTTCCTGGTCTTCGCCTCGAACGCCAACCGGCTGGCGGTGTGCGATGCGTTGTCGCCGGTGTGGCTGTCGGATGCGGTGCTCGGCGGAGCTTTGCTGTTCGGGCTCGCTGCACTTTCTCCCGCCGACTGGAAGCGCCGACTGGCGCTGGCGGCGGGCGCGGCGGTCGTCATCGCGCTGTTCCACGCTTTCATGTGGCCGCACTGCCTGTCGCGGCTCGAGGGCGTGTCGCCCGAAGTGCAGCGGCTATGGCTGGACAACGTCCGCGAGGCTCGGCCGATCTATCGCCACGGCTGGCAGGTGGCGACGATGATGTTGGCGATTCCGCTGACCGGGGTGGTCGGCTGGGCCCTGCTGTCGTGGCGTAATCGAGGCGATCGCGCGCTGTTCAGGCGGAGTCTGGCGGCGGCGGCTCCGGCCTTGGCCGCAACCTTGCTCCTGTTGTGGCAGACCCGCACCGGCCCAGCCGCGCAAATGCTGGGCGTCGTCGGCGCGATCGCGTTCGTGTGGATCCTCGGGCCGCTGGTGAAAACTGCGCGCTGGCCGTTCGTCCGCACACTCGGCTTCGTCGTCGTAGCGATGATCGGGCTCGGCGCGATCGTCCCGCTCGTCATGCAATTCATTCCGGCGAAAAAGCAGACCGCGCGCGAGATCGCCATCGCCAAGGCCAACCGGCAGTGCAACTCGCTACCCGCTTTCCGCCCGGTGGCGCAGCAGCCCAAGGGGATGGTGTTCACCTTCGTCGACCTCGGGCCGCGGGTGATCACCGTCACCCACCATGATGCCGTCGCCGGCCCCTACCACCGCAACGGGCAGCAGATTGCCGACATCATGAACACCTTCCGCGGGGGCGAGGCGCACGCCCGAGGGACCCTGGCGAAATACCGCGCCGATTATTTGCTGATCTGCCCCAACAGCTCGACGACGACGATCTTCATGGCGAAGGCTCCGAAGGGGTTCTACGCGCAGCTGCAGCGCGGCCAGGTGCCGGGCTGGCTGGCACCGGTCGAGCTGCCCAGGGACTCGCCGTTCAGGATGTGGAAGGTCGCCCGCTAGAGCGACGGGAAGCTTTGTTTCAATCCATCGACCACGAATTGCGCGGCGAGCGCCGCCAGGATCACTCCGAGGATACGCGTGATCATACCCTCGATGCGCTCGCCGATCAGCCGCATCAGC
>Ga0136619_10001022_pt1 | contig 10804 bp, 8 predicted proteins | sample AntDrymUQ3532106_2_FD_104807 | JGI IMG/M metagenome (GOLD analysis project Ga0136619, IMG submission 104807) | Polar desert sand microbial communities from Dry Valleys, Antarctica - metaG UQ353 (21.06) | ecosystem: Environmental > Terrestrial > Soil > Desert | place: Antarctica: Dry Valley... | reverse complement strand
GTGGTGCGGCGGCGGGGAGATCAAGCCCACGCCGGGGGTCGAGTGCCGGGTTCGCGCGATCCAGGGATAGACCTTGCTGCCCGGCAGTTGCCCGCCTTCGCCGGGCTTGGCGCCCTGGGCCATCTTGATCTGCAGGTCGTCGGCGTTGACCAGGTACTCGCTGGTCACCCCGAAGCGTCCGCTGGCGACCTGCTTGACCGCACTGCGGCGCAGGTCCCCGTTGGCATCCGGAGTGAATCGATCGGCATCCTCGCCGCCCTCACCGGTGTTGGACTTCCCGCCCAACCGGTTCATGGCGATGGCCAGTGTTTCGTGCGCCTCGGCCGAGATCGACCCGTAGCTCATCGCCCCGGTGGAGAACCGGCGAACGATCTCCGAGACTCCCTCGACCTCCTCCAGCGGTACGGCCGGCCGTAGGCCCGTCCGCAGCGTGAACAGCCCGCGCAGCGTTCCGGCCTTGGCCGACAGCTCGTCCACCGCGTCGGTGTACCGCCCGAAGACCTCGTACTGCCGGGACCGGGTCGCGTGCTGGAGCAGGAACACCGTCTCGGGGTTGAACAGATGCACCTCGCCCTCGCGGCGCCACTGGTACTCCCCGCCGATGGTCAGGCGTCGGTGTGCCCGGTCGGTCGGGTTGTCCGGGTATGCCTTGCGGTGGCGCATCCGGACTTCTTCGGCCAGGACGTCCAGCCCTACTCCGCCGAGCGTGGACGTGGTGCCGGTGAAATACCGGTCCACGAGGTCCTGGGAGAGCCCGATCGCCTCGAAGATCTGGGCCATCGTGTACGAGCTGACCGTGGAGATGCCCATCTTGGACATCACCTTGAGTACGCCCTTGCCCAGCGCCTTGAGGTAGCTGGCCACGGCCACACCGGGCTCCACGCCGACGATGGTGCCGTCGGCGACCATGTCCTCGACGGTCTCGAAGGCGAGGTATGGATTGACCGCCGCGGCTCCGTAGCCCAGAAGGAGTGCCACGTGATGAACTTCGCGGCAGTCGCCGGACTCGACGATCAGGCCAACCTGCATCCTGCTCTTGGCCCGGATCAGGTGGTGGTGGACCGCGGAGGTGAGCAGCAGCGACGGGATCGGGGCGCTGCGCTCGTCACAGTCCCGGTCGGAGAGCACGATGACCCGGGCCCCCTGCTCGATGGCTTCCGACACCTGGTTGCAGACGTCCTGCAGCGCCGTGCGCAGGGCCAGCGCGCCGCTGCTCAGTCCACCGCCCGCGGCCGGGCCGTCGGGCTCAGACCCAGCCACATCGAAGTGCCCGAAGATCCGTACGGCAGCAAATCCAGGCAAGTTCCCATCGTCGTTGACGTGCAAGATCTTGGCCAACTCGTCGTTGTCGATCACCGGGAAGGGCACCACGATCTTGCGGCTGGCCGCTGCGGTGGGTTCGAGCAGGTTCTGCTCCGGCCCGAGCGACCGGGACAGGCAGGTGACCAGTTCTTCCCGGATCGCATCCAGCGGCGGATTGGTCACCTGCGCGAAGAGCTGGCCGAAGTAGTCGTAGAGCAGCCGGGATCGGGCGGACAGGACCGCGATCGGGGTGTCGGTGCCCATCGACCCGATCGGTTCCGCTCCGGAACTGGCCATCGGCGCCAGGAGGATGCGCAATTCCTCTTCGGTGTAGCCGAACAACAACTGGCGGCGGAGCACCGACTCGTGGCTTGCCACGACGTGTTCCCGGGCCGGCAGGGACGGCAGGCGCAACAGACCGGCATGCACCCATTCGTCATAGGGATGCTCGGCGGCGAGTTCGGCCTTGATCTCGTCGTCGGTGACGATTCGCCCGCGTTCGGTGTCGACCAGAAACATCCGACCCGGCTGCAGCCGCCCCTTGGCCACCACCTGGTCCGGCGGGATGTCCAGGACACCGACCTCGCTGGCCAGGACCACGAGACCATCCGCGGTGTGCCACCAGCGCCCGGGGCGCAGGCCGTTGCGGTCCAGGACGGCGCCGATGACCGTGCCGTCGGTGAAGGCCACGCAGGCCGGGCCGTCCCACGGCTCCATCACCGTGGCGTGGAACTGGTAGAACGCCCGGCGTCGGGCGTCCATCTCGTCGTGGTTCTCCCACGCCTCGGGGATCATCATCAGCACCGCATGAGGCAGGCTCCGACCGCCCATGTGCAGCAGTTCCAGCACCTCGTCGAAGGTGGCCGAGTCGCTTGCGTCGGGAGTACAGATCGGGAAGATCCGCCCCAGATCGCCCGGAATCAGATCACTGGCCAGCTGGGCTTCGCGCGCGTGCATCCGGTTCCGATTGCCCTTGATGGTGTTGATCTCGCCGTTGTGGGCGATATAGCGGTACGGGTGGGCCAACGGCCAGGACGGAAATGTGTTGGTCGAGAACCGGCTGTGCACCAGGGCGAGTGCGGAAACGTAGCGCTGGTCACAGAGGTCAGGAAAGAAGAGCCGGAGCTGATTGGTGGTCAGCATCCCCTTGTAGGTGATCGTCCGCGCGGACAACGAGGCGAAATAGATCTCGTGCCCGATGTCGGCGGCGCCGGTCTCGATCCGCTTGCGCAGGACGAACGCGCGTCGCTCGAGGTCGAGGAGATCCAGGCTGCGCACGGCGGCGGCCACGACAAGTTGACTGAAGTAGGGCATGCACCCGCGGGCGGTGGGGCCGACATCGGCTCCGATCGGGTCGACGGGCAGCCCGCGCCAACCGACGACCCGAAGCCCCTCCTGGGCGGCGAGATCGGCCACGAGGTCGGTGACCGTACGGCGTTGCGCCTGATCCGGCGGTAGAAAGGCGATGCCGATCGCGTACTCGCCGGCAGGGGGCAGCTCGAAGTCCACCGTCTCGCGAAGCAGCCGATCCGGGATCTGGGTCAAGATTCCGGCGCCGTCACCAGAGGTCGGTTCTGACCCAGCCGCTCCACGGTGCTGCAGATTGCCCAAGGCGGTCAGGCCGGCGTCCACGATCCGACGTGAACGGGTACCGGAGGTATCCACGACGAAGGCGACTCCGCACGAGTCGTGCTCGTTGGCCGGGTCGTAGAGACCCTGCCGGGCAGGCAGAGCGGAGAAGGGTCGCATGTGCACGCTCCCGTCGTCTGGTTTCACCGGACCCCGGTAGCAGGTTGCCTAACGGATCCGGTGCGGTGGCTGCCTGTCGCCAGGCACCATCGGGACGTCGACGGCCCGAGTCATGACCCTTCCAGGCTACAGGTCAGCCTGCTTGGACCTCGTCGAGCGCCGCAGAGGTTTCCGCTTGCTCGGCTCGGCGTCGACGACGTGGTCCTGCGCCGTACCCGAGTCGTCGTCGGCCTGTTCGGGTTCGTAGTCGTTGAGCTCGGCGTCCGCGTCAGCGGCCAGATCGTCGTCCTCGTCGTCCTCGTCGTCCTCGTCGTCGTCGCCGTCGTCGCCGCCGGCCCGATTCGGGGTCAGATCCTCCCGGGGGCCCCGATGGGTCACGAACCAGGCAACTGCGCCCATGAACACCAGGATCGAAGTCCAGACGTTGAGCCGCAAGCCGAGAACGGTCTCGGCCGGATCGATTCGGAGGGCCTCGATCCACACCCGGCCGGCGCAGTACGCGGCGACGTAGAGCGCGAAGGCCCGCCCGCGGGACAGGTTGAAGCGGCGATCGGCCCAGATCACCAGCGCTGCAACGCCTAGATTCCACAGCAACTCGTAGAGAAACGTGGGATGGAAGGTGCCCAGCACGAGCGGCTCGCCGGTGGAGTCCCGGATCGCTTGGCCCAGTCCAGCATCCCAGCGATAGACCGTCAGTGCCCAGGGTGCATCGAGAGCGGCGCCGTACAGCTCGTTGTTGAACCAGTTACCCAGCCTGCCGACAGCCTGGGCGACGGCGATGCCAGGTGCGACGGCATCGGCGAACGCGGTCAGCGGTACGCCTTTGCGCCGGCATCCGATCCACGCTCCGACTCCACCCAGCGCGATTGCTCCCCAGATCCCGAGCCCGCCTTCCCAGATCTTGAACGCGTCGAGGAGATTGCCGTTCTCGCCGAAGTAGGGTCCGGGACTGGAGATGACGTGATAGATCCGCCCACCGAGGATGCCGAAGGGCACCGCCCACATCGAGATGTCAAGGACGGCGCCGGGCTCACCGCCACGTGCGACCCAGCGCTTGTTCCCTATCCAGACGGCCAGGATGATTCCGGCGATGATGCACACCGCATAACCGCGCAGCGGAATCGGCCCGACGAACCAGACCCCCTGGGTGGGACTGGGAATCGAGGCGAGCAGCACACAGGCGAGGGTAGTCACCTGTTCTGAACAGGTCCGGACGAGCAGGGAGCATCAGCTGATGAACGGTCACGTCGCACTGGTCACGTGCCAGCGAGCTCGAGGTCTTGATACCGACGAGCCGTTGCTCCTGGCCGCCCTGGATGCGTTGCACATTCGCGTCTGTGTCGTTGACTGGGATCGCCCTGCCGATTGGGCGGCCCACGACCTGGCCGTGATCCGCTCGACCTGGGACTACGCCCGGAGGCACGACGAGTTCCTGTCCTGGGCAACGGCCACCGGCGCGGTAACTCGGCTGCACAACCCGGTCGCAATGCTGACCTGGAACACCGACAAGCGTTACCTGACCGAGCTGTCCGATGCCGGGCTGCCCGTCATCGAGACGATGTTCCTCGCCCCGGGGTCCGGGTTGCCCCGCACCGAGCTGAGCCGTCCTATCGTGGTCAAGCCGAGCGTCTCAGCGGGCGGTCAGGACACTGCGCGCTACGCCGCGAACGAACTCCCGCGGGCCCGTGAGCACGTCGCCCGTTTGCACGCCGAGCGTCGGGTCGCGATGGTGCAGCCGTATCTCGAAGCGGTGGAGGTCAGCGACGAGACGGCGCTGGTCTACATCGGCGGGAGGTTCAGCCACGCGGCGGCCAAAGGTGCGCTGCTCCGTGCCGGTGCGGCCGAGGCAGGCTTGTTCGCCGCGGAGCGGGTCGTCCCCACGACACCGTCACCGGCTGAAAGAACCTTGGGCGACGCCGCAATGGCCTGGCTGGCCGTAGCGCACCTGGGTAGTCCGCTCTATGCCCGGATCGATCTTCTGCCCGATACCGAGGGTTCGCCACGGATCCTGGAGGTCGAGCTGACCGAGCCGAGCCTGTTCCTGGAGACCGACGCCGGTGCAGCCGACCGGATGGCCGCGGCCATCCAGGCGCTGCTCGACCGGTAGATCCGGGCCGCGTCGCGGAACGGGATCGGGTGGTTGTCAGTTGTGATTCTCGCGGCGGACAACGGCTGGCAGCTTAAACTTTGGGCCCAATCCGACGCTGAGATCGTCGAGCGCGTCGAAGCCGCCCTGCGGGTCCGGGCGCAGGCCGATGCGGTGTTGCTGGCCGCGATCGGCGAGGTCGAGGCACGGGGGCTGGCCCGCGCCCGGCGTGCGTCCTCGACCCGGGCCTGGCTGCACGGAGCGCACCAACTCGATCCGGCCGAAGCCTCGATGCTGGTCCGGACCGGCACGTCCCTGCGTGCGGGTTTCCAGGAGACCGGACTGGCCATTGCCGCCGGAGAGGTGTCGCTGTCCCAGGCGCGGGTGGTCATCCGCTCGGTGACCGATCTCCCCGACAACCTCGACCCCGGCCTGGGCGCGGCGGCCGAGACGCTGATGGTCGGGCACTGCGCGGTCTTCGACCCGATGACCCTGGCGCTGATCGGTCGGCGGCTGGCCGAGTGCATCCACCCAGAAGGCACCCAGGCCCGGGATGAGAAGAAGCATCTGGAACGGGAGAAGACCCCGCACGCCAAACGCAGCCTGACGATCAGCCCGGACAAGGACGGCCCCGGCCGCTACCCGCGCGGCTACCTCGACCCCGAAGGAGGGGTCGAACTCGGTCGCCGCCAGTTTGCAGTCCGGTCAGCTGCCCTCCACCGGCGGGATCAAACCCCGGATCATCATCACCATTCCGCACAGCTCACTGCAGAACGGGACCGGCGCCGGACGACTCAATGACGGACACCCGATCTCCCCGAGCCTGAGCGCCTACCTTGGCTGCGACGCCGAGATCCTCCCCTGCTTCCTCGACCAGAAAGGGGCCGTGATCGACCTGGGCCGGGCCCGGCGGCTGTTCACCGGCCCCTCCCGCACCGCCCTCGAAGTAGGGGACCGCGGCTGCGCCTGGCCAGGTTGTGACCGTCCTCATCCGGGCAAGTCCAAGGCACATCACATCCTTGGCTGGATCCACGGCGGCCGCACCGACCAGAACAACGGAGTGCTGCTCTGCGGCTACCACCACCGCGACATCGAAAACGGCGACTGGCAGGTCTTCATCCGGGCCGGCCGCGCCTGGTTCCGGCCACCCACCTGGTAGACACCGACCGAAAACCCATCCTCAACCCCATGCACCACCTCCGACGTAACCAGCCGGATGTCCCGTGACCAACCGGGCGTATCAAGCCGGAGATCCATCCCAGCCAGCGCCGCGGATCACCCGAACGGCCACCTGCGCCGCGTTGTCCTGGGTTGCCTCCACGACGAAGTCCTCGACTGCGGCCTCCTCCAGGATTCCGTCCAGCTCATGAGATCTGTCCAGGTGCCAGCGCAGGACACTTCGTCATCCGCGTGCCGTTGAGCAAGCCGTCCATGGACCACCGGCAGCGCAACCCGCAATCGGCAGATCGACAGGGGAACACCGAGTGCGTCTTCATAGCCAGCGCGTTTTGCTTCGGTTTCGACGACGCCGGCCAGGACGAGACGAACCGCTCCAGCCTGGAAGTAGGTGCACGCCGGAGGTTTTAGGTTGCACAGGTGCAACGGACTTCGCCATTCGCTCAGGCCTGTTGCCGGACGCCCGCGGCGAGTTGGGCGGCCAGCGATTGGACGGCCCTGGCTCCCGCGGGCGGCTCGCGGGCGTCTAGGAGCGCGCGCACGAACGCCGAGCCGACGATGACCGCATCGGCGTACCCAGCCACCTCGGCGGCCTGCGCCCCGGTGCTGACACCCAAACCGACGGCCACCGGCAGGTCGCTGACTGCACGAACGCGGGCGACGAGGGCGGGAGCGACGGCGGACACCGCAGCCCGCGTCCCCGTGACCCCCATCGTCGAAGCGGCGTAGACGAAGCCGCGGCAGGCTGCGGCGGTCATGGCCAGCCGGGCATCGGTCGAGGACGGTGCCACCAGAAAGACCCGATCGAGGTCGGCCCGGTCAGCCGCGGCGATCCACTCCGCCGCCTCGTCGGGGATCAAGTCCGGCGTGATCGCCCCTGCTCCCCCGGCGGCGGCAAGATCGCGGGCGAAGCGATCGACGCCGTAGCGTTCGATCGGGTTCCAGTACGACATGACCACCGGCACGGCACCGGACTCGGCGACGCCTTCGACGGCCCGGAACACGTCGCGCATCCCCACGCCTGCGCGGACTGCGACATCGACGGCCTGCTGGATGGTCGGCCCGTCCATTCCGGGGTCGCTGTACGGGACCCCGATCTCGACCACATCGGCACCGCCGGCGGCCGTCGCCACCATTGCCTCGACGGACGCCTCGACGGACGGATACCCCACCGGTAGGTAGCTGATCAACGCCGCCCGGCCCTCCGCGCGCGCAGCCGCAAGCCGCTCGGCCAATGCGCTCACCGGCAGGTCACTGCTCCTGCGGTGCCCGGGCAGCTAGGTCTTGCTCCGCCTGGCTCTGCTCGGCCAGATCGAAGTACTCAGAGGCGGTGGCAACGTCCTTGTCACCACGGCCGGACAGGTTCACCAGGATCAGGGCCGAAGGTCCGAGTTCGCGTCCGAGGACCAGCGCGCCCGCCAGCGCATGCGCCGACTCGATCGCCGGAATAATTCCCTGGGTTCGAGACAGCAATTCGAAGGCTTTCATCGCCTCGGCGTCGGTAACCGGAAGGTAGCTGGCCCGGCCGGTGTCGCGCAGGTAGGCATGCTCCGGCCCGACACCGGGATAGTCCAAGCCGGCCGAGATCGAATGCGACTCGGTGGTCTGGCCGTTCTCGTCCTGCAGCAGATAGGACCTCGCGCCGTGCAACACCCCGGGCAGGCCGCTGGTCAGCGTGGCCGCGTGCCGGCCGGTCTCGATACCCTCGCCGCCGGCCTCCAGGCCGAGCAGCCGTACGCCGTCGTCGCCCATGAACGCGGTGAAGATCCCGATTGCATTCGAACCGCCGCCCACACAGGCGACCACGGCATCGGGCAGACGCCCGAACCGATCAAGCAGCTGTGCGCGCGCCTCGTCCCCGATCACCCGCTGAAAGTCGCGGACCATCGTCGGAAAGGGGTGCGGCCCAGCGACTGTGCCGAACACATAGTTCGTCGTCTCGACGTTGGTGACCCAGTCCCGGAATGCTTCGTTGATGGCGTCCTTGAGAGTCCGCGAGCCAGTGGTCACCGGAACCACTTCGGCGCCGAGCAGCCGCATCCGGGCCACGTTCAACGCCTGACGCCGGGTGTCCTCCTCGCCCATGTAGACGGTGCAGGTCAAGCCCATCAGCGCCGCCGCGGTGGCCGTGGCCACCCCGTGCTGGCCGGCACCGGTCTCGGCGATCACCCGGGTCTTGCCGATTCGGCGGGTCAGCAGCGCCTGGCCCAGCACATTGTTGATCTTGTGTGAGCCGGTGTGGTTCAGATCTTCGCGCTTAAGCAGAATTCGGGCGCCACCGGCGTGCTCGCGTAGTCGCTTGGCCTCGGTGATCGGGGTCGGACGCCCCGAATAGTCACGCTGGAGATCCGCGAGTGCCTCCCGGAAAGACGGATCGGCCTTCGCGCTCTGATATGCCTCGCTGAGTTCGTCGAGCGCGGCCACCAAAGCCTCTGGGACGTAGCGGCCGCCGTACGGACCGAATCGCCCGGGAACGTCCATGTCTTTCCCGGCGGTGCTGGGTGCACTCATGGAGGTCGATCTCCCGGGCGCGCTCAGCGAGCCGGTCGGGGCGTCGCGGGATGCGAGCCGGCCGTGACGAGGTCGGCAACGGATTGACGTGGATTGCCGGAGCGCATCAGACCTTCACCGACGAGTACGGCGTCGGCCCCCGCGCAGGCGTAGGCGATCAGATCATGGGCACCGCGCACGCCGGACTCGGCAACCTTGATCACCGACGAGGGCAGGCCCGGTGCGATCCGGTCGAAGGTTCCCCGGTCGACTTCGAAGGTACGCAGATTGCGGGCGTTCACCCCGATCACACTGGCGCCCGCGGCCAGCGCTCGATCAGCCTCCTGCTCGTCATGGATCTCGACCAGAGCCGTCATCCCTAGGGACTCAACGCGTTCGAGCAGACTGATCAGCGCCTCGTCCTCGAGTGCGGCAACGATCAGCAAACAGAGGTCAGCACCCCAGGCACGGGCCTCATGGACCTGATAGGGGCTGATGATGAAGTCCTTGCAGAGCACCGGAATTGCGACCTGGTCGCGTACCTGCCCAAGATCTTCCAGGGAACCGCCGAAGTGCCGCCGCTCGGTCAACACGCTGACCGCCCGCGCGCCACCGGCCTCGTATTCTCCGGCCAGCGCTGCAGGATCCTCGATCTCGGCGATCCTGCCCTTGGACGGACTACGTCGCTTGACCTCGGCGATGACCCCGACGCCGGGCGCCTGTAACGCCGTTCGGGCATCCATGGGTGCCTCGCGGCGCGCCGCAGCCGCCTTGACGTCAGCTAGCGGTCGGCGTGCTTCGCGGTCGGCGAGGTCGGCACGAACGCCGCCCATGATGTCGTCGAGCACTGTCACCTTGAGGACTTTCCTTATCGCCGTAGCCAGGTCGGTCAACTGTAACGAGCACGCCGCAGCCGGCTGGTCGCGGGTGACCATCGTCAGGTCGATTGCGGGCTGCCCCGAGGCGGCGCTGTCGGGTCTTCCCCACGATCGAGGGCGGTCCAGATGGCTGCCTCGCTGACTGGCTGCGACGGATCAGCCGTCGCCGCAGGGTCGGCTACTGGCGGGTCGCTCTCGCTTCGGGCCTCGACTGGGCGAGTTCGGCGTTCGTACCGTGACCCCATGACCGGCCAACGCCTGCCGCGCAGGATAGTGAGCAATCCGACGGCGAGGCTCAGCCCAGCTCCCGACAACGCGAGCACAGCGGGTCCGACCGACAGATTGCGGTTCGGGACGGCCGATTCACCCACGGTCGTTGCCCGCGCCTGTGCCCAACTCAGCGCCGCCGAGAATCCACCGTCGTAGAGGAAGAACCCGGTTATGGCCAGGGCGAGAATGCCGGCGGCCAGCAACACGAACGCCACGACGAAGCGCCCGATTCGACGGGTGGCTATCAATGCCAGCCCAGCGGCACCCACCAGCAACCCGATCGGCACCAGGGAGTCCGACACGTCCTGCCCGGTCAGCGACTCGCTGACCCCAGGCAGTGGTGGACGCGCCGGGAAGGCCACGTCCAACCACACCAGCCCTGTGGCTAGCAGCAGGACGGCTGCGGCCGTCACGCAACCGGCAACAGCCAGCAGCAGACCGCGCCGATCCGCGCCACTGACCGGGCGTGCATCATTCACGAGACCTCCCGCATGTTCTCCACGGTCGCGATGGCCGCCAGCACCACGTGTGCCTTGTGCCGTGTCTCGGCCTCCTCGCAGAGCGGGTCGCTGTCGGCGACGATCCCGGCTCCGGCCTGGACGTAGGCGACGCCGTCGCGCAGCACGGCCGTACGGATGGCGATCGCCACATCGATGGCGTCGGCGAAGTCTAGATAGCCGACTGCTCCGCCGTAGATCCCTCGGCGTACGGGTTCGAGTTCCTCGATGAGCGCCATCGCTCGCGGTTTCGGTGCCCCCGACAGCGTGCCGGCCGGAAACGCCGCGCGCAACACATCGAATGGCGTGGCGTCTGTGTCCAGCGTCGCGGAGACCGTTGACTCGAGGTGCATGAC
>Ga0136619_10001021_pt1 | contig 10814 bp, 11 predicted proteins | sample AntDrymUQ3532106_2_FD_104807 | JGI IMG/M metagenome (GOLD analysis project Ga0136619, IMG submission 104807) | Polar desert sand microbial communities from Dry Valleys, Antarctica - metaG UQ353 (21.06) | ecosystem: Environmental > Terrestrial > Soil > Desert | place: Antarctica: Dry Valley... | reverse complement strand
GCAGGTCGTGGTCGGCACGCCGGGGCGCGTCCTCGACCTCATCCGCCGCGGGGAGCTGCGCCTCGACCGGGTGCACACCGTCATCCTCGACGAGGCCGACCGGATGCTCGACATGGGCTTCATCGTCGACGTCGAGACGATCCTCTCCCGGTGCCCGCGACAGCGTCAGACGGCGCTCTTCAGCGCGACGATGCCCTACGCGATCCTTCGCATCTGCGACCGATTCATGAAGCGGGACCCCGCGCAGGTGACCGTGCGGCCCGACCTGCGCACCGTCGAGACCGTCCGCCAGGTCGTCTACTTCGTGGCCGAGCAGGACAAGGTGAAGGCCCTCATCGAGCTCACCGACCAGTTCGGCTTCGACCGGCTCCTCGTCTTCCGCCACACGCAGATCGGCGTGGATCGCCTGGCGGCAACCCTCCAGCGCCGCGGCAAGAACGTCGCGGGGCTCCACGGCGGCCTGTCGCAGCGGGAGCGGGACCGGACCCTGGCCGCCTTCCGCGCGGGGAAGATCCAGTTCCTCATCGCCACCAACGTCGCCAGCCGCGGTCTCGACATCACCGACCTGCCGTACGTGGTGTCGTACGACATCCCGGAGGACGCGGACACATACGTCCACCGCATCGGGCGGACGGGACGCGCCGGCAAGGAGGGGACCGCCATCACCTTCGTCGGCGAGTGGGACCTCGACGCCTGGGAGGCGATCCGCGCGGAGGTCGGCGCGAACGTCGAAGAGGGCCAGCTCGACCTCTACCACGGCTGACCGCCGTCAGCGTCGCGGCGGCTACATCTGTCTGTTGACAATACATCAGACATTGATATAGTCGCGGCGTGGAAGCCGCCGACCAGCCCCGCAACGTCCCGCCGTTGTCGCGGACCGCGATGCATGTCCTCCTCGCCATCGGTCCGGCGGAGCGTCACGGGTACGCGATCATGAGCGAGATCGCGCGCATGACCGAGGGGGCTACCCGCCTGGGACCCGGCGGCGTCTACACCACCATCAAGCGGCTTCTCGACGACGGCCTGATCGAGGAGTGCGACGAGCGTCCGGACCCCGAGCTGGACGATCAGCGCCGTCGTTATTACCGGCTGACCGGCATGGGACGGGCCGTTGCCGGAGCGGAGGTTCGGCGCCTCGAGGTCCTCGTTCGGGCGGCACGCCCATGGGCGCTGGAAGCCGTCGAGTGACCACGAGGGGCGGGGGACACCAGCGCGTGTACCGAGGGCTCCTTCGCCTCTATCCATCTGAGTTCCGCGCCCAGTTCTCCAATGAGATGGTGCAGCTCTTCGGCGACCAGCTCCGCGACGCGCGGACCCGTGGGGCGCCGGCCGGCCCCGCAATGACATGGCTGAGGGCCCTCGGCGACGTGGCCGTCACGGCCGCGTCCGAGCACATACGGAGGAATCGAACCGTGGCTCACACACTCGCTGAATCACCGTCGTTCTCGAGCAGGGCACTCGGCATGGTTGGAATCGCGGGGGGTCTCGGCCTCCTTGCGGTCTTCCTCATCGACCTCAGCCCGGAGCTGAATACGCTTCGGCTGATCCTCTTCAACGTGGGTGCCATGGCGGTCGTCGTCGGCGTGCATCGGCGGCAGGCCGCGGTCGCTCCGGTCCTCGCGTGGGCCGCCGCGATTGCGGCATTCCTTGCCAACGCCTGGTACCTGGCCATGATCGTTCTCGAAACTGGCCGGATCGACCCGATCGGCGCCGGCAACTTCGGGCTCGTCTTCTTCGCGGCAGGCCTGTCCATGTGGCTGGCTGATGCCGCGTTTGGGCTCGTGGCCCTGCGGCTCGGCGTCGTCACACGCTGGGGAGCGCTTGCCCTCGCGGTCGGGTCGGTCCTCGCGATCATGGGGATGGACCGCCTCGGGCTGACGTCCGCCGACAACCCGACGATCTTCGGGTCGCTCGCGCTCGCCGGCATCGTCCTCAACGGGATCGGCTGGATCCTCCTCGGTCTCGACGTCGCCACCCGACGGCGCGCGTCGGAACCGAAGCCGCGTGAGGCTCCTCCGCGCGAGTAGGGCCGTTACCGGTGGCCGGGGGTCGCATTCGCCGCGCTTGCGAGCAGGCTGGTAGCCTAGGCGCCCCGAGCAGCGACCCGCTCACGAACGCGCGAGGAGGCTACGTCTGACGTCCCAGCCGGCTGCCACGGGCGCATCGGCGCTCGATGACGAGGGCCTGGCCGAGGTCAGGCGGATCGGCTCCGCCGACCTCATGGTGGGCATCCCGTCCTTCGACAACGCCCAGACCATCGGCTACGTGGTGCGCGCCGCGACGGCCGGGATGGTCCAGTACTTCCCGGAGCTCAAGCCGGTGCTGGTCAACAGCGACGGCGGCTCCCCCGACGACACCCCGCGCGTGGTGGTCACCACCGAGAGCCCCGACTACCTCGAGAAGATCATCCTCGTCAGCCCGCGCCACAAGCTCCAGCGCGTGAGCTTCACCTACCAGGGCACCAGCGGCAAAGGCACCGCGGTGCGCGCCCTGTTCGAGGTGGCGCGCGAGCTCAAGGTCAAGGCCATGGTCATGGTCGATTCGGACCTGCGCTCGATCGTGCCCGAGTGGGTCGAGCTCCTCGCCGGACCGATCCTCAAGGGCGGCTATGACTTCGTCGCCCCCATGTACTCGCGCTACAAGTACGACGGCACCATCACCAACGCCATCAGCTATCCGCTCACCCGCGCGCTGTATGGAGCGCGCATCCGCCAGCCCATCGGCGGCGACTTCGCGATCTCCGGTGACCTCGTCAGCCGTTACCTCGAGCTCGACACGTTCGACGAGCTCACCGCACGATTCGGCATCGACATCTGGATGACCCACTCGGCCCTCAACGAGGGCTTCGCCGTCTGCCAGGCCCGCCTGGGCGCCAAGATCCACGATGCCAAGGACCCCGCGTCGGACCTCGGGCCGATGTTCCGCCAGGTGGTCGGCACGCTCTTCAACCTGGCCGGCCACTACGAGGACCGATGGCTCCGCGTCCGCGGCTCCCACGCCATCCCCGAGTACGGGTTCGAGCGGGTCGTCGCCCCGGAGCCGATCACGGTGAACCACGCCAAGCTCATCGACAACTTCGAGAATGCCCGGCTCGCGGAGCGGGACGCATGGACCGAGATGCTCTCCGCCGAGCAGCTCGAGCGGGTGATGAGCCTCGATGCCGCGGGCGACCCCGCCTCGTTCCACTTCCCCGCCGAGCTGTGGATTCGCTGCCTCTATGACTCGCTGGTCGCGTTCCACCGTCCCGGAGCGGATCACGATCGGCTCGTGGCGGCCCTCACGCCGCTGTACTTCGGACGCACCGCCGGCTTCATCAGTGAGACGCTCGAGATGACGACCGACCAGGCGGAGCGCGTGATCGACGACCAGGCACGCCAGTTCGAGGAGCTCAAGCCGTACCTCGTGGCCCGCTGGCGCGAGGCGCGCGCCCAGTAATGGCACCGAGACGGAAGCAGCCCTACCGCATCCTCCTGCCGCTCGCCAACCCGCGGACCGCGCGCGACCTCGTCCGCATCGGCGCGGGCGTGGCCGATGGACGACCCACCGAGATCACCGCCCTCGGCATCGTTGAGGTGCCGGAGGGGGTCAGCCTCTCGGAGGGTGCCACGCAGGCCAGGACCGCGCGACGCCTGCTCCAGCGCGTCCTCGGCTTCGGCGACGAGGAGGGTGTCGAGCTGCGGACCATGGTCCGCATCGGCCGGCTTGCCTCGGACGGCGTCATCGAGGCGGTCGGGGAGGAGGACGCCGACCTCGTGATCTTCGGCTGGGGCGGGCCGCCGCGCGGTCAGGCTGCCGAACGCGAGGGCCGCCCGGTCTTCTCCCCGACCATCGACGCGGTGGTCCGCGAGTCACCCTGCGACATCGCCGTGGTCAAGCAGCGCGGCGTGGAGAAGGTGGAATCGATCCTGGTTCCGGTGCGCGGCGGACCGCACGCAGAGCTGGCGATCCGCATCAGCCGCGACCTCGCGAAGCGCTTCAACGCGCGAGTCGTGGTGCTCCACGTTGTGCCGAAGGGAATCGGCGATCGCGGGCTCGAGCGTGAGCAGGCGGCGGTCACCGCCTTCGTCCGCGAGCATGCCGGCACGCGACGGGCGAGCGGCATCATCCGCGAGGCGACCTCGGTGAGGCAGGCGATCATCAAGGAGGCCGCGAATCACGACCTGGTGGTGATGGGCGCATCGGCGCAGCCGACGAACGCTGCCCCCGACGGCCGGTACCTGTTCGGGACGCTCGCCGAGGCGGTGGCGTCGAGGGCGCGGCCCACGGTCATCGTGGTGAAGACGAAGCAGTCGCTCGGCCTCGCCACGTTCGACGAGCTGCGGGCCAGCGAGGGCACGCTGGCGCACGCCGATGCGCTCGTCGAGACGAGCCGCTCGCTGCCGGTCGTGGTCGACCGCTGGTTCGCCGAGAACACGTTCCACGCCCACGAGTTCTCCGACGTCCGCAAGCTCGTCGCTCTCAAGGAGCGGCAGAACCTCACGATCAGCGTCGGGCTGCCGGCCCTCAACGAAGAGAAGACCATCGGCACCGTGATTCGCCGCGTCAAGACGGCGCTCATGGACCGCGTCCCGCTCATCGACCAGATGGTGGTGATCGACTCGATGAGCGATGACCGCACCGCCGAGATCGCCGCCGAGCTCGGCGTGCCGGTGGTCCGCCACCCCGAGATCCTGCCCGAGCTCGGCTCGCACCGCGGCAAGGGCGAGGCGCTGTGGAAATCCCTGCACGTGCTCGACGGCGACATCGTGGCCTGGATCGACACCGACATCAGCAACATCCAGCCGCGGTTCGTGTATGGGCTGCTCGGTCCGCTGCTGCGCGAGCCGCGCATCGGCTACGTCAAGGGCTTCTACCAGCGGCCGATCCAGACCGCCGACGGCCTCCAGGCCGAGGGCGGCGGCCGCGTGACCGAGCTGATGGCGCGGCCGCTCATCAACCTGTTCTTCCCCGAGCTGTCCGGCATGATCCAGCCGCTCTCCGGCGAGTACGCCGGGCGACGCGAGCTGCTCGAGCGCCTGCCGTTCTTCACCGGCTACGCGGTCGAGATCGGACTGCTCATCGACATCCTCGAGCAGGCCGGCCTTTCGCGGCTGGGGCAGGTGGATCTCGAGCGCCGCATCCACCGCAACCAGCCGCTCGCCAACCTGAGCCAGATGGCCTACGTCATCCTCGCCGGCGCGGTCCGCAAGCTCGAGGAGCGGCATCGCCTGGAGCTGCTCACCGAGGTCGGGCGCGGCATGAAGGTGATCAAGACCGAGGCGGAGCGCTTCAGCCTGGAGGTCCTCGAGATCGGCGACGAGATCCGCCCGCCGATCATCACCGTTCCCGCCTATCTCGCGCATCGCAGGTCGCTGAAGGGCCGATGAGCCGCTCGCTGCGGGTGGTCGTCGCACCCGACTCCTTCGGCGGCGCGCTCGACTCGGTCGGCGTTGCCGACGCGATCGCGAAGGGCTGGCGCATCGTGCGCCCCGACGACGAGGTGATGCTCAGGCCCATGGCGGACGGCGGGGAGGGCACGCTGGCGGCGCTGGCCACCGCCCTCGGCGACGGTGCCGAGCGACGGACCATCGCCACCGTGGACGCGCTCGGACGGCCGATCGAGGCGGATTGGCTCCTCGTCGACGAGGGGCGCGGCGCGTTCGTGGAGATGGCTGCCGCCTCGGGCCTTGCGCTGCTCGCGCCTGCCGAGCGCACGCCCGCGAGCGTGCGGAGCGCGTCCACGCGCGGCACCGGCGTGCTGATCAGGGCCGCGCTCGACGCGGGCGTTGAGCGGGTCACCATCGGGCTCGGCGGCAGCGCCACCAACGACGGCGGCGCCGGCCTGCTCACCGCGCTCGGGGTGCGCTTCACCGATGCGAATGGTGCCGACCTGCCGGCCGGTGGTGCCGCGCTTGCTGGCGTGGCGGCGATTGACATGTCGGGACTCGACCCGCGACTCGCGGAGGTGGCCATCGTCATCGCGTCGGACGTCACGAACCCGCTGTGCGGTCCGCGCGGCGCATCGGCAACCTACGGCCCGCAGAAGGGAGCGGATCCGCCCACGGTCCAGGAGCTCGACGACGCGCTTGCGGCATTCGGACGGGCCATCGAGAGGTCCACCGGGCGGCTGGTGGCCGACCTGCCGGGTGCCGGCGCCGCGGGGGGAACGACGGCCGGGCTGCTCGGATTCACCGGCGCCCTGGTGCGGCCGGGAGTGGAGGTCGTCTCGGAGCTGGTCCGTCTCCCCGAGGCGCTCGAGGTCGCCGACCTCGTGATTACCGGTGAGGGGCGCGCCGACGAGCAGACGCTGCACGGCAAGGCGGCCATGGGCGTCGCCACGCTGGCCGCCGCGCGCGCCACTCCGGTCGTCCTCATGTGCGGGGCTCTGGGCCGTGGCGCACGCGCGCTCGATGCCGCCACCGCCATCGGCGTCGTGCAGCCCATCGCGGATCGGCCCCTGACGCTCGAAGAGTCGATGGCCGAGACGGAGCCGCTGCTCGTGGGCGCCGCCGCGCGTCTGGCGCGGTCCATCGGCATCGGCCTGGCACTGGCGCGATAGGGACCGTGCCGCAGAGGCCGAAGCCGAGACGACGCGGCCCGCGCCCGCAGAAGCTCGCCGCGGACCGCCGGCGGAGGCGCGCGCTGGTGGAGGTCACCCTCGAGCGGCTCGGCGAGCGCTACGAGCACCCCGCATGGGCCGGTCCGCGCGTCGAGACGGTGGCCGAGCTGATCCTCACCATCCTCTCCCAGAACACCGCCGACGTGAACTCGTTCCGTGCCTTCAGCGCCCTCCGCGAACGCTACGCGACGTGGGAGGACGTGCTGGCGGCCCCGACCGACGAGCTCGAGGACGTGATCAGGCCCGGCGGCCTGGCCCCTACCAAGTCGCGGCGCATCCAGCACGTGCTCGCTGAGGTTCACGCGGCCACCGGCGGCACGTGGGGCCTGGGGTTCCTTGGCACCATGCCGCTCGAGGATGCGCGCGCGTGGCTGACGTCCCTGCCGGGCATCGGTCGCAAGACGGCATCGATCATCCTGCTCTTCAACTTCGGCCGGCCGGCCATGCCGGTCGACACACACGTCCACCGCGTGGCGACCCGCCTCGGCATGCTGCCGCCGCGGACTCCGCTCGACCGTGCCCACGATCTGCTTGAGGGGGCGCTGCGGCCGGAGGAGATGTACGCCTTCCACGTCGAGCTGATCAGGCACGGTCGCGACACGTGCCGCGCACCCCGGCCCATCTGCGGTCTCTGCCCGCTGACCGACATCTGCCCGTACTACGCCGATGCGCTCCGCGGGCGCGTCCCCATGGCGCCCGTACCCAGGCGTGCGCTCGACCCGGACGCTCCGGCGCGCTACCACGACGAGCTGATCCACGGTTGGGCGCCTCCCGAACAAGCCGCGCGAGGCGCGGCTGTTGACACCTGATCGTGGCAGTCGCCTATATTTCGCCGGACACCCCCCACCGAGCGGCCCCAATTGTCCGTGCCCGAGTCAGACGTCCGGCTAGATGTGGGCCGTCGCCATCCTAGACGCAAGCGAGCAAGCTATCCAGCACCCGGTTTGCGGCTCGGCAGGGCGCGTGCATGGATGACCGCATGGAGCAACGCGTCTGTCCGAACTGCAAGGAGCCGATAAGCGACAGCGATGTCGTCTGCCCGCACTGCGGCGAGACGCTCGTCGGCGGCTGACGGCACGTCGCTTGCGAGCCGGCCGAGCATGTTAAGCAACCGCGGCGTGTGGCCCGCCTGGCTCTGGATGTTCGTCCTGGCCCTGTTGCTCGGCTGGATCCCGTTCATCGGTCCCGCCATCGCCGGCTTCGTCGGCGGCCTTCAGGCCGGGGACACGCGGAGCGCGCTGATCGCCGCCCTAATCCCGTCGGTGATCGTTGCCGGGCTGCTCTTCCTCCTCGGCTCGGTGGTCGGCCTTCCCATCGTGGCCGCGCTCGTCAGCGCGGGCCTGGTGGTGATTCTGCTCATCGGCTCACTGCCGCTGCTGGCGGGAGCGTTCCTGGGTGGCATGCTGTCCGAGCGGCGGGCCATCGGCTAGAATTCGGCCTCGCGCTCGGGCCGAAGTAGCTCAGGGGTAGAGCATCGGTTTCGTAAACCGACGGTCGTGGGTTCGAATCCCACCTTCGGCTCCACGTTTCACGCTCAGAAGCCGGGCTTATTTGCCCGGCTTCGCGAGGCGTATTGGCGACGCCCACGGGCGCGACGAGCCCGTTGGACCCCGCGACTCCGGGCGGAGCCGAGCTTCCGCCCGGGGCCGTCCGTGGGACGCGATCCGCGACTCGATTCGAACCGACTCGCCGACGAGGCTAGTGGATTGAGGAGACGACCGCGGTTCGACCGGTACGGGCCAGCGCCGCCGTGCGGTTCCCGACGTCGAGCTTGTCGTAGATGTGCTCGAGGTGCTTTCGAACCGTCGCGGGCGAGATCCACAGCGCCTGGGCGATCTCGGCGTTCGATGCCCCTACCGCGACGAGGTCGAGCACCTCGTGCTCGCGGGCGGAGAGCAGGTCGCCCGGGCCTCCGCGGTCGGTGACGGTCTCGAGGCGACGTACCGTCTCGGCCAGTGCGTGGAGCGCCTCGTACGCGATCAACGCGGGCCGGACAGCGTCGACGAACAACACGTCTCGCTCGGTGAAGTTCCGTCCGGTGCGCGCAAATTCGAGCGAAGACAGGGTGCCACGCTTGCTCGGCATCCAGGTCTGCATGTCGTGCGGGAGGCCGTAGCCCATGTGCTCGGAGAACTCGGTCTTCCTGAACGCCCGCATGTCGGCCACGTCGGTCAGGCGCTTCGTCGCGAACTGGAGCGACCCGATCCGCGCCGCGTACGCGGAGAACGGGTTCTCGGTCTCCACGAGCTCCCATTCGGCGTCAGTCGGAATCGTCACCGGTCCCGGGAAGCGCGCTGCGCGGAGCAGTCGGTTGCCGCGTTCGCCGCGGCAGTCAAGCTCCGCGTAGTCGGCCACCTCGGCCCCGACGAACGCGGCCACGCGCTCGAGGATCCACTGGTCCACTCGTTCCGCTTCGGGCGCAGCGGCCATCAGCTCGGCCCAGAAGGCGAGCGCGGCCTCCATGTCAGCTCGGGAAAGGCGTGCCACGAGGGGCGAAGAATACGCCGATGTGCGTATCGACACAACGCCGCCGTTGGCTGACATTCGTCGCGCATAGGCGGCGCGAGCCCGTTCGATGGGCTGACCGCCGGACACATGAGCCACGGCGAAAGAGGGTCAGCAGCATGAACATTGCACGAATTGTCCGGCTGGCTCCGGTCGTGCTCGGCGGTGCGCTCGTTGCGTGCGCGAGCGTCGCTGCGCCCGATTCCGGCACCGCCGGGGGCGACACGACGGGCGCTTCCTCGGCCATGGCCGACAGCGGCCACGAGGCGGTGGTCCGCGAATGGACCGACGCGGTCAACCAGCGTGATCGTCATGCCGCTCTCGCACTCATGGCCGACGAGCTGACCGTTGACGTGGGGACGATGCAGGCCGACGAAGCGATTGGCACGGTGCTTGAGACCTGGTGCCCCTTCGAGATCGAGTCGGTCGAGCGCGTCGGCGACGAGTACCTCGTGCGCGCAGCGTTCACCGAAGACCCCGACGGCGTGTGCAGCGCGGGCAGCCCCGGCATCACCAGCACGTTCGTGATCGAGGTCACCGACGGGAAGGTGACCCGCATCCCCTGACAGCTCGAAGCTGGGCGATCTCCGACCCACCATCGATTGCGGACGGCTGAAAAGCCTCAGCACGTATGGAGGACGTCGGACGAGTGACGGGACCCCGCGCTTGACGCACTGACTCGCCTACCGCAGCCGTCGTCACGTCGGCGCACGGAAGCTCGCGGGACGCTCTACTCCGGCTGGTCCTCCTCGACCGGATAGACAGCGAGTCCGTGCTCTCCCACGATCCACGCCTCGACCTTGTGGAGGATTGGCATGCCGGGGGGCGGGGGTCCCGCGGCCGTTTCTGGCGGCTCGGGCCTAGGGGAGAGCGGCGCGATCGCGAACAACACGCACCGCCACTCCGCCTCCTCGTCGTCCCAAGGGGCGACGTAGCCCCAGTGGCCCTCGACCATCCAGTCGGACGCGACGCGATCGAGGCCGTGTGGGGCTCCGGCCCACGCTCACGACAACGGGAGCGGATGCTCGCAGACGACCGTGCGACATGGGGAACGCTGGAGCCGCGTCCTACGGCAGCCGAGTACGCCGCCACGCTGCGCGCGAGCGCGAAGGAACTGAGGCGAACCGGAAACCCCCTGCGGCGGTTGCAGTCTGCCGAGGTGCTCGATGCGATAGCGGAGTGCTTCGAGGAGTACGCCGCGGACATCAGCCCACAAGCGCGGGCGGTGAGTACGGCCAAGTTACGCCCATAGCAGCCTGTCGCGGGACGTGGCGGTGCGGCCTGAAGTGGTCGCTGCGGAGGGCCGGCGAGCGTGGATCGGGCCGAAATTCGGCGCGCCGCGACTCCCTGCAACGCCGATACCTTGCTTTCGTAAACCGACGGTCGTGGGTTCGAATCCCACCTTCGGCTCCATCGCCTGAGCGGCGACGCTGTCGCGGATGCTGCCCATGCATCCGAAGGCGCGGAAGGCCATCTTCTGACATCGGGCGATACCCGGGACGCATCGGCCGTCGCCTGGAGAGCGCTTTCGGTGTGATTGGATGCACCACCTGCATCAGGCCCGTAGCGGGGACAAGAGGTCCGGCGTGATCTCCTCGATCGTGGGGCAGCCGGCCAGGGCCATCGAGCGCGATAGCTCCTCTCGCAGGATCTCGAGGACGCGCTGCACGCCGTCCGAGCCATCGACGGCCAGGCCCCACAGGATCGGCCG
>Ga0136619_10001019_pt1 | contig 10821 bp, 9 predicted proteins | sample AntDrymUQ3532106_2_FD_104807 | JGI IMG/M metagenome (GOLD analysis project Ga0136619, IMG submission 104807) | Polar desert sand microbial communities from Dry Valleys, Antarctica - metaG UQ353 (21.06) | ecosystem: Environmental > Terrestrial > Soil > Desert | place: Antarctica: Dry Valley... | reverse complement strand
TGGGCCGTTAGCTCAGTTGGTAGAGCAGGGGACTTTTAATCCCAAGGTCGCTGGTTCGATCCCAGCACGGCCCATCAGACTCGTGAGAAAACGAGATTGACAACGGCAGACGGCCTCGAGAGTCCGAGAGATCACGAAGGGCGGCACCACACGAAGAATCCCAAGGTCACCGCCCGTAGCGGAGCGTGACGGAACGCGTAACCAAGAGCTACGCAGAGTTCGTGCTACACGGGATGCCGTTTGGGTCAACGCGCGGTCTGAATTCTTAGCCGGAGCTGGGAATGATCCCGACCCTCTTCATCGCTTCCCACGCGACGGCTGCCGCCTTCGCCTGGCCTTGAACCGAGAGGTGGATCACGTCCCAAGAGATGTACTCCGGCCGCTCAGCGATGCGCCCGAACGCACCCCCGTCGTAACGGCAGGCGGCCACTGCCTTGCACGCGGTCGCGACCGCCGCCTCGAAGCGGTGGATCACGGCTTCGAGGTACGCCACGCGCTTCGGGATGGGGGCTCCGCGGGAGTCGAGGAAGGCGCACGGCCCGCTGCTCCCGGAGATCCTGTCGCGCTGATTGATGCGCTGCTTGAGCGTCAGCGCCTTGATGTAGGTCGGGACGCTGCCGAACTGGCTGACGACGAAGATGCGGGCGTCCGGCAGCCCGGTCGCGAGGACGTCGAGGACGCGGGCAAACGCCACCTGGAACGGCCTGTGGCCGACCTTGTCGCAGGTGATGTCGTGGTCGATGCCCTGGACGACGACGAGCTCCGGCGTCGGCTCGCTCGCGACAGCCTTCCGTGCCTGCTGCAGCATGGACTCGACGTCGGCCCCGCCGCGGGCGAGGTTGAACGTGTTCCCGCGAATCGCCGGGTTGCGCGCGAGGATGCGGGAGTAGATGCTCTGCACGGCGGGGTTGTCGCCGGTCACCCACGAGCTGCGAGCCCGAACCGCGCGAGGTCCAGGCACGCCTTCGCCGGTGGCGAAGGAGTGGCCGATGACGGCGATCGAGTTCGGATAGGCGGGCGTTCCTGCACGCGCGGCGCCGGCCGGGGTGGCACTCGAAAGAGTCGCACACAGAAGCGCAAGACCCACGCCGGCGGCCAAGACGAAAGACCGACAGCGCGGGGCCGCGGCCTGCGCAGCGAGACGGAGGTTCGACATCTTCTTTTCTCCTTGAGTTCTGTTCTGCCGGCAGCGCCGGCCGCTGTCTCGACCGTCGCAACCGCCGCTACCGTCGCGCTACCGACCGGCTACCGTGCGGCGATGCTCGAGTTTCGGATCCTGGGTCCGCTCGAGGTTGTCGGATCAGCGGGGCCGGTTCAGCTCGGCGGGCCGAAGCAGCGCGCGACGCTCGCGATCCTGCTGCTCAATGCGAACCGGGTCGTCTCGATCGACCGGATCGCCGATCAGCTCTATGCAGGACGGGCGCCCGTCACGGCGGCGACGCAGGTCCACCGCCAGATCTCCGAGCTCCGCAGGGTGCTCGGCCCGGACGCGAGGCTCGAGACGCGGTCGCCTGGATATGTGCTCCGCATCGCGGCCGAGCAGCTCGACCTGAAGCGGTTCGAGCGGCTGACGGAAGAAGCGGGCCGCGCGCTCGCGCGGGGCGAGGCCGAGACCGCGTTCGCGCTCCAGCGTAATGCCCTGGCCCTCTGGCGCGGCCCGGTGCTTGGAGACCTCGATCAGGAGCCGTTCGCGCAGGTCGCAATCGGACGGCTGGAGGAAATTCTGCTGGCGGCGCTCGAGCTCCGCGTCGACGCGGAGCTCGCCCTCGGATGGCACAAGGAGCTCGTGGGGGAGCTCGAGGAGCTGAGCTCGCAACACCCATTTCACGAGCCCTTCGCAGCGCGGCTCATGCTTGCCCTCTACCGATCAGGGCGCCAGGCAGACGCCCTCGATGTCTACCGCCAGGCGCGGAAGAGGCTCGTCGACGGTTTCGGGATCGAGCCCGCCCGCGAGCTCCGCGAGCTGGAGCGGGCGATCCTCAACCAGGACGGTTCCCTCGACGTCAGGAGCGGTGTGCCCGTCACGCCACAAGCGTCGCCGCCGGACCGGATCGTCCTCGTCCTTCCATCCGGCCACGGGCGGCTCGATGCACTCCTCGCGGTCGCCGAGCCGCTGGCGCGGCTCCCCGGGCGGGCGTTGCTGATCGCACGACTGCTGCCAGATGAATCCTCGCTCGCCTCGGCGGCGGCCGCGCTCACTGCTCGGCGCGCCTCACTCGGTGTCGAGGTGCGGACTGCGGCGTTCACCACAGTCGATCCGGTCGCCGACGCCTTGCGCCTGGCCGCGACGTACGACGTTCAGCTCGTCCTCCTGGACACGCCAGGTCTCGATGCGGCCGCCCTCTCGGACGATGTCACGTCGATCGTGGAACGCTCGCCGGCCGACGTCGGTCTCCTTGCCGGCTCGGGCGTCGACTGGGGCTCCGGCGAGGGAGTTTTCGTCCCCTTCGGTGGGGGCGAGCACGACTGGGCGGCGCTCGAGCTCGGAGCCTGGCTGGCGTCGAGCCGCGGAACCGCACTCCGGCTGGTCGGTAGCCGGGCGGACGTCCGACGGGGTCGACGGGACGCTAGCCGCCTGCTCGCCGACGCGTCGATGGCGGTGCAGCGAGCTATCGGAGTCGATGCTGTGCCCCGGCTCGTCGACCCCGGCCCTGCCACGCTCGTCGACGCGGTAGAGAACTCGACGATAGTGGTGACGGGTCTGCCGGCCAACTGGCGCCGGGAGGGCCTCGGCGAGGCGAGGCGCGCGCTTGTTCGTCGTCCTCGACCCACGTTGCTGGTGCACAACGGCCCGCGACCGAGCGGGCTTGCTCCTCCAGGCAGCCGCACCCGCTTCACGTGGACGATCGAGAACGCCCCTTAGATACAGGGAGTCTCGACCGCAGCAACGAAGTTCGCCCAGGACTGAGGGCTACCAGGTTCCCTGAGCTGGTTGTTGCGCGACCCCATGTACAGCGCCAGCGCAGAGATGGTTCTCTGATCCTGCGTGACGAAGATGAGGTTCTGACCGACGACATACGAGGTCACCGTCTTCCCGTCAGGCGAGGTTCCGTACCGTGACGGGCGCACGGCGGCACCGTAGGCTTTCTTCATCTCGGCGATCGTCGAGCACGGCCCGATGCCGGCGGCTGTGCGCAGACGCCTGTTCCAGGTGGTGATGATGTCGGCGCGCTCGGGGTTTGCACGGAAGTACACGGCGACCTCCGGCTGGCCGAACGAGAGTCCTGGAATCGGAGGATCTGATTCGGTCAGCACGAGTTGCTTGTAGCCGCCGAAGCGTTGCTTGTAGGCAGCCTCCGTAAGGCCGAGCCTCACGCCGGCGATGGACGTCTGGGTGATCGCCGGCGGGCCGGCGGTCGAAATCTCCTCACGCGTCGCCAGGTATCCGCCAATCGCAATGGCTGCTGTTGCGAGAAGCGCGGCGGTCGCAACGAGCGATCGACGTCGGCGTCGTGAACGGCGCCCGTACGGCTTGCCGGCGAGCGCCGCCGCCGCTGCCGCGACAAGCTCCCCGCAAGTCGTGTACCGATCGCCGGGTTCCTTCGCCAGCGCGGTGGCGACCACACCGTCGAGTGCCTCCGGGAGCTCAGGGCTCAGCCCCGTGACGGGCAGCGCCGTGTCGTTGAGATGGGCGTAGATGAGCGCGAGCTCGCTCTCACGTTCGAACGGGCGCTCTCCCGTCAGACACTCGTAGAGCACGCAGCCGAGCGAGTAGACATCGGCGCGGCGGTCGATCTGGCCGCCCGCGATCTGCTCGGGCGGAACGTAGTCGATCGTCCCGACGAAGCCGCGGTCACCGGTCAGGCTTCTGACCGAGGACACGTGCCGGGCGAGGCCGAAATCGCACACGTAGGCGTGCTCCTCCCCCGGCTCGCCGGCGACGAGGATGTTCGCCGGCTTGACGTCCCGGTGGACAAGTCCCGCCGCGTGGGCGGCGTCGAGGGCAGCGGCCACGTGCTCGAGCAGATGCAGCGTCCGCGCCGGCTCGAGCGCGCCCTCGCGGCTGAGCAGGTCACGCAGGTCGGAACCATCAACGTAGGGCATCGCTAGGTAGAGTCGACCGTCCTCCTCTCCGAACGTCAGGATCGGGACGACGTGAGGATGGTCGAGGCTCGCGGCGACCTCCGCTTCGCGCATGAATCGCTGCCGGAAGCGGTCGTCCTCGGTCAGCTCCGGCATGAGCAGCTTCAGCGCGACGTCAGCGCCGCCTTCCCTGCTTTCGGCCAGATAGACGGCGCCCATCGCTCCCTGCCCGATCAGGGACTTCAGGCGAAAGCCGGCAAGAACCGCGCCGGTGCTGATTTCCGACGGCATCGTCTGCCATCAGCTTCGCATGCGACCTCCGTCTTTTCCAGGTCGTGAAGCGGAGGCACGAACGTTGCACCTGGTCGACGCATAGATGCCCCAGAACCGTCGACGGTCCGAGTCCGTCAATGCGTTGAAGCGAGCCGCGTTCTGCCCCGCGCGCTGCGATTGGTTGTCTCATTTGACAAAAACGTGGGGTCAACGCTGGGTCAACAAGCTTTCCTCAAGCCGCCCGAGACCGTCCGATCCCAAGGTTCGCTCAACCATGCGGCTTCACGAACCGCCGCGAGACTGCGCGAGAGCATCGCCATCCACTTTTAATCCCAAGGTCGCTGGTTCGATCCCAGCACGGCCCATATGGGGATTTCCCTGCAACTACCTAGACTAGCGCTCGCTCGTAAACGGAGCTTTCGCGCGGGGCCTGTGGCGTCAGCCTCGTCCCGCGCTCGAGAACGAGCTACGGCGTGGCGTCCCTGCGCCGAGGCGGGCGGCGACGCGGTCGGCGAGCTCTCGAGGCGCGGCTGCTGCATCCTGGCGAGGGCACTTTCGCCATTCAGCGACGCCTCGATCGTTAGTGCGACGAGATCCTCTTGGGCGTGCTGCCGCCGTCCGAGGGTCAGTACCTTGACGATCGGCGCCCCACATTCTCAGGCGCTTGCGAGCGAGACGCCGAAGCCGGCCGCCTTGCCGAACCGGACCCCCTGCGCCGCGTACTCGGCGTCGATCACGGTGCCCGCGCGTGCTCGGCGAACGTGATCGTCGTCGGACCAGTCGCGGACGCCGATCCGAACAGGAGACCGGCCAGCGTGAGGGCAGCGACGTGCCTCCGCGATCGAGGCGCTGCGCGGGGCCGATCGAGCAACTCATCATCCGTTCCGCGCGGCGCCGTCCGGCTTGAACGGCTTGGCGACCTCGAGACCGCGGACGCAGACGGCGTACACCGTCACCTCGGCGGGGCTCCTCTCGAAGCTCGGGCTGTCGAGCGCAAAGCACCTCATGCTGAGCTCTCTTTCCTCGGTGTCGACTTCGCCTCGGCGAGCACAGCTGACACGACTACGTGCTCGGGAGTGAAGTCCCGGAACCTCGCATCCTCCGCAAGCAAGCCGCCGTCGTCCGAGACATCGCGAAGACGCTCGCGGCGAAACCGCTTCCACGCGTCCTCTCCTTCCCAAACCTCGATCGTGCGGTAGCCCTCGTCCGTCTTGCCGGCCGCGTGCAAGATGAGGCCCTCGGGGGCCGGCTCGATGAGCGGCCGCAAGGATCGCTCGTAGTGCTCCCAAGTCGCTGGGACGTCCTGGACGATCGCGTACATCACTCCTCGCTCCACCTCACGCGTACTGGCTGCTCGCCTGCGGTTCACCGAGTAACACCCCGGCACCGTCGCAGGAGCCGCCTTAGTCTCGGTATAGCCGCGACTTGCACGAGCGCCGTGGGGCGATCAGAATCAATGCGAGAGTTCAGCGGTGGAGGTACGCGTTCTAGGAGTGCTCGAGCTTCTTGGCGAGGACGGCCCTGTGCCCTTGCCTGCCCCGAAGCACCGCCGTCTCCTCGCGGCGCTCGCGCTCGGGGGTGGTCGCACCCAATCCAACGACGAGCTACTTGACGCGATCTGGGGCGAAGCGCCTCCGAGCTCAGCACGCAAGTTGCTGCAGGTCTACGTATCGCAACTTCGTCGGGTGCTTCCCGACGGCGCAACCATCGCAACCCGACCGACGGGGTATGCGCTCGAGCTTCCCGGCGAGTGCCTCGATGCGACACGTTTCGAGCGGCTCGCCGCAGAGGCGTCGCGGGCGTCAGACGAGGCGAACCCGGCCCTCGCTGCATCGCTCGCGCAGCGCGCTCTCGCGCTCTGGCGCGGGCGCGCCTACGCCGATGTCGCCTACGAGGACTTCGCGCGAGGCGAGGCGGAGCGGCTCGAGGAGCTTCGCCTGGTCGCTTCGGAACTGCGCCTGCGCGCGAAGCTCGACCTCGGCGGCGCGTCCCAGATGACGAGCGAGGTGCTCGCACTCGCCGACGAGCACCCGCTGCGCGAGTCGGTGCAGGAGCTCGCGATGCTCGGCCTCTACCGTGCCGGACGGCAATCTGAGGCACTCGACCGCTTTGCAGCCACTCGGAGTCGTCTCCGCGACGAGCTCGGCCTCGAGCCGGGCCCGAAGCTCCGCGCCCTTCAGAGGCGCATCCTCGAACACAGCACCGATCTCGGAACGGCAGCCGATCCGCCCTCTCGGATGGACGCGCTTCCCGAGCCTCCTGGCCCGATCGTCGGCCGCGCCGAGGAGCTCGACAGGCTGCGAACGATGCTTCGCAGCGGCACGAGCCGCCTGATCGTTTTGACCGGCGCGGGCGGCAGTGGCAAGACACGGCTCGCGATCGAGATTGCTCGGGAGCGAGCGTCGTCGTTCGCGAACGGCGCAGTGATGGTCGAACTCGCTCCCGTCCACGATTCCTCGCTCGTCGTGCCGACCATCGCATACGCCCTCGGCGTCGCCGAGACGCCCGGTGAGCCGCTTCTCGACACGCTCGCGAACGCCTTGCGTCCGCGTGAGCTCTTACTCGTGCTCGACAACGCCGAGCACGTTCGCGCCGCTGCACCCGCTTGGGTCGAGCTCGTGTCCCGCGCCTCGCGCCTCACGGTGCTCGTCACGAGTCGCGCGGTGCTCCACGTGTCCGGCGAGCACGTCTTTCCCGTCGGGCCGCTGCAAGAGGACGACGCCGTCGAGCTGTTCATCCGACGAGCCCGTGCGATACATCCGACCTTCGAGCTCGACAGGGGCGGCGAGCACGCGGTCAGGGAGATCTGCCGGCGCCTCGACGGTCTCCCTCTCGCGCTCGAGCTCGCGTCCGCCCGCGCGCGTGTACTCGATCCGCAGACGTTGCTCGACCGCCTCTCGAGCCGTCTGACGATCCTGACCGGGGGTGCACGAGATCTTCCAGCTCGCCAGCAGACGCTCAGGGAGACGGTCGCGTGGAGCACCAATCTTCTCTCCGAGCACGAGAAGGACACCTTCGCAGCTCTGGCCGTCTTTCCCGCGGGCGCGACGCTCGAGGCGGCCGAGACCGTCGGCGGCGCGGATCTCGACGTGCTGACGACGCTTGTTGATCATCACCTTGTCCGCCGAGAAGACGCCTCCGGTACATCGCGGTTCAGCCAGCTCGAAACGATCCGCGAGTACGCTCAAGAGGCGCTGGCGAGCAACCGGACGTTGAACGACGCCGTCCGCGGACGCCACACCGACTGGTGCATCGCGCTCGCAGAGCGGGCCGAGCCCGAGCTCACCCGAGACACGCAAGCAGAGTGGTTCGCCCGGCTGGAGGCCGAGCACGACAACCTGCGGGCGGCGCTCGTCGAGCTGCAGTCACGCGAGGATTCCGAAACTCTGTTGCGCCTGGCCGTGCAGCTCTTCCGGTTTTGGTACGTCCGTGGGTACCTCACGGAGGGCCGCGGTTGGCTCGAGCAGGCGCTGGCCGGCGCCGCAAGCGTCCCGGCACTTCTCCGGCGCCGTGCCTTGACGGGCGCGGCGGCGATCGCGCTGTTGCAAGGCGACTACGTCGCCGCGACATCATTCGCAGAGGCCGGCCTTGCCGCCGCGCGGGAGATGGACGAGCCTCGGCTAATCGCGAACGCCCTCAGCAACCTCGGCGCCGTCTTCCTCGCGGCACGTGATGACGTCCGAGCGGATGGCGTGCTTGAGGAGGCGGTGGCGCTCGCCCGCGCGGCTGCGGACGAGCGGGTCCTGGCTCTCGCGCTCAACAACCTGGGTGACGTCGCCCTTACCGTGGGGGACTACGAGCGAGCCGAGCCCCTCTTCGAGGAGAGCCTTGCATTCCTGCGTGCGCGGGGGGACACCGCGAACATCGCCCGGTCGCTCTTCAACCTCGGCTCGGTCGACCTCATGCTGAACCGCCACGCTCGCGCGCACGAGAGACTTGACGAAAGCCTCGCCCTCAGCCACGAGGCCGGGGACAAGGAGGATCTTGCGTGGAGCCTGGAAGGCCTCGCGGGTCTTGCGGCGGCGACTGGCGACGGCGAGCGGGCGGCATTGCTGCTCGGCGCAGCCCAGAGTCTGCTCGAGCAGATGGGGGCGGCGTTCAAGCCGTTCGAACGTCACCTCCACGAGACGACTGTTACGCGGGCGTCGGAGCTATGCGGCCTGGAGGCGTTCGCCGCCCTCGTCGCGCGGGGTGCTGGGATGACGCTCGACGAGGCCACCACCGTCGCGGGGGAGATCGGTTCAGCTCGAAGTCGGAGCTAAGCAGACCGGTCTCCCAGCTGTGGGGGACAACCGCTCGACAGGCTCGTCCAGGGCCGTTGCATTCCCGCGAGCGGGACGCCGGTCACCGGCGACGCCTCCACCGGCAGCACGACGATGTCGGCCGCCTATACCCGGACTAAACCCTACTCCGGGATCATCCCTCCGCCATGCACGACACAGCTCGACCGGAGGTCACTATGAACGACACGAGCAACGGCATCTCACGAGAGCGCGCGAGAGCGCCGATCGCCAGGCGGCTCGCACGGGTAGTCGCTGGCGCACTGCTAGCAGCCGCCACGATCGCCGTGACAGCGTCCGCGGGAACGGTCGCATGCGGGATCTGTGGCAAGAACCTCATCAAGAATCCGGGTGCGGATGCGGGCCTGGGCATCACCTCCGTCGACGCGAGCGGTGCCGTACCCGGCTGGACCAACGTCGCCGGCCAGTTCGGCGCAGCGTCCTACACCTTCCCGAACGGCTGGTTCGCGACGGCGTCCAAGGGACCGAAAGCCAAGGGCAAGAACTACTTCTTCGGCGGAACGACGCGCGTGGCGGTCGACGCGCCCGCGACTATCGGTAAGCAGACGATTGCTCTGCCTGCCGCGGCCGTCGGCAAGAAGGCGACGCTCAGTGGCTGGCTCGGCAACTACGGCAAGAACACGTCACAGGTGCGCGCCGAGTTCGCCGACGCAAGTGGCAAGATTCTCTCGAGGATCAGGATCGGCCCCGACACGACCGTCTCGGGCACAGACATGTCCGCGAGGAGCCGGAGCGGCACCGTTCCTGCAGGGGCGAAGCAGGTCACGATCGTGGTGACGTTCGCAGGCGGTGGAGCGAACTACAAGCTCGCCGGGGCAGACGCGCTCTCCCTGGTGCTGAGCTAGCAGGTTTCCGAACGTCACACCGGAGAACGTCTCGGTGCCGGATCCTGTCGGCACCGAGACGAGCCACGTTTTTACCTACCGGTCGCGGCCGAGACGTGCGGCGACGCGCTCGGCGATCTCGTCGACGAGACCCCGCTGCATCCCGGCGAGCGGGACACCCGTCATCAGGGACGTCTCGATCGTCAGCGCGACGAGATCCTCTGGCTCGAGGTTGTGCACGTGCGACTTGCCGCACGCGCGGGCGAGGGTCTGCGTCTCGAGCGTCAGCACCCGGAGGTAGTTCCGCCAAGCGGCGGCCACCGAGAAGCGGGTCGAAGCGCGCGGCGAGCTCGTCCTCCTGGGTCGAGATCCCGGCCGGGTCGCGACCAGCCTGCCAGTCGTCGTGGCAAGCGGGATCGCGCACAACGTTGGGATCCCGACATGCTCGATGAACACGTCCTGTGCGCCGCGGTGCCCCCTTGCATCCCGTCGCGGACGAGGACGTCGGCGCCGGCCTTCACGGCGAGCTGGGTGTCGTAGTACGTCCGGGTCGCGCCGACCTTGACGAAGATCGGCTTCTCCCAATCCGTGATCTCGCGAAGCTCATGGATCTTGATCTCGAGGTCGTCGGGACCCGTCCAGTCGGGGTGGCGGCAGGCGCTCCGCTGGTCGATCCCCCGCGGGAGGTCGCGCATCGCCGCCACACGGTCGGAGATCTTGTGGCCGAGCAGCATCCCTCCCCCACCCGGCTTCGCCCCCTGGCCGACGACGACCTCGATCGCGTCCGCCTTGCGGAGATCGTCCGGGTTCATGCCGTACCGCGAGGGCAGGAGCTGGTACACGAGCGTCTCCGAGTGCTCCCGCTCCTCGGCGGTCATGCCGCCGTCGCCCGTGGTCGTCGACGTCCCCACCTCGCTGGCCCCGCGCCCGAGCGCTTCCTTGGCGGGTGCGGAGAGCGCGCCGAAGCTCAGCCCCGTACCGGCGTTGCCGCGGACGCGCACGGTCGCCCGCTTGTTCATCCCCGCGCAGTAGTAGCCGACATGACCCTCGATCTCGACCTCGACGTCCGCGTCCAGACCGCACGCCACCGCATGCGCTCCGTTCGGATTGACGATGCGCCAGGCGCTGGGTCCGGGAGCTTGCGAGAGATCGTGGAGGCGCTGGTTGAGCTCGCGGAGCGGCGTCGTGTCCAGATCGACGAGCTCCACCGCGGCCAGCTGCTCACGAGTCGCGATCGCCATCAGACGAGCTCCTTCTCCCACACGTACACGACGCCCGGCTCGGGCTCCCACATGCGTGCGTCAGCGGATCCCGGCAGCACCGAGATCGCCCGCCACTCGGAGCCCATGGCGACCCAGTCGTCGGTCTCGGCGAGCACCGCCGGCTTGCATGCGATCGGA
>Ga0136619_10001015_pt1 | contig 10847 bp, 10 predicted proteins | sample AntDrymUQ3532106_2_FD_104807 | JGI IMG/M metagenome (GOLD analysis project Ga0136619, IMG submission 104807) | Polar desert sand microbial communities from Dry Valleys, Antarctica - metaG UQ353 (21.06) | ecosystem: Environmental > Terrestrial > Soil > Desert | place: Antarctica: Dry Valley... | reverse complement strand
GGTCCCGGCGATGCTCGCCAGCGCGAGGCACTGGTCGGCCTGAGTCTGGTCGAGGCCAGCGTCCTCGACCAGGGCGTGCCGCACGGAATCGGTGCCGAGCTTGTCCAGCTTGTCGACCGTACGCATCACCGCCGCCGGGTCGCTGGCCCCGATGCCGCGGTAGAAGCCCTCGATCAGCTTGCGGTTGTTGACCTGCAGCGTCACCGGCGGGAGCGGGAGCCGGCTCAGCGCCTCGGCCATCACCGCGGTGACCTCGACGTCGGCGTCGACGTCGAGCTCGCCCTGGCCGATGATGTCGATGTCGGCCTGGGTGAACTCGCGGAACCGCCCCTCCTGCGGCCGCTCACCCCGCCAGCAGCGCTGGATCTGGTAGCGCCGGAACGGGAACTCGAGCCGGCCAGCGTTCTCCAGGACGTAGCGCGCAAGCGGCACGGTCAGGTCGAAGTGCAGCCCCAGCCCGGCGTCGGCGTCCTCGTCCGCTGCGTGCAGCCGCCGCAGGACGTACACCTCGTTGCTCGTCTCCCCCTTGCGCAGCAGCTGGTCGAGCGGCTCCACCGAGCGGGTCTCCACTGAGCAGAACCCGTGCAGCTCGAAGGTCTCGCGCAGTGTGTCCAGCACGACCTGCTCGGCGGCCCGCTGGCTGGGCAGCAGCTCGGGGAAGCCCGACAGCGGGGTCGGCCTCCTGGCGCGGGGCGAGGTCATCCAGCGCTCTGCCCAGCGGTTTGAGGCGGGGCGGTTTGCGGCCCGGCGGCCTGGGCGAGCGGCAGCAGGAACGGGTTGGTCCCCCGTTCGCGGCCGATGCTGGTCTGCTCGCCGTGTCCCGGCAGCACGACCACCCGGTCGTCGAGCGTCAAGACCGTCCGCGCCAGGCTGCGCAGCATCTCCTCGTGGTCGCCGCCGGGCAGGTCAGTGCGCCCGATCGAGCCGGCGAACAGCAGGTCGCCGGAGAACATCACCTCGGGCGTGTCCTCTGGCCCTTCGTACGGGGTGCGGAACGCGACCGAGCCCGGGGTGTGGCCGGGAGCGTGGTCCACGTCGACCGTCAGCCCGGCCACCTGGAGCTGGACTCCATCGGCGAGCTCACGTACGTCGTCGGGCTCGGTGAACTGCAGGCTCGACCCGGCGAGCAGAGCGGCCGTGTCGGCCGACATCGCCGCCATCGGGTCGGTGAGCAGGTGCCGGTCGGCCGGGTGGATCCATGCCACCGCGTCGTGGCTGCCGGCGACCGGGGCGACCGACCACATGTGGTCGACGTGGCCGTGCGTGACGAGGACCGCGACCGGCTTCAGTCGGTGCTCGCGTACGACCTGGTCGACCCCGGCCGCGGCGTCCTTGCCTGGGTCGATGACGATGCACTCGGTGCCGGCAGCCGGGGCCACGACCCAGCAGTTGGTGCCCCACGGACCGGCTGGGAATCCGGCGATGAGCATGGCCGTCACCCTACGGCAGCGCGCGCCGACGACTTGGAGTCACACCTAGACTGCCCGTCGGTCCCAAGGGTGGCGCAGACCCGGGGCCCGCGACGTGGAGGTCTTGATGGACGAGAGCCCTGGTGCGCGGCAGCCGGTCGCGCCGCGGCCGGGTCCGCCGCAATCGACTCCACCGCCGTCGGCTCCACCGCGGTCCGGTCCACGGCCGAGCCCGGAGGCGGACGTCGACGCGGAGTCGTTCGGCCGGGTCGCCGCCGACGGCACCGTCTACGTCCGGCGCCGCGATGGTGCCGAGCGCGCCGTCGGCCAGTGGCCGGACGGCGACCCCGCGGAGGCGCTCGCTCTCTACATCCGTCGCTTCCGCGGGCTCGCGATCGAGGTCGACCTGCTGGACCGCCGGGTCCGGGAGAAGGCCCTCTCACCCGACGACGCCGACAGCCGGATCGGCCAGGTCCGCGACCAGGTCAACGACGCGCAGGCCGTGGGCGACCTGGAGGCTCTGGTCGAGCGGTTGGACGCGTTGGCGCCCGTGCTCGCCGAACAGCGCGAGCAGCGGCGGGCGGCGAGGGTCGCCAAGCTGGACGAGGCACGGTCGGCCAAGGAGCGGCTGGTTGCGGAGGCCGAGAAGCTGGCCGGGTCGAACGACTGGCGGGTAGGCGCTGACCGGATGCGCACCCTGCTCGACGACTGGAAGGCACAGCCTCGCATCGACAAGGCCAGCGACGACTCGCTGTGGCGGCGCTTCTCGGCTGCCCGCAGCACGTACACGAGGCGTCGCCGACAGCATTTCGCCGAGCTGCACGAGAGCCACGACCTCGCTCGTACGGTCAAGGAGAAGCTCGCCGCCGAGGCGGAGACGCTGGCCGACTCGACCGACTGGGGCGCGACCTCGCGCCAGTTCCGTGAGCTGATGCAGCAGTGGAAGGCGGCCGGCCCGGCGGGACGCAAGGAGGAAGACGCGCTTTGGCAGCGTTTCCGCGCCGCGCAGGACACGTTCTTCGGCGCCCGCGACGCCGACCGTGCCAAGACCGAAGCCGGCCTCGTCGCCAACGCGGAGACCAAGCTCGCGCTGCTGGCGGAGGCGGAGAAGCTGGTCCCGGTCACCGACCCGCCGGCCGCCCGGTCCGCGCTTCGCGGCCTGACCGAACGCTGGGAGGCGGCCGGCCAGGCGCCGCGGGACCAGACCCGTGAGCTCGAGGGCCGGTTGCGCGCGGTCGAGACGGCCGTACGCGAGGCCGAGCAGGACCGCTGGGAGCGCAGCAACCCGGAGGCCCGGGCTCGCGCCGCGGCGACGGTGGCCCAGCTGGAGTCGCTGCTGGTTGAGCTCCGCGAGGAGGCGGCGGCGGCCGAGGCCGCCGGCGACGCGAAGCGGCAAGCGCGGGCGGAGGAGGCGATCGAGGCCCGTACGTCCTGGCTCGAGCAGGCCCGCAACGCACTCGCCGACTTCACCCCCTAACCCCGCGATCCGCGGCAAATGGCCCGCCGATCCGCGGCAAATGGTCCACTGATCCGCGGCAATGGCCCGCCGATCCGCGGCAAATGGATGGCCTGTGGATAGCGAGCACGCCGCCTCGCGGGATCGGACCACACTGCGCCGATGCACGCACTCATGCCGACCCCCGCACTCATCAACGACGGCGCGCCGTTCACTCACAGCGGTGCACCCGATGTCGGGCTCAGCAAGCGCGATCTGCGTGAGGCTGTGAGTACGGGCGCAGTTCGGCGCGTTCTGCACTCGGTATACGTCGACGCCGAGGTGCCGGACACGCGTGACCTTCGGCTGCGATGCCTTCATCTTGTGATGCCCACGCGGGCAGTGCTGTTCGGGACGTCCGCAGCGTGGGCACTTGGCGTTGACGCGTTCCAACCCGAGGACCGGTTTGTTCTGACCCCGACGTACATAGCTCCGCCCGGAACGACCAGGGCCACTGGGAAGGGTGTGCGCACGGTGGAAGGCAAGATTCCCGCGTCGGACGTTATGGAGCTCGACGGGCTTCGGCTCACGGTCCCCGAGCGAATCAGCGTGGACCTGTTGCGCAGGCTGCGACGGCCGTTTGCGCTTTCTGCCGCAGACGCCATGGCGCACGCCGGCCTGGTTGCGCCGGAAGCTCTACAAGAACGGATCGACCGACTCAGGGGTTTCCCGGGTATCAGGCAGGCTCGACAGCTGGTCCGTTGGATCGAGCCACTCGCCGAGTCCGGCGGCGAGTCGTGGCAGCGGCTACGCCTGCTCGACGCTGGTTTTCCGCGACCGTACGCGCAGTTCTGGGTACGTGATCGGCACGGCCGCAAGCTATACCGGCTCGACCTCTCGTACCCGCACCTGCTCATCGCCTGCGAGTACGACGGAGCGGAGGATCACACCGCGGACGAGGATAGGGACGCCGATGAAGCTCGGCGCGGGAGCATGAACAAGCGCTTCGGCTGGCGGTTCGTCGTGTGCCGCAAGGGCGACGTGCTCGGCTCGGACCCCTGGTTCGAGATCGAGGTGGGCCATCTCCTCGGCCGTGAGCCGATCCTGCCTCGACTGTGGTGACCATTCGCCACGGATCGCCGGACCTCTTGCCGCGGATCGGTGGACCATTTGCCGCGGATCGCGGCTATTGGGTGACGCGGTAGACGTCGAAGACGCCGTCGACGAGGCGGACCGCCGCCAGCACGTGCCCGAGATGCGCCGGGTCGCCCATCTCGAAGGTGAACCTGCTCTTGGCGATCCGGTCCCGGCCGGTCTGCAGGTTGGCCGACAAGATGTTGAGGTGGTGGTCCGACAGCACCCGCGTGATGTCGGACAGCAGCCAGGCCCGGTCAAGCGCCTCGACCTGGATCGCGACCAGGAACAGGCTCTGTGCCGACGGCGCCCACTCGACCCGCACCATCCGCTCGGGCTGGGCAGTCAGGCTCCGTACGTTGGGGCAGCTGCCGCGGTGGACGGACACCCCCGTCCCCCGTGTCACGAACCCGACGACCTCGTCGCCCGGCACCGGCGTGCAGCAGCGCGCCAGCTTGGCCAGCACGTCGCTCATCCCGTGGACGACCACCCCGGCGTCACCGCGCGGCGCCCGCCGCCGCTTCTCGATCTCGGTGGGGACGACGACGCCCTCGGACAGGTCCTCGGCGGTGCCCGCCTCCCCGCCGAGCAGGTCGATGACCCTGCGTACGACGTTCTGGGCGCCGACGTTGCCCTCGCCGACCGCGGCGTACAGCGCCGACACGTCGCTGAGGTGGAGGTCCTTTGCGACCGTCTGCAGCGTGTCGTGGCTCAGCAGCCGCTGCAGTGGCAGCCCCTCCTTCCGCATCAGCCGCGCGATGGAGTCCTTGCCGCGCTCGATCGCCTCCTCACGGCGCTCCTTGGTGAACCACTGCCGGATCTTGGTCCGTGCCCGCGGGCTCCGGACGAAGTCCAGCCAGTCCCGGCTCGGCCCGGCACCGGGCGCCTTGGACGTGAACACCTCGACCACGTCGCCGTTGTCGAGCACGCTCTCGAGCGGGACCAGCCGGCTGTTGACCCGGGCGCCGATGCATCGGTGCCCGACCTCGGTATGCACCGAGTACGCAAAGTCCACCGGGGTCGCCCCGGTGGGCAGCGACAGCACGTCGCCGCGGGGGGTAAAGACGTACACCTCGGTGCTGGTGATCTCGAAGCGCAGCGACTCCAGGAAGTCACCGGGGTCGGAGGTCTCCTGCTGCCAGTCGAGCACCTGGCGCAGCCAGGCCATCTCGGCCTGCGCACCGTCCTTGGCGGCCGAGGAGCCGGGAACCCTGGCGAGCCCGGTCCCGGTCGCGCCCTTGTCCTCCTTGTACTTCCAGTGCGCGGCCACGCCGTACTCGGCGCGTCGGTGCATCGCGTACGTGCGGATCTGGAGCTCGACCGGCTTGCCCTGCGGCCCGACGACCGTGGTGTGCAGCGACTGGTAGAGGTTGAACTTCGGCATCGCCACGTAGTCCTTGAACCGCCCGGGCAGCGGGTTCCACCGGGCGTGCATCACACCGAGCACCGCGTAGCAGTCCCGCAGCGACTCGACTAGCACCCGGATGCCGACCAAGTCGTAGATGTCGGTGAACTCGCGGCCGCGCACGATCATCTTCTGGTAGATCGAGTAGTAGTGCTTCGGCCGCCCGGTCACCGTGGCCTTGATCTTGGCGGCCTTGAGGTCGGCATCGACCCCCTCGATCACCGAGGTCAGAAAGTCGTCGCGAGCCGGGGCTCGCTCGGCCACCAGCCGCACGATCTCGTCGTAGACCTTGGGGTGCAGGGTCGAGAACGCCAGGTCCTCGAGCTCCCACTTGATGGTGTTCATCCCGAGCCGGTGCGCGAGCGGGGCGAAGATCTCCAGCGTCTCGCGGGCCTTGCGCGCCTGGGACTCCTTCTTGACGTGCCGCAGCGTGCGCATGTTGTGCAGCCGGTCGGCGAGCTTGATGACGAGGACCCGGATGTCCTTGCTCATCGCTACGACCATCTTCCGGATGGTCTCGGCCTGCGCGGAGTCGCCGTACTTGACCTTGTCGAGCTTGGTCACGCCATCGACGAGCGCCGCCACCTCGTCACCGAAGTCGGCGCGGAGCTGAGCGAGGGTGTACGTCGTATCCTCGACGGTGTCGTGCAGCAGGGCAGCGCACAGCGTCGGCGTGGTCATGCCCAGCTCGGCGAGAACGGTCGTCACGGCCAGCGGATGGGTGATGTAGGGGTCGCCGCTCTTGCGCCACTGGCCCTGGTGCATTCGCTCCGCGGTCTCGTAGGCGCGCTCGAGGACGCCGAGGTCGGCCTTGGGGTGATGGGCCCGGACGATGGCGATCAGCGGCTCGAGCACCGGGCTGGACGCCGGCGCGCGGCTGCCGAGGCGTGCCAGCCGGTTGCGCATGCGGACGCTCGACGCCGGGGGCGTGGGCTGGGGCGAAGGCTGGGGCGGCGCTGACGCTCGCGCGGGCGCAACGTCGAGGTCGACCGTCTTGTCGTCGGACACGCGCACCTCCTGCCGCCTCACACCAGTCTAAGTGCGCGGACCCGCGGTCCGGCCGCGAAGCGGTTCAGACCACGCGTACCGAGTCGGCCCTGAGCTCCGCGAGCTTGGACCGGCCGCCGAGGAAGCCCAGTTCCAGCAGCACGGCGACACCGCTGACCGTTGCGTCGCACTGCCGGACCAGCTCGGCGGTCGCCTCGACCGTGCCACCGGTGGCGAGCACGTCATCGACGATGAGCACCCGCTCGTCGGGCTTGAGCCCGTCCTGGTGGATCTGCAGGGTCGCCTCGCCGTACTCCAGCGCGTACGACACCTCGTGCGTTGCGGCCGGGAGCTTGCCCTTCTTCCGTACGGGAACGAAGCCGGCGCCGAGCGCGAGGGCAACCGGCGCGGCCAGGATGAACCCGCGGGCCTCGATCCCGACCACGGCGTCGACGCCGTCGGGGGCGAGTCGCCGACCCAGATCGGCGAGCGCCGTCACCGTGGTGGCGAAGCCCTCGGGATCGGCCAGCAGCGGCGAGATGTCCTTAAACACGATGCCGGCCTGCGGGAAGTCGGGGATGTCGCGCACCAGCCGGTCGAGAGCGGCGTCGACCGGGCTGCTCATCTGCGGCTCCGACGCGAGGAACCGCCGCGCTTGGCCCGCGGTTTGCGCTGCGGCTGGTTGCGGCCGGCCGCCCCGGCTCGGGCGGGGGCGTGGCCGGCCGCCTGCTTGGCAGGGCGAGCATCGGCGCCGTCCGCTGTCGCGGCGACGGGTTCCGGCTCCGGCTCCGGCTGCGCCGACTCCCTGGCCCGCCTGGCCGCGACCCGCTGCGCCTGCGACTTCACTCCGGCCTCTTGCTCCTTGAGGTGCACCGCGAGCGGGGTGGCGATGAAGATCGACGAGTACGTGCCCGCCCCCATCCCAACGAACAGGGCAAGGGCGAGGTCCTTGAGCGGCCCGGTGCCGAGCACCACCGTGCCGACCACGAGCAGCGCGAGCACCGGCAGCAGCGCGGCCACGGTGGTGTTGATCGACCGGACCAGCGTCTGGTTCACCGCGAGGTTCGCCTGCTCGGCGTACGTGCGCGACAGGTTGGTGCTGTACGCGCGGGTGTTCTCCCGCACCTTGTCGAACACCACGACCGTGTCGTACAGCGAGAAGCCGAGGATGGTGAGGAACCCGGTCACGGTCGCGGGCGACACCTCGAAGCCCGACCAGGCATAGACACCGACGGTGATGAGGACGTCGTGCGCCAGCGCCACGAGGGCCGCCACCGACATCTTCCACTCGCGGAAGTACGCCCAGATGAACAGCACCACAAGGCCTAGGAACACAGCCAGGCCCAGCAGTGCCTTGTTGAGGATCTGAGCGCCGAACGTGGGCCCGATCCGTTCCTGGCTCACGTCCGAGGCGCCGGCCTCCTCCAGCGCGGCCGCCACCTGGTCGGCCTCGGCCTGCTCGAGCGGTTGGGTCTGCACCAGGACCGCCTCGTTCCCAGAGGTGGTGACCAGCGGGTCGCCGACGTCGACCCCGGAGTCGATGGTGGCGTCACGCACCACCTCGACGTTGGTGTCGGTGGGTGCGATGCTGACGTTGAACTCCACGCCGCCCTTGAACTCGATGCCGGGGTTGGGCTCGCGGACGAGCAGCCCGGTTGCCGCCGCCAAGACGATGACCCCCGACATCGTGTACCAGAGCATCCGCCGCCCGACGAAGTCGAACGAGACCCGGCCGGTGTAGAGGTTCTGCCCGAAGCTGGCGAGCCGGCTCACCGCGGCACCCTCGCGGGGCGGCGAGCACCGTGGGCCAGCTCGCTGACCCTACGGCCCTCGATGCCGAGGTGCCGGGCGTCGAGCCCGGACATCGGGTGGCCCTGCCCGAAGAACTTCGTCCGCGCGAGCACGCTCACTAGCGGCTTGGTGAAGAAGAACACCACCAAGACGTCGATCGCCGTGGTGAGGCCGAGCGCGAACGCGAAGCCACGGATCTCGTCGATCGCAAAGATGTAGAGGACCACGGCGGCCAGCAGCGACACAGCGTCGGCGGCAAGGATCGTCAGCCGAGCCCGCCGCCAGCCGGCCTCCACCGCAAGCCGTAGCGACTTGCCCTCCCGAACCTCGTCCCGCAGCCGCTCGAAAAAGACGATGAACGAGTCCGCGGTGATGCCCACCGCCACGATGAGGCCGGCGATACCAGGCAGCGTGAGCGTGAAGCCTACGCTCGCTCCGAGCAGCAGCACCAGCTCGTACGTGATGAACCCGGCCACCGCGAGCGACGCGATCACGACGAGGCCGAGCCCGCGGTAGTAGAACATGCAGTAGACGACCACTAGTGCCAGGCCGATCAGTCCGGCGAGCACGCCCGCCGCCAGCTGGGACCCGGCGAGGGTCGGTCCGGCCAGGGTGACGCCACTCTCGTCAAAGGTGAGCGGCAGCGCGCCGTACTGCAGCGAGTTGGCGAGGTCGGTGGCGGTCTCCTGGGTGAACCCGCCGGAGATCTGCGCCTGCCCGTTCGTGATCGGGCTAGTCACCCGCGGCGCGGACAGGACCTGGCCGTCGAGAACAATCGCGAACAGCTGGTCGGTGTTGACGAGCTGGTTGGTGACGGTGCTGAAGACGTCGGTGCCCTCGCCGTCCAGCTCGAGGTTCACCACCCACTGCGGCGTCGCTTGCGGCAGTCCGGCGGACGCGTCGGTCAGGGAGGTGCCCTCGATCACGGCGGGGCTCAGCAGGTACTTCAGGCCGTCCCGGTCGCAGGTGATCAGCGCCTCGCCCGACTGGTCGTCCACCTGCGCTGCCGCGTCGTCGCCCTCCGGACAGGTGAACGCGCTGAACTCCGCGGTGAGCCGCGTGTAGTCGCCGGCGTACTCGGTCGGCGGGGCCCTGTTGGTAGTGGTGTCCAGCATCTCCTGGACCGACATCTCGCTGACCGGGGTGTCGGAGGCCGGCTGTTCGGTGGGCTCCTCGGTTGGTTCCTCGGTCGGCTGGTCGCTCGGACCGTTGCCGGGCCCTGTGTCGTCGGCGGGCAGCATCCACCCGCTCACGCCGCGGTTGTTGCCCTGCCCGTTGCCCTGCCCGTCGCCCTGGTTGTCGCCCTGGTTGTCGCCCTGGTTGTTGTTGCCGCCACCGCCCTGGCTGGGCGGCTGTTGCGGCGGCTGCTGGGTCTGCTGTCCGGGCGCCGGGCCGCTCCACACCAGCCGGAACCGAAGCTGCGCGGTCCGGCCGATCTGCTTCACGATGTCGCTACGTTGCTCGCCGGGGATCTCGACGATGATCTGGTCCCCGCCGCGGGTGCTGACCTCGGCGGCCGAGACGCCGCTGCCGTTGACCCGAGAGGAGATGATCTCCTGCGCCTCGGCCAGCTCGTCGGTTGTGGGGTCCTCGCCGTCGGCGGTTCTGGCCTGCAAGGTGATCCGGGTCCCGCCCTGCAGGTCGAGACCGAGCCGGGGGGCCCAGTCGCCGCCGAGCACGACGAGACCCAGCAAGATCGCGATCACCGCTCCGAGAACGGCGAGAGTACGGCCCGGCCGGGTGGCCGCCTTGGTCGCCACTTCAGCCGTCCCCCTCTGCTCGTCGCCCGCTCGTCACGACCGGGCGTCGCCCCCATCGTCGGACTGGCGCTCGGTCGACTCGGCGGCATCGGCCGGCTCCGCCGGCTCGTCGGCCTTTGTCACGATCTGGTTGACCGCCTGCCGGTGCACCGTCAGCACCACGCCGCTGGCCACCTCGAGCTCGAAGTCGCCGTCCCCCAACCCCCGCACGGTGCCGAACACGCCGCTGGTCAGCATCACCCTGTCCCCCACCCCGATGCTGCGCTGCAGCTTGGCCGCGTCCTGTTGGCGCCGCCGGGCCGGCCGCAGGATCAGCAGCCAGAAGACGACGACGATGAGGAGGAGGGGCAGGAACTGCGCGATCTGCTGGCCGTCCAAGGCAAGGCTCCAGGAGTCGACAGGGCGGAACTACGGCCGGGCGAACCCCCGAGCCGAAGCGCGAGTCTAGCCCGTGGGGATGGCATCCCCGGCCTTGGCGTCGCTGCGCCCGTAGTGGCGCGTGATCACCATGTAGAGCAGCCCGGCGCCGATGACGACGGCTCCCGACAGCAGCACGATGTAGTTGTCGTACCAGGGAGCCCTCGGGGTCCGCGGCCAGCTGATGTTGATCATCGCAGCCACGCCGTAGATGAGCGCCCCGACGTTCACCGCCAACCCTAGGCGCCCGAGCCGGTGGGCCCCGCCGAGTCGCGGATCCCGAGCATGATCGCGAGGTAGGGACCGGCGCCGTAGGCCACCGCGGCGATCGTGACCAGCAGCGCCATCAGGTAGACCCAGCCCGCCATCCAGGCCCAGCGCTACCCCCACAGCCGGCGGGCCCAGGGATAGACGCCGCCGGCGATCGGGTACTGGGCGACCACCTCGCTGAAAACCAGGGCGACCAAGAACTGCCCGGCACCCGCGATCAAAAAGCTCCAGATCATCGG
>Ga0136619_10001011_pt1 | contig 10876 bp, 10 predicted proteins | sample AntDrymUQ3532106_2_FD_104807 | JGI IMG/M metagenome (GOLD analysis project Ga0136619, IMG submission 104807) | Polar desert sand microbial communities from Dry Valleys, Antarctica - metaG UQ353 (21.06) | ecosystem: Environmental > Terrestrial > Soil > Desert | place: Antarctica: Dry Valley... | reverse complement strand
TCCACGGCGAGACGATCGCCGCGTCGCTGCTCGGGGTGCTCGCGGCCACGTGCGGACTCGTCGTCGCCGTGCCAGTCACGACCGCGGCCGCGGTCGCGCTCGTCCGTTCGCGCTGACGGCTAGCGCACCGCCTGGGCGACGCGCAGCGCCGGGCCCTCCCGCGCACCGAGCCGGATCAGGCTCACCGCGATCCCGATGAGGATGCTCACCCCCATGACCGGCGCGGTGAACGCCTCCAGCTGGGTTTGCGCGCTCAGGAGGGCGCCGAGGAAGGCGATCAGGCCGAGGTTCATCTCTCCAGGCTGCGACGGCACTGTAGAGCGAGCGGTCAAGCCTGCGGACGGCACCTCGTGCAGAGGCCATACAGGTCCAGCTGCGCGTGATCCACCTGGAAGTCGTGCTTCTCGCGCACCGAACGAAGCATCGGCCGCATGACCTCTTCGGCCACGTCCTCCACGCGCTGGCAGCGCCCGCATACGAGGTGGTGATGGTGCTCTGGAGCGCATGCCGCGTACGCGTACACGTGTCCCGGCCGCTCGAGGCGTGTCGCCGTGCCGTCCGTGACCTGCGCTTCGAGCGCGCGGTACACGGTGGCAAGACCGATCCGCTGATGCTTGGCACGGATGCGCTCGTGCAGCTCCTGCGCGCTCAAGGCGACGCGCTCGCGCCCGAGCGCTTCGGCGACGATTGACCGCTGGCGGGTGACACGGTGGCCGGTGGCGACGTGCGTGGCCGTCGTTCGCCTCGGTGACATGGGAGCACCGTACGCCACTCCGACGAACTTGACAATGATTCTCGTTCTCATGTAGCCTCAGACGGTGGAGCCGCTGGTCCTGGTCCTTGGCCTCGCCGCCGCGGCGGGCGATCTCATCGGCGGGGCGATCGTCGCCGCGCCGCGACGCATCAGCGACCGGACCCTGGGTCTGCTCATGGCGCTGGGCGCCGGGAACTTGCTGGGGGTCTCGATCATCGAGCTCATCCCGGAGTCCCTCGCCGGGGTGGGAGAGACGGCTCCGCTGTTCATCCTCGGCGGCTACCTGCTCATCCACTTCTTCGAGCACGTGTTCGCTCCGCACCTCCACTTCGGCGAGGAGACCCACGGCGAGACGGTCGTGGACACACATGTGACGAGCACCGCGATCGTCGGCCTCGGCCTGCACGCCTTCATGGACGGCGTCGCGATCGGCTCCGCGTTCATCGCGAGCCCGGCGCTCGGCGTGATCGTGTTCGCAGCGATCATGCTGCACAAGCTCCCGGAGGGATTCACGATCGCATCGGTGATGAAGGCAGCCGGGACCGGCCGGAGCTGGGCCCTCACGGCGTCGGCCATCCTTGCCGTCGCGACGTTCATCGGCGTCATCGCCGCGTCCGGCCTCGGGACCCTCGCTCCGTACGCGCTTGCGATCGCCACCGGCTCGGTGCTCTACGTGGGCGCGACCGACCTCATGGCCGAAGCGAACACGGCGGAGGGCATCCTCAACCCCCTCATGGTCTTCGTCGGGATCGCCATGTTCTTCGTCGTGCTGGCCGTGGTACGCGTCGCCGGCATCGACGTGTGATGGCGTCGTGCTGGTGACGCCGTAGACTGAGGACGGAAAGCGAGGTCCCTCCTGGCCACCACCATCGAGATCACCCCCGACATGACGATCGCGTCCGTCGTCGACCGTTGGCCGGAAGCTGCCCGGATCTTCGCCCGCTACGGCCTCTCGTGCGCCTCCTGCGCCATCAGTAAGAGCGAGACGATCATGGCGGGCGCGACCGGGCACGGCGGCGGCCGGGTCGACGTGAACGAGCTGTTGCGTGACCTGAACACGTACGCGGAGACGGGAAAGCTGCCCGTGGGGCTGCCGGACGCCTCGAAGGTGGCGTCACCCGGCGGTGGCGGCCCGAAGGGACTCGCCACCGGGCAGGCCGGGATCAAGCACGTCATCGCGGTCATGTCCGGCAAGGGTGGGGTCGGCAAGTCCCTCGTTGCCGGGCTCCTCGCGGTGGGCCTTCACCGCTCCGGCGTGCCGGTCGGCGTCCTCGACGGCGATATCACCGGTCCGTCCATCCCGCGGATGTTCGGCGTGCGCGAGAAGCCCGCCGTCGTGCCCGGCACCCAGACGCTCGAGCCACCGCGCTCCCGCGGTGGGATCCCGATCATGTCGATGAACCTGCTGCTTCCCGGGGAGGACGAGGCGGTCATCTGGCGCGGGCCGATGGTCTCCGGCGCGATCCGGCAGTTCTACACCGATGTGCACTGGGGAGAGCTCGACTACCTCATCGTCGATCTCCCGCCCGGAACCAGCGACGCACCGCTCACGGTGATGCAGGCCCTGCCGATCGCGGGTGTCATCCTCGTCACCACACCCCAGGCGCTCGCGACCATGGTCGTGACCAAGGCCGTGCGCCTGGTGAAGCAGCTCGGCGGCGACATTCTCGGCGTCGTCGAGAACATGGCCTACGTGACGACGCCGTCTGGCGAGCGGCTCGAGGTGTTCGGCCCGTCGCAGGGCCTCAAGCTCGTCATCGCGGCGAACGCGTCACTCCTCGCGCGCATCCCGATCGACCCGCGCATCTCCGACCTCGCGGACCACGGACGGATCGAGGAGTACGAGTCGCCGGAGTTCGACGAGCTCATGCGGAACTTCGTGGCCGTCGCACCCGCTCGCGCCCACCCGCACTGACTCGCGACGCTGCCCGAGGCGCTCGGGAAGAGGGACCTGGACCGGATCACCAGCAGTTGTCCTTGCGGATGCAGGTGGTGCGGACTGGCAGTGCCGCTCCGGCCCGGACGTCGCCGCTCCGGACCCGCGTAGCCCGCGTCCGCTGATGGCCGTGGGCCGCATCCCGGTCCCGCGCGCGGCGCTCGTCCTCTACCTCATGGTCGGGATCGCGAACGTGCTCGCCTTCGGCTACCAGTTCGTCATGCCTCGCCTGCTCCGCCCCGTGGAGTTCGCGATCCTCACGCAGCTGTTCGGCATCCTGCTGGTGGAATCGATCGGCACCCAGGTCGTGCAGGCGGCCACCGCGAAGCTTGCCGCTCAATACCGCGCGCGTGGCGACGACGACGCGCTCCATGTCTTCGCCCGGGGCTGGCTGCGGCGGATGGCGATCGGCGCAGCGCCGCCGGCCGTGGCCATCGCCGTGAGCGCGCCTCTCGTCGCGCCCGCGCTCGATCTCACGACGTTCTCCGCCGCAATGCTCGGGGTCACGCTCTTCCTCTCGATCGCGACGACGTTCGGCTTCGGTCTCCTGCAGGGACTTGGGCGGTTCGTCTGGCTCGGGGCATGCCTCATCGCGCAGGCGGGGACCCGCCTCGGGCTCGGCGCGCTGTTCGTCCTGCTCGGGTTGGGCGTGGACGGCGCGTTCGCCGGCGCCACGCTCGCGCTGGTCGCGTCGTCGCTCCTCGCGTTCGTGCCACTTCGCCGGCTGCTTCGCGCGCCCGTGGTCGAGCGCGCCGAGGAGATCGGCGCAGGAGAGACGCGCTTCTTCCTGCTCGCCGGCGTCGTCATCCTCGCGTACGCGGGGCTTACCAACGTGGATGCCGTGCTCGCGCGCGTGCTGCTCAGCGCATCCGATGCGGGTGCCTATGCCGGGGCGATCACGCTCGGCAAGATCGTGCTCTTCGCACCGGTCGCGGTCGGTTTCATCCTGCTCGAGCGCACCGCTCGCGCGCACGAGCGTGGCGAGGATACCGACCGGGCGCTGTACCTCGCTCTCGCATTCGTGGTGGCGACGAGCGGTGCCGTCGCAGCGGGGTACGCGATCGCGCCCGCGTTCTTCACCGGGATCGTGGTCGGCGGGCAGTACCCGGCGACACCGGCACTCGTGCCGTTGTACGGTCTCGCCGCGCTCGCGAACGCGCTGCTCAGCATCTGGAACGCCTACTTCATCGGCCGCGGCCACATGCGCATCGGGATCGTCCTTGCCGTTGCGCTCGTCGCGGAGGTCGTCTTGCTCGTCGCGTTCGGCCGCGACGCCGGCTCGATGGTTCGTATCGTGGCGGGGGTAGCCGTGACGACGCTCGCCATCGCAGTGGCGGCGTTCGCGATCACGAGGGCGCGGCGATGACCGCCGGGCGCCGGATGGCCCTGCTGCTCGCCGGTACGGCTGCGCTGACCGCGGCGACGATCCTGAGCGCAGCCTTCGCGCCGCCCGGTCCGGTCCTCCCGCTCGCGTCAGCGGCGTATGTGGCGTGCGTCCTGTGGGCGGTGCTCGCCCGGTCTCGGCACGACGCCGCGGCGTGGCGCGTCCGGCTCGGCCCCATCGCGCTGGCCCTGGCGCTCCTGGCGTCGCTCGTCGATCGGCATCTGGTGGTGGCCTCGCGCGGCGTCGCTCCCGACGACATCGCGGCCGTCGCGACATCCATCGGGCTGCTCGTCGCGGCGGTCCGTGCGCCGCGCCTCACCGGCCATCCCGTCGCCCTCGGCGCCGCACTCGCGGCGTACGCGCTGATCGGCGTCGCGCTCGTCGCGGGCGCGCCGTACCAGACCGACGCGGTCGCCAACGTCCACCGCGCCGCCGAGCTGCTGCTGGCCGGCGCCGACCCCTATCGATCCGTGGATACGTACGAGTCGCTCGACCGCTTCGGACTCGACCACACCCTGGCGACGCACCTCGAAGACGGCACGCCGCTGCGGACGTTCAATTACCCCGCCCTCGCGGTCCTCCTCCCGGCGCCGTTCGTGGCCATGGGCCTGGCCGATGTGCGCGCGCTCTACCTTGCAGAGGTCCTCGTGGCAGGCCTCGCCGCGAGCACCGCTGTCGCCCTCGCGTGGCGGCCTCTCGTGCTCGCAGCGATGATCGGCAACGTGGTCATCGCGCGTCAGCACGTCCTCGCGGGCGTCGACCCAACGTGGGCCATCCTGCTCGGCGCGGCGCTGCTCGCCCTGGAGCGAGCCCGGCACCGCCGGGCGACGCGCGCGCTCTGGCTCTCCGCGCTGCTGCTCGGTCTCGCGTGCGCGAGCCGGCAGCCCGCGTGGTTCGCCGTGCCGTTCGCGATCGCCGCGGTCGCACAATATCGAGGGACGAGCGACGCGCTCCGCTATGCGGCGCTGGCGGCTGCCGCGTTCGTCCTCCCGGCGCTGCCGTTCCTGGCGGTCGCGCCGATGGCCCACGTCACCGGGGTCCTCGCGCCGATCCTGCTGCCGCTCGAGCCCTACGGCGTCGGCCTGGCCCAGCTCGGCACGGACGGCGTCCTGCCGCTCCTTGGCCGCGGTACCTATGCCGTGCTGGCGCTCGCCGCGCTCGTCGCTGCCGTCGCGCTCTCGCTGCGTCGGCGTCCCGCCGCCGCGGGACTCGCCGCGCTCGCGCTCATTCCTCTCTACCTCGCGTGGCGCGCGCTCCAAAGCTACTTCACGTTCGTCGGGCCGTTCGCGGCGCTCGCCGTTGCGCAGGAGCGTGACGACATGCCTGTGACGACCGTCCGTGACCCCGTACGCTCTCGCCAGACCTGGAGGTGATCGATGCCCGTGGACAAGGAGCTGCTCGAGATCCTTGCCTGTCCCGACGACAAGTCGCCCGTACGCGAGGAGGGGGATCGGCTCGTCTGCACCGGGTGCGGCCGCCGGTATCCCGTACGCGATGACATTCCGGTGATGCTGCTCGAGGAAGCGGAGCCACCGGTCGGCTGACCGCAGCATCGCGTTGGACCGCGGCGCGGCTGCGGACGCGGCGCAAGGTCGGACGACTCGAGACGCCCCGTGCGACAATCCGCCCGTGGCGGACAGCACCGAGCTCGAGACCCGCGCCCGCGCCGTGCTCTCTCCCGTTCTCGGTCACTACACCTGGCTGCCCATCGAGCGGGGGGAGGGGAGCTGGCTCCACATACAGGGCGGACGCAGGGTCCTGGACCTCACATGTGGCATCGCCGTGACGCCAGTCGGCCATGCGCACCCGCGCGTTGTGGCGGCGGTGCGGGACCAGGTCGCGAAGCTGTCGCACATCTGCGCTGGCGTCGCGCTCTACGAGCCGAACATCGCGCTTGCCGAGCGGCTCGTCGAGATCGCGCCATCCGGGCTCGACACCGTCTTCCTCGGCAACTCGGGGGCCGAGGCCGTCGAGGGCGCCGTGAAGCTCGCCCGCCAGGCCACCGGCCGGGCGGGGATCATCGTGTTCCGCGGCGGCTTCCACGGACGCACCACGGGCGCCGCGACGCTCACGACCTCGAAGTCGGCATACCGGCGCGGCTACGGGGCGCTGCTTCCCGAGGTCCACACTGCGCCGTTCCCCTACCCACTCGCCTGCCGCATCGGGCCCGAGCACGATGCCGAGGTCTGCGGCGAGCACACGCTCGCCGAGATCGACGCGATGCTCGACCACGAGATCCCGCCGGAGCACGTCGCCGCTTTCCTGATCGAGCCTGTGCTTGGGGAGGGCGGCTACGTCGCCGCGCCAGCCTCCTTCCTGCGCGAGCTGCGTGCGCTAGCGGACCGCATCGGCGCGCTCCTCATCTTTGACGAGGTGCAGACGGGGCTGGGCCGGACCGGAACGTGGACCGCGGCGGAGAAGGTAGGCGTGCGGCCCGACATCCTGCTCCTGGCGAAAGCGCTCGGCGGTGGGCTGCCGCTCGGTGCGATCGTCGCGCCGCGGGAGCTCCACGCGAAATGGCAGACCAGCACCCACGGATCGACCTTCGGGGGCAATCCGGTCTCGTGCGCGTCCGGCCTCGCCACGCTGGACGTGATCCGCGACGAGGGACTCGTCGACCGCGCCAACCACCTCGGCCGCGTCATCGTCGAGGAGCTCGCGCCGCTGCGCCGCGAGTCGCGCGTGCGGGAAGTGCGGGCCTACGGAGCGATGATCGGGGTCGAATTCGACGAGGCGGCCTCGTCCAAGGCCGCGATCGCCGGGGCGCTGGCGGCCGATGTGCTGCTCATCACCTGCGGAGCACACGATCAGGTCGTCCGGTTCATTCCGGCGCTCAACGTCCCGGAGGACGACCTGCGAGCCGGTGCGCGCACATTCATTCGGGCGGCGCAGGGCGCGGTCGTTCCCGCGTCGGCCTAAGGACCGGACAAGGTCGGCCAGCGCCTGCTCGGCGTCGCCGGCGGTGTCGCACTCTTCAGCGCGCTCGTCCTCGTGGCGTTCCTCGCGCGCCCTGCCGCGCCGCGGCCGACTCCCACGCCCATCCCGACCATTGGCACGGCAACGAGCGCAGCGAGCTCACCGAGCGTGAGCGCGCAGCCGACGGCCGACCGCAATGTCCCGGCGCCCTGCGCCGGGGACGTTCGTGGGACATCATTCGCGGTCGGCTCGCTCGATGAGCGACTTGGCGCGGCGCGCTCATGGGCGGCCGCGAACAGCGGGCGCACGGCGTCGCTCGTCATCACCGACACCGTGCTCACCGAAAGCGTCCGGGCACAGGTCTCGGGTTCGGGTGCGCCGTTCGTTGATCCCTCCGTCACCATCCGGCCGGAGGGTATCCGCGTCAGCGGGACTGCGACCGCCGCGTTCCTCCGGTTCCCGATCCGCGCGACGCTCGTGCCGGAGGTGAGCGGTGGCACGCTGCGATTCCAGGTGCGCGACCTCGACACCGGTGCCCTCCCGGCGGCCTTCCGCCCGCGCGTCAACGAGCTCTTGGCGCAGGCCGCGGATCCCGCCGCCTGGCGCCTGCCGCTGCGTGTCGAGTCGTTCGTGCTCCGCTCCGGATGCGCCGTGCTCGTCGGTCTGGCGTAGCCGGCAGAACTGCCCCGCTCGACCCCTTGACGGCCCGCCATCACGGGTAGATAGTCCGCCTTCTGCGGCCACAACATCTTGGGTCAGGGGGCGGTTCAGACGCAGGATGTGGGGGTCGGACGACGGTCGTTCTGGGAACGGTCGTCTCGGAGGAGAAGGTATGGATCTGCAGTTTCGCCGAACCCGGTCGTTCCTCAGCCTGTCGCGGCCCCTCGATATCGTTTGCCTGCGCCGGTCCCGCGTCCCGACCCGACGCGTCTTCTAAGGGGGTCGCAGGATGGCCATCGCCGACCTCGAGCCAGAGGCTACCCGCCGACCCGAGCGACCGGGATTGCGCTTCGCGCGCACGTTCACGCGCGATGGGGTCCACCCCTACGACGAGATCGAATGGGAGCTGCGCGACGCCGCGATCCCGGGTGAGAACGGGAATGTCTTCGAGCAGAAGGGCGTCGAGGTCCCGAAGTTCTGGTCCATGACCGCAACGAACGTGGTCGCGTCGAAGTATTTCCGCGGCAGGCTCGGCACGCCGGCGCGCGAGACGAGCGTCCGCCAGATGGTGGACCGCGTCGTGGACACGATCTCGGCGTGGGGCATGGAGGGCGGCTACTTCGCGTCGATCGCGGACGCGAATGTATTCGCTGACGAGCTGCGCGCGCTCATGGTCAATCAGTACGCCTCGTTCAACTCGCCGGTGTGGTTCAACATCGGCGTCCCCGGGGCCCGCCAGCAAGCCTCGGCCTGCTTCATCCTCTCGGTCGAGGACTCGATGGACTCGATCCTCGAATGGTTCAAGACCGAAGGCGTGATCTTCAAAGGCGGCTCCGGCTCCGGCATCAACGTATCGACGATCCGCTCGAGCAGGGAGCACCTCTCGGGCGGCGGCCTCGCCTCCGGACCCGTTTCCTTCATGCGCGGGGCCGACTCCGTCGCGGGTTCGATCAAGTCGGGCGGTACGACGCGACGCGCGGCAAAGATGGTCGTCCTGAACGCGGACCACCCGGACATCCGCGACTTCGTCTGGTGCAAGGCGAAGGAGGAAAAGAAGGCCTGGGCGCTTGGCGAGGCGGGCTATGACATGGGCCTCAACGGCGAGGCGTGGCAGTCGATCCAGTTCCAGAATGCGAACAACTCCGTGCGCGTCACGGATGACTTCATGCGGGCGGCCCTCGCGGACGAGGCCTGGTCGCTCCGCGCCGTGAAGGACGGCCAGACGCTCGAGACGGTGAAGGCGAGGGAGATCCTGCGCGAGATCTCCGAGGCGGCTTGGGCGTGCGGCGATCCGGGTATGCAGTTCGATACCACCATCAATGACTGGCACACCTGTCCGGTCTCGGGCCGGATCAACGGCTCCAACCCGTGCAGTGAATACATGCACGTCGACGACTCGGCCTGCAATCTCGCGAGCCTCAACCTCATGCGGTTCGTCGGTGTCGATGGCGAGCTGGGCGCCGAGCGGTTCGCGCGCGCGATCGACGTTGTCTTCACCGCGCAAGATATCCTCGTCGGCTTTACGGACTACCCCACACCGAAGATCACGCGGAACGCAAAGGCGATGCGCCAGCTCGGCCTCGGATACGCGAATCTCGGTGCGCTGCTCATGGCGCGCGGTCTCGCCTACGACTCGGACGCTGGCCGGGCGTATGCCGCCGCGATCACAGCGCTCATGACCGGCGAGGCGTACGCGCAGTCCGCGCGCATCGCCGCGGTGGTCGGGCCGTACGACGAATACGCGCCGAACCGCCAGGCGCACGACCGGGTGATGGAGATGCACCGGCTCGCGTCGTACCGCATCAGCGACGCACTGCCGCCGCCGGCGCTCCGGAGCGCCGCGCGCGCGTCCTGGGACGATGCCGTCGCGCTCGGGCGCGAGCACGGCTACCGGAACGCGCAGGCCGTGGTGATCGCCCCGACAGGAACGATCAGCTTCATGATGGATTGCGACACGACTGGTGTTGAGCCGGACATCGCGCTCGTCAAGTACAAGAAGCTCGTCGGCGGCGGGATACTGAAGCTCGTCAACGGGACCGTCCCTGCCGCGCTCGCGACGCTTGGCTATACCGAATCCGAGTCGGCGGCCATCACGACGTACATCACCGAACAGGGGACCATCGAGGGGGCACCTGGGCTCGACCTCGGCCACCTGCCGATCTTCGATTGCGCGTTCGTGCCGCAGAACGGCACGCGATCCATCTCGCACATGGGCCACATCAAGATGATGGGGGCGGTGCAGCCGTTCATCTCGGGCGCCATCAGCAAGACGGTCAACCTTCCAGAGGCGGCGACCGTGGACGACGTCATGGACGCGTACATCGAGGCATGGAAGCACGGCGTGAAGGCCATCGCGATCTACCGCGACGGCAGCAAGAAGGTCCAGCCGCTCTCCACCAGGACCGAAACGTCGAACTCCGTGCGTTCGGGCCCGGCTTCGCCGGCCCCGAACGAGCCCCTGACATCCGTGCGTTCGGGCCCGGCTTCGCCGGCCCCGAACGAGCCCCTGACAAGGGAGCGGATCGTCGAGGTGGCGAGGCCGCGACGCCGCCTCGCGGACACCCGTGCCTCCCTCACTCACAAGTTCACCATCGAAGGCCACGAGGGGTACATCACGGTGGGCCTGTTCGACGACGGCACGCCCGGGGAGATCTTTGTCACGATGGCGAAGGAGGGCTCGACGCTCTCCGGGATGATGGACTCCTTCGCCACCAGCGTCTCGCTGCTCTTCCAGTACGGCGTGCCGCTCACGCATCTCGTCGAGAAATTCGGTCACATGCGCTTCGAGCCGAGCGGCTGGACGGGGAATCCGGAGATCGGCTTCGCGAAGTCGATCGTCGACTACGTGTTCCGCTGGCTCGGGCACCGGTTCCTCTCCGCCGAGGACAAGATGACAGCGGGCCTCGTGCGGCAGACGGACATCGTTTCGGACCCCGCGCCGCAGCTCGAGCTGATGCACAAGATCGTCGCGCAGGCCCCGGTGTCGGACGCCGGCCCGGGTCCGCGCCGCCTCAACTCCACACCCGACGCGCCCCCGTGCCCGCGCTGCGGCTGGCTCACCGTCCGGAACGGCACCTGCCACAAGTGCGAGAACTGCGGCGAGACCACCGGGTGTAGCTAACCCTCTGTCAGGCCCGGCCGACCCGCCCGTCGGCCGTTGCGCCTCTTGCGGCCCGGCACTCCCTGCTCCCCTGGGGTGCCGGGCCGCTTCTTTCCTCAGAACATT
>Ga0136619_10001007_pt1 | contig 10884 bp, 11 predicted proteins | sample AntDrymUQ3532106_2_FD_104807 | JGI IMG/M metagenome (GOLD analysis project Ga0136619, IMG submission 104807) | Polar desert sand microbial communities from Dry Valleys, Antarctica - metaG UQ353 (21.06) | ecosystem: Environmental > Terrestrial > Soil > Desert | place: Antarctica: Dry Valley... | reverse complement strand
CGCACCGGCCCCTCGACGACGTCTCGCTGAGGGTTCACAGCGGCGAGATCGTCGGAATCGCCGGCGTGGAGGGCAACGGCCAGACCGAGTTGATCGAGGCCATCATGGGCCTGCGCCCGTCGTCGGGAATCGTCAAGGTGGACGAGCAGGACGTGTCCGAGCTTTCCAACACCGCCCGACGCAACGCTGGCATCGGGTACGTCGCCGAGGACCGCCAACGCGACGGCATGGTGCTGTCCATGACGCTGTGGGAGAACGTGATCCTCGGCCACCAGGCCGGCGACGACTTCACGCACCGAGGATTGATCGATCGCGATGCGGCGCGCGAGCGCACGAGGCAGGTGGTCGAGGAGTTCGACGTCCGCACGCCGGGCATCGACGTGAGCGCGTTCACGCTGTCGGGCGGCAACCAGCAGAAGCTGATCGTTGGCCGGGAGATGATGGCAAAGCCCCACGTGCTGATCGCCGCCCACCCGACGCGCGGCGTCGACGTGGGCGCCCAGGCCGTCATCTGGGACATCCTGCGCCAGGCGCGCTCCGACGGGCTGGCCACGCTGCTGATCTCGGCCGACCTCGACGAGCTGATCGGCCTCAGCGACCGGCTGCTCGTCATGCTGCGCGGCAAGGTCGTCGCCGAAGTCGATCCCCAGACCGTTACGCCGGCCGAGCTGGGCAGCTACATGACCGGCGCCCACCAACACGACGGGCGGTCGGCGAGCGAATCTCCCGGTGACGGCGAGGCACCGGCGTGAACCGGCGGCTGCTGACCACCTTCGCAGCGCCGGCACTCGCCGCCGTGGCTGCCATCGTCGTCTCGTCAGTCGCCGTGCTCGTCGCCGGCGAAAGCCCGGCTACGGCGTTCAAGGCGATGTGGAGCCAGATCGACTCCACCGAGTCCATCGTGCTGATCGTCAACCGCGCCGTGCCGTACTACGTGGCCGGCGTGGCCGTGGCAATCGGCTTCAAGATGAACCTGTTCAACATCGGCGCCAACGGCCAGTACGTGCTGGCGGCGTTGCTGGCTGCGGCGGCCGGGGCTGCGGTGGACCTACCGGCACCGATCCACGTGGCCATGATCATGGGCATCGCAGTGGTCGTGGGCGCCACGTGGGCTGCGATCCCGGCGTTGTTGAAGGCGTACCGAGGCGTCAACGAGGTGATTTCGACGATCATGCTCAACTACGTCGCCACGAACCTGATCGCCTACCTGCTGGCCGAGCACTTCAGGAACCCTGATCAGCCGAACATTCGCGAGACCCGGGTGCTACCCGAGTCGGCCCGCCTCCCGTCGCTCAACTCGTTGTTCGAGGCGATCGGCTTCGACTTCGGCCCAGGTGTCGTCCTGCACGGCTTCTTGCCCGTCGCCATCGTGCTCGGCATCGGGTACCACGTGCTGCTGAATCGCAGCCGGTTCGGCTTCAACCTGCGGGTGTCCGGCGAGAACCCGACGGCCGCCCGCGCCGCCGGCATCAGCCCGCGGCGAATGATCATCGTGACGTTGATCATGTCGGGAGCGATCGCCGGCCTGATCGGTATCGGCCCGCTGATCGCCGATCCGCAGTTCTACAAGTACGGCGACCAGTTCCCCGTGTCGTACGGCTTCATCGGCCTGTCGCTGGCCCTGCTCGGGCGCAACCACCCAGTCGGCATGGCTGCTGCCGCGCTCGTGTGGGCGACGATCGAGCGAGCGACCCAGGCACTGAGCTTCGTCGACATCCCACAGGAGATCGGCATCATCCTGCAAGGCTCGTTCCTGCTCTCGGCCATCATCGCCTACGAGATCGTGCGCCGGCTGTCCGCCGACGCCGAGACGAGAGCCGCGAGTCGTGAGACGCCCGGCACCCGAACCATCGCCGAGGCCCCGGCGTGAGCGCTACCGCCACGGTCCCTGTGCAAGACGCTCGGGAAGAGCGGCGAGGTTTGCGATTGCCGGGACCGATCGCCCTGTGGGTCGTGGCCGCGGCGTCCGTCGCCATCTCCCTGGCGCGAGAGATCAGCAACAACGACGACCTGACGTCGGCGAACACGTTCGGCGTCGCCATCCGTACGGCGGCTCCGATCGCGCTCGCCGGACTCGGTGGGCTCTACGCCGAGCGCAGCGGCACCATCAACATCGGCCTCGAAGGCATGATGATCATGGGCACCGTGTTCGCCGGCTGGTGGGCGTGGGAGTACAACCCGTGGATGGGCGTGCTAGGGGGCGTCATCGGCGGGGCGCTCGGCGGGCTCGTGCACGCGTTCGCCACCGTGACGTTCGGCGTGAACCACATCGTCAGCGGCTTCGCCATCAACATCCTGGCTCCGGGCGTGGCCCGCTTCATGGCCAACCTGCTTTTCGAGGGTGAGTCAGGCGGCTCTGTCACCAACTCTCCCGGTGCCTCGGGCGAGATCGGCGTGTTCACGATGCCGGTGCTGTCGGGCGGGCCGCTGCTCGGATGGAAGGACACCCCTGACCCACTCGGCAGCCTCGCCGACCGGCAGTGGTTCCTGGTGTCCGACATCGCCAGCCTGCTCAAAGCACTGACGACTGAGCTGCGCCTCGACCTGGTGCTCGTCATCGTGCTGTTCGTCGCCAGCGTGTACGTGCTGTGGCGCACCCGGTTCGGTCTGCGCCTGCGTTCGGCCGGTGAACGCCCCAGTGCCGCCGACTCGCTCGGTGTGTCCGTCGTGTTCTACCGGTACGTGGGCATGCTGATCTCGGGCGGTTTGGCCGGGATGGCCGGCTCGGTGCTCGTCATCGGCGCCAACCGTTACAGCCAGGGCCAGACAGGGGGCCGGGGCTTTCTCGGCCTGGCGACCCTTGTGGTGGGTAACTGGCGCCCCGCCGGCGTGGCGGCCGGCGCCGGGTTGTTCGGCTTCTTCGACGGGATCACCCAGCGCATCGATCCCGGCCAGCTCATCCTGGCGGCGATCCTCGCCGCCGCCATCCTGCTCGCATTCGGGATCGTGTACTCCGTGATGCAACTGCGTCCAGGGCCGGCTCTGCTCATGGCCATCGGGGGAGCCGTGCTGCTGTGGGTCTACCTCACGATCGACGACATCCGTTCGGAGTTCGTGTTCATGGCCCCGTTCGTGGTGACACTGATCGTCGTCGCCTCTCGAGGTCAGGCATCTCGTCCGCCGGCCCAGGCCGGCATCCCATGGCGAAAGGGTTCGCAGAACTGACGCATGGCCGGCGAGCGATCGGCTGATGCTCGCTGCGAGACTCGGGTCGTGTATCGAGAACGGCCGAGCCGTCTCCCTGGCGGCTTCGTGTGGACATCGACCGTCGCTGACGGATCGTCGCGCATCCTGCCCGATGGATGCATCGACCTGATTTGGAACGACGGTGATCTGTTCGTCGCCGGTCCGGACACGGAGGCCCAGCTGTTCTCCGGCGTACCGGGCTCCAGCCTCGCAGGACTGCGGTTCGCTCCAGGTTTCGGTCCCAAGGTCGTGGGCGTCCCTGCCCACGCTCTGGTGAACAGTCGCATCCCGCTCGACGCTCTCTGGACGTCCGTCGCCGTGCGTTGCGCCGTCGACCGGTTGCAGGCGAGCGACGAGCCCGGTGAAGTGCTCGAGGACCTCGCCTTGGAGCGCCGGGTCGAGGAAGACGATCGGCTGGACCTCGTGGCACACGTGGCCGAGCTCGCTCGGCGCGGTGCTCCGGTGTCATCGATCGCCGACGCCGTCGGGTTGAGCGGACGACAGTTGCAGCGCCGATGCGTGGACGCCTTCGGGTACGGCGCCAAGACCTTGGCGAGGATCCTGCGGATGAACCGGGCCGTCGAGCTCGCCCGAAGCGGCGTCCCGTTCGCTGACGTCGCCGTGCGCTCCGGCTACGCAGACCAGTCGCACCTGGCACGCGACGTCAGGGAGCTCGCCGGCGTGCCGCTCGGTCAGCTCACGAGCTGACCGCCAGCGGAGCGAACAGGTCGATCGAGTTGCCGTCCGGATCGTGCACCACCGCGTAGCGCTGACCCCAGACCGCGTCCCACGGCTCGAGGTGCCCTTCGTGGCCGGCGTCGATGAGCTCAGCGAATTTGGCGTCGACCGCGGCCGGATCGTCACACCGGAAGGCGAGTGACAAGCCATGGCCGCCTGACGGCGGTTCCCACGCCGGATCGAAGGATCGCATGACGTCCACGGTGTCCCACGCCATGCGCATCCCGCCGGGCAGCGTCGTCTCCACGTGGGCCTCGGTGTCGGCGTTCTCAGGCAAGTCCAGCCCGAGGTGACGGTAGAAGCTGAGCGATCGGGCCATGTCGGCTACGACGACGCCGACGAGATCGAGCTGAATGGTCATACCCGCCACGGTACGCTGGACCGATCACCCTGTCTTGGACGAATCGGACGACGTCTCGGCAGTCAGTGTCGTCGGGTCGGCCTGGTGATCAGCCGGGGCTTGCGTTCGTTCGGCAACCGCCTGGATCTCGATGCCACCTCGTGGTCGCTGAGTCAGCGTGACCACGACCCGGTGCGGTGAGGAGGTGTCCATCACCTCGCGTGCGATCTCGGCCGCCAACGCTTCTGCGAACACCTCACGGTCCCGGAAGCCCCACAGGTAGAGCTTGAGGCTCTTGGACTCGATGCAGTGGCGGTCGGGCTCGTACTCAATCTCGACCCTGGAGAAGTCGGGCTGACGGGTCACCGGGCACAGCGAGGAGATCTCCTCGCTGCGCAGCCGCACGAGCGTTACGTGCGCAGGCGCGTCGAACACCTCGACGTGCTCGATGGCGTGGCGCACTGTCTGGCCCAGCACGTTGAGTTCCACACCGCCAGGCTAGGAGTCCCGGGCGACAAGTACGATGGCGGCGCCATGCTCACCGACGACCAGCGCCAGCAGTACGAGCGCGACGGGTTTCTCGTGCTCGACGGCTTCGCACCGCCTGAGGCGGTCGCGGCGCTGAAGCAGCGGGCCCTGCAGCTGGTCGACGAGTTCGAGCCGTCCGAGGAACGCACGATCTTCACCACCGACCAGCAGGAACGTGTCTCCAACCGAGAGTTCCTGGCGAGCGGCCCGGGCATCTGGTGCTTCTTCGAGGAGCAGGCCTTCGGTGCCGGCGGCCAGTTGAACCAGGACAAACGGCTGAGCATCAACAAGATCGGCCATGCGATGCACGATCTCGACCCCGTGTTCGAGGCGTTCAGCTACACGCCCGAGCTGGCCGACGTGGCCGCAGACCTCGGCGTCCGCGACGCCTTGGCGCTGCAGAGCATGTACATCTTCAAGCAACCGCACATCGGCGGAGAGGTCGGCTGCCACCAGGACGCCACGTTCCTCTACACCGAACCGTTGAGCGTGACCGGTTTCTGGTTCGCCATCGAGGACGCCACGTTGGAGAACGGCTGCCTCTGGGTCGAGCGGGGCGGTCACCTCGGTCCACTTCGCCAACTGTTCCGACGCGACGGCGATCGTCCATCCGACGATGCAGCGGGCACCCGCTTCGTCACGCTCGACGACACACCGCTGCCCGATCCACCGGCAGGTCTGATGCCGCTCGAGGTCGAGGCAGGCACGATGGTCGTGCTGCATGGCCTGCTCCCCCACTGGAGCGACGTCAACCGCTCTCCGAGGAGTCGGCACGCCTACTCGCTGCACTGCATCTCGGGTTCTGCCAACTATCCGGCGTGGAACTGGCTGCAGCGCCCTGCCTCGATGCCGCTGCGCGCCCTTTCACTGGCGGGCTCGTCGTCCGCTTCGCTTACTTCGAACGCCGCGTGTGCCTCGTCGCTGGCGCTTTCCTCGGCACCCATGCCCGAGAAGTTCGCGACATGACTGCCGTGACCGACAGCCTTGTCCGGCGGGCGCCCAAGGCGCTGCTGCACGACCACCTCGACGGCGGGCTGCGGCCCCAGACGGTGATCGAGCTGGCCAAGGAGTACGGCTACGAAGGCCTGCCGAGCCATGACGTGGAGGAGCTGTCGACCTGGTTCAATCGTGGCGCCAAGCGCAACGACCTGGTGCTGTACCTCGAGACGTTTGCCCACACCATCGGGGTGATGCAGCATCGCGATGCCATCGAGCGGGTGGCGTTCGAGTGCGCAGAGGACCTTGCCGATGACGGAGTCGTGTACGCCGAGGTGCGCATGGCGCCCGAGCTGTGCACGGAGGCCGGGCTCACGCTCGACGAGGTGATGGAATCCATCACCACTGGTTTCCGCCGCGGCAGCGACGGCACCGACCTCACGATCTTCGCCATCACCTCTGCGATGCGTACCGCTGCCCGCAGCCTGGAGATCGCCGAGCTCGCCGTGCGCTGGCGCGACGCCGGCGTCGTCGGGTTCGACATCGCCGGCGCAGAGGCCGGCTATCCGCCGACGCGGCACCTCGATGCGTTCCAGTACGTGATGCGGGAGAACTTCCATGCCACGATCCACGCCGGTGAGGCATTCGGCCTACCGAGCATCTGGGAGGCTGTGCAGTGGTGCGGAGCGCAACGCCTGGGTCACGGCGTGCGCATCGTCGACGACATCACGGGCGAGCGCGGCAGCGAGCATCTCGGCCGTCTCGCTGCCTACATCCGCGACACCCGCACCCCGCTCGAGCTGTGCCCGACATCGAACGTCAACACCGGAGTGTGCGACAGCGTGGCCGACCACCCGATCGGCATGCTTCGCCGGCTGAGCTTCCGGGTCACGGTCAACACCGACAATCGACTGATGAGCGCCACGTCGATGAGCACGGAGTTCACCCAGCTCGCCAGAGCGTTCGGCTGGGGCCTGGACGATTTCGAATGGTTGACGATCAACGCCATGAAGAGCGCTTTTGCGCCGTTTCCAGAGCGCCTGCGCATCATTGACGGTGTGATCAAGCCGCGCTACGCCCTGCTGAAGGCCGAGCACTCGATGGGCCCCGTCCGATGAGCGAGCGCAGCGAGCTCATCATCGGTCGAGCGAACGCCAGTGAGCCGACCGGCGATGGGGTGTGGGGGCGCAGCCCCCACGGTGACGAATGAGCGAGCGCAGCGAGCTCATCGCCGGGTTGGTGGAGGTCACGGTCGTCGATCATCCGCTCGTCGTCGACGCCCTGTCCAGGATTCGTGACGTCTCGACCCCCAACGGAGTGTTCCGCGACCACATGGAGCGGATGGGCCTGTTGCTGCTGATGGAGGCGACGAGGGGCCTCCCGCTCGTCGACACGTCGGTCGAGACGCCGCTCACGACCACGTCGGCCCAGCATCTCGAGGTGCAACCTGTGATCGTGCCGATCCTGCGGGCAGGCCTCGGCTTCCTGCCTCCCGCCCAGTCGCTGCTACCCGACGCCGATGTCGGCTTCATCGGTGTGAGCCGCGACGAAGAGACGTTCTCACCGAAGCCCTACGTCAATCGCCTCCCAGAGAGCCTCGCCGGCCGGCCCGTCATCGTCGTCGACCCGATGCTGGCCACCGGCGGCTCCCTGGCCCACACGTGCGAGCTGCTGCTGGAACGCGGGGCACCGACCCCGATCACCGTCGTGTGCGCGCTCGCCGCCCCAGAGGGCATCGAGCACGTGCGCAGCGCCGGACTGCACCTGCGCGTGTTCACCGCTGCCCTCGACGAGCGCCTCAATGACCAGGCGTTCATCGTGCCAGGACTCGGCGACGCCGGCGACCGCCTCTTCGGATCGACGAACGTCGTATGAGCGAGGACACACACGCCGACGACGCGCAGGCCGACGACGTGACCGGGGACGGCATGGTGACCGACGAGGAACTGATCGCCGAAGCGCTGTCTGCCGATCCCGATCTCCCGCTCGGGCCCGACGCCGTGCCGTTCGCCGCCGGCACTGGGCGTGCGGCCGGCCTCCTTCCGGAGTGGTACATGCCGGCACCGATGTCGATGCGGCGCACCCCGCTGCGGGTTGCCGTCTGCGCTGCCGTCGTGCTGGCGTTCCTCGCCGTTGCCGCTGCCGGTCTCTGCACCACGAACGGTGTGATCGAGATCGCCTGGTGACGCCGGCCGCCGGCCGCTCTCACCACGTCGCACCGATGACGTCTGCTGGCCGAACTCATCCGTGCCGCCCGTGATCGTCGGCCAGCGCCGCCATCGCTGCGTTGCGCCCTGGGATCGCCGATACGCCTCCGCCGCGCCGAGCTCCGGCACCGCAGACGAACACGTTCGGATGCTCGGTCTCGACACCCCATCGTCCGACGTCACCGGACACCTCAGCGAAGGGCCACTGCAAGTCACCGTGGAAGATGTGGCCGCCCGGCATACCGAGGGCGGACTCAATCTCCAGCGGTCCCATCACCTCGGTGCACGCCGGGTCGGCGAGGCAGTCCTCCAGCGGCTCGGCCAGCACACTGTCGAGTGAGGCCAGCACCGCCGATCCGGCGGCGGTCAGCGACGCCTCGGGGTCTCCGCGGAACAGCCGCGCTGGGAGCTGCAGCGCGAACAGGGTAAGCGTGTGCATCCCCTCGGCCTGCAGCTCGGGGCCGAGGATCGTGTGATCGGTCAATGAGTGGCAGTAGACCTCGCACGGCGGGAGGTCTGGCAGTCGGCCACCAACCGCTTGGCGGTAGGCACGTTCGAGCTGGCGGTAGCCCTCGTTGACATGAAACGTGCCAGCGAACGCCTGCTCGGGCGTGACTGCCGCGTCACGCAGTCTGGGCAGCCGCCGCAGCAGCATGTTGATCTTCAACTGTGCGCCCTCCGGCACCGCGTGCTCCCGCGCCGCGCCGAGTAGCCGGTCGAGCACCGACGGCGCCACGTTGGCGAACACCTGCCTGGCGGCGAACGCGCGACCGTCGGCCGCCCTGACGGTGGCTGACTCACCGTTGGTGTCCACCTGCGTCACTTCGACGTCGGTGAGCAGCTCGGCGCCTCGTGACTCGGCAGCCTTCGCCAGTGCCGCCGACACGGTGCCCATCCCACCCACCGGCACGTCCCAGTGGCCGGTCCCACCGCCGATCACGTGGTAGAGGAAGCACCGGTTCTGCACCAGATCCGTGGCGTGGGCGTGAGTGAACGTGCCGATCAGGGCGTCGGTGAGCACCATGCCGCGTACCACGTCGCTCGTGAACTTCGCCTCCAACAGCTCGCCGAGTGGCCGCTCGAACAGCGCCGACCAGGCTTCCTCGTGACCGACGTGCCGCCGGAACGCGTCGCTGCTCATCAGCGGTTCGGTCAGCGTCGGGAACACCCGCTCGGCCACCGCTCGTGTGAGCTCGTCAACATCGTCCCAGGCATCGGCGTCGGGACCGAGCGCGCTGCGCGTGGCCTCGGTGTCACCCTCGTCGATCAAGATCCCGCCGTTGCCGCTCGGCGTGTACGAGGAGATGCGACGCCGGCGCAGCGTGACGTCGAGACCGAGCTCATCGATGATCTGAGCCGGCAGCAGGCTGACGAGGTACGAGAACCTCGAGACGTTGGCGTCGAAACCCGCGAATACCCGCCCTGATCGGGCGGCGCCGCCGACAGCGTCGCCGCGCTCGAGCACGACGACCGACCGGCCGGCGTCGGCCAGGTAGGCCGCGCACGCCAGACCGTTGTGGCCGGCACCGATGACCACGGCGTCGTACTGCACGGCGCGATGGTATTCGCGCTGGCGCCGGCTCGTCATGAAGCAGCCGAGGCCCTATCGGGCTCCCGGCGAACGGGGTTCGATACGAGTGCCATCAGAACGATCGGGCGAACATGACGAACAACTGCCTCCGCTGCCGTTCGCACGGGTCGACTGGCACGGGTCGACTGGCGCCAGTCTCGCGCTGCCCGTTGTGCGCGCCATCGAGGCGCTCCTACACGAAGCGCACGCAGGCGATGGGCGGGAGGTCGTTGCTCACCTCGGAGAACTGATCGCCGCCGTCTTCGCTGACCCACAGCGAACCCGTCGTCGAGCCGAGTGCCAAGCGTTCGCCGGTCTCGTCCACGTCGAGGCCGTGGCGATAGACGAGGTGCCAGGCATTGTCCGCCGGCAGCCCCGCTCCGATGGCGTCGAAACTGCGTCCTCCGTCACGGGTGCGCGTGACCACCATCCGACCATCGACCGGCACACGCACCTCGTCGCTGATCGCCGGCACGAACCAGGCCGTCTCTGGATCCTTCGGGTGCGCAGCCACGGCGAACCCGAACGTGGACGGGGCGACATCGCGGATCTCGTTCCACGTGCTGCCGCCGTCCGTCGACTTGTACATGCCACTGTGATGCTGACACCACACGACATCGGGCGCCGCTGCACACCGGGCGAGGCGGTGCGGGTCCTGGATCGTCGGATCCTCGGCCTGCTCCGGAGGCATGAAGCCGGCGATCATGCCCTTGGTCACCGACCATGTCGCGCCCCGGTCGTCGCTACGCCACGTTCCGCCGCACGAGACGCCGGCCAGCAAAGTGTCCGGGTGGCTGGGGTCGATGCTGACGGAGTGGATGCCGGGGAAGTCGTACCCGCCGCCGAACCAGTTGGGCCGTGACGGATCGTCCCACAGCGACCGCACCAGCTCCCACGAGTCGCCGCGGTCAGGGGAACGGAACAGCCCGCCAGGGATGGTGCCGCACCACAGTGCCCCGACGTCGTCGGGGTGACCTGCCTCGAGCGCCCAGATCAGCGATGTCGACCACGGCACGTCCTCGCCGCGGACGGGATCGGTCTCCTCTCCGGGGCGGGGCGGGTACACGGGGGCCGGCGCCTCGGTGAACGTGGCACCGTCGTCATCGGACCGGTGCACCTTGATGCCGAAGTGACCGTGGTCGAGGGCGGCGTGGATGCGGCCGTCGCGTTGGTCGCGCAGCACGACCGAGACGGGGACGCCGAGGAAATCGACGAGCTCGAGAGCGCCTTCGCGGTATCGGAACAGACCCTTGCGTGTGCCGATGAGGATGTCGGACATGTACGTGTCTCCTGATGACGGGCGGCTCAGCCGCCGGAGAGTGCTTGGAACAGGTGGATGACGCTCGAGTCGCCGACGGCGGTCGCTGGACCGCACCGGT
>Ga0136619_10001006_pt1 | contig 10897 bp, 11 predicted proteins | sample AntDrymUQ3532106_2_FD_104807 | JGI IMG/M metagenome (GOLD analysis project Ga0136619, IMG submission 104807) | Polar desert sand microbial communities from Dry Valleys, Antarctica - metaG UQ353 (21.06) | ecosystem: Environmental > Terrestrial > Soil > Desert | place: Antarctica: Dry Valley... | reverse complement strand
GTCACGGTGGCGGGGCCGGTGTTGCGGCTGGGGAAGCGCAAGCCGGAGGCGCCGACGTGTCGCGAGCGGCTGGTGTTGGCGGCGGTGCGCCTGACGCAGCGCACGGGGGGCAGAGACATTCTTGATGCGTGAGCTCGTGGCCGAGTTGCGAGCCTCTGGCGTTCGGTACCACAAGGACACGGCCTACAAGACGACTCGGCGCATGACCGGGAGGACGGGCCGCAGCGACTGGGCGGAGTTCGAGCAGGTCGAGCCGGGTCGCCTTCGGCTTCGCCCCGGTGTCGCGGCTGTTGGTGCCGGCTGGGAGCAGGCCGTCACGGTCGCCGGTGCGATGGCTACTCAGGGGCTCCCCGGCCATCGGCGTCCTCGGCGGCTCTCCTGATCTCGGCGCCGCGGCCGTCTGCGGCCGCCTGCTGTTTGTCCATGTAATCGGCGAGCATGTCGGCCAAGAACGTCGAGTGCTTGTCGTTCCTGCTCGGGGTCAAGGGAACGAACTCGGGCGGCAGCAGGGTGATGGTCTTCCTGCGACGGGACGGTCCGCGAGGGCTTGTCCTGGCGCTGGTCTGGGTGCTCGTCGTCGTCTCCGGTCATGCGCTCGTCCTCGTGTTGGCGATCTGTTTGTCGGCCTGCCCGGCCGCGAGCGCCAACAGCTCGGCAAGGAGCCGGTCGGTGGTGTCGTCGGGCTCGACGTCGAGGTCGGCGAGGCGGGTTTCGAGGACGGTAGGTCCGGCGGACGGCGTCGGGCCGGTCGAGGGCGGCTTGCAGGCGCATGATCCGCCGGTGCAGTTCTTCGGTGTGGGGATCGTGGCGAATGGCGTGGTCGAGGGCGGCCAGGGCGGCGTCGAGGTCACCGGCCGGCTCGTGAGGTTCGGCGAGCCGGGCCGCGGCGTCGATGGCCCGGCGATGCAGGTCTTCGCGGGGGATTCGTAGTCGGTGCCGTCGACCAGATCGCCACCGTAGGCGGTAGTGGCGCGTTGCAGGGCGCCGACGAGAGCCGCGTCGTCGCGGTTTGCATCTGAGTTGGTGATAGCGGTTGCGCCGGAGAACCACCCAAGCCTGGAAGGCTTGCTGGGCCCGATCCAGGCCGGATTGGCCCGTAGCCCGGGTTTGTCCCCGAGATGCGGCCACCGGCACGTCGTAGAAGGAGAGCGCCGTCTGCAAGGCCATGCAACGGATGAAGGCCGCGGGGAGGCCGGATCGGCGAGGCCGAGCTTGAACTGATGGGCCGAAGGGGCTTCCGGCTGCCGGGTAACGGCTTGAGATCAGGGTCGGCGGGTGAGTCTGACCGCAGGCGCGCCGCTTCCCGGGCGGCAGCGCTCGGGCGGTTGTTGGAGATGTCGCCGTCCGAGACGGTTGGGTCGTCGACAGCGGCCCCTGAGCCCTGCTCTTGCAACCACGGTTACCGTCTGCGACGATTCTTTGTAACCGCGGTTGCGAGGGGAATGACTGGTGGATGGGACGGGTCGGTGGGTGTTGCTGGCGTATCGGTTGCCGCGTGAGCCGTCGACGCCGCGGATCGCGGTGTGGCGAAAGTTGAAGCGTTTGGGTGTGGCGCAGTTGGCGGATGGGCTGGTGGCTCTGCCGCTGGATGCTCGCAACCGTGAGCAGCTGGAGTGGATCGCCGACGAGGTCGTCGAGGCGGCCGGCGAGGCGGCGGTGTGGCTGGCCCAGCCGGCGTCGCTGACCCAGGAACGGACGCTGGTTGCGGCGATGGCGGAAGCGCGGGCGGCCGAGTATCGCGAGGTGAGCGGCGCGGCCGCTGTGGCGCAGGGGGCCGACGCCACCGAGCGGCGGCGGACGGCGGCGCGGCTGCGCCGGGAGCTGCGCCGGATCGCCAAACGTGACTACTTCCCGCCCCCGGAGCGAGCTGCGGCGCGGGCGGCATTGGCAGCACTGGCGGCGGAGAGCGAGGAGGCCGCGGCCGCACCGACAGGTGAGGGTGCTCGATGAAGTGGGCGACGCGCGCGGGCTGTCACATCGACCGGGCGACGTGCGCCTGGTTGATCCGCCGCTTCATCGACTCCGACGCGGCGTTTGTGTTCGTCGGCGACCCTGCGGAGGTGCCCGCCGACGCGACGCCGTTCGACATGGCGGGTGCGGAGCTGTCGCATCACGGCGGGGACTGCACGTTCGAGACGCTGCTGCGCCGCTACGAGCTGGCCGATCCGGTGCTGTGGCGCATCGCCGAGATCGTGCACGAGGCGGACCTGGACGACGAGCGCTACGACGCGCCGGAGGCGGCGGGCTTTGACGTGGCGCTGCGGGGCCTGTCGATGGTGTGCAGCGACGCCGAGACCCTGGCGGTGACCGCGCCGTTGTTCGACGGGCTGTACGAGTACTGCAAGCGGGCGGCGCTGCTGGGGCGGGCGCCATCATGACTGAGGAAGCTGCCGAGGAGACACGCCGGCATGAGCCGGCGCGGTACTCGTTGTGGCAGATGACGCTGTATGCGCTGAAGTTGGGCGCGATCGGGTTCGGCGGGCCGGTCGCGCTGGTCGGCTACATGCACCGCGACCTCGTGCTCGACCGCAAGTGGCTGACCGAGGAGGACTACGACGAGGGCTTGGCGCTGGCACAGCTTGCCCCCGGCCCGTTGGCCGCTCAGCTGGCGATCTACTTGGGCTACTGCCACTACGGCATCACCGGCGCGTCGCTGGTCGGAGTGGCGTTCGCGCTGCCCAGCTTCGTGCTGGTGGTGGCGTTCTCGATCGGCTACGTCGCCGCGGGCGGGTCGCCGCTGTTGCAGGCGGTCTTCTACACGGTCGGCGCGGCGATCATCGGCATCATCGCCCGCAGCGCTGAGAAGCTGACCCGCCGCACGATCGGACGCGACTGGCTGCTGTGGGCCATCTGGGCCGTCATGGCGGCGTCCACGTTCGTCACCGAGCGCGAGTCGATCGCGCTGATCCTGCTGGCCGGAGTCGTCACGTTGCTGGTGAAGGCGCCGCCGGCGTGGGTGCGGCGCCTGACCGTGCGCGGTGCGGGCACCGCCGCGCTGTTCCCCCTGGCCGCGCTGTTGCCCGCGGGGGTGTCGCTGGCGGCAACTCCGGCCGCTGTCGCGTCGGACGCGGTGCTGGTTGACATCGCGGTGTTCTTCGGCAAGGCCGGCGCGTTCGTGTTCGGCTCGGGCCTGGCGATCGTGCCGTTCCTGTTCGGCGGGGTCGTGCAGGAGATGCGCTGGCTGACCGAGCAGCAGTTCCTCGACGCCGTCGCGGTGGCGCTGGTCACGCCCGGCCCTGTGGTGATCACCACCGCGTTCATCGGCTACCTCGTGGCCGGCTTGGCTGGCGCGGTCGTTGCGGCGGTGGCGACGTTCTTCCCGTGCTTCGTCTTCACGGTGGTGCCCGCGCCGTTGCTGCGCCGCTACGGCAAGCTGCCGATGATCACGGCGGTCGTGCAGGGCGTCACCGCCGCGGCGATCGGCGCGATCGCCGGCGCGGTGTTGGTGCTGGGCCGCCGCTCGGTCTACGACCTGACCACCGCCGCCGTGGCGGCCGGCACCTATGTGGTACTGCGCAAGACGGCGCTGCCCGAACCGGTCGTCGTGCTCATCGCCGCCGCGTTGGGTCTTGCCCTGTACTCCCTCACCGGTTCATGACCCCGTCTCCCTCGCCGACGGCAGCGGCGGCCCCGGCCGGCGCGACGGTCCGCCCGTCGGCGTTCGTGTTCCGTGCCGTGACCGTGGACACCCCTGCCGGGCCGATCCTGCGTCACGTGGATGCCGAGGTCCCCGATGCCGGCGTCACCGTCGTCGTCGGGCCCTCGGGGGCGGGCAAGAGCACGCTGCTTCGGCTGTGCAACCGCCTGGAGGTCCCGACACAGGGACAGGTCCGGTACCGCGACGTGGTCGACCTGGACCCCCTCGCGCTGCGACGCGAGGTCGGCATGGTCTTCCAACGACCGGCGCTGTTCGCCGGCACCGTCGCCGACAACCTGCGCGTCGCCGCCCCCGATGCCAGCGACGACGAGCTTGCCGCGACCCTGGAACGGGTGGCGCTCGACCCGCGCCTGATCGACCGGCCCGCGGCAACCCTGTCCGGCGGCGAGGCGCAGCGGATGAGCCTGGCACGCACGCTGATCACCGGCCCGAAGGTGCTGTTAGCCGACGAGCCCGCCGCTGCGCTCGACGCCCGCCCGCGCCTGGCCTTCGAGCGACTCGCCCGCAGCCTCGCCGACAACGGCCTCACCGTCGTGTGGGTCACCCACGACCTCGACCAGCTCCACCGGCTCGCCGACCACGTCCTCATCCTCATGGGCGGCCGCTGCGCGCATACCGGCAGCGCCGACACGCAGCGATAGTGCCACCGCGAGGGCGACGAGGGTCAGCGAGGCTGCCAACCCGGCGGGGCCGACGTCAACGGGCATCGCTGCCACCATCCTGGGATCCGGCCAGGAACATCCGCGCCTCACCGCCGACAGTCGCGAGCAACGGCTGACGCTTGCGCGCAGCATCCTGTGGGCGACGACCCGCGCGATCGTGCAGCTCCTCGCCGTCGGCGCGGCGCTCGCGCTGGTCATCGCACCCGACGCGCCGCTGCTGTACGCGTGGCTGTGGGTCGCCGCCATGATGCTCGTCGCCGCCGACCGTCGTCCGCCGCCGCGCACCCGAAGTCCCTGGTCTCGGCCGGGTCGCGCTCGCCGCGTTCGCCGCCTCCGCCGTCGTCACCCTCGGCGTCATCTTCGGCCTCGGGATCTTCCCCAGCCAGGGACGCACCGTGGTGCCGCTGGCCGGGATGATGGTCGGCAACGCCATCAGCGCCACCGTGCTCGCCGCCCGCCGCGTCGTCGAGGAGCTGCGCGATCACCGCGACGAGGTCGAAACCCGCCTCGCGCTGGGCCAGCCCGCCCCCGTCGCCGCCCGGCCCTACCTCGCCGCCGCGCTGCGCACGGCGCTGATCCCACAGATCGAAAGCACCAAAGCCGTAGGGCTCGTCGCGCTCCCCGGCGCCATGACCGGACTCATCCTCGCCGGCGTCCAACCCCTGGATGCTGTCCTCGTCCAAGCCGTCGTCATGTTCCTCGTCCTCGGCGCGGTCGCCACCAGCACCACCGTCATCGGCATCGGCACCCGCCGACGCCTGTTCACCCCCGACCACCGACTCGCTCCAATGCTGCGACCCGCCCAGCAGCAATGATCTGATGGCTACCTGGGCAACGCCCGGATCGACCCCTGCTCGCGGGTCCTCAAACGCGACCTGCTGGGCCGCTACCTGCGCCAGCACTTCGACCCCGCCGACACGGTCGTGCACCTGGGGATCGACTGGACCGAAGCGCATCGGCTGCGACGCGCGGAGGCGCGACCCGAGTGGAAGGGCTGGACGCTGCGGGCGCCGCTGTGCGACGCGGCGTCCTATCACACGAAGGACGACCTGAGGCACGCGCTCGACGTGCTCGGCATCGCCATCCCGCGCCTGTACCGGCTCGGGTTCGCGCACAACAACTGCGGCTTCTGCGTCAAGGCCGGTCAGGCCAGCCATGCGCTGCTGTACCGCACCCTCCCAGACCGCGCCCGCTGGCACGCGCGACAGGAACAGCGCCTCCGCCGCGAACTCGGCAAGAACGTCGCGATCCTGCGCGACCGCCGCGGCGGGCATACCCGTCCGCTGACGCTCGCCGAGCTCCACCGCCGCGTCGTCGCGGGCATCGACGCCACCGACCCGGGCGACATCAGCGGCTGCGGCTGCGCGCTATGAGCGTCGACGGCCACGCGGCAACCCGCACTCCACGACCGGGCGCCCGCCGTCACAGGCATCGTCAAGCACGCGGCGGCTGGTCGTCCACCCGCCCAAGTTCGTGTCGATGAGCGCACAAGACCAGCGCCGCGCCGAGCAGGCCTTCAAGGCGCTGCTCATCCCCTACCTCCGCACGCGACGGGTCGCCGAACGCGACCAGCGGCCTTGACTTGGGCCACGACCCCTGGCCTCCTCGCCTGCCTGACAACGACCCAACCTGGAGACCCCGTGTCACGCACATCAGCAACGCAGCGACCCCCGCCCGCAGCGTCGGGGACGAACGCGCAGACGAGCATGCCGGCTCAACCGCGACGGCCGCACCGACACGCCTCGACCGCAACGACCTCCACGGGGCCGGCCACGACGAGGGCCCTGCTGACGCGCATCTCGACCGACGAGATCAACCAGCCCTACTCGCTGGAGGCGCAAGACACCCGGCTCGAACAGTTCGTCGCGTCCCAGCCGGGCATGACGATCACGCACCGGTTCACCGACCAGGCATCCGGCGCGACCCTCGAGCGGCCCGGGCTGCAACGGGCCCTCGAACTGGCTCGCGCGGGAACCTTCGACGTGCTGCTCGTGTACCGCATCGACCGCCTGTCGCGCTCCATCGTCGGGTTGATGGCCGTCGTCGAGCAGCTCGAACAGGCCGGGGTCGCGCTGAAATCGGCCACCGAGCCGATCGACACCCAAGGCCCGGTCGGACGCATGCTGCTGCAACTGCTCGGCATCTTCGCCGAGTTCGAACGCAGCCTGCTCATCGACCGCATCACCGCCGGCTTCGAACGCAAGGCCGCACGCGGCGAATGGCTCGGCGGCCGCGGCCCCTGCGGCTACGACCTCGACAAGGACACCAAGACGCTTGCGGTCAACGCCACCGAAGCCCCGATCGTCCAAGCGATCTTCGACAAGTACGTCACCGAGCGGCTCGGCGCCACCGCCATCGCCAACTGGCTCAACGACACCGGACGGCGCACCAAGTACGGCAGCCTGTGGAGCGGCCAGACCGTCCTGCGGATGCTGCGCAACCCCGTCTACATCGGCAAGATCAGCCACGACGACGCCACCCACGACGGCAAGCACGACGCCATCCTCGACCCCGCCGTGTTCGAACAGGCCCAACAGATCCTCGACGAACGCGCCGGCGACCGGCCCCAGCTGATGTCGAAGTCCGACTACCTGCTCAGCGGCCTGACCCGCTGCACCAGCTGCCACGGCGCCTACGTCGGAATCAGCGCCAACGGGCGACTCGGCCGCTACCGCTACTACGCCTGCCGCTCACGACAAGCCAAAGGCAAACGCGCCTGCCCCGCAGAGCGCGTGCGCGCCGACGGACTCGAAACGGCCGTCATCGACGCCGTGCTTGACACCTACGCCAACATCGACCTGTTCGAGCACACCATCGCCGAGGCCGTCGCCGAGATCGACAGCGACCAGCCCCACCTGGCCGACGAGCTGGCCAGCGTCGAAGCCCAGATCCGCGACACCACCGCCGCGCTCGACCGCTACCTGCGCGCCTTCGAAGCCGGCGACATGTCCCACCAGGTCTGCGGACCCCGCGTAGAAGAACTGTCCCAGCAGCGCCACGACCTCATCGACCGCCGCGACGAACTCGCCGCACAGACCGGCGCCGCCACCACGACCGTTCCCCCGCGCGAACAGCTCGAAGCTGTCGGCGAACTGCTCCGCGCCACGATCCACGACGGCACACCCACAGCCGTCAAGGACCTGCTCAACTTCCTGATCGACAGCGTCGAGATCGCGCCCAACCGCCACGCGCAACCCTTCTTCCAGCTGCCATGCCCCCCTGAACGCGAGATGCCCGAGCCAGACCAGGCTCGGGCACCCAATGGGACCACTTTTTGTATGGACCCACGTCAGGTGGAGGTGCGGGGAATCGAACCCCGGTCCAAGTGCCTCAGTTCCGGAAGCGCTACGAGCGTAGGTCTCGGGTCATTGTCGGGCTGCCGCACCCCGAAACCAAGCGCCTCGGCAGCCGTACGTCACGCAAAGGTGTCCCCGCCGGCCCGTGACGACAGCCGGCAGGTGGAGCCTGGTAGCGACGCCCGACCCTCCACCCCAGGCGAGTGAAGGCGGACGGGCGACCTAGTTAGGCCGCCAGGGCCATTTCGTCGTTGGCACCTATAAGGTTGCCCGGACAGTTTTGCGAGGTGACCGGACGTACTCGGCTCGCTCTCCCGGGACCGACCAGCACCTGTCGAAGCCAGTCACCCCCAAGGGGCGGGTTGCAGTTGTCAGTGAACCCGCAACCATGTTACCGCGCGGGTCAGGCCCTCTGGCGCTCGCGCAGTGCCCGCTGGACCTGCCGCTGCGCGTCCTTACGCGCCAGGTCGGCGCGCTTGTCATGAGCGGCCTTGCCCTGGCCCAGCCCCACCAGCACCTTGGCCCTTGGCCCTGCCGTCCTTCCAATACAGCCGCAACGGCCCCAGGGTGCGGCCCTGCTCCTGGGTGAACTTGGCCATCTCGTCGATCTCGCGCCGATGCAACAACAGCGAGCGGGCGAGCCGCGCCTGGCAGACTTTGACGGGATGACGGTTCCTCCAGCTGCGTTTGCGCGGGATCCGGTGACAGCCGCCTACTACGAACAGCGTGCCGCGGAATACGATCAGTGGTACTACAGCCAAGGCCGGTTCGCCGAGCGTGACCGACCAGGCTGGGCCGCTGAGGTCGATCAAGTTGTCCAGCTGGTGGTGGACCTGCCGGTGGCCCGCACTCTCGACGTCGCCTGCGGGAGCGGCTTCCTGACCCGACACCTACGCGGCGACGTGGTAGGGCTGGACCAGAGCCCGGCCATGGTCGAGGTCGCCCGCCTGCGGCTACCGCGGGGCGTAACGGTCGTCGGGGATGCGCTAGTCCTGCCCTTTGTCGAAAGCGCCTTCGACCGGGTACTGACCGGCCACTTCTACGGCCACTTGCCCGTTGACGAACGCGCGGTCTTCCTTGCCGAGGTGCAACGTGCGGCCCGCGAACTGATCGTCATCGATTCTGCGCTGCGCCCCGGCATGGAGGCAGAGCAGTGGCAGCAACGAGTCCTCAACAACGGCTCCCGCTACCAGATCTACAAGCGCTACCTAACCGCTGACCAGCTAGCACACGAGATCGGCGGCGAGAAGCTGTTCGATGGCAGATGGTTCGTCGCAGCACGGACCCTCTGGCTCGCAGGCGCACGTCGCACGCACTCACCCACGGCGCCCGGCGCGACATGCTCGGGCGGCTCGCCGACGGCGAGCTGACCGTCGGCCTGCTCGCCGAGCCGCTGGCTATGTCATTGGCGGGCCGCTGTTGACACGAACCGGTACAGGCCGGCCGAAGGTCGGTGTCGTGCCGCTGTTGACACACGCTCCCCCGGCTTCGTGGTGCGCCCTGCATCGATCTACGTCACCGCGGTGATTGCCGAAGGCTCCGCCGATCTCTCCAAGATGACACAGCGCCACTGATCACATCGTGAGCAGCGTCTTGCCGAAGATCTGCCGCCCCTCGATCGCGGCGTGCGCGCGAGCCGCTTCCTCGATAGGAAAAGTCTGGCCGATCACCGGCGCGAAGGTGCCGGACACTGCTTCGTCGAGGGCCTGCTCGGTGTAGCGCTTGCGGTCGGCGTCCGACATCTGCACCCGCTCGATGCCGGTGACCGTGACGCGGCGGCGCTCGGCCTCTGCCGTTGCGATGGCGGCGAACCGGCCACTCGGCGTTCCGTGCGCCGAGAACCGGCCGCCGGATCCGGCCAGCGCGAAGGCCGCCTCGCCGACGGTTCCGCCAATGTTGTCCAAGACGACGTCGGCGCCGGTATCAGGCAGCCAGGTGCGAACCTGCTCGACCCAGTCCGGCTGCTCGGAGTCGATGACGGCGGCTGGCCCCAGCTCCCGGACCCGCGCCAGTTTGGGGCCGCGGGCGACCGCTACCACCTTGCTCGCCCGGGCGCGGCCGAGCTGCACAGACAGGATGCCCAAACCACCGCTGGCGCCGACCACCAGCACCACGTCCTGGGGACCCACCCGGGTGACCTCGAACAGGGCCAACGACGTCGGCCCGTCGTGCAGGAGCGAGGCGGCCACCTCCAGGTCGAGGGCGTCGGGCACGAGCGACAGGCCGTTTGCCGGCACCACTGCTCGGTCGGCGTAACCGCCCTCATTGCCGGTGTGCGCGACCACCCGCCGGCCCACCCAGCTGTCGTCGACTCCAGGACCGATGCTGGCCAGGCGTCCGGCAACCCCGTTGCCCGGGACGTAGGGCGGGCGCATTGGCCAGTAGTCCTGTCCGACCCCGGATCGGACCACCGTCTCGAGCCATAGGGTATCGGCCACCTCGACGGCCACCACCACCTCGCCCCGGCCAGGGACCGGATCGGGCTGCTCGACCAGGTGCAGCACCTCCGGCCCACCAAACTCCGTCACAGTTGCCGCGCGCATGCCTGGACGCTCCCCTCCTCGCGGACCGAATGCCGGCAGTGTCTGACCTCAACCACGGTTGAGGTCAAGTCGAGGGATACGACGACGTGTTGTCGGCCATTGGTCGGCTAGTCGAGCGGACCGGCGAGGAGGCCTTCACCGTGGCGACGGTCTTCACCGAGATGGCGGGCCACGGGACCCAGTACAGGGAGAGCTCCGTCAACAAGGCCATGAGCGGATGCAGAGCTATCAGCATCCTCGCTCCCGCTTCTGATCCCTGAACTGGCGCGTGTCGCTTCGGCGGCGCAGGTGCTCCAGCCCGTCGTCCTCGGCAGCAAGGGGAGCACGACAGGCCCCGGGGCACGAGATCTGGTCGCTGAGCACAGCCGTCGCAGCGGCGCTACGAGTCCCACGCCCCCTTGTGCCGGCGAGGATGGACATGAGACCCATGAACACGAAGGTCAGGCCGACCTGCGCCGGGGGCAAGAACGCCCCCTGAGGCGTTACCTCCGTATACGAGGGCAAGGCTTCACGCAGCGCCGCCAACACCAGGTTCAGGCCTTCTGGCGCTCGCGCAGTGCCCGCTGGACCTGACGCTGCGCGTCCTTGCGCGCCAGGTCGGCGCGCTTGTCATAGGCGGCCTTGCCCTGGCCCAGCCCAACCAGCACCTTGGCCTTGCCGTCCTTCCAGTACAGCCGCAACGGCACCAGGGTGCGGCCGTGCTCCTGGGTGAACTTGGCCATCTCGTCGATCTCGCGC
>Ga0136619_10001005_pt1 | contig 10897 bp, 10 predicted proteins | sample AntDrymUQ3532106_2_FD_104807 | JGI IMG/M metagenome (GOLD analysis project Ga0136619, IMG submission 104807) | Polar desert sand microbial communities from Dry Valleys, Antarctica - metaG UQ353 (21.06) | ecosystem: Environmental > Terrestrial > Soil > Desert | place: Antarctica: Dry Valley... | reverse complement strand
GCGTTCCCCACTACCCATGCCGCGCCGGGTCCCACCTCATCAGCCGCGAGCCGGAAACCCGCCGCCGAGCGCGTGATGCCCAGGTCTTCTGACATCTCTTTAGCGCGAAGGTCGGAGACGAAGCAGAGGGTTTCGCGGGCGGTGATCCCGGCTGCCACCATGCGTACATCCGTCACGATAGGCGCGCCTCGCCGGAGAGCTTCGAGTCCGCATTCGAGGGCATCCTCGTCAAGAACCAGGGTATCGGCATATTCGGGGTCGGCGGAGGCGTGGATCACACGCTCCGCCACCGCCCGTGAGAGCGGCCCAAAGCGCGACAGGTCCACCAAACCGCGCAGGATACGGTAGCTCTCGGCCTCTATAGGATGTACGCTCCTCATGGCTTCGCCGTGAGATCGTGAGTCGTGAAGGTTCGGATTCTTGCGCGACATCGGAAGAACGAGAGAGCAACCGGACCTGGCATGGGTGGATCGCAAACGCGCGGGTTTTGCATCAATGGCCTTCCATCAGTACCTCGACGCAGGCGGCGACCGGGCAGACCTCGGCGCACTCCGCGCAGCCCGTGCAGCGGTCTTCGAGGACGATGAGTGGAGAATGATGATCTCGGGCCGCAGGCAGGATCGCCCGCTCCGGACAGGTGCGGATGCAGTTCCCGCAGCCCGCGCAAGCGTCCGTGACGGCGAAGACAGTCCTCTGGCGCGTTCTGGGGTTCATGGCAAAATACTCCCATCTCCAGCCAGAGGAGAGTCCGGCGCAAGGGACGACGCTCTTTCCCGCTCCCGCGCTTCATACCCTCGTGGCGTGACCATCCGGCCAGCACGGGTCTCCGTGCTGGAGCTGCCCACGATCACGGTCGTCAGCATGTCCACGCTCTCGGGGCGCAAGGAGCCGAGGTCTGTCAGCGCGACGCTCTGGGAGGGCCGGTACGCCTCCCGGACGATGCCGACCGGTGTTTCGGGTGAGCGGTGGTGAAGCAGAATCTCCCGCGCCTTCCCGAGTTGCCAGTCGCGTCCTTTGGAGCGAGGGTTGTATAGAGCGATGACGAAATCGCCGGAGGCAGCGGCATCGAGGCGAGCTTCGATCACGGTCCACGGCGTCAGGAGGTCGGAGAGGCTGATCGAAGCGTGGTCGTGCCCCAGAGGAGAGCCGAGCAACGAGGCCGCCGACTGCGCCGCCGTAATACCGGGGACCATCACCACGTCCATGTCATTCCCGGCCAGCTCCAGCGCGGGCGACGCCATCGCGTACACCCCGGCGTCGCCGCTCGACACCAGCGCCACGCTCCCCCCGGCGCGAGCCTCATCCAGAGCCAGCTTCGCACGTTCGACCTCCTCCCCGAGCGGCGGCGTCGAAGTTCGCGCTCCAGACCGCAGGAGATGGCGGACGCGGTCCACGTACTGTTCGAGGCCGACGATCAACCCCGAGCGGGTCAAAGCGTTGCGGGCGAGAGGTGGGATCAGAGACCCATCTCCCGGCCCCAGCCCGACCAGAAACAGCCTGCCCCGTACCGGCAACCGCCCGACAGCCACCGTCGCCATCGCGGACTTCCGTTTCTCGACTACCAGTTCCGCGCCCTCCGCCATCACCGCTGCCTCCGCCACGCTTGATGTACCGACGGCCCGCTCCACCACCTCAGACGGATTCGGAACCTTCATCTCCGCGAGTGCCACAGCCGAATGGAACCTTACCGGAACGCCGAGCATCCTTGCTGCCTCCAGCAATCCCGCCTCATCCCGCTTCGCCTCCACGCTCGCCAGAGCGGCGACGCTCTTCCCAGAGAGCCCGGCACCTTCCAGGGACAAGCGGACGAGTGACATTATCTCCTCACTCTCCACGCCCCGGCTGCACCCGACGCCCAAGATCAGAGACGGAGGCCGGTACACGACCGAGGGGCGAGGCGCTTCGAGAAACCTGTCGGTGACAAAGATCATGGGCGGCTCCGGCTCGTCCGTCCGCTCCACGTTCGTCGGCAAAGGGCCGAGCGGCCAGCGATGGTCCGATACGAAGTTCACCCGCTCCCCCGAAACCATCGCAGCCCCCACCGCCGCGATGTCGGAACTTTCTTCGATCTGGAAACCGAGGTCGGCCCCGAAAGAATCCAGCGCGGGTACGTTCAGGGCGTCGCTTGCAGTAGTGACGACAGGCTCCGCTCCCAGGGCATCAGCCACCCGGCTTGCGAGCGCGTTGGCCCCGCCAGTCTCCCGGTGCCCGCCGGTGAGCGCGACGGCGAAGCGTCCGGCGTCATCCACGCAGACCACGCCGGGGTCGCGCCGCTTGTCCGAGAGCAGCGGCGCGACGAGCCGAACGGCGGCCCCGACGGCGAGGAAGAGGACTATCCCGTCGCACTCGGACCACGCCCGCCGGAGGGAATTCTTCGGGCCGTCCTCGAATAGACGGGCACTGGGCCAAACTTCCGCGAGGTGGGCGGCGTTGCGGCGACCGTTCGCGGTGGTGGCGATCAGGCCGATCATATGGAATCCTTCTGGTAATTTCGCCTCTTGTCCTGGTCGGAAGTCGGGAGTCGGGATTTCATCTTTCGCCTCCCGCAACCCTCATGCGATGCAATTCTTTGGTTCGATTCCGGATCACCGCTCCTCCCGACGAGAGCCCGACACGATGAAGACAGGTGATTCGGGGACGAGCCGGTGCAGGCTCCCGATGCCCTCGACCCGCGACGCCTGCAAACAGACCGTCTCGGTCTCCAGGCCGCAGTTGTCGAGGATCTCTCCCGCCGGCACGACGCGCTCCAACCCGATGAGCGTCAATGTGACCGAGCGGAGCGTCCGGGTGGCGCAGAGCTTGACGATCTCCTCGAAATCCCCGCCCGTGCCTCCGATGAACGCGGCATCGGGGGATGGTAGATCGCGTAGCGCACCGGGCGCATCATCTTCGATAACGCGCACGCTCACACCATGACGGGCGGCGTTTCGGCGGATGCGGGCGCAGCTTTCGGGGTCGCGCTCGACGGCTATGGCGGCGGCTCCGAGACGAGCGCACTCGATGGCGACGGAGCCGCTTCCCGCGCCAACGTCCCAAACCAGGTCGCCGGGTCCGGGTCCGAGCCGGGCGAGGATCTGGGCGCGAGTCGCGGGCTTGGAGATCATGCCGGAACGGTGCTCGAACTCCGACTCGGGGAGCGCCCACTGCTGAGGGCTTCCGACGCCAGAGGAGATCCAACCCTTCTTGTCCGTTATCCGCTCCCCGTCCATCACAAGGACCACGTTCGGGTTCTGAAACTGACGATCCACGATCTCCACCGCGCCGCCAAGAAACACTCGCTCGTCCGGCCCTCCGAGGTCTTCGGCGACGAAGAAGGAGCGTTCCCATCCCTCCATCTCCAGCGCAAGCTCCACCGGCCCGAACCCCGGAGCAGTAAGCACAGCGACCTTTGGACGGGCGCGGCAGACGTTGATCGCGCGGCGCGGGTCGCGACCGTGAGCACTGACCACAACGGCATCGTCCCAGGAGATCCCGGCTCGGGCAAAAGCAAGCGCGACAGAGGAGACGGCTGGCAGCACACGCAGCTTCTCCGATCCGAACCGCTCACCGAGCAACCGCGCGATGCCAAAGAATCCAGGGTCCCCGGAGGCAAGCACGACGACCGCGCTTTCGGAATCTTCGATCCTATCCATCGCCTCCGATAAATCTCCTTTCAGGACAACGGCACCTCCAGGCTCCACCGCGAGTTCCCGGAGATGACGTTGTCCCCCGGCCACGACCGCGGCGGCCTCCAGACACTTCCGCGCTTCGGCGCTCAGAGGCCCGCCGTCGAGGCCGATCACGGCGATGTGGCTCAACGGCCCCCCCAGGTGGTCTGCTCCAGCGCGCCAGGGCTCGCCCCGACCGGTTCCAGGGTATCGAAGTCCACCATGATGGCGTGAATCTCGAGTTCGCCACCCGCGTATTCTCGAAGGTTCTCCGAAACGCGGGCGCAGAGCAGGTGTGTAGCCTGTTCGAGCCGAGCGTCCCGCCAAAGCTCGTAGGCGTGACGGGCGGTATTGGCAACCTTCACCTCTTCAATCAGGTTTAGGGAGCCTCCTGCTTTGCTTGTGATCTCCGCCAGCAATTCGTTGTCTACCTTCGAGCGGGTCCAGTGGGTCATCATGACACCGGCGGCGAGTTTCGTCAGCTTGCCCGCCATCCCGACGAAGAAGCCTCGCTTCAGTCCTTTCGAGACGGCCTGTTTGATAGCCTGCCCGGTAAAATCACCCACCTCGATGAAGCAGACCTCTTCGAGGTTCGGAAGCAAGCGCATCGCGGCCCGCTCGGTGAGGCCGCCGGTGGAGAGGACGAAGGTATCGCGCTTCTGGGCGCCCATTACATTTATCGCCTGCACCACGCTCGCGGCCCACGCAGCGGTCGAGAACGGACGCACGATGCCTGTCGTCCCGAGGATAGAGATGCCGCCAACGATACCGAGGCGGGCGTTCGTGGTCTTCTCCGCCATCGTCTCGCCGCCGGGGACGCTTATCTCCACGCGAACGCCACGCTTCTCCGGGTCGAGGACTTCTTCCACGGAGTAACGGATCATGCGCCGGGGAGTGTCGTTTATGGCCGGTCCACCAACCGCGAGCCCGAGTCCCGGCTTCGTCACCGACCCAACGCCCTCGCCGCGATCTAGATCCAACCCCACCTCATCTCGCCACGAGACACGAACCGTCAGGTGCGCCCCATCGGTCACGTCCGGGTCATCGCCCGCATCCTTGATGACGACGGCCTCGGCCCAGCCTTCCCCCACCTCGCACCGCTCGACCGCGAACTTTACACGCCGCTCTTCGCCTTTCTTCGGCAGTTTTATGGAGATATTCTCTACCGGCTCGCCGCTTACGAGGGCCTTCGCGGCGGCCTTCGCGGCGGCGGCGGCGCAGGACCCGGTAGTCCAGCCAGGCCGAAGCTTCTCGTCTTTCGCCCGCGCCATGCTCGGCGGCATGGCGGGTTCGCGGAGCTTACGGGGTGACATCATCCTCTCCCTCCGCCTTGCGGAACATGTGGGAGAAAGCAGGACTGTAAAGATGCGAGCGCGTGCCTCCCGCTGCGAGGCCAGGTCCGACCAGGATGAGGGCCTGCCGCGTGAATCCAGCCTCCCGGATGCGGTCGGCGAGGTCTTCGAGGCGGCACTCTATGATCTCCTCGTCCGGCCACGTTGCCCGGTATACGACCGCGCACGGGGTCTGTGAAGCGTATCCGCCTGAGATCAACTCTTCCTGCAAAGCGCGGGGTTTCGCGGCGGACAGGAAGATCGCCATGGTCGTACCGTGCGCCGCGAAGCTCACTATTTCCTCGCCAGCGGGCATCGGGGTGCGGCTCGCACGGCGGGTGAGGATCACAGACTGCGAGACTTCGGGCACCGTCAGTTCCCGCCCGATGGCAGCCGCCGCAGCGCCGAGCGAGGAGACGCCGGGGATGATCTCCCATTCGAGCCCGAACTCGTCGCACACCTCGATCTGCTCCATCACCGCCCCATACAAACTCGGGTCCCCGGAATGTATGCGGGCTACCTTCAGGTCTTCTCGAACAGCCCGTTCATAGAGATCCCGCACCCCTTCGAGCGGGATGGTGGTGGACTCGACGATCTCCGCGCCGAGCCGAGCGTGCTGCAAAATTTCTTCCTTGACGAGACTCCGAGCCCAGATCACCACGTCCGCCTCGCCAATGATCCGCGCCCCCCGCAGGGTCAGCAGATCCTCAGCCCCAGGCCCCGCCCCGACAAACCACACCTTACCCAAACTCAGCTCCTTTTCGAGAGAAGATCACGGTAGACAAATACGGCGCATCCCGCCCCGACATCCCGGATGCCGGAGCGAGGACCTCACCTTCAATCCCCAGCCGCGCCCCGTAGACCGCATGCTCCAGCCTCCCGGCCTCCGCCGCGACCCCCAGAACCCCGACCATCCGGCTCCCACCCTTGTAGCATACGACAGTCTCGAAAAGATCCAGCGCCTCCCGCAACCGCCCCTCCCCCGCCGTGAAAGGCAACAACACCAGCCGCTCATCTCCTTCCAAAAGCACCGTCCCGCTGCGAGCCGCCAAATCCTGCATCGCCGTGATACCCGGCACAGTCTCTACCTGCACTTCAGGCATATGAAGCCTGACAGTGCGTGCGAGGTATGTGAAGGTCGAATACACGTTCGGGTCGCCGATGGTGGCGAAGGCGCAGGTCTTGCCCTCCGAGAGCGGCCCCGACACCTCGCGGGCGGCATTCTCCCAGTTGCGTGCCCGCGCCTCCTCGTCGCCGGAGAGGGCGAAGAGCAATCGCCTCACTCGCCCCTCGTCCAGGTACTCTCGCACGGTCGCCTCCGCGCGTCCAACCTCGCCGGTATCCGCTACGGGGACGAATACTTCGTCGGCCTCGCGCAGGATGCGAAGACCCTTCACGGTCAGCAACTCAGGGTCCCCCGGCCCGGCCCCCACCCCGATAAGACGCCCGCCACCGCGTTCGTTCACGCTCGCGCTCCCACCGGCTTCGTCCGCATTTGGGCCGCTTGCCGAACGAGGCGGCGCGGCACTTTCGGCGTCGCCGCCCAGTGGAGGTGCAGGTAGCTGGCGTGGACGCCGCCCGAGACGAATCCCTCCGGGCCGCGTTCGGCGAGGTTCCAGGCTGGCGCGCTTCCCGCGCCCGGCTCAACCGACGAGTAGTGGAACTCGTGGCCGCGCACGGTGATTCCCGCCTGCCCGAGCGGCGAGGCGGAGAGCGCGCGCGCCTCCCGGTAACCGAGTTTGAGCCGCTCGGTCATCCGGGCCCCCGCATCGAGGACGCCGCACATCGGGTGTCCGTCCAGCTCGCGGCAGAGGTAGAGTAGCCCGCCGCACTCGGCGACAACGGGACGTCCGCTCCTGGCGAACGCGCGCACCTCTTCCTTCAGCGGCTCGTTGGCCGACAGAGCTTCGGCGTGGGTCTCGGGGAAACCGCCGCCGAGATAGAGGGCGTCCGTGTCTGATGGAAGGTTCTCGTCGGACGTGGGATCGAAGGCGGCGATCTCCGCTCCCGCGCCTTCCAGCAGTTCCAGGTTCTCACGATACAGGAAGCTGAATGATGGCCCGGCGGCGATGGCGACGCGGACATACTCCACACGCTCCTCCTCCGGCGCTTCGGGGCTCCACGGCTCCGTCCGGCTCGGCTCGGCGGAAGCCGCGAGGCGCATCACAGCATCGAGGTCGAGGGAGCAGGCGATGATCTCGCCTGTGCGTCGAATGGAGTCGCGGGCTTCGGAGGCGCGTTCGGAGGCCGGGATCAAACCGAGGTGCCGCCCCGGCGTCTCCACCCCAGCATCCCGCCGCAAAACCCCGAGCACCGGCACGCCAAGCGGCTCGATGGCCTCCCGCAGCATACTTTCGTGGACGGCGGAGCCGACACGGTTCAACACCACGCCAGCCACATTAACCTTACGGTCGAAGGTCAAATAACCGTGAACCATCGCCGCCGCCGAGCGGGCCATCGCCCGCGCATCCACGACGAGCACGACGGGCGCGCCGAGTAGCTTCGCCACATGCGCGGTGGAGGCGAGTTCCCCGTCCCCGCTCTTCCCATCGAAGAGGCCCATGACGCCTTCGATCACGGCGATGTCAGTTCCGCGCGAGCCGTGAGCAAAGAGCGGCCCGATCATCTCCGGCCCCGATAGAAATGCATCCAGGTTGCGCCCCGGACGGCCAGCGGCGAGCGAATGGTACGAAGGGTCAATGAAGTCCGGGCCGACCTTGAACGGCGCGACACGATGTCCCTTCGCGGCGAGCGCGGCCATCAGTCCGGAGGCGATGGTGGTCTTGCCAACGCCCGAGTGGGTGCCGGCAATGACGAGCCGCTTCACTCCAGGCGTGAAGTGTGAATGGTGAAGTGTGAATGGTGAAAGATTTTTCCGACCTCTTTCACCATTCACACTTCCTAATTCACTATTCTTCCTCACCATTCGATACCCTTCTGCCCCCGATAGCCTTCATCCATCGGATGTTTGACCTTCTGTACTTCACTCACTAAATCCGCGGCCTCGACCAGCTCCGGCGGCGCGTCGCGGCCCGTGATGATGACGTGCTGGAATCCGGGACGATTGTTCAGAGTCTCGACTACCTCGCTCGTGTTCACCCAGCCGAACTTCATGGGATAGGTGAATTCGTCGAGGAGGAGCATGTCGTAGGTCTCGTCGGCGAGGCGGCGCTTGACCTCCTCCCAGCCTTCGCGGGCCAGGTCGGCGGAGTGCTCCAGGTCCTTCACGGTCCACGTCCAGCCGTCGCCCTGCTTGAACCAATCTATATTTCCTAGTGCCTCGGCGGCCTGCTGTTCCCCAACGTTCCATTTGCCGGATTTCACGAACTGGTAGACCCCGATCTTGTATCCTCTGGCCCATCCCCTGAGCATGATCCCAAAAGACGCCGTGCTCTTGCCCTTTCCATGCCCGGTGTTGACGACGATGAGCGGACGCTCCCGCCTGGAGCGCCGCCTGAGACGCTCCTGCCGCGACTCCCTGACTTCGCCTGTCTCGCTCATGCCACGCGCCTCCTCTCGACTACCCCTGCCAGCGTATCCGCCCGCAGCTCCTCAAGCCGCAGACACCGCGCCCCCATCGCCTCCGCTATCTTCCCGGCCATCCCGAGCCTCACGCAACCCTCCTCCGTATCCACAACGATGGATGCCACCCCGGACCTCCCCAGACCGGTCGCCACCGGAATCGGGTCCGGGCCCGCTGTCGCACGTCCGTCGGTGAGAAGCACGACCAGGGGACGGCGTTCCTTGTCTTTCAGGCGTTCGCGGTGAAGGACTTTCGCTGCTTCTTCCAGCCCGGCGGAGAGTGGGGTCCGGCCGCCGGTCGGAAGGTCTTCGAGGCGGGGGGAGGCCAGCTCGACGCTGGCGGTCGGGGGGAGAAGCAGGCGCGCTCCATCTTTGCGGAAGGAGATCATGCCGACTTTATCGCGGCGCTGATAGGCGTCGGTGAGCAGTGAGAGGACCGCGCCCTTGACAACGGACATCCGGCTCCGGGCGGCCATCGAGCCGCTCGCGTCCACCACGAATAGGATAAGGTTCCCCTCCCGCCCCTCGCGCACGTTCTCCCGGAAATCCTCCGAGTACATCACAAGCCTCTGATCACGCCTGCCCCGCGCTCTCTGATGCGGGGCCGCCGCCCGAATCGTGGCCGCCAGCGCGATGTCTCGCGGCTCGTCTTTCGGTTCACGGTCGCCGACCGGATGCCCGAACTCCCCGAAGGATCGGCTCCGCCACCCGAGCGGACCTCCCTCTCCTTTGTCCGGAATCTCGATACGGGCGGGCTCGAAGCTCGCCGAAGAGGAGTGCTTCTTCTCCCCCTTCCCCGACTTGTCCCCGGAGGCTTCCCGCGAACTCCTCGAACCGCCGCGCTCATCGCCGCCATCTTCGGGTTCTTCGTGCCGCGCGTCCGGAGGGTCCGGCGGGTCTGGTTCGTCGTCGTCCGAGAGGGCATTCTCTAGTTCCTTCGGGTCGAGGCCGGGGCTCTCGAAAGGCCCGCGACGGCGGCGGTGGGAGAGCGCGAGCAACGCGGCCCGCTTCGCGTCTTCCGTATCCACCGTATCCCGACCCTCCCAGGCGGCGAGCGCACGGGCGGTCTTCGCCGTCACTATGTCCCCCCTGAGACCGTCCACCCCAAGCTCGGCGCACAGAGCGGAGATCCGGCGCAGTACGTCATCGGAGATGTGCGTCGAAGCCAGCCGCTCCCGAGCCACGCCCACGCTCGACGCGAGTTCTCTATCCGGCCCAGCCCATTTGCCCGCGAAGTCTTCGGGATCGGCCTCGTAGTGAAGTCTGCGGCGCACGACCTCGACGCGCTCTTCCGGGTCCGGGTTTCCAACTACCTCGACGGTTATTCCAAAGCGGTCCAGAAGCTGAGGTCGAAGTTCACCCTCCTCCGGGTTCATCGTCCCGACCAGGATGAACCGCGAAGGGTGACGCACGCTCACCCCCTCGCGCTCGGCGTGGTTCGTGCCCATCGCCGCCACGTCGAGCAAGAGATCCACGAGATGATCCGGGAGCAGGTTCACCTCGTCCACGTACAGGATGCCCCGATGCGCCGCCGCCAGAAGCCCCGGCTCGAACGCCTTCCTGCCCTCGGCGAGCGCCTTCTCGAGATCCAGCGTTCCGGCGAGCCGATCCGTACTCGCCCCCACAGGCAACTCCACCAGCCGCACCGGCCGCTCCTCCAATGGCGAGTCCTCCGGGTGCGGCCCAGCCGGACACTCCGGATTCGGCGATTCCGGATCGCAAGAATACGGACAACCCGCCACGACCCGGATGGGCGGCAGCAACTTCGCCAGAGCCCGCACCGCCGTGGACTTCGCCGTCCCCTTCTCCCCTCGCACCAGCACGCCCCCGACCTCCGGAGAGATGGCGTTCAGGAGCAAAGCCAGCTTCAGGTCATCCTGGCCGACGATGGCGGAGAAGGGGTACGGGGCTGTCAACGAGAGCCTCTTCCTAAATATAAGGTCGTCAGCCAGACGATGATTAGTACCGTAACCGGTCCGGCGATTATCGCCATGATCCCACCCATAGTAGTCAGCACCAGGGTGTTTATAGCCTGAAGGACTATGAGCAAAATCACGAACCTGACCAAGCTAGCCTGCAGCCAATTGCCGAACCTTCTCATAGCCTCTCCTCCAAAATCCCCTCGTTCTCCAGATAAACCTGTTTCAGAGCTTCAAGGTCTTCGGGGTCCGGTTCCGCCCACAGACCACGTTCGGCTGCCTCCATGAGCCGTTCGGAGATTGCGCGCAGAGCCCACGGGTTGGACTGTTGCATGAAGTCGCGCACGGACTCGTCGAGGACGTATTTCCTCGACACGTCGCGGTACATCCAGTCCTCGACGACGCCTGCGGTGGCGTCGTAGCCGAAGAGATAGTCAACGGTGGCGGATAGCTCGAAGGCGCCCTTGTAGCCGTGGCG
>Ga0136619_10001003_pt1 | contig 10908 bp, 13 predicted proteins | sample AntDrymUQ3532106_2_FD_104807 | JGI IMG/M metagenome (GOLD analysis project Ga0136619, IMG submission 104807) | Polar desert sand microbial communities from Dry Valleys, Antarctica - metaG UQ353 (21.06) | ecosystem: Environmental > Terrestrial > Soil > Desert | place: Antarctica: Dry Valley... | reverse complement strand
GTAACGCATCGTCAAGCGGCGCAGAAGGGGGTTGACCTCCCCGTTCCCTCCCTCCCGAAGGAGGGAGGGTGCCTTCCGCAAGCAGGGGGAATGGTGGGGGGACTTGCGGTCGGCGCACGGGGAGGGATCTGGCTGGTTCCTCCGGGGGGACCCCCGTGCGAAGGGTGGGTAGAGATGCGGTGACTCGACGCCTTCGATTCCTTCCATGACTCTAAGCGATGCCGGAACGGTAGCGGAAGGAGATCGGTCCCGATCCCGCAACGGGCCGTGGGGTCGGTCGTAGACTCGACGGCCGTGACCATTCCCCGCCGCGGCGCATGAAACCGTTGCACCAAGCGCAGGCCGAGATCCTCGATGCGGTGGCGCCGTTGCCGGTGGTGTCGGTCCCCCTGGCCTCCGCCGCCGGGCTCGCCCTGGCCGAACCCGTTGTCGCCTCCCACGACCTGCCCCCCTTCGCCAACTCCGCCGTCGACGGCTACGCGGTCAGGGTCGGGGACACCGCCGCCGTTCCCGCCGAGCTGTCCGTGCTGGGGACGGTCGCCGCCGGGTCCGTTCCCGAGGTGGCGGTGGCGCCGGGGTCGGCGGTGAAGGTGATGACCGGGGCGCCGCTGCCGGACGGCACCGAGGCGGTGGTCAGGGTCGAGGACACCGAGCCCCTCGATGGTGGGGTGCGGATCCTGGTCACCGCCACCGACGGTCTGGCGGTTCGTGGCGCCGGCGGCGACGTAGCCGCCGGGACCGAGGTGATGGCGGCGGGGACGCGCCTGGCGGCGGCCCACCTCGGGGTCCTCGCCAGCCTGGGAGTCGCCTTCCCCACGGTGCGCCGACGGCCGGTGGTGGCGCTCCTGTCCACGGGCGACGAGCTGGTCCCGGTGGAGACGGCCGATCTGAGCGGCGGGCTGATCCGCGACGCCAACCGGACGACGCTGGCGGCGCTGATCGCCGATGCCGGGGGGATGGTTTCCGACCATGGCATCGTCGCCGATGATCCGGAGCTGCTCCGCCGGGTGCTCGACGAGGCGGCCGGTCACGCCGACGTCATCGTGTCCAGCGGCGGGGTGTCGATGGGCGACCACGACGTGGTCAAGGAGATGCTGACCGGGCTGGGGACGGTCTCCTTCTGGCAGGTGGCGATGCAGCCGGCCAAGCCGCTCGGCTTCGGGTCGGTCGGCGGGGTCCCCTTCTTCGGGCTGCCGGGGAACCCGGTGTCGGTGTACGTCGCTTTCGAGCAGTTCGTCCGCCCGGCGCTGCTCACCATGATGGGCGCCGCCGCCGTCTTCCGTCCCCGGGTGCGGGGGGTGCTCGACGACGGGGCATCGACCGATCCGGCCAAGACCGTCTTCCTGCGGGCCGTGGCCGTCCCGGACGTGTCGGGGACGTGGCATGCCCGGTCGGCCGGAGGCCAGGCCTCCAACGTGCTGTCGGCGATGGCCGCCGCCAACGCCTTCGCCGTGATCCCCGCCGGTACCGGCACCGTCGCCCCCGGGAGCCCGGTCGATCTCGAGCTGTTCACCTTCCCCAGTTCCCGTACCCGCAGGGAGGCCATCGGTGGATGACCACACCGACCGAATGAGCCACCTCACCGAGGCGGGTGAGGTCCACATGGTCGATGTCGGATCCAAGGCGGTGACCGCTCGCACCGCCGTTGCCGAGGCTCACGTCACCATGACCCGGTCGGTGCGCGAGACCGTCTTCTCCGGGGGGCTTCCCAAGGGCGACGCCCTCGCCGTGGTCAGGATCGCCGCCATCATGGGGGCCAAGCGCACCCCCGAGGTGATTCCGTTGTGCCACCCGGTCGGTCTCGACGCCGTGGAGGTGACCATCGAGCCAACCGAGACCGGCGCCAGGATCGAGGTGACCGCCCGGGTCGAGGGGAGGACAGGGGTGGAGATGGAGGCGATGACCGGCGCCGCCGTAGGCGCCGTCACCCTGTACGACATGATCAAGGGCCTGGACCGCGGCGTCACCATCGGCCCGGTCCGGCTCCTCTCCAAGAGCGGGGGCGCCTCCGGGGAGTGGCGGCGATGAAGGCGGCGGTGCTGACGGTGTCCGACCGGGTCACCCTCGGGGAGGCGGTCGACCGGTCGGGCCCCGCCGTCGCCGAGATGCTCGAGGTGTTCGGGTTCACGGTGGTCGCCGTCGAGGTGGTACAAGACGGGATCGCCCCTGTGGTAGCCGGGCTGAAGCGCTGGATCGGGGAGGTGCCTCTGGTGGTCACCACGGGCGGCACCGGCTTCTCCCCGCGCGACCTCACGCCCGAGGCCACCCAGGCGGTGATCGAGCGCGAGGCTCCCGGTCTGGCCGAGGCGATGCGGGCCGCCACCTTCGGGACGACCCCGCACGGGATGCTGTCGCGCGGGGTCTGTGGGATGGTCGGCACCACCCTGGTGGTCAACCTCCCGGGCAGCGTCAAGGGCGCAACCGAGTCGCTCGAGGTCGTCGGGCCGGCGTTGACCCACGCCGTCGAGTTGCTCGGAGCGCACCCGACCGACCACAATGCCCCCACCCTGTGAAGCACCGAGCCTGATGCTTGGCTCGAACCGGCAGCAGTCGTACGCTGTCGTAATCGGAGTAAGGACAACATGGAACTCTTCGCCTTCGTCCTGATCGGGGGGATCTGGGCCGCTTTTTTTCTGCCGTCGTTGGTCGATGGCCGCCGATCGGCGCCCAGTTCCAGTACCCGCAGCTTTCATCGGTCACAGAACCTGCTGGCATCTGTGGCCATCGGCGACGCCCGGGAGTTGATGGCCCGCAAGCGCATCGCCGCCCGACGTCAACGCATCCTGCTGGGGCTGGTCGGCGCCGCCGGCCTCTCCCTGGTGCTGGCCATCACCCGGGGCAGCGGGCTCTTGCTGGCGGTCACCATCGCCGCCGACCTCGCCATCGGCGGCTACATCGCCGTGTTGCTCCAAACCCGGCAAACGGCTCGTCCCACCGCAACGGTGGTGCCGCTGCACCTGGTCAGCGACGGCGATCCCCACAACGCCTCGGTGCGTGTCGTCGCCGGCTGAGGCCGGGCGTCGGCAGCCGATGGTGTGGGGCATCCCGCCGGAAGGCCCCACCGGCGAACCCGGTTAGCATTCCCCGACCCGGGGGTGTAGCTCAGCTCGGCAGAGCACTTCGTTCGCAACGAAGGGGTCACGGGTTCAAATCCCGTCACCTCCACCGTGGAAACCCTTGTGTGCCAAGGGTTTCCGGCGTCACCAGGGGTGATCTCGACGATGGTCGCCACGGCCCTTGTCCATGATTCGTCCGTGGCAGATCTGAACCTGGCGTCGAGCGCAGCCGCCGCAGCCTCGTCGAGAGCCTCCATCAGATGCCCGTACAGGTCGAGCGTCGTCCGGATCGAGGCATGCCCGAGCCGGGCCCGGATCACTTTCGGTTTCGCATCATCTCGCGTCAGTTCTCCCTATCTCGCATCATGTTGCGGTCGATCTAGGAGGTGGCGACGCGGCGGACCTCTGCCGCCAGCCGGGCTGCGTGGTCGGCGGCGGAGGCGAGGTTCTGCGCGTCGGCGGCGGTCCGGAGGTCACGAAGACGGGTCTCGATGCCCTGGCGTTCAGCCGGTGGGATGGCCTGCCCGATTCGTTGGTAGATCCATTCGAGCGCCGCCACTTCACCGGTGACTCCACCGAGATCGGATGCCGCCGCGAGGGCTCGCAGCCGTTGGGTGTGCAGGTGGAAGCGGGCCACGTCGACGTCCCGCGCAGGCCCGTAGAGCAACTCCACGTCGAGCGCACCCAGGGCGACGTCGATGGCGGCTCGAACGACCCGGCCCGGTCGCCGATCCCGGACGGCCTTCGCCAGCGAGGTGAAGGCGCGGTCCACGTTGTCGGCTACGAGCGGCGGGATCTCGCCGTCTCGGAGCGCTCCCCAGTCCGCCTGCATTCGGCCCAGCGTCGGGCTCACGGCGTCCCAGTCTTCGAGGCGGGCGCTCTCGACGATGCCCCACGCCGCCGTCGACAGTTCGGCCAGTTCTGGGGGTTCCGGTTCCTCGATGGCGTCGGCCGGTACGGCGACGGCCAGTGCCTCGACCTCACCGTCGGAAGCGGTGTAGAACTCGCCGTAGCCGGGAGCGAAGATCTTTTCCGAATTGGCTCCGTCGAGGTGTAGCTCCTCGGCGACCAGCGCACCCTGGACGGGGCCGTGGGGACCGTCGACCGTCTGGTCGACCGCCTTCACCTGCACCTCTTCGAAGATGATCCCGGGGATGTTCTCCGGGCGGAACACGTCACCAACCGTAGGAGCCGCCGGCATGATCATCGCCGGGGGTCCGTCCCGGCCGACCAGCCAGGTGCCCTCACTGACGGCCACGGCACCGTTCTCGTAGTCGTAGACGTCCTCGCCCAGATACCAGACGGCACCGTCGTCTGCTTGCGCGTACCGATCGATGGCCACCTCTTGGATCTCCCCGTCGAGGTAGGCGACGTACTGCGACAACAGGACTTCGATCTCTTCGCCATCCCACACAACGACACCGGTCTCGGGCAACAGCGTGGTCTCGGCTCGGAACGGCATTCCGTCGACCTCGCCGAGCAGGACCACGGAGGCGAGTTCGCTGATGGGAAAGAGCGGATTGGTGATCTGGGTCGGGTTCGAGAACACCGGCCGCCCGACATCGACCCGTTGCTCCGTCGGCGCACAACCGGTCCCGCTGTAGGTACCGCACTCCGTGACGGGCCAGGGCGCCCGACGGAGGGCCGGTGCGACCCGGGAGGCCGCCGGTGGTGTGTCAATCGTTGGGGCGGTCGTAGCGCCCCTGGCGGCGACACGGTCGTCTGTTGCACACGCCCCGGTCAGGGTGAGGACGAGGGCGACGACGGCGGAGATGGTCGGGCGTCCCGCGGATGTACGGATCATGATGCCCCTTCGGTGTTGCTGATCCGCGCACCGTAAGCCTCGACGCCTGAACACAGGCTGACGAGGCGATGACGGGGGCAGGCCGTCGCCAGCAGCACCATCGAGGCCAGGCCCGGGAGCGGACCACGACAGCCGGTCGCCGGAGTGGCGTCAGGGTGGGCTGGCGGCGAGGCGAGGTCGATCCGGTCAGCACCGTCGGCTACCGATCATCCCCCAGCCGAACAAGGCGAGGCGCACGGAGGAGCCCTCTCCGGCGAGGAGCTTCGAGCCGCGCTGCTCCGAGCCATCTCCGAATGAGCATTGAAAGCACCTGCGTTCCAACAACGCCATCGAGTCGACGTTCGCCACCGTCCGCCTGAGTGTCCAAGGTCACCAAGGAAGCAGGGAGCCGCCACCGCCGCCCTGGCCATGGCCTACAAGCTCGTCGACGCCGCCCAAGACCGATGGCGGCGCCTCGACGGGCACCACCTCGTGGCCCTTGTCCGAGCCGGAGCTGTCTTCATCGACGGCCACCCACAAGAATGGACCAACACCGGCCAGCCCGACCCCGAAAATGTCGCAGCCTGACCATCACCCCACCCACAACATTTGATAATATCTCCTCGCCGGGTTGTTACAGTGGCTCTCCGATGAGCCTTCGATCATGATTTACCTCTTCGCGGCCGGCACGCTGCTGTTCGCGTTCGCCCTTTCAACCCGTCGCCTAACCATTGTCGGCTCATGGTCGGACGGATTGTCGGTCGTCGCATGGGCAGTGACCGTCGTGGCCGAGATCATCGGCACGGTCGCGCACGTCTCAGGAGTGGTGCTCAGTTTCCCCGTGTTGGCACTCGGCTTGCTGGTCGTCGCGCGCAGCAAGTGGAAACTCGGCGATCTGAGCCTGTTCGTCCTTGTTGCCGGCATGGGACTCGGCATCGCGTATCTAATCGCCGCGTCGATCAACCCGGATACGGGCAGTTACGGCGACCAGGGCGCGATCGGGCTCATCGCATTGGGCGGCGTTCTTGGACTCATCGCGCTGTGGAGCACGTCGGACCACGAGTCGGTCGATTCGCGGTAGCCGTCGGCTACCGCTCCCAGCTCCTTGCACCCATCCGGGACCGACCCACACGATCACCGGGCAACAGAGCCCGGTCCTGGTTGCCGTCTCGGTCGGGGAGACGGAACGAACGTTGCGCCAGATCCCATCCGCCACCCCCGACCACGTGTGGTTGGAACACGGCCCGGTAGATCGTCTCGGCACACACCCGCACCGTCGAAGCGACCTGACGCAGCCAGCGCAGATGGCATGCGGCGACCGGCGGATCTTCAACTTGGAGGCCACCACAGCGGCCAGGTCACGACGCCGCCAGCTTGGTCGTCTTCGGGGTTGCGGGTCCCGGTCGGCGCGGGTCTGACCCTCAGCCGCCCGGTACCGGTCACGGTTGGCGCCGGCGGTGGTGGTTCACCGCCTCCCGCAGAGCATCGACGTCGAGCCTCGACTCGTTGCCGGCTACGGCGGCCAGATCCGCTGTGCCTCTGCCGGATGGCTCGCGGAGTAAAGCGAGCGAGTCGTCGGCGAGGCGTGGATAATGCAGGGATCGACGGCTGCCAGCCCAGTTCCCTCCTCCTTGCGAATGGAGGGTCCGACGAATCTCAGTCCCCCGTCGTACCCGGGTGTACGGGGTCTCGTTCAGGTTCAGGTGAAGGTGGCGGTCACCGTCGTCGAAGCACTCATGGTCACGGTGCATGTACCCGTGCCAGAACAGGCCGCGCCCCACCCCGTGAACGTCGATCCGGTTACAGCTGTAGCGCGGAGCGTCACCACCGTCCCACTCGTGTAGAGCTCCGAGCAGTCCGTCCCGCACTGGATCCCGGCAGGGCGGCTCTGAACCGTACCCACGCCCGTGCCCTGCTTCGTCACCGTGAGCGTCAACGTGGTCGGCGGCGGTGGCGGGGCGGTACTCGGCTGCCAGTCGGGGTCATAGTCGTTCGCGGTGCTCGTGGTGAGGGTGACCTTACCGGTGCCGTCGGTGTTCATGACCCGGATGTCGTGGTTGGTCGTTAGGTAGCTCGCGTAGGCGATCTTCGTCCCGTCGGGAGCCCATCCGGGCTGCAGATCGTAGGCCGCCGAGTCGCTCGTGAGGTTCACGACACCGGTCCCGTCGGCATTCATGACGGCGATGTCCCCGGTGCCGTCGAACTGGCCGGTGCGCCAGGCGATCTTCGTGGAATCGGGTGACCAGTCTGGCTCGAAGTCGTATACGTGTTATCCGTGAGCTGCGTCTGGCCGGTCCCGTCGGCGTTCATCACGAGGATCTCCCATCCGTAGCGGAGGCGGCCATCGTTGACGGGGCGTCGCCGGTGCAGCGCTTTCGCCACGTGACGATCCCGATGATGCGGCCCACGATCTTCTTCGTGTTGACCTTGGGGCTGATCGGCACCTGGCAGGTCTTCGACCAGATCTACGCCTCGACCTTCGGTGGCCCGCAGAAGACCACGCTGACCCCGGCCTTCCTCATCTACTTCCAGACCTTGCAGAACTCCCGGGCGGGGCTGGCAGCGGCGATCGCCGTGCTCCTCTTCGGGATCATCATGCTGTTCACCTGGATCAATCGGCGGGTCGTCGGCGACACCGGGGAGGTGTGACATGTCCACCACAGACGTCGTAACCGTCGAGGATGCTGCCCACCGCTCCCGCGCCAGACGCCGCAAGATCCTGGGCTACACGGTGCTCATCGTGTTCGCCTTCGTGTTCATCTACCCGTTCCTCCTCTCGGCGGCGACGGCCTTCAAGTCGCTCCCCGACATCCAGGCGAACCCGGTGGTTCCCTGGGCGAGCGGTGAGCACGGCGGCTGGACGCTCGACGGCATCGGCGGGCTCGATTCGGAGAGCATCCGCATCCCGCGCTGGACGTTCAACTCGGCGGTCGTCACGATCGCGGTGGTGCTCGGTCGCGTGCTGTTCGACTCGCTGGCCGGCTACGCCCTGGCCCGGCTGAGGTTCCCCGGTCGGGGTCTGGTGTTCGGGCTGGTGATCGCCGTCCTGGCCATCCCCGGCATCATTCTGGCCATTCCGCGTTTCCTGGTGATGAAGGAGCTTGGCATCCTCAACAGCTACACCGGGCTGATCCTCCCCATGGTGTTCGACGCCTTCGGGATCTTCCTGATGAAGCAGTTCTTCGAGATGCTGCCGCGCGAGCTGGTTGAGGCCGCCAAGATCGACGGGGCCTCCTCGTGGCAGGTCTTCTCGAAGGTGATGCTGCCGCTGGCGACTCCCGGGCTGATCACGCTTACCATCTCGACCCAGGGGGTGTGGAACGAGTTCCTTCACTACCTGATCGCGGCGCCAAGCGAGCCCGACCTGAAGACGCTCACGGTCGGTCTCGCCGGGATATCTGCCGCCTTCGGGGAGGCGCCGCCCTGGAACACGGTGCTGGCGGGCACCCTGATCACCACGTTGCCGATCGCCATCGTGTTCTTCGTGTTCCAGCGCTACTTCGTCCAGGGTCTGGCCGCCACCGGGATCAAGGGATAGATGCCGGCACCGATCGCGGCGGTCCTGTTCGACCTCGACGGGGTGCTCTCGGACACCTCCGAGACGCATTACCTCGCCTGGAAGCGGCTCACCGAGGAGGAGGGCATCGAGTTCGACCGCAGCCGCAACGAGGCATTGCGCGGGGTGGGGCGGGGCGAGTCGCTCGATCTGATCCTTGCCGGGCGCCGCATATCGGTGGAACGGCGGTCGGAGATGATGGAGCGGAAGGACCGCTACTACCGGCAGCTGCTGGCCGCCAGGCCACCTGGGCTCCTTCCGGGGGCGCTGAGCGCGCTCGATGCCGCCCGACGCCGCGGTCTCCGCACCGCCATCGTCTCGTCGAGCCGTAATGCCCGCCAGATCCTGCTCGCTCTCGGTATTGCCGACCTCTTCGACCATGTCAGCGACGGGAACTCGGTCGGCAACGCCAAACCGGCGCCGGACCTGTTCCTCCACGCCGCCGCCGCCCTCGGCGTCCCGATCGGGCGCTGCCTGGTGGTCGAGGACGCCGAGTCGGGTGTCGCCGCCGCCAAGGCGGCCGGGGCCAGGGTGATCGGGATCGGGCCCGCCGAACGGGTCGGCGCCGCCGACCTGCTGTTCGACTCGACGGCGGCGCTCGATCTCGACGCGGTGCTGGGGTGATGGCAGACGCTCCCGCTCGGCGACGAGCTTCGTCACGGGGGTGCGCCCGGTGTGATCCGTCACCGTGTTCGGTAGACGTCGCCGCGGTGCTGGACCCGGTGGATGAGGACGACATGGTCATCCTCGAGGATCTCGTAGACGATTCGGTAGGTGCCGCGCCTGGCTGACCGGAGACCCTCGAGCTCGCCAACGAGTTGCTTGCCGACACGGTGCGGGTTGGCGGCTGTCGGTCCGAGGATCGACGCCAGGGCGGCGTACCGTATCTTGTCGGGCAGTCGGTCGAGGTGACGGAGACCTTCGGGTGTGATCTCCATCTGGTACATCTGTTGTGTCAGACGTGGTCCCGGAGCCGCAGCCGCTCTCCTTGTTCCGCTTCTTGCCTTGACCGGCGCAACGACTGAATCAGCTCGTCGTCTCTGAGGATGTCGAGGGTCTCCTCGAGCGACTCGAGGTCGTCCGGACTGACCAGCACAAACGAGGGTCGTCCGTTGCGGGTGACGAGGAACCGGTCGTGGTGTCGCTCGACCCGGTCGGCCAGTTCGGAGAGGTGGGCCTTGACTTCGGAGAAGGGCAGGGTCTCACTCATAGGTCATAATTATGACCTATTCGGCGACAAGGCAAGTAGGCGTCATGCGCTACGACGTCGTCTCCTGCGGCGAGCGCGACACCGACGCCTGAGCGACCGCCCGGGCCAGCTGATCCGATCGCCCACCGGCTCCGAAAGAGGGGTGAACCCGTGGTCCCAGCCACGGCCCCAACAAGGAGCAACGAACGTGACAACGACAAGACGCCGGCTGCGGCTCGCCGCCATCGCCTCGAGCGTCGTTCTCGTCCTCGCCTCGTGCGGCGGCGACGGCGACACCACGGCGACGGACAGCCCACAAGCGACGGAGACCATGGCCCCCGACATGACCTCGTCGTCCATGGCGCACGACACAGGCGACGACATGGATGCGGCGATGGCGGGCGGCGCCTCGTCACCTGCGGCGACCCTGCGCTCCGTGCTCACCGCCCAACTGCAGGAGCACGTGTACCTCGCCGGGATCGCCGTGTACAACGCGGTCAACCCCGATGCCTTTGCCGCCTCGGCGGATGTTCTCGATCTCAACAGCCAGGACCTGGCGGCGTCGATCGCCTCGGTGTACGGCGACGACGCCGGTGCCACGTTCCTCGAGCTGTGGCGGACTCACATCGGGTTCTTCGTGGACTACACCACCGCAGCCGTGGCCGGTGATGCGGCCGGTCAGCAGGCGGCTGCCGATGACCTGACCCAGTACACCCAGGACTTCGGGGCGTTCCTGGCCGCGGCCAATCCCAACCTGACCCAGGAGGCGGTGGCGGGGCTGGTGGGTGAGCACGTCGCCACCCTGGTGCCTGCGGTCGATGCGATCGTGGCCGGCGACCCGGCCACCGCCTTCGGTTCACTGAAGACGGCGGCCGGTCACATGTCGGTGATCGCCGAGGCGCTGGCCGGCGCCATTGCCGCCCAGTTCCCCGACCAGTTCAGCGGCTGACCGTCCCCAAGCCAATCCGAACCGGGGCCGGGCACTGTCCCGGCCCCGGTCGATTCGAGGAGCCAATGACCGTCACCCGCCGAACGGGCCCCGCCATCGCCATCCTGCTGCTCACGTCCCTGCTGCTCACGTCATGCGGCGGGGGCGACGGGCGAGAGGGATCGGTCACGAGCCTTGCTCCAAGATCGACCTCGGCGGCTCCGGCCGCCATCGGCGGCGGGGCCACCATCGCCCTGTTCGCCTTCGACCCGGAGGTGGTCGCCGTCGACCCTGGGGCAACGGTCACCTGGACCAACACCGATCAGATCCTCCACACGGTCACCGCCGGGTCCCCGGACAGCCCATCAGGAGACTTCGACGAGCTCCTGCTCGACG
>Ga0136619_10001002_pt1 | contig 10930 bp, 8 predicted proteins | sample AntDrymUQ3532106_2_FD_104807 | JGI IMG/M metagenome (GOLD analysis project Ga0136619, IMG submission 104807) | Polar desert sand microbial communities from Dry Valleys, Antarctica - metaG UQ353 (21.06) | ecosystem: Environmental > Terrestrial > Soil > Desert | place: Antarctica: Dry Valley... | reverse complement strand
CGGGCATGCGGTGATCATCTATCCGGAGGGCACCCGGTCGCGGAGGGGCCGGGTTGGCTCCTTCCACCTAGGACCCGCACGACTGGCCCGCGCCGCCGGCGTGCCGCTGGTACCGGTCGGTCTGTCCGGCACCGCACGTCTGCTGCCCGCTGGCGGACGGTTACGGCCTGGCCCGGTCTCGGTGCGGATCGGTGCTCCGATCGCCGTTCCCGACACCGAAGCCGGGCTGGTCGAGGTCACCCGACGCTGCCGCGTGGCCGTCATCGGACGCTGCGCACTGCCGATCAGCAAGCCAGACAGTGTCGCCCGCCGACGGATTTCCCGCCTCGCCCTCAGCCGATGGGGCGTCGTCGCCGTCGCGCAGTGGTCCTTCGCCGAAGGGTTGTGGTGGCCACTGGTCCCCGAGGTCGCTCTGTTCATCGTGTTGCTCGCCGCCCCGCAGCGCTGGCGCGTACTGATCCCGGTCGCGGTGCTGGCCAACGTCGCCGGCGGCCTGGCCACCTTGATCCTCACCGGAAGCGGGATCAGCACACCGCAGCCGCTGGTCACCGACCAGATGCGTCAGACCGTCTCCACCCAGGTCCGGGAAGGGGGCGTAGCCGCCGTCGAGCATCAGCCCCTGGCCGGGATCCCGTTCAAGGTCTATGCCGCTGAGGCCGGACGAGTCGGCCTACACCCTGTCGAGTTCGCGCGGGAATCCTTGCTCGTACGCGGAACACGCATCGCCGTCCTCGGCCTGATCTTCGCGATCATCGGCACGGCGTTACGGCGTCGACCCCAGGCCTACCCGTACGTCGTCGCTCCCGCTCTGCTGTCCTTCTTGATCGGACTGGGCCTTGTCGTAGTTAGCTGGTCCTGACCGAAGCTGCGTTCTCCAGGCCGAGTTCGCTCAACGAGGCCTCCCGCATCTCGACCTTGCGGACCTTGCCGGTCACGGTCATCGGGAACTCGGTCACGATCTTGACGTAGCGCGGCACTTTGTAGTGCGCCAGCTTCCCGGCGCAGTACTCCTTGAGCGAAGCTGCCGTGACCTCCTGGGCACCCTCGCGCAGCTGGATCCAGGCCATCAACTCCTCGCCGTACCTCTCATCCGGTACGCCGATGACCTGGGCGTCCACGATGTCCGGATGGGTATAAAGGAACTCCTCGATCTCGCGCGGGTACACGTTCTCCCCGCCACGGATGACCATGTCCTTGATCCGGCCGACGATGTTGAGATACCCGTCGGCGTCCATCGTCGCTAGGTCACCGGTGTGCATCCAGCGGGCAGCATCGATCGCCTCGGCGGTCTTCTCCGGCTCGTTCCAGTACCCGAGCATCACCGAGTAGCCGCGGGTGCAGAACTCGCCCGGCTCGCCCCTCGGCACAGTCAGGCCGGTCTCCGGGTCGACCACCTTGACCTCGATGTGCGGGTGCACGGTGCCGACCGTCGAAGTACGCCGGTCGAGGTCGTCGTCGGCCAGGGTCTGGGTCGAGACCGGTGAGGTCTCGGTCATGCCGTAGCAGATAGTCACCTCGGCCATGCCCATCTCGTTGATGACCCGCTTCATCACCTCGACCGGGCACGGGGAGCCGGCCATGATTCCGGTCCGCAGCGAGGACAGGTCGTAGTCGGCGAAGTCCGGCAGGCCGAGTTCGGCGATGAACATCGTCGGTACGCCGTACAGCGACGTGCACTTTTCTTCCTGTACGGCCTTGAGCGTCGCGGCCGGGTCAAAGCCGGGCGCCGGGATGACCATGGTCGCGCCATGCGAGGTGCAGGCCAAGTTGCCCATCGTCATGCCGAAGCAGTGGTAGTACGGCACGGGGATGCAGACCCGATCCGCCTCGGTGTAGCCGCAGCCCTCCCCGACGAAGAACCCGTTGTTGAGCAGGTTGTGATGGGTCAGCGTGGCGCCCTTGGGGAAACCCGTTGTGCCGCTGGTGTACTGGATGTTGATCGGGTCGTCGGCTGACAGCTCGGTCTCCCGGGTCACCAGCAGGGACGCGTCACCCCCCCGCCCGTCGGCGAGCAACTTCTCCCATTCGGGGTCGCCGATGAAATAGACCTCCCGCAGGTCCGGGCAGTCTGCGCGTACCTCGCCGACCATCGCCCGATAGTCACTGGTCTTGAAGGCGGTCGCGGAGACCAGCACCGAGATCCCCGCCTGCCTCAGGACGTATCTCAGTTCGTGGGTGCGATAGGCCGGGTTGATGTTGACCAGGATCGCGCCGAGCTTGGCCGTGCCGTACTGGGTGAAGACCCATTCCGCACAATTCGGCGCCCAGATGCCGACCCGATCTCCCTTCCCGACTCCACGGGCAGCCAGCCCCAGCGCGGTGGCGTCGACCTCGGCAGCGAGTTCGGAGTAGCTCCACCGCCGTGAGGTCGCGCAGTCGACGAGCGCGTCATGGTCGGGTCGGGAGGCCACCGTAGCGTCGAAGTTCGCCCCGATCGTGTCGCCCAGCAGCGCGAGCGGACCCGTGCCCGAGGAGTACGACGAATCAGGCATGGGTCAGTTGGCCCCGGCGCGGTTCGGACGCGAGGTCGGTGGCCGGTAGCCAACCTGCTCGGCAGGCAGTGGCAGCGCGTGGTCCTCACCCCACGGTGACAACGGTCCCTGGGTCTCGGCGATCAGTTCGGTCAGCGGCGGACCTCCTCCTTCGCTGGACCACCAGGTGGCCTCGACCGTCGACTTCTCCCGGTGGCCGGCCTTCTTGCCGTGCTTTATCCGCGCCATGTGCGCCTCCTCGATGCGTGCCCGCCCTGTCCAGCGCTGATCGTCTCAGATCGACGTGCCGTCATGGTCGATATCGACCAGGCTGACGCTCCAGAGGGCGCAGTGCGTACAAGTTGTTCATTCCCTGCGCGGTGAGCACATAGCTGCCGTCCTGGGCCGGGCAGAGCAACACCTCGCCGTCGCGGTAGCCCACCACCGCACGCACCCGCCATCGGCTGGTGGTCATCAGACGGACGTCGACGCCGCCCTGCTGGTCCCGGTCGGCATCGGCGGCGGTCTCGGCGTCCGCGGAGAACACCAGCCGCAGGTGGGGGCCGGCCACCCGCAGTCGGGCCCGCTGCCATGGGGCCCGCTGGAGAACTCTACGAAACCGTTGGGCCCGTACCAGACCCCCGCCGCCGATGATGAGACCGAGCAGCCCGAGAATCACAGCGGCGACGATGAACACGCCGAGCCCGGGGCGTTTCAGGACCTGTACGGCGTACGCGGACAGGCCGATCGCCGCAGTCACGCCGACCAAGCCGCCCGCGAACCAGCGTAGCGCGCCACGTCGGTACGCGGCGAACGACCGCCTGGTTTCGGGCCGTGCCCACGCCGCCGGATCCACGAGCGCATCGTCTCGCGCACCCGGCGCCTAGCGGTACGCGGGTAGCCTGGAGCTTCTATGTCGTCCTCGGTGTCAACCCGTCCACTCGCGTCGTCCTTTGCCGAATGGCTCCGCGCCCGGGACGACGACTGGCTTGCCGAGCTGCTCCTTGCCCGCCCCGACGTGGCTCGTCCGACGCCCCCGGACTTGAGCACGCTGGCCGGCCGACTCATCGGCCAGGTGTCGATCAGCCGCGCCCTCGACCAGCTCGACGCGGGTGTGCTTCAGGTGGTCGAGGCCATGGTGGTCCTGCCAACCCCGGTCGCCTTGACTGAGCTGGGCGCCCAGTTGGCCGGCGTCGCGCCCGACGTCCTGGCCCGCAGTACGCAACGGCTGACCGAGCTGGGCCTCGTGTGGGGATCGGCCGAAGCCCTGCACCTGGTCGAGGCGACCCGGCCCTTGATCAGCTACCCGTGCGGCCTGGGCCGGGCGCTGGTCGTGTTGACCGCCACGCCGGATGCCGATCCCGAAGTGCTCGTCGGGTCACTGGAGGGCCTGGCCGCAGATGAGTTCGCCCTGGCGAATCGCCTGGCCGCCGGTCCGCCGCAAGGAAGGTTGCCCGACGGGTGGACCGACGACGAGCACCCTCCCGGCACCATCAGCCGGCTGCTCCGACGTGGAATTCTGGTGCGGATCAACGACTCGACGGTTGAACTCCCCCGTGAGATCGGGCTGGCCCTGCGAGGAACCGCGCCGTTCGGTGCACCGCGCTTGCGCCCGCTCCCGATGACCGGCCAGGTCGAGCCCGCCACGCTGGACAAGTTGACCGCCGGCGCCATTCTCGGCGTCCTGCACAACGTCGAGGACCTGCTGGCGGCACTGGACCTCGACCACGCGGGAGTTCTGCGCAGCGGTGGCCTCGGCGTACGAGAGCATCGGCGGCTGGCCCGCGTGGCGCACGTGGACGAGCCGACCGCCGCCCTACTCCTGGAGATCTCGCTGGCCGCCGAACTCATCGGGATCGCCAGCGACGGTGAGCACTGGTTGCCGACCCGGCTGCTCGACGTGTGGCTGGACCAGCCGCTGGCCGACCGGTGGGTCACCTTGGCCGGGGCATGGCTGGGCGCGAACCGGCAGGCCGGGCTGGCCGGTCGCCGAGACGGCGCAGGACGCACGCTTGCCCTGCTGTCCCCGGAGCTGATCCGACACGGTGCGCCGGCCGCCAGAAGAGCCGTCTTGGAGCCGCTGACCACGACCCGGCGGGGGACGAGCTGGTCGGCCGAGGAGCTGCTGGCGCTGGTCGCCTGGACTGCGCCACGCCGCGGCCCGGAGTTCACCTGGGCCGCTCGCGGCGCGCTGGAGGAGGCCCGACTTCTCGGGATCATCGCCGGCGATGCGTTGACCGGGCCAGGCAGAGCGCTGCTGACCGGCGCCAAGGATCTCGAGCGGGCAGTCGCACTGGTCCTGCCCCCATTGATCGACTACATCCTGATCCAGCCAGACTTGAGCGCCGTGGCTCCAGGACCTCTGGAACCCGAATTATCCCGATCCCTCGCGATTGTCGCGGATATCGAATCCTCGGGTGGAGCAACGGTTTACCGTATTTCGAACTCTTCACTCCGCCGCGCCTTGGATGCGGGATGGTCAGCACAGGAACTGCACTCGTTGTTCGTGCGGCACTCCCGTACGCCGGTACCGCAGACGCTGAGTTACCTGATCGACGACATCGCCCGACGACACGGTGGGCTCAGGGTCGGCACAGCGTCGACCTACCTGCGCAGCGACGACGAGACCCTGATCGCCCAGGTCACCGCCGATCGACGGCTGGCCGACTTCGGGCTGCGCGTGCTGGCACCGGGAGTCCTGATCAGCACGGCCGATCCGGACGAGGTGCTCGCTGCGCTGCGCGCCGCTGGGTATGCCCCGGCCGCTGAATCTGCTGGCGGCATCGTCTTTTCCGGCCTGGCCCAGCGGCAACGTGCCCCCGGTCGCCGGATCAACCCTGCCCCGCGGCACACCGAGTTGACCGCCGATCAGCGCCAGTCCGTCGTCCGGCAGATGCGCACCGCGGACACCGCCGCCCGAGCGCAACGGCGGAGCAACCGGATCCCGGGCATCCCGGGTGTGACGACGGCAACGATCCTGGCAACCCTGCAGCGCGCGATACGTGAGGACGAGGGGCTCTGGATCGGGTACGTCAACGCCGATGGTCAATCCAGCCAGCGCTTCGTCGAGCCGATGTCACTGACCGGTGGCTTCCTGACCGCCTACGACCATCGGCGCGAAGAACCACGCACCTTCGCCGTACACCGGATCACCTCAGTCACCGCCGCCGACGACTGACCCTGCAGGCGCGTGGGCGCCTACTCTGGACAAGTGACCGACGGACCCCTGATCGTGCAATCGGACAAGACCCTCCTCCTCGAAGTCGACCACCCGGACGCCAGCGCCTGCCGCGCAGCCATCGCCCCCTTCGCCGAACTCGAGCGCTCCCCCGAGCACGTGCACACCTACCGCGTCACCCCGCTCGCGCTGTGGAACGCACGCGCCGCGGGCCACGACGCCGAGCAGGTCGTGGACGCCCTGGTCCGCTACTCGCGATACGCCGTACCACACGCCCTGCTCGTGGACGTGGCCGAGACGATGGCCCGGTACGGGCGGCTGACCTTGGCTACGGATCCGGTGCATGGGCTGACGCTGACCAGCAATGATCCAGCCGTCCTGACCGAGATCAAGCGCAACAAGAGGATCAGCCCGATGCTGGGCGCGGACCTCGACGAGGCCACCGTCATCGTCCATGCCTCCGAGCGCGGCCGGCTCAAGCAGGCGCTGCTCAAGGTCGGCTGGCCGGCCGAGGATCTTGCCGGGTACGTCGACGGCCAGGCGCATGACATCGAGCTCAACCAGGACGGCTGGACCCTGCGTGACTACCAACGCGAGTCGGTCGAGAACTTCTGGGCGGGGGGCTCAGGCGTTGTCGTCCTGCCCTGCGGTGCCGGCAAGACCCTGGTCGGTGCGGCCGCGATGGCCGAGGCCAACGCGACCACCCTGATCCTGGTCACCAACACCGTCGCCGGGCGGCAGTGGAAGCGTGAGTTGATCGCCCGTACCTCGCTCACGGAGGAGGAGATCGGCGAGTACTCCGGCGAGCGCAAGGAGATCCGGCCGGTCACGATCGCGACCTACCAGGTGATGACAACCCGCCGCAAGGGCGAGTACCGCCACCTTGAGCTCTTCGACGCCCGCGACTGGGGCCTGATCATCTACGACGAGGTGCATCTGCTGCCCGCGCCGATCTTCCGGCTGACTGCGGATCTGCAGTCCCGTCGGCGCCTGGGCCTGACCGCCACTTTGGTACGCGAGGACGGCCGCGAGGGCGACGTGTTCTCGCTGATCGGGCCCAAGCGGTACGACGCCCCGTGGCGCGACATCGAGGCGCAGGGCTGGATCGCGCCAGCCGAGTGCATCGAGGTACGGGTCTCGCTGACCGACGACGAGCGAATGCTCTACGCCCTGGCCGAACCCGAGGAGCGCTACAAGATGTGCTCGACCGCGTCCTCGAAACGACCGGTCATCCGGCGACTGGTCGAAAAGCACGCCGGGGACCAGGTGCTCGTGATCGGCGCCTATCTCGATCAACTGGAACAACTCGGCGCCGACCTTGACGTCCCGATCATCCAGGGCTCGACGACCAACAAGGAGCGGGAGAAGCTCTACGACCTGTTCCGTCGGGGCGAGATCAGCACCCTGGTCGTGTCCAAGGTGGCCAACTTCTCGATCGACCTGCCCGAGGCCGCCATCGCGATCCAGGTGTCCGGGACGTTCGGGTCGCGGCAGGAAGAGGCGCAGCGCCTCGGCCGGATCCTGCGGCCGAAAGCTGATGGGCGGCAGGCGCATTTCTATACCGTCGTCGCCCGGGACACCCTCGATGTGGACTACGCCGCGCACCGTCAACGGTTCCTAGCCGAGCAGGGCTACGCCTACACGATCGTCGACGCAATCGACGTGTAGTCACCATCCGCGTGTGGTGTCCGCTGCGCTGAAAGAGTTTCACGTGAGACGCCAACGACCCCGCAGCTACTCACCAGCCGAGGACCCCGTCCTCGTTTTCTGTCGCCACGGTGGCGAGGACGGGTCGCTCGTGCGGTTTGCGATTCAGTAGCTGAAGGTGGTCGCGCCGTCGTCACCGATCCAGGCCCACATCGGGACGGTGCCTTGCACCTCTGCGCCGGTGATGAGTGACGCCTTGTCTAGATGCTTGGTGTCGAAGCAGATCGGGCACACGTAATACCGTCCGCCGGCGGCTTCGTACCGCTTGAGCAGATCAGCAAGCGGCGGGCAGCCTTCGCACGCGACGCCGACCGCAGTGCCGTCGACGGCGAGCCGGACGGCCTCCTTGGTGAGGAACATCAGCGTCGGGCGTCCGGATTCGGCCGCACCCACGGCGACCAGAAGCGCGACTGTCACTTTCTCGGAGTCCTCGAGCCCGGTGCTCAGACTGATGACCGCTTTGCCTGCCATCGCAAACCCGCTTCCCTGGTGACGCGGGGTCCTGGGTGGGCCGCCGCTGAGGCGTCACACTCGGCACGCTACCAGCGGCGCTTGGCGGCGACGTCAGAAGTTCGCCCTACAAATCGACGGGATCGAAACGAGCTAGCCGCATGGGAGGTGCGGGGGCCAGGCGGCTCTCCCAGGCGGAGCGGAGCGGCGGCCTTGACCACTGGAGCAGACTGGTCTGATGGACCTCGATCCGGTGACGACTAGTCCCGACCACTACAAGGTGGTTTTCGAGAACGACCGTGTGCGGGTACTGGAGTACAAGGACGAGCCAGGAGACAGGACGACTCGGCACGAGCATCCGGACAGCCTGATGTACACCTTGGGCTCGTTCCAGAGACGGCTGAGCTCAGGCGACTCACAGCGCGATGTTGAGTTGCAGGCAGGCAGCACGAACTGGTTGCCAGCCCAGCAGCACTCCGGCGAGAACATCGGTGAGACGGCAACCCATGTGCTCTTCGTGGAGTTGAAGGAGGCGGTCGGCCCCTCGGCAGGATCCGCGATAGGCCGGAGCTAGAACTGCAACGGGCAATGACCATCGTGGACGCGGACGCCATCGCCTGACCGACCGCCAGTCCGCTGAAAGCCAGCCGCCGAGCGGCGATGTGCACAAGCGTGCAACTTTCGCGCTGTAACTGCAGGAATCTGCACATTACGTAACCACGCCGTGAGACCGGTCCGATCTGCCGACGTCGTAGCGTCAGCTCACGAACAGGCGTACGGCGGGGAACCGACACTCAACCCGATCGCCATGGCCGCCACCATGGCGATCATGGCCATCAGGCGTTTGGTCAGCAGGCTCATTTTCGTGCGACGCGCCTGACTCTCGAGTCGTTCCGTCATGCCGAAATCAGACCACGGTGATGCGCGATGGTTACGGCTTCGGTGCGACCCGAGGCTTGCAGCTTGCCGAGGATGTTGGACACGTGCACGCTCGCGGTCTTCTCGCTGATGAACAATTCGCTGCCGATCTGCCGGTTCGTACGGCCACGAGCCAGCAGGACAAGCACCTCCTGCTCCCGCGGTGTCAGCCCCACCCCGGCCGATCGAGCCGACGTCGGAGCCCCGATGTCGAGGCGGGCACGACGAGCCAGGGACTCCACCGAAGCTTTCAGCGGCGCGGCGGACAACTCGCGGGCGACGTCGTAGGCCAACCGAGCCTCGCGCTGACCCTCGCGCCGTTGGTCGTTCGACATCAGCGCCTCGGCCAGTCGGAGCCGGCTGCGGGCCTGCTCGTAGCGGTCGCCATACCCGAAGCCCTGCACGGCTGCCTGCCAGGCCGACACCGAACCGGCTCCGTCCAATCGGCTCGCCTCGGCGGCCAGCCGCAGGACCCAAGCATCGGCTTCCACTCCGAGGGAGTGGGTACCCCGCTCGGCGCGAGATGCGTCGACGACCACGGCCGCGCGATCGAGGAAGGGCTGCACCTCCGCCCGTGCGGCGGCGATCCCCGCGTCGTCCCGGGCAATCCGGAGACGCCCGACCTGATCGGCATAGGCACAGGCCAACAGTGCGATCATCCGGATCTGGGCCATGAACGTGGTGTCCCACACCGCGGTGACCCGCTCGATGGCTTCGCTGACAGCGTTGCGTGCGTCGGTTGGCGATCCCGCGACGATCGCGAGCTCAGCCGCCACGATCCCGACGATGATCGCGAGGATGGGCGACTCCGACCAACGTCGCGCCTCGGTAAGTTCGGCGCTGACGTCCTCACCCCGCGCCACGCCGAGATACATGCCCGCGGCCACGACATGGCGGGTCGACTCCGGTCCCTGGGCCCGGCAAGCGTCGACGATCGAACGGACGGTTTCCCAGTCACCGGCGGCGAAGCAGGCATGGACGGTGAAGAAAAGCGTCTCGGTGGAGTAGGCGCCGTAGGGCAGTCCGGATTCCACGGCGCGACGGTTGCCCGACTCGAGGACCCGCAGCGCCTCAGGTAGGTCCCCGCTGTTGAACGCAGCCACCGCCAGGTTGTACGTCGCTCGCATCTCGGTACCGATGTCTCCGGAGCTGCGGGCCAGCTGCAATGCCCGAGTGAGGTGATCGACCGAGCCGCCACCTTCGGGATGCTTCTCGTACACCCGGGCGATCGTGATCAACAGATCTGCCCGCGCGTCGTCGACCCCATACTTCTCCGCGACGGCCAAGCCGGCCTCACCGATGGACTTGGACTCCTCGTACTTGTCATTGAAGAACGCCGAACGCATGTGGATGGCAGCCGCCCAAGCCCACGTCCGTGCAGTCTGCTCGGACGGCTCGGGACCGAGGAGATCCATGGCGGCGCTGGTGTGAACGTAGGCCTCGGCGTCCCGGTCGGCATTGAGCAGGCTCTGACCGAGGGTGTGATGCACGCGAGCCGCCAGGTCTGGATCGGCATCGTCACCCAGCTGCTCGAGAGCCGATGTCGCCAGCTTGATCGACCGGGTCCGCTCACCGGCATCCGATGCAGCGTTGCTCGCCTCCAGCGCCACGGCGACGAAGGACCTGCCGATCCGCTCGGTCGCGTCCGGGACGCTGAGCCACAGACTGAGCACCCGCTCGAGATGCTGCAACTGCTCGACGGGTCCGCGGAGCCGGGCCGCATCGCGGGCAGCCTGCCAACTCGCCCCGAGTGCCCCGGCCAGGTCGTTGCTCTCCCGGTAGTGCAGAGCCAGCTCAGCGGCAGACCCGGTGTCGGCTAGCTGTTCGGCGAAGGATGCGTGCAGCCGGACCCGCTCACCGGGCAACAGGTCGCCATATGCGGACTCCCGCAACAGGGCATGTCGGAACTGGTACTTGCCGGCGTCCTCGGCTATGAGGATGTAACGGCTGACCGCCTCTCGGATTGCGGCGTCGAGCGCCACCGGGGGCAGCCCGGCGACCGCGGCGAGGACCTCGTGGCCCACGCTGCGCCCGGCGATCGCTGCTACCCGCACAACGTGCTGGGCGTCCGCCGGCAGCGCCTCGAGCCGGGCCAGGAGGATGTCGCTGAGTCCGTCTGGGACCCCACCGGGGCCGATCGCGGCCGAGAGCTCTTCGGCATAGAAAGGGTTCCCCTCGGCTCGCTCGACGATGCGGCGCAGTGCCG
>Ga0136619_10000997_pt1 | contig 10957 bp, 10 predicted proteins | sample AntDrymUQ3532106_2_FD_104807 | JGI IMG/M metagenome (GOLD analysis project Ga0136619, IMG submission 104807) | Polar desert sand microbial communities from Dry Valleys, Antarctica - metaG UQ353 (21.06) | ecosystem: Environmental > Terrestrial > Soil > Desert | place: Antarctica: Dry Valley... | reverse complement strand
GCGGGAGCGGCGAGTCACAGCGTGCGACGGACGCGGATGACCCGGCGGCGCAGGGTGACCCGCCGCCGCCCATCGGGGAGCAGCCGGACCCGGTCCAGCTCCCACCCGCCGTACTCCGCGCGGTCGGTGAGCAGCCGGCAGACTGTTTTGCGCGACTGCGTACGCGGCAGCCAGAACCGGTCGAACTCGTACTCCGCGACGACGGCGCTCATCATGGCCATGCTGCCACGGACGTTGCGTCATTCGCCGCGGATCGCATGACCATTTGCCGCGGATGACGTGACCATTTGCCGCGGATCGCCGGAGGGTCAGGCGAGGTCAGGCGGTGTCGAGCAGCCGGTCGAGGACCCGGGCGCCGAACTCCAGCGCGTCCACCGGCACCCGCTCGTCCACCCCGTGGAACAGCGCGGTGAAGTCGAGGTCTGGCGGCAGCCGCAGCGGGGTGAACCCGAAGCACCGGATCCCGAGCCGGTCCCACGCCTTGGCGTCGGTGCCGCCGGACATCAGGTACGGGGCGATCACCGCGCCAGGGTCCTCCGCGAGCAGCGACGTCGTCATCGCGTCAACCAGGTCGCCGTCGAACGACGTCTCCAACCCTTGCTGGTGGGTCAGGTACTCCACCTCCACCCCCGGCCCGACGAGCTCGCGTACGGTCGCGTCGAACCCGTCCGCGTGTCCGGGCAGGAATCGCCCGTCGACGCACGCGATCGCCGTCGCCGGCACCACGTTGACCTTGTAGCCGGCATCCAGCATGGACGGGTTGGTGGTGTCACGGACCGCCGCGCCGACCATCCGGGCTGCCGGCCCAAGCTGCGCCAGGACCGCGTCGAGGTCGCCCGGATCCTGCTGGGCCAGCTCGGCGACCGTGGCCAGCAGCTGGCGCATCGCTGGGCTCGGTTCGACCGGCCAGTCGTGCTCCCCCAGCGCAGTGACCGCCCGGGTCAGCCGGGTGACCGGGTTGTCCGGCTGGCGCATCGACCCGTGGCCCGCTGTCCCCGAGGCCCGCAGCCGCATCCACGCCATCCCCTTCTCACCGGTCTGCAGCAGGTACAGCCGCCGGTCGGCGACGGTGGCGGACCAACCGCCGACCTCACCGATGGCCTCGGTGCAGTCGGCGAACCAGTCCGGGTGCTCGTTGACCAGGAAATGCGCCCCGTATCCGCTGCCGGCCTCCTCGTCGGCGGTGAACGCCAGCACGACCGGGCGGCGGGGCGGCATGCCGGCCGACTGCCGGGCCCGGACAACCGACAGCACCATCGCGTCGAAGTCCTTCATGTCCACTGCACCGCGCCCGTGCAAGTAGCCCCCGTCCACCTCCCCGGAGAACGGGTGGAACCGCCAGTCGGACGCCTCGGCTGGCACGACGTCCAGGTGCCCGTGCACGAGCAGCGGCGGCAAGGACGGGTCGGCTCCGTCCCACCGCGCGACCACGCTCGCCCGGCTGGGGTGCGACTCGAGGACGCTGGGCTCGAGCCCGGCCTCGGACAGCAGCTCGGCGACGTACTCGGCCGCCTTGCGCTCCCCCGGTCCGGAGTCGTCGCCGGCATTGGTCGTGTCGATGCTTATCAGCTCGCTTGCGTACGTCAGGACGCCTTCGGTCGGGTCGTACATGACCCCATCTTGCACCCGAATCGGCGCTGTGCCCGGTGCTACAGTGACCGACGCTTCCGGCCCGCGGCCGGGCCACGTCCGGGTGGCGGAATTGGCAGACGCGCTAGCTTGAGGGGCTAGTGCCCGTAACAGGGCGTGGGGGTTCAAGTCCCCCCTCGGACACCAAGTACATGCAGGTCAGGAGCGGTGCGGCGTCGCTCGGCGAGGCGACCTGCTAACGCACTGCTAACGGACCACGCGAGTCCGCTCGTACTTAGACCCCCACGTTGCCGGGCATGGAGTCGATGAGGGTTCGAAGCTTCTTGCTGCAATCGGGGCACGCCGGCAACTGGTCCGTGGTCTCACGCACCGGTAGTTCGTAGCTGCACAAGGACACCGCGTTTCCGTCCCTCCTGGTGAAGGCGATCGCGTGTACATGCTGCCCAGTGGTACCGAGCGCGGACCAGGTGATTGCAGCCATTGTCGCCGTCCCTTCGTGAGCTTGAGACGTTCATCCTAGGGGGCGGCCAACGGGTGGCCTCCCCGGAGACCAACGGCGGCGAGCGCGCTGGAACGCCCGACGCAAGTTCATTGGTCCGTGAACACAAGACTCGCCACCCCCCTGTTCCGGGTGATCGACCCTTCCTGCCAGCCCAGGGCGTTCGGCCGCATGGTCATGCAGGTCAGCGGTCACGTGGCTGTAGACGTCGAGAGTGACACCGATGTTCGCGTGTCCGAGCCGTTCCTGAACGACCTTCGGGTGCACCCCTGCGCCGAGCGCCATCGTGGCCCAGCCGTGGCGGAGATCGTGCAGCCGGACCTTCTGTAGCCTGAGCTGGCGCACCCGGTCGCCGAAGGACCGGGAGAACCGCTCCGGGTGCAGCAGCCCACCGTCGACCCGGCAGAACACGAGCCCGCGATCTGCCCAGCCCGTGCCCATCAGCAGACGCTCGGCCGCCTGGCGCTTCCGGTGCTCGCGGAGTGCCGCCACCGGCGCGGCGTCCAGGCTGATCGTCCGCCTGCCCTTCCCCGTCTTCGGCGTCCCCAACGTCGGGACGTGGTTGACCGCGATCACCGTCTGCCTGACCGCAGCGCGACCCGAGTCGAGGTCCAGGTCTGTCCAGCGCAGCCCGAGCGCCTCACCTCGCCGCATCCCCGCCGTGGCGAGCAGCACGTACGCGGCGCCCAACCGGTCGTCGCGTACGCCGTCGAGGAACGTTCGGAGCTGCGCGGCGGTCCACGTCACCATCTCCGGCGAGCCTGACGACGTAGCCCGCGGCGGGTCCGCGGCGTCTGCTGGGTTGCGGACCAGCCGCCCCCATCGCACTGCGTCCTTGAACGCCCGGTGGCCGATGGTGTGGACGTAGTGCACCGACCGCGGCGACACCCCCCCGCGGGCAAGTTCACCGCTAAGCAGCCCTGAGACGGTCGCTGATCCACACCTGGACTGCTGACCCAGACGCCGAGATGAAGCCGCCCGCCGCGCTCTGCGTGCTGGTGAATGCTGCGGCTCAGCCCAGATCACCGGGCGCTCGCGACAAGCGCTCACCTGGTGGGACCATGGAGGCCCACCCACCCGAAGAACCGACGGGAGACATGAGATGAGCAATAAGGCGGTCATCAGCCTTGCAACGGGGTTGGAAGATGCCGAGAAGGTGACAGTGGCGTTTCTCGTCGCAGTGGGGGCGGCCGAAGGAGGCCGTCCTACACGGATGTTCCTCACGAAGGAGGCCGTCCGGCTCGCGATCCCGGGGTTCGCCTACGCCGTGGCGTGCGATGGCTGTCCACCACTTCCCGATCTGATCGACCGGTACGAGAACGCCGGTGGCCGTTTCCTCGTGTGCCCGATCTGCTTCGATGCGCGCAAGCTCGACGAGGGCAACCTCGTCAGCAATGCGGAGATCGCGGGCACCGTCCCGCTGTGGGACTGGATCGGAGACGACGCCGCGACGACGTTCAGCTACTGACGAAGTCCGTCGGACCCCACCGCCGTCAGGTGAGCCGGGGACGTGACGCGCACGGCTCTGCCGGCCCTGATTGGACCACTGTTCAGGTCAAGGGCATCCGGGGCAGGAGGGCATTGCGCCCCAGGCAGGCGCCGGTTCGTGTCGGCGGACTTGTGTAGTCCACCTGTCTACGTGCTCCGGTTTCAGCCACCCGGACTGGGTGCCGTTGCAGACCCGGCAAGTCGGGCTCGATGGCATCGGCGAAGATTCGGCTGCGGCACCTGGTCAAGGAGAGCCTGCGGATGCGTCCGAACCGGCTGGTCGTCGGCGAGGTCAGGGCCGAGGAGTGCCTCGACCTCTTACTTGCGCTCAACGCCGGGGAAAACATTGGTTCCCGGTTCGTCCCGCCCTGGGTCGGTCCGCGCCCTCGGCGATCTTGTCCTCGCACCTCACCGGGCCTGCCTGCTTGCCCGGAGCCACCGCTCATCATCACGCGGGGGGTTACGAGCCGTTGGCATTTACTTGGGCCAACGCCCGGTAGGCGCCTGGGGACGAGAACTAGGGGTTGAGCTGGCTGAGACCGCGCTGCAGGTCGTCTGCATCCATCACCGGAAACATCTCAACGCGAGCGTTCGCAGCCTGGAAGAATCGCTCGCTAATCGGAGGGATCTGCGAGGGGTCGGCCATGTCGAACACGAAGTAGCATGTTCGTACTCCCCCCTCGGGGCCGAAGTAGGCGGCCTCCGGCTTGAGCATCTCCATGACCTGTTGAAGAGCCTGAGGGAGGCTGCCGTCCTGAATCCCCTTACTGGCCGCAGCGGTGTCCAACTGCGCCTTCAGCATCATCCGCATGATCGATTCACAACCTCCTCGTACCCCCACGGGGGCCCCATCATGGCACCCGGCTAACTACAGCCCCCCGCATCATGGACCGGCAGCACCCGGAGCGCGAATCGGCCTGCGTGGGTTGCGCAAGTCGAGCCTGGCCTTCCTGTGTCTTAGGCGAAACCTGGTGTCCGCTAGAGTTGTCACCGTCAGAGCAGTCGACGTGAAGCCAATGCTTAGCCAGGCTCCCGCAGCGGGCTAGTGGCAGTGGAAGAACTCGTTGACTGATCCGTCCGGCCGCTGGTTGAAGTGCGCGGTGACGTGGTTCCTGAAGGTCGATCCGTCCGAGCCAGTTCCGCGGACATTGAACGTAAACGTGCCGTTGACGGACTTACCGTTCTGGTTGAAGCCACCCCAGATGGTGAACTTACCCGTGTAGCTGGGGCGGTTGGACCCGCTAAGCGGTTCGGCCACGAAGGTTCCGGTCTGGGTGAACGTCGCGTGCACGCGCCCGTCAGCGAAGATCGTCTGATGCTCCACGACGTTGCTCGTGGTCGTGATCGAGTAGCGCGGGCCGCCCCCGTCGCAGCTGGGGATGACCTCGACAAACGTTTCGACGAGCCCCTTGTGATGAATGGTCTCCGTCGTAGGCGCAGCTACGGCTCCGCCCGTCCCGCCTACTAAGAGCAAACCGGCGGCCAGGACCGCGACCGTAAGACGACGAATCATGGGAACCACCGAGGACGGCGACCAGGCCCTCGAAACGCTACACAGGGAGGCGGGCCACGCCTAGAGCCAATCGTGTTCAGCGATGGCTACCCAGAGTCACTGGAAGTCAACGTCGCTGGTGCAGTCGGAGTGCGACCAACTTGGCACGCCGACAGTCGCAACACGTTCGTGGGCCTCAGCGGTCGAGCGGTCACGGCGATTTCCGTCCAACCGCCGCTCGCGCTGTCCAACGTGACAGTCCGAAGCGGGACCCGCAGAACCGCAGTGACGCGATGTGCCAACCACACGATGTCCGCTCCCCTCTGTCCACGAGGCACCGAGGAATGCATCATCGGCCGGCGACGTCAGCGCCCGCGCCTGTGCCGATCTGGACGGGTGGGGACGCTTCGGACATCGGCGCGAAATCTTCGTGAAGAAGCACGCCACCGTTCGCCAGCCGTGCCAGGCTCGGCTGGTTATAGCGCGTTCGGACCGGGACCCGGTGACGGGGGTGCCGCGGCCGCGGCAAGCGGACGAGGCGGCACCGACCCGAAGGAGCGCATCGTGAGCCAACCACTGACTCGCCGGGGTGGGCTTGTCTGGGGGGCGGCTCTCGTCGCTCTCATCCTGCCCGCGACCGGGTCCGCGACGCTCGGCGTCGCGGACGCAGCAGCACCGACCGGGGCGACGGCATCCGACACCGATCCGCAGGACGGATCGGCCGACGACAACAGGTACGTCGGCAGGGCTGGGCGCACCAATGACAAACCAGGCGACCGGAAGGCCGGAGGCTTCGGCCCGGTGAGCGAGCGAACCTCGACCATGCCTGACGTGCGCGGCGAGTCGGTCGTCGCAGACACCCTCGACCCGGCGCGCTCGACGGCGACCCCAAAGCCGACAGGCGACTCCGCGGCCCGGCTGCGGGCAGTTGCAAAGCGCGACGGCACGGTACGGGTCATCCTGATGATGAAGCTGCGGGTCGGGCTGGAAGCCGAGCTGAGCCGCCAGCAGGTCAGGGACCAGCGGGCCGTGATCGCCCGCCGCCTCGAGACCCTCGACCGGACCCTGGCCGGAACGAAGTCGCGGGTCCTCAGCAGGTTCACCGTCGTGCCGTCCGCAGTCGTCGTGGCGGACCGAAGGGGGCTCGAAGCGCTGCTCGCCGACCGTCGGGTGGCCGCGCTGACCCAGGACCGGATGGCGCCGCTGGCGCTCGACGTGTCCACCGGCGTGATCGACTCCGACCTGCTCAACACCGCCGGCATGCTCGGAAACAACTTCGAGGGCAGCACCACCGGGGCGTACGAGGTCGCGATCCTCGACTCCGGCGTCGACAACCAGCACACCGCCTTCACCGGCCGGATCGTGGCCGAGGCTTGTTTCTCGGGTGGGTCGGACTGCCCGAACGGGGCCACCTCGCAGTCCGGGGCAGGGTCTGCCGACAACTGCACCTACTCGGTGCAGTGCGACCACGGCACCCACGTGGCCGGCATCGCGGCCGGCGCCCTGTTCACGGGCGGGCACGAGGGGGTCGCCCGTGGAGCGCGGATCGTCGGCGTCCAGATCGGGACCAGGTTCGACGACGCGGCCACCTGCGGGGCAACGATCCCGTGCTGGCGGTACTTCTTCAGCGACCTCGACCTGGCGCTGCAGCACACGCTCAACCTCCGCAACGGTGGCCGCAACATCTCCGCGGTCAACCTGAGCCTGGGCGGGCCCCTGCACACCACCGAGGCCTCGTGCAGTGCGGCGTTCCCGAACACCGAGACCCTCGCCGCCAACTTGGCGGCCGCCAACGCTCCCGTGATCGCCGCCGCCGGCAACAACGGCTCCGGTACGCAGGTCAGCTACCCGGGCTGCCTGCCGAGCGCGTACACCGTGGCGGCGAGCGATGATTCCGACGTCCCGGCCGGCTTCAGCAACAACAACGCGATCACCAACTGGTGGGCGCCTGGCGTCAACATCGATGCTCCGATCACCACCAGCACGACCGCACACGGGAACAAGTCGGGCACGTCGATGGCCACCCCGCACGTCGTGGGCGCGATGGCACTGCTCCGCGAGTGCGTCGACGGGAATGGCGTCCCGCAGAACGCAGCCGCCGCGGCCGCCGACCTCAACGCGACCGGGCAGCCGATCACCCATGACGGGGTCACGCGGAACCGGATCAACGTGCTCGACGCGGCCACGCGAAATGTCAACAACAACGACTTCGCGTTCCCGGAGACCCTCCCGGGCAACCCGGGTGCCGGTTTCAACGACTTCGACTTCACCGTGTGCTCCGACACCGAGCCCGGCGAGCCGGGGCCGTTCAGCCTGGACAACGGAATCTGGTACTCGTGGACCCCGGATTCCACCGGCACCGCGACGATCTCGACCGAGGACGGCGGCGGCAACGTCACCACGTTCGACACGACGCTGGCGATCTACAAGGGCAGCACGCTCGGCACTCTGGAGACGTACGGATTCGACGACGACTCCGGCACCGGGCTGCGCAGCCTGATTTCCGTGCCGGTGCAGGGCGGCACCACCTACCGGATCAAGGTGGACGGGTTCGGTGCGGCGAACGGCCTGCTCAACCTGCACCTCGAGAACGGTCCGGTGGCATGTCAAGGGGTCGGTGCGACACTGGTGGGCGGCAACCTCAACGACACGATCGTCGGCACCCCGGGCGACGACGTGATCGTGTCGGCTTTGGGCGACGACACCATCAACGCCCTGGGTGGTAACGACCGAGTCTGCAGCGACGCCGGAGCCGACGACGTCGCGACCGGCGACGGAAACGACATCGCCTTCGTCGGCCCGGACGCGGACATCGTCAAGGGCGGTGCAAACGACGACACCCTGCTCGGAAACGCGGGTGGTGGTGACACCAACGACGTCGGCGACACGGTCATCGGCGGAACGGGAAACGACACCCTGGACGGCTGGGTCGGCGACGACACCCTGATGGGCGGTGTCGGTGACGACTTCCTCATCGGCGCGGACGGCGTGGACACGGCGGACTTCTCCGACGCGACGTCTGGGGTGACCGCCGACCTAGTCGCCAACACGGCGACCGGCCAGGGAGCGGACACCTTCTCAGCCGTCGAGAACCTGACCGGTTCGGCATTCAAGGACCGGCTGACCGGAGACACCGCGATCAACGTCCTCACCGGTGGGGCCAAGAACGACCGGATCAACGGCAACGGCGGCGGCGACGTCATCTCCGGCGGTGGCGCCAATGACAACCTGCAGGGCCGGGGCGGTGACGACACGATCGGCGGCGGCCCGGGCAGCGACACCGTGGACTACGCGCAGTCCCCGGCGGGGGTGGACGTCAACCTCGCCGCCGGCACCGCGACCGGCCAGGGCACCGACTCCTTGGACGCGGTCGAGAGTGTGGTGGGGTCTGCCTTCGCCGACACGTTGTTGGGGAGCGCGATCCTCAACCGGCTGTTCGGCGGCGACGAGGGCGACACTCTTCGCGGACGGGACGGCAACGACAAGCTGTTCGGGCAGAGTGGGCCAGACGCGTTGTTCGGCGAGGGCGGCAACGACGCGCTCGATGGCGGTCCACAGAACGACGCCTGCTCCGGCGGGCCGGGGACCGACACGCTGAGCAACTGCGAATAGCGGCGTGATCCGGGTTCGCCTTCAGCTGACGGTGAACCCGGACAGCCCCTGCAGTCGCTCCTCGTAGACGTCGACACCGCTCACCTCGGCGTGTGCCGGCCCCGTGCGGGCCCAGGCCACCATCTCGTCCACGGCTGTCTGCTCGCCCTCCAGAATGACCTCGACCGCGCCGTCGTCGAGGTTGTCCGCCGAGCCGGTGACGCCGCGTGCGTTCGCCTCGTCCCGGCAGCTGGCGCGGAAGAAAACACCCTGCACCCGACCGTGGACGACCAGCCGGCGTCGCACGGCCGAATCGGTCGAACCCACCAATAAAGCATCGCAGAGCCGAGCCTCGGTCTACGCATCGTGACCCGGCCGTGCGATTGGGGTGACATCGCTGCGCTGCGGTTTGTTACTAGACAGGCTGGGCACTGTCACGACGCGCCGTTGCGCGTCCGGCACCTATGTCTGAAAGATCTGCGCACGTGCGTCCTGTTCGCCGCTCCTTGCGCGCTTTGTCCGTTGTCCCGATGCTTGCCGCGCTCGCGGTCGGTGGCTGGAGTGTCGCAACTGCGTCCATCGAGCACCCGGCGGTGGTGAGCGAGGACCCGGTCGACTGGACCCCGCACCTCGCGCCCGGCGGTGGGATTACCAGGCCGATGGCATTCGCCGTCGCCCAACTCGGTGACACCATGTACGTCGGCGGCAGGTTCCAGGCGGTGCAGGACGCCACGCGTACGACGACGGTGACCCGCCAGCACATGGTGGCGTTCGACGCAAGCGACGGGACGCTGAACAGCACGTTCACGCCGGACTTTGACGATGCCGTCTACGCCGTGCTGGCGGTTGGCGACTCGGTGTACGTCGGCGGGTCGTTTGGCACCGTCGATGGCGTCTCGCGGCCGGCGATCGCCAAGCTGGACGCGCAGACCGGCGCGCTCGACACCGACTTCACACCGTCAGGGATGGCAAGCAGCCGGGTGAGCGAGATCCGCCTTGTCGACGGTCGGCTAGTCGTCGGCGGCACGTTCAAGAAGAACCTGGTTGCCCTCAACCCGAACACGGGTGGCAACACCGGATACATCAACATTGCGATCAACGGTCAGGTCTCGGGCAGTCAGGCCAAGACCGAGGTCTACCGGTTCGCCGTCAACCCCACGGGCACCCGACTGGTCGGTGTCGGCAACTTCACCGATGTCGGCGGGCAGAACCGGCAGAGGGCCTTCATGTTCAACCTCGACGGCGTCTCGACGAGCCTGAGTCCCTGGTACTACGAGCCGCTCGATGACGCCTGCCGGTCGACCTCGCCGACGAGGCGGGCGTACCTCGATGACGTCGACTTCTTTCCCGACGGCAGCTATTTCGTCTTCGTGTCAACGGGGTACATCACGGCCCAGCCGTCGCAGATCGGGACCCACATCTGTGACGCAGCGGCACGGTTCGAGACCGCCGAGCTCGACCCGGACGAGCCGACGTGGATCAACTACGCCGGCGGCGACACGCTGCACTCGGTCGCAATCACGGGCGCCGCGGTGTACGTGCAGGGCCACCACCGCTGGTTGAACAACCCCCAGGGCAACGACTTCGCAGGACCCGGCGCGGTCAGCCGTCGGGGGATCGGCGCGATCCACCCCACCACCGGTCTGGCGCTGCCGTGGAACCCACCCAAGCCAGCTGCACAGGGTGGGCAGGACTTCCTTGCCACACCGGCCGGGCTTTGGGTGCCGTTGGACAGCCAGCAGTTCAACAACGAGGACCACGCCGGGATCGCGTTCGTGCCGCTGCCCTGACTGGGCCACTGGCCGGGAATATGACCGGGATGGCCGCCGCTCCCAAAGGGCCGTCGTGCTGGTCGCGACGTCCCCTGCGCGCCACGCGCGCCGGGCCCCGCGGCCATCCCGTGGGGCTCATTGTGCCAGCATCGTCAGGCTCGCGCTCGTACGGCCGCACGCTCGGGGATCTCGGCCCGTCGCGGCGGGACGTACCGGCCGTTCTGTGTCACCACAGCGCCAATCAGCGCAGCGACCGTGCCGATGACGGCCCCGCCGACCGCGTCCACCAGGTAGTGCCAGCCGAGATAGACGGTCGACACGACCGTGATCGCGAGGAACGCCCACATCGACCAGCGCACCAATGCAGGCAGCCGGGCCAGGTGGGCCACCACGCAAGCCGACATCAAGATCGCAACGTGCAGCGACGCGAACGCTGCGATCGTCTGCACCGCGGTGGTCGTGTACGGGTTGGCGATGACCTCGAAGCGGTCGGCCATCATCGAGTCCTGCATGCCGGTCACCCAG
>Ga0136619_10000996_pt1 | contig 10958 bp, 11 predicted proteins | sample AntDrymUQ3532106_2_FD_104807 | JGI IMG/M metagenome (GOLD analysis project Ga0136619, IMG submission 104807) | Polar desert sand microbial communities from Dry Valleys, Antarctica - metaG UQ353 (21.06) | ecosystem: Environmental > Terrestrial > Soil > Desert | place: Antarctica: Dry Valley... | reverse complement strand
CTCAGAATCGACCTCGACTATCTCGTGGCGCACGACCACGCCTCTGTCGCTCACTTCCTCAAGCGTACCCATCGTGTCGCCCCCGTACATATCGGTTCCGATAATCACGGTCCGATCTATCCACTCATCGGGTCTGGCCATCGTCGCCCTCCCTGGTCACTCTCTCACGTCGGTGCATCTTACCCCTCCGGACCGGCTCCCGCGCTCGTCCTTGGGCCGTCAAGCGCCGTCAAGCGTGTTACAAGCTAGGGGCCCCGACTCAATGGCGCGTGTAGAACGCCCGTTTAAGGATGGAACACTAGGGGATGGAACATGCCCCGGCAGTTGCAACACTAGGAGATGCAACACGGCCGACCTTTCACCGACCACAAGGAACCCGACCGGCCCCTTTATCTCCTTGATCTGCCTACCTTCCTCGCCAGGTAGCGCCGCGCACGTAAGAGGGCCAGGCGTTGTCTATGATAGCCCTGTACTCCTCTACGCTCTCTGAATCGGGCTCTAACTCAAGCCTCGAAGCACGCTCCTCGAGGCCCTGCATATACTCGGCCGCCGGGGCCATGATGGCCTCTAACAGCTTCATAGCCTCCAGCTCCAGCTTCTCCTGGCAAAAGCCCCGATAGGCTGACCATTGTGCGAGTGCCTCCTGCGTGAACTCCCGCTCCAACTTCTCCAGGCCGCCCGCGATAGCGCTAAGGGCCTCCTCTGCGCGCCCGCTAATCTCGTCCAAGTCGCCCTCTATGGCGGGGTCCGCGTTGCGTTCGGCCCCCTCATCATCACGTTCCCATCCGGGCGGCTCTCCCTCGTTGCCCGCCTTGCTCCAGGCGTGAGAACTCCCCGAGCGGTGACCGTCGAAATAAGCCTCGTGGGTGTCGTTCTCCCAAACCCCTCTCAGGTAAGGGAACGTGACGCGGAAGGCGTCTATCATCTGCACCTTATCCATGCAGGCGCGTAGGTCCAATAGGGTCATGAGGGTGAGCTCCAGCGCCCCATGCCAGCGCCCCGTGAAAGCAACCTCGTTCATTGTGTAGCTGCGCTTAGGACAGGTGCTTGTGAGGTGCTCTGATTCTTCCTCGTCCCCGCGGGCCATCGCCAGGACATCCAGACGAAACCTCTCCTCGGGCGTGAGCCGGTCGTAGAGCTTGCCTAGTCCGTCCTTACTGCTCATCCTGTGCTCCTTACCTTCAGCACGCTCTCGAGGGCCTCCAGGCGATCCTCCAGGACCTCCTGCTCGCGGATCTTGCGCTCCAGCTCTATGAGGCGTGCCCTCGTGTTGAGTATCTGGTTGACCACGGCGGCCTCAGCCCGTCCCACCTCTCCGGAGAGCACGTCCGCTGCGAGGTCCTCAAGTTGTGTTTTGAGGCCTGCTATCTCCGATTGTCCGCCCCGGCCGTTGCCACCGACCTTGCCGCCCTTGCTCGCGCTCCTCTTGCGCTTCTCGGCGGTCTGGGGGCTATGTGAGTAGCAGTAGCTACCGTGCGTAGCTACCAGGCGGCAACGCTCTCCCGCCTTTGTTATTGCGGCGCAGCGCATTTAGCTACTTACCCCCCTCCCCCTGCCAGTCCCGCGTGGGGCCCATCAAGCGTTCCAGGTTCACGTATTCGCGCGGGAGGGCAAGCTCCCCGCCCAGGGTGTCCGGTTGAACGTCAATCAACTTCGCCGCCTGCGCCTCGTGGTGGCTTGCCAGCGCCTCCAGAGTCCGGCGGAGCCTTTCGGCCTGCGCCGTGTGGTGGAGAACCCACTCGTAGCGGGCCCGCACGCGCATCTGTTCCTGATAACGTCTGGTGCTCTCCTCGTACATCTCCTCGCTCGGCCTGTGGCCCTCCTCGACTACCCGCCGGTCGTGGCGGCGTTCGATGAGGTGCGTGAGCTCGGCTTCGACCTTTTCACCCTTCGCAATGTCCACTAGGCTCCCTTCACTAGACTAAACACAAATGTTTGCAGTAGCGGGTAAAAAGAGAGGGTCTCACGATGCGGCCTCCCTCCGAGCCTTTGTGAGAGCCTGCGAGCGCGTGTACAGCTGCAATGCCGCTTCCTCACGTCTTGACCACCGCTCACGATCGGTAGCCGCAGTACGCTCGAAACCGTGCTCGCCCAGCAGGTGCTTCTCCTCGGGACTGATTTCTGCCTTCATCATCTCTACGGCCTGGTAATGGGCGTACCAGCGGCCGTCGGCGGGGCTTTGCCAAATGGTCTTGGCTCCCATCCCCTTGGGCTCCCAGCCGGCAATTTCGAGCTCTCGCCAGCTTCGCTCAGCTGCGTCGCGCCTGGTGGTGGACTGGTCCCTCTCAGTCATGCCGGATGCCCCCCTCTTCGGCTGATCCTTCCTCTCTTCCTCCTGCTCGCTCGGGTGGTTGCGGCGCCAAGATTTCTTCAGCTCGTCCGAGCGCTGCTCTTTATGTTCTCGGCCGACTTCGTCGGCCTCTTCGGCGTGCTTCCTCTCCCTTCGTTCGCGATCGCGCTCGTCGCGACCGTCCGTCATGCTGCACTCTCCGCGATGGCGAGACCATGACAAGTTCGATGGCAAGTTGCAATGGCCCCAAACTGCGTACCTAAGCCGAAAACAGAAAATGCATGGCAGGTATGGCAGGTTATCTCCATTGTTATTTCTATACGCCTACTATTACCTCCGCTCTTTTCTACTTTCCTTTGTTGAAGTTTTGAAAAAAGCTGCCATACCTGCCATTGTGCTTTGTTTGCCGCATAAACAAGCCAAAAACTCCATGGCAGGTTGCTGCAATAACCTGCCATGAACCTGCCATATCGCCCATCTGTGCGGCTAGTCAACAACCCCCAACCCCTGGTAAACGGTGCCTGACATGGTTCGCTTACGCTCAAAGCCGAGCCGTTGCCAGTCGGCCGCCACCCGTGTGGAAGATTGTGGACGGTGGCCGTTTTCTTCACACCAATATTTGTATTCGCGGTAGAGCCTAGCGGCTGGTACCTCAGAGTCCGCGCCTCGGACACATCGGTCTTCGATAAAGAGTGCTGGTACGTCGTTGTTCTCCCGGAATTGCTTGGTGGCATCCTCGACACCGACGGGAACCTCGAAGTGGCCACGCTCCTTGAGACGCCGCAAGCCTTCGAGCGCCCAGTTGAGTATCCCGGCACCCTCGGTCTCGATGGCGTGTTTGATCGTCGGGTCGCGTTCGTTCTCGACTAGGGGCGGGAAAGTGACGACTTTGACGCGCCGGAAGAGGCCCGAGTTGGCGTCCGCCACTCTCGGCAATTCGTTCATAGCCCAACACACCTTAGTGCGAGGCATCACGGTGAACGGGTCGCGGTACTTGCGCTCGACCTGGATCGGCTCGCCCGAGATGATGGCATTGAGCGTGTTGGTAGAGGCGAGATATGAGGACGGCTGCTCGCTCGCTACCACAAGCGTCTTACCGGGCAAGTCCGCCAGCGTGAACCGGCTGCGCTCGAGGTCCGCCAGGCCGAGGATCCCGGAACGATGCCCCAGCATGGCCGCAAGCCCTGCTATAAAGGTGCTCTTACCGCTGCCGGGCGGGCCGAATAGCCAGACGGCGAGCTCGTGGGCCATCTCGGTGGTCAAGGCGTAGCCCGCGAACTCTTGCAGGAAGTTGGCCGCAACCGGTACGGTGTTTCTTAGGAAGTAATCCCATATCATCGGGCGCGCGCCGGGGTCGTACTTATAGGGCACCGCACTCGTGGCGTAGTGCCCGGGCCGGTGCTCGGCGAGCTCCCCGGTCGAGATGTGCAGGGCGCCGTTCTTGCAGACGAGGATGTCCGAGTCGGCGTCCCATCTCTCGTCGGGCACGAACACCTTTATCCTGGTTAGCTCGGCAACGCTTGCGAGTATGCTGGCTGTGGGCTTGATGCCTTCGGGCTTGGCGGTCTCTATGACGTTCGAGATCCCCGCCTTTACCGAGGTCTCCGAGACCGCGGGCCAGATCCCGGCCTCGTACTGGCGCCACTCCCCGACGCCGTGCGCGTGGTGCGGGTTGCCTTCTATCCACCGGTCGCGCAGCTCGTCGTGTGTCGGCGGTGACGGCTTGCCTGTAGCCCTCTGAGACCGTGGCCCGTTGCCGTTTGCGGAGACCTTCTCGGCTGGGTGATAGAACTCCGTCCTACCCTCGAGGACTTTGTTGAACGTCCGCTCCCGGTAGTCGTGGCGGTTCCACTTTTCCCGCATGAGACCGGACCGCCTGAACAGGTGATCCATCCTCTCGGTGTCGCCGTCTGTCCAGAAGGCGAGGAGAGAACATAGCGCGAGGTCCGCCCTTGACTCGTCGCCGCCGTAGTCGCTCGTATCTCCTCTCCACAACCGGGAGAACTTCTCGCTGTTCTTTGCCCGCATCGCGAGCTCGAGGAGGTCCTCGTCGCCCGCGTCTAGCGAAGCCGTCTGCGGCCGATACCCGTTTGTCTCGTCGGCGGGCTTCTCATCCTCGAAGACGTGCCGGTAGAGGCGCTCTAGTACGTCCTGGCGCTCGTGGATCTCCGTCGGCGTCCCGTCGAGGTGCTTGCCAGTAAGAGTGAAATAGCGCCGAGAATCGTACATCTCGACCCGGCCCTTGCGGTTATTCCGCCCCGGCAGCGTGGCCTTGACGAAGATGTGTAAGCCGGTCCCGGACGGCGAGACCTCAGTATAGCTGTCGAGTGCGTCGACTATCTTCCTGGCCCACAGGTCGATCTCTCCCGTCTCCGAGTTGCGGCACTTGTCCAGGTCTATGCCGGCGTAAGGATCGTCCTCGGTAAAGACGAAGCCCACGCCCGACATGCTGTGCTCTTCGGCGTAAGCGATGGCAGCCTCGAAAGGTGCCCATGTTTTCGGGTTGGTGCTGCTGGCCCGCCCGCCATGGACCGAGTAAGGGACCTTCGTAATATCGCCGTCGCGGTCCTCTTCGCACCAACAGACGAATTGGTCGGCCGTTCTCAGCTCTCCAGGAGCTTGGTATACTGAGCTAGACGCGGACATTGAACTCCTTTCGCGTCTTCCCGCCGCCACTTACCCTGGCGGCCTGTTTATCTACAACAACATGCATGGTCCTACCGATGCACGCTTTCTTGCTCGGCTTCCTCCCTTAGGCGGGAGTTCTCTTCTCTTAGGCGGGAGATCTCCCGTTCCTGTTGATTGACCATAGTCACGAGTGGCCAGATGAAGTCCTCGAAGTATTCATCGGGAAAGCCGCGCCCCAGCAACTCAGCCCTGAACCTGTCCTCTTCAAACTCCGTGATGTAGGTGCTTGGCAGTTCCCCTTCGCTCGCGAAGAGTCGGTTGACCGCCTGCGCCCCCTTCTTCTCATCCTGGCGTGCGGCATCCTGGGCTCTCTCTAGTAGTGACTGCCCCACCTCCCTCGGGGCCTCACCTAAAGGGAGGGCGGGCTCCCTGAAGAAGTCTGCAACCTCGACGCCTAGGGCGTCGGCCAGTTTCCTCAAGGTCGACGGACGGGGCTCATGCCGTCCTGACTCTATGCCCGAGATGGTGTCCTGGCCTACCCCGGACTCTTCGGCCAGGTCTTTCTGGCTCCAGCCTTTCCGGCGCCGGATCTCCTTTACTGCGTCCATTCAACCTCCCTAGTAGACCTACACCGATTGGATGTTACCAGAACCAATATCGGATTGGAAGGGGAAAACATTGGGATGTGGGGTTGATTTATCGGATACGTGCCATCATAATTCAATTTAGAGAGAAGATAGCTAAGACGACCGAGAGGAGGCCGCCTCACCAGAACGCCCCAAGAGTAGCACAGCAGGCAGAAAAGGTAGAACGGTAGAGAAAGGCAGAACAGATGAGTTACGGAATCATTGAGCCGGAGGCCTTCACCTCCATGATGGCTCTTCTCAAGGTCACCAGTGCGGAGGAAGCCGAAGGCAAGTTCGAGGACACGCCCCTACAGACCGCGTTCGAGGTCGAGGTCCTCTCTTATGAGGACCAGGACGAAGACAATGGTGCGCGTATCGGCCACAAGTTTCAGGATTGGGCCTCATTCAAGAAGGACACCAGGACCGGCGGGATCGGGATCGCCTACGGTGGCAAGTTGTGGAACCTCATTGCCGCCACGCTGGGCGAGGAGTGCATCCGTCGCGGTGAATTCTCCCCGGAGCATCTCGTGGGCAAGCGCTTCCGTGCGCAGGTTGTCCGCTCCGGCAAGAATTTCGACGGCAAGTACAGTCGTCTCAAGTGGGACAACATCTGGAAGGCACCCAAGCCCAAAGAAAGGCTTGAGGTGCCCGACGAGGTCGAGGATGATGACGAGCCTGAGGCTCCCGACTTCTCGCACCTCGCAAGCTAAGACGTAGCAATTGACCCGGGCGAGTGTTCGCGCACTCGCCGGGTCCGGCCCACAGAGAAAGAAAAAACCGACTGTGGACACCAGAGAGTCTAGCGTATACCGCTTCACGAGCGAAGCTGAAGGAGAGGACACCCACCCCCACGCTTGTTACGACGGGTTGTTCTTCCTGACCTTCACCGCCTACGACGGGGAGGTTGGCGACGAGGTTGAGCGGATAGAGAGCATTCCGTGCAGACGCTGCGCGGCGAGAGATGGGAGGATGAAATGACCAAACTACAGAGAACTACCTTCGAGACCTCGCGAGCCGCAGAGTACTTCGACGCACGCCAGCTATCGGCGCTGACCGGCGTGGGACAAACCGAGTTCGCGAGCGTTTGCCTCAAAGAACTGGTGGACAACGCTTTAGACGCCTCCGAGACGGCGGGCGCCTCCCCCGAGATCGGCATAGACGTGCGGGCCGAGCAGGACGTGATCGGACTTACGGTCTCGGACAACGGTCCCGGCATCCCGCCCGAGGTTGTGCACAAGATGCTCGACTACAACATCCGCGTCTCCGACAAGGCAGCGTACCGCTCCCCGACCCGCGGGGCCCAGGGCAACGCGCTTAAGACCGTCATAGGTATCCCGTACGCCCTCGGCTCTCGGGAGCCGCTGGTCGTCAGCGCCCGCGGCGTGAGGCATTCCATCGCGCCATGGGTCGACCCGGCTGGCGTCGTGCACTTCGATTACGCCAACACGCGGGAGCCCACGGAGGGCACCACGGTTAGCCTGGTGATGCCGAACGGGCCGGCCGGCGACGCGGCGATGATTGCCGCGCAAAACGGCTTCTCGAACGACCACGTAGCGCAGAACTTCGACGCCGTGCACTGGGCACGCTCGTTTGCCGCGTTCAACCCCCACGCGACGATCTCTTACCAAGGTAAGGACGGGGTCTCAAACGGGACCGAAATTTACAAACGCACCCTCGAAGGCCCCATCAAGAAGTACGTGCCGAGCGAGCCGACGAGCCCCCACTGGTACAGCACCGAATCCCTCAAAGGCCTGATCTTCAACCACATAGCCCACACCAGGGCCGGGGGCAGGGACCTACCTATAGGCGAGTTCGTCCGGCAGTTTCAGGGGCTCAGCTCCACCCGCAAGGCGAAGGCCGGCACGGCGTGGTTTACCGAGAAGGGCTTCACGCGCCTCTCGGACTTCGCGCACGACCCAGCGATGGCGGAGGCCCTGCTAGTAGGCATGCAGGAGCAGGCCAAGCCCCCGAAGGCAGCCGCCCTCGGCTGGGTGGGCGAGGACCACTTCAGGACGTTCTTCGAGAGCACCTACCGGGAGGTCAAGGAGTTCAACTACGTGCGCAAGAGCGGGACGCTCCCGAGCGGGCTGCCGTTCACCTTCGAGTTCGCGATATCCACCTTGGGCGAGGACGAGCCCGGCCACCTCTACTGTGGCATCAACTTCTCCCCCACCTTCGGCGACCCCCTGCAGGGCACGACGCTGGCGGGGCCGAAGTTCAAGGCCAGCGGCCTACGGGCCTTCCTCTCCGAAGGCCACGCACTGCCCGCAAAGGATGCGACGTGGTACCAGACGCCCGCCAGCGTGGCCGTGGTCGCCCACATCGTCACACCCGCACCGCTCTTCCTCGACCGGGGGAAGACGCGCCTGGACATGGAGAACGCGTAGATCATGGCAAAACAGAAGAAGGACTTCACTGGAGATCCGGGCGGCCTGATAGGCGACGCCATATTCGGCGCCATCAAGCCCCTCTACAGGGAGGGCGAGAAGCAGCGCAAACAGCGCGTGTACGTCCCACGCACGAGTTACTACTACGCGCCGGAGCCGAAGACCTCACAGAAGGATATAGTCTTCTCAGTTCTGCCACGGGCCATCTCTCGCGCCGGCGTCAACTTTAGCCGCAGGGACTTGTACTACGCAGCCCGCCCTCTTTGCTACGCACATAGTGAGTGGGAGAGCGGTAAGGAGCTGAAGTACCAGTACTTCTCTCAGACGCTCCTTACCGAGTACCAAGAGGCGAACGGGTTAATAGAGGGTATGTGGACTGACCCTCGCGGCCACATGCACGAGCCCCACACTGGCAACTCTATTGCACTCGGCACGCGGGAGGTTCTCTCCTACGTGTTCCCCGAGCACACCTTCGACAAAATCCTCTACGTTGAGAAGGAAGGTGAGTGGCCGAAGCTCCAGGCCGCCAAGCTCGCGGAGCGTTACGACATGGGCATCGCCTCCGCCAAAGGCTACCCGGTCGAGGCGGTGCGGTCGCTGTTCTCACGTGCCGAGGGTGGCGACTACCAGCTCTTTGTTTTCCACGATGCAGACCTCGACGGCTACAACATAGCCCGCGTTATGCGCGGGGCTACGCGCCGGATGCCCCACCACAACGTCGACGTTGTGGATATAGGCCTCACCATTGAGGACGCCGTGGGGATGGGCCTAGATGACGAGGAGTTCTACCGCAAGAAGGATATATCGTGGGCACTCGCAAGGAACCTCTCGGAGGAGGCGAAGGAATACCTCTACCCACGTGGCTATGGGGGCAACATACGTGGGAGGCGCTTCGAACTCAACGCCATCCTGCCTGACACGCGGCGCATCGAGTACATCGAGCGCAAGCTGAAGGAGAAGGGTGTTCGTGGGAAGGTCATCCCACCGGAGGACGCCCTGGCCGAGCGCCGTAAGGAGATGTACCGAAAGAAGGTCGACGGATGGGTCGAGGAGATCATCGCTGAGATGCTCGGCACCGAGGAGCTCAAGAAGAAGATGGCTGAAGAATTCGAGGAGCGCTTCAAGCTTGAGGGCGCCGAGCGCTGGATCAAGGCAGGCTTCAAGCGCGACGACACCCAGAGTTGGAGGGCTGCGCTTAATGCCACCCTGGATGCCGCCTACGAGACCAAGCACAAGGGTGCCCTCCGCGACGCTGTGCGGGAGTACATCACGGAGAGCTTGGCTTCGCCTGCCGAGGATGAAGACGAAGAGTAGCACCAGCGTCGCTACCAACCGGGCCGGGGCTTCTGCAAGGATACCCCGACCCACGACTGAGGAGGAGGCATGACGCGCTACGAGGTTTGGGCTGAGGTGCAAGCATCGCCCGGCTTCCAGGAGATCACCGGCTCGCCAGTGATACGGAGGCTGGAGTTCTCGGGCGAGGACCTGGACGCCGCCGAATCCGCGGCAGAGGCGGCGGGCGAAGCGCAGGCCGGAGGTCTTGTCGGCGGCTGTGGAGGTTGTGGACGAGTAGGTAAGAGGGTCCCGGCCTTTATAATGCTTCTATTGTCGGCCGCGTTGTACTTTACCCATCCTCCCTCAACGCGGCCTTCGCTCTGCCCCGTCCCGATACCGCGGGGTGTTTACGGGACGGGTGTTTTCTTATGTACACCGGTACACCGCGGGTCCCCGCTAATTCTGTACATAAGAAACATAATACCCGACAGTATAAGCATGACTCTTTTGGCGCGCCTGGCCCTATCGGGGTGGGGCTATACAGACTTTCACGCCGTCGTGAACTTCGCCTTCACGGAGTTCTCCGAAGTTCACAGCTAGCATTATGCATAGCTCCGGTCCAACACCTATAGCGCCACGAGCCTCTCCTGTGGAGAGTTCTACACAGACTCGCCGGACACAGCCTTGCAATGGCGGTTACGGTCCATTGAGGGACCTATCGGAGGGTGAGATACTGAGCCCTCTACGGGGAGGAGGGTCGACACGTGACTGAGGGTTCCCAGGGTTTGGGTAGTGATCGAGCGGTCGGGGAGCCGGAACCCGCGATCAGGGGCGGGGGACTTCCGCTCCCCGGCCTAAAGCATTGGCGCTTGCGCAGGGGGCTAAGCCAGGCGAAGCTCGCCCGAAGGGCGGACCTGACGGTGGATTATCTATCCAAGATCGAGTCTAGTCGACGGGGGTGCAACCCCACCATAGCCCAGCACCTAGCCGACCTGTTGAATGTCGATCTGCTAGATCTTAGAAGGAAGTATGATGGTGCGGAGGAGCAGCAGAAGGTCTTCACACCCGCCCGCCCTGCACGCATTAGAATCGCCCACCGGCAGGTGCACCAGGTCTACCTGAAGATACTCCTTCTCGGAGTGGTGGGTTCCGCCTACGCGGCGATGGACGAGGGGGCGATGGAGAAGCACTGCGAGGAGAGATCCTGGGAAGAAGTCCTCGAGGCCGTCCGGGCGAGAAAGCGGGAGATAGAGTTCCTTGGGAAAGTACTCGAGGATGGGGGAGTGCTGCAAGACCCGGATCTGCCCGAGGAGGTGCGCTCGTTCTTGGAGTCGGTGCTAGAGAGCTATCCCGCCCTCGACATCTGGCTGCTTGCGGTGGCCCGCAGAAGGGAGCCCTCAGAGGAGGGCCGCGAGGCGCTCACGAAGGCCATGCGCGATCTCCTGTAGATGCACTAGACGCCGCCGGCACGATAAGTGCGGCTTCGATCCGCTCCACGAGAACCTTTGTCTCGCACGGCCACGGCACGCTCTGTACTCTCTCTTCCTCTGGCAGGTCCTCCTCTAGGGCTGTGGTGAGCGCGACCACGGGCATGTCTCCAACTTGCGGAGTGTTCTTGCCCATGGCACCTAGTACTACAGCCGCACTTCTTGGAGTAGAATGCCATCCCACGTGCTCGTGAAGTGGGAGGCAGAGGAGATGACCAACCGGACGGAGCAGGCGCAGATCCAACGGATCGAGGGATGGCGAGAT
>Ga0136619_10000993_pt1 | contig 10972 bp, 9 predicted proteins | sample AntDrymUQ3532106_2_FD_104807 | JGI IMG/M metagenome (GOLD analysis project Ga0136619, IMG submission 104807) | Polar desert sand microbial communities from Dry Valleys, Antarctica - metaG UQ353 (21.06) | ecosystem: Environmental > Terrestrial > Soil > Desert | place: Antarctica: Dry Valley... | reverse complement strand
TCGCCCGCTGGCCGCGGCCGCGGCGGCAGTGGTGACGCTGGCGCTGGCCGCGTGCACTGTCGACTCGGGCAGCGGCGCAGAGCGGGTCGGCGGCTCAGGCAGCTCAGGCAGCGACGCTGCCGCGATCGAGCCCTTCGAGGCGGCCCTCCAAGTCGACGAGCGGGGCGGGCGGGTGCCCGTGGACAGCCAGGTGCGGCTGGCGGCGGAGCACGGCACGCTCGACCGGGTCGTTGCCTACCACGGGCAGCAGCGCGGCCCCGGCACCACCGTGGCCGGTGACATGAGCGCCGACGATGTCTGGACGCTGCAGGAGGACCTGGAGCCAGGCCGCACCTACACGGTCGTGAGCACCGGGTCCAGCGACGCTGGTGACCGCCGTACCGTCCGCGACACTTTCGCCACCGACCCGCTCACCCTGGACGAGCAGACCTACCCCTCGGTCGCGCCGCTGGGCGGCGAGACCGTCGGCGTGGGGATGCCGGTCATCGTCACCTTCGACGTCCCAGTCACCGACCGCGCGTCGATCGAGCGGCACCTCTCGGTGCGCTCCAGCCCGCGGGTCGACGGCAGCTGGCACTGGCTGTCCGACACCGAGATCCACTACCGGCCGCGCACCTTCTGGCCAATCGGGGCTGACGTCGATGTCGACGTCGACATCAACTCCGTCGACGCCGGCAGCGGCATCTACGGACAGGAGAGCCGGCAGGTCTCGTTCGATGTGGGCGACAGCGTCATCAGCACCATCGACGTCGACACCCACCAGATGCGGGTCGACATCAACGGCCAGACCGCCCGCACCGTCCCCATCTCGGCCGGCAAGGCCGGCTTCGAGACCCGTGGCGGCACCAAGGTGATCATCGAGAAGTTCGAGTCCAAGCGGATGGACGCCGCCACCACCGGCATCCAGCCGGGAGACCCGGAGTACTACAACATCGCCAACGTCCAGTACGCCATGCGCGTGACGTACACCGGTGAGTTCCTGCACGCCGCGCCCTGGTCGGTCGGCAGCCAGGGCTCGGCCAACGTGAGCCACGGCTGCGTCGGGATGAGCACGGAGAACGCGGCCTGGCTGTTCGGGCTGTCCCACCGCGGCGACGTGGTCCGGGTCGTCGGCAGCGACCGCCCGCTGGAGCAGGGCAACGGCTGGACCGACTGGGACCTGAGCTGGGCCGAGTACCGCGCCGGCTCCGCCCTCACCTGACCACACGCTGATCCGCGGCAAATGGTCACACCATCCGCGGCAAATGGCGTCGCCGACGTCGTTGAGTTGAGCAGATGCCCGTTCTCGCGTGACCATTTGCCGCGGATGGTGGGACCAGATCACGCGGATCGTCTGACCATTTGCCGCGGATCGTCGATTAGTGGCGGCGGGGGACGCCGAGCTCGCTGATCCCGCGGAACTGCTCGTCCTCCTCGACCGCCGCGTGCTCGTCGTCCCCGTGGTGCTGGGCCTCCTGCACCTCGGCCGGCGTCGGCTTGTGGTGGTCGTCGCCGACCCAGAACCGCGACAGCCGCGCGCGCACCCGGTCCACCCGCGCCTTCGGCGCCCGCACGCCGTGCTCGTCGGCGCTAGGTGGCTCTGGCAGCGCTTCGGTGCGGTCGTGTGCGGTCAGGGCCCACGCCTTCTGCGGGCTGACCGGCACGTGCCGCTCGGAGTAGCCGCCATCGGGGGAGCGGACGATGATGCCGGACTCGTAACCGTGCAGCGCGGTCTCCGTCGCCTGTCGCTGCAACCCTATGCAGACCCGCTTGGTCACATAGAACGCGAGAACCGGTCCGACGAACACGAGCACCCGCATCGCCCAGGTGATGGCATAGACGTCCAGGCCGAAGAAGATCGCGATGATGTCGTTCCCGCCGGCCATCCACAACAGGCCGAATGCTGTGATCCCGGCCGCACCGAACGCGGTGCGGGTCGGGGCGTTGCGGGGACGCTGCAGCAGGTGGTGCTCGCGCCGGTCGCCGGTCACCCACTGCTCGACAAACGGATAGAGCGCCAGGATCGTGAACAGCAGACCCATCAGCGCGACGCCGGGGATGAAGATGTTCATCGAGAACGTCTGGCCGAAGACAGAGAACTCCAACGCCGGCATGATCCGCAGCGCACCCTCGAGCCAGCCCATGTACCAGTCCGGCTGCGAGCCCGCCGTCACCTCGGACGGGTTGTACGGGCCCCACAGCCAGATCGGGTTGATCTGGAACAGCGCGCTCATCAACGCGGTGACCCCGAACACGACGAAGAAGAAGCCGCCGGCCTTGGCCATGTAGACCGGGAGCAGCGGGTAGCCGACCACGTTGGTGTTGGTGCGCCCTGGCCCAGGCCACTGCGTGTGCTTGTTGTAGACCAGCAGCAGCAGGTGCAGCGTGATCAGGGCGAGCAGGATGCCCGGGATCAGCAGCACGTGCACGATGTAGAGCCGCGGGATCAGGTCGTTGCCGGGGAACTCACCGCCGAACACGAAAAACGATATGTACGTCCCCACCACCGGGATCGAGCGCATCAGCCCCTCCGCAATGCGCAGCCCGGTACCGGACAGCAGGTCGTCGGGCAGGGAGTAGCCCGCGAAGCCCTCGATGATGCCGAGCTGCAGCATCCCGAGGCCCACGAGCCAGTTGGTCTCCCGCGGCCGGCGGTACGCGCCGGTGAAGAAGATGCGCAGCATGTGCACGAGCATGGCCGCGAGGAACAGGTTGGCCGCCCAGTGGTGGATCTGCCGCATCAGCAGTCCGCCGCGGACCTCGAACGACAGGTCCAGCGTCGTCGCGTACGCCGAGGACATCTCCAGCCCGCGCAGCGGCACGTACGAGCCTTGGTACTCGATCTCGGTCATGCTCGGGTCGAACCAGAACGATAGGAAGACCCCCGACAGCAGCAGGACGATGAAGCTGTAGAGCGCGATCTCGCCGAGCATGAACGACCAGTGCTCGGGGAAGACCTTGCGCATGTTCTGCCGGGCGAGCCGGGCCAGCCCGACCCGGTCGTCGAGCCACCGGGTGGGCGCCGCCAGCGGCCCGTACGAGCGCTTGGCTGCCGCTCCGTTGGTGGCTGCGCCGTTGGTGGCTGCGCCGTCTGCCGGGGCCATGTCTCCAGTATGCGCGCTGCCGGCCACCGCGGTCAGTCCTGGGTCATCTCGGGGAAGCTGGCACCGACGATGGCGTCGAAGTCCCCGAGCGCGATCAAGTAGCCCTGCTCGTCGACCCCGAGGTCGAGCTGCGGGAGGGAGCGGGCGGCCGGGCCGAAGATCACCTTCGCGCCGTCGGCCAGGTCGAACGTGGACTGGTGACAGGGGCACAGCACCCGGCGAAGCTGCTGCTCGTACAGCGAGATCGGGCACCCCAGGTGGGTGCAGATCTTGCTGAAGCACAGCACGCCCTCGACGCCCTTGGCCACGCTGTCGGTGTTGACCAGGTCGGCCGGGTCGATGCGCACGAGGATCACCGACGCTTTTGCCTTCGCGTTGAGCCGCTCGGTGCCCTCGTAGAGCGGCTCGCCCTCCTCGTCGGTCTCGAACAGCACGCTCGGCTGTGCGTTGACGAGCTGGCCCAGCTGGATGTCGGACAGCCGCAGCGGCTCACCCTCGGGGTCGGTGACCACCCGCACGCCCTTGGCCCACACCGTCTCACGGGGCCTGTTGCCCGGCAGCGGGCCCAGGTCGCCGAGCAGGATCACCGCCGGTAGCCCCAGCACGCCCAGCGAGGCGAGCAGGCTGCCCCGCAGCATCCGGCGCCGGCCGAAGCCTGACTCCGCGGCGCCCTGTTCGAACGACGCCAGCGCCTCGACCTGGTCCTCGGCGCTCGAGCCCGACGAGTGCCGCAGCTCGACGACCTCGTGGTCGTCCATGAGCATCTTGGACCACTGGATGGCGCCGATCCCGATCAAGAGCAAAGCCCCGCCAAGGGTGCAGCCGAGGACGAGGTTGAGCGCGTTGGTCCCGGCCCACGCGCTGTACTTGTCGACCGCGAAGTACGCCACGCAGAAGCCGAGCGTGAGCAGCGCGGAGACCGCGAACAATGTGGACACCTGCCGCTCGACCCGCCGGTCTGCCTTGTCGTCGACATCGGTGGGCCGGGGGCGGTGCGGCTCGATCCCCGGGTTCGGGTACGGCTCTCCGTCACCGTGCCGCTCGACCGGCCGGGCCTCCGGGTGAGCCGGCTCGACCTCGCTCGCTCCCCGGTCGGTGCTGCGGTCGTCGCTCACGTCTTGTCCGTCCGCACGGTGTGCTTGCCGATCCAGGCGGCGGCGCCGACGAGCACCCCGATACCGAGCACCCAGGCCACCAAGCCCTCCGACACCGGACCGATGCCGCCGAGGCCGAACCCGCCGTAGTCGGGCTGGTCCTGGACCGTGCGCAGGTAGGCGTAGATGTTGCGCTTGTCCTCGGGCGAGATCACCTCGTCGCTGAACACCGGCATCTGCTGCGGTCCGGTGAGCAGCGCCGCGGCGAAGATGCTGCCCTCGACGCCCTCCAGGCTGGGCGCGTACCGGCCGCCGCTGAGCGCCCCGCCCGCGCCGACCGAGTTGTGGCACGCCGTGCAGTTCGTGCGGAAGAACTCCCCGCCGCGGGCCAGGTCCTCTTCGGAGACCTCGGAGACGTCGTAGTACTCCGGACCGGGGATCGCGGGGCCGGGACCGAGCGACGCGACGAAGGCGGACAGCGCCTCGATCTCCGCCTCGTCGTAGATCGGGTCCCTCTCCGGCGCCTGCTGGCTGTTCTGGGCCAGCGGCATCCGCCCGGTGCCGACCTGGAAGTACGCCGCGGCGGCGCCCACCCCGATCAGCGAGGGGCCGTACGCTCCGCCGCCGGCCTGGAGGATGCCCTGCCCGTTATCGCCGTGGCAGGAGGCGCACCCGGTCAGGAACAGCTCGCGCCCCTCGGCCACCAGGTCCGCGTCGTCTGCCAGGTCGTCGGCCTGCACGGTCCGCGGGGCCAGAGCCGCGTACAGCGCGCCGACGGCCACCAGCCCGAGCAGCAGCACCAGCATGCCCGCAAGCGGGTGCCGCCGGTGCCGGGAGAGTCCGCGCACAGCCGTCACTGGATCATGTAGATGGTCGCGAACAGGGCGATCCACACGATGTCGACGAAGTGCCAGTAGTACGACACCACGATGGCGCTGACCGCCTGCTCATGGGTGAACCGCCGGGCGACGAAGGTGCGCCCGATCACGAGCAGGAACGCGATCAGGCCGCCGGTGACGTGCAGCCCGTGGAAACCGGTCGTGAGGTAGAAGACCGAGCCGTACGGCGACGCCGAGATGCTGACGTTCTCCCGCCACAGCTCCGCGTACTCGAGCACCTGCCCGGCGACGAACACCGCGCCCATCAGGTAGGTCAGGACGAACCACTCGCGCAGCCCCCACCGCGACCACTGCAGGATGCTCCCGGTGCGGCCCACCCGGCCCCGCTCGGCGGCGAACACGCCGAGCTGGCAGCTCACCGAGCTCAGCACCAGGATCGTGGTGTTGGCGGTGGCGAACGGGATGTTGAGCAGCGCCGTCTCAGACGCCCACAGGTCGGGGGCGACGTTGCGGATCGTGAAGTAGGCCGCGAACAGCGCGGCAAAGAACATCAGCTCGCTGGCCAGCCAGACGATCGTGCCGACGCTGACGGTGCTGGGGCGGTTGGGCTGGCCGTGCAGCCGAGAGGCAGGCACCGCCGTCGTCATCGCCGCCACGGGCGTCATTATGCACGGCCGCACCTACGCTGAGCGGGTGCTTGACCAGTGGCGCGAGTTCGCGCACGGCGACCCGTTCCAGGTGCCGCCGGTGAGCCTCTCCGCGCTGGTCACCGAGTGGCGGCTGGAGTTCTGGCCGCTGCTGGCGCTGGCCACCGCCGTGTTCGCGTACGCGCTGCCCGCGCGGGTGCTGCGGCGGCGGGGCGACCATTGGTCCGGCTGGCGCTCGGCGTCGTTCCTGGCCGGGGGTTGCGGGGTGATCGCGGTCGCCACGCTGTCCCCGCTGGCGGCGTACGACACGTCCCTGCTCAGCGTGCACATGGCCCAGCACATGGCGCTATCGATGGTCGCGCCGGTGTTCCTGGCGCTCGGCGCCCCGGTGACGCTATGGCTGCGCGTCCTGCAGCCCGCTCACGCCCGGCCGCGGCGGCTGCTGCTCGCGGTCCTGCACAGCCGGGTAGCCCGGGTGCTGACGTTCCCGCCGGTCGCGTTCGGGCTGTTCGTCGCCACGCCGTGGGCGCTGTACTTCTCCGGCTGGTACGAGGCCACGCTGAGGTCCGCCCCGCTGCACGAGCTGACCCACCTGCACTTCGTCCTGGTCGGTGCGTTGTTCTGCTGGCCGTTGGTCGGCCTCGACCCGGTGCCCGGACGGGTGCCGCACGGCTTCCGGGTGCTCACGGTCTTCCTGACGTTGCCTTTCCACGCCTTCCTCGGCATCTCGATCATGGCCGCGACCACGCTGATCGCCGGCGACTACTACCTCGGCCTCGACCGGGACTGGCCGCCGACCGTGGAGGCGGACCAGCAGCTGGCCGGTGCGCTGCTCTGGGGCTCCGGCGACCTGGTCGGGCTGCTGTTCTTCGGCGTGCTGTTCGTCCAGTGGGTGCAGGCGTCACAGCGCGAGGCCGCCCGCGAGGACCGCAGGCTCGACCGGCTGGAACGGCTTGACGGTCGATAGCATCGCCCGCGTGAGCGACCGCCCCCTCCGCACGCTGGTCTACAGCGACGACGTGGACACCCGTGAGGCGGTGATGCTCGCTCTCGGCCGGCGCCCGCACCCCGACCTCCCCGAGCTGGACTATGTCGAGTGCGCCACGGAGCCGACGGTCATCAAGACCGTTGACGCCGGGGACGTCGACCTCGTCATCCTCGACGGCGAGGCGGTGCCCGCCGGCGGGCTGGGGATCGCCCGGCAGCTCAAGGACGAGATCTACCGCTGCCCACCGGTGCTGGTGATCACGGGCCGGCCGCAGGACGGCTGGCTGGCCACCTGGTCGCGGGCCGAGGCATCGGTGCCGCACCCGATCGACCCGCTGCGCCTCGCCGAGGTCGTGGTCGGCATGTTGCGCGACCGGTGACCAGCTGGCCGGAGGTGTTGTCCGCGCTGTTGGACCGCCGCGACCTCGACGCCGGTCAGACCGCCTGGGCGATGGGGGAGGTCCTCGCGGGGAACGCAACCCCGGCCCAGATCGCGGGCTTCGCCGTCGCGCTGCGGGCCAAGGGCGAGACGGTCGACGAGGTGGAGGGCCTCGTCCGCACGATGTACGAGCACGCGGCGCCGCTCGAGGTCCCCGGCCGCTGCGTCGACGTCGTCGGCACCGGCGGCGACCGCGCCCATACGGTCAACATCTCCACGATGGCTGCCGTGGTCACCGCGGGCGCCGGTGCACGGGTGGTCAAGCACGGCAACCGCGCCGCCTCGTCGTTGTCGGGCTCGGCCGACGTGCTGGAGGCGCTCGGCGTGGTGCTCGACCTGCCGCCGGTACGGGTGGCCGCGGTGGCGGAGGAGGTCGGCATCACGTTCTGCTTCGCCCCGGTCTTCCACTCCTCGCTGCGGCACGCCGCGGTGCCGCGGCGCGAGCTCGGGGTGGCTACCACGTTCAACTTCCTCGGCCCGCTGACCAACCCGGCCCGCCCGGCGGCCCAGGCGGTCGGTGTCGCGGACGCCCGGATGGCCCCGGTGCTGGCCGGGGTGCTCGCCCGCCGAGGCGTCGAGGCGCTGGTCTTCCGCGGCGACGACGGGCTGGACGAGCTGACGATCAGCTCGACGTCCACCGTCTGGGTGTCAAGGGCGGGCAGCGAGGACGTCCAGCAGGTGCAGGTCGACCCGCGCGACCTCGGCGTGCCGCGCGCCCCCGTCGAAACGTTGCGCGGCGGCGACCCGGCCCACAACGCCGAGGTGTTCGGTCAGGTGCTGGCAGGGGAGCCTGGCCCGGTCCGCGACGCCGTGGTGCTCAACGCCGCTGCCGCGATCGCCGCCCACACCGCAGCGGACGGTGCGGTCGGGCTGCGGCTCGCCGACGGGCTGCGTGCCGCTCGCGACGCGATCGACTCCGGCGCCGCCGCGACCGTGCTGGAGCGCTGGGTCGCCGCGACTCAGCGTTGACCGTCAGCGGCGGACCCTGAACTCCCAGCTGGTCGCCGCCAGGTTGTTGCCGGCTGGGTCGGCGATGGCGTTGGACAACGTCACCTTGTAGGTCTTGCCGGCCTGGAGCGGGTTGTTCGGGTTCAGCGTGGCCTTCTTGCTGCCGCCGTCCCAAGACACCTGAGCGGACACGGGGTGCTGCCGGCCCTTGAGAAACAGCTTCATCGTGCCGCTGTCCACACCGCGCACCGCCTCGGAGAGGGTGGCGACCACATTGGTGGTGGGCTTGCCGCCGCTCGCGGGGAACTTCTTGACCACGGTCGGCGCAGTGCCGTCCACCTTGAACGTCCGCCAGGGCGACGAGCCGATCACGTTTCCATCTGTGTCGATCGCACTGACCCGCCACTCGCGACCGCCGTCGGACAGGTACACCGAGGGCGCCCAGGCCAGAGCCGGCGTGTTGATCGTCTCCGACGAGCTGCTCGAACCCGCGAGCCGGCGCTCGTAGCGGTACAGCGAGGCACCGGGAACGGGCTTCCAGGTGAACAGCGCTGCGTTTGGCGCGATGTACACAGCGTCCGCGGGCGAGACCAGCCTGGGCGCCTTGCTCCGGACTCGGAACGACCACACGTCACCGTCTCGCGAGCTCCAGGCCCCGACGTTGCCGTAGCCATCGACCTTGCGGACGCGCCACACGTACGGGGTCGGCGACGCCGGCAGCGGCTCGACGACCGACAGCGCGGGCATCTTGCTGGTGGCGCTGAGGACCCGGTTGGCAGTGGAGAAGTTCTCGTCGTTGTTCTTGTAGACCTCGACCTGGTAGCTGCCGACGAACGGCTGCGACTGCCACCGCAGGGCGAGGCTGCCGGTCGTCACGCCGTCGTCGGTCGGGCTCTGCAGGACCACGGGCGAGCTGGTCTTGTTGACCGCGACGACGTTGCTCCAGGGCAGCTGGTTGCCGGTACCGTCGATCGCCGCGACGCGCCAGTACAGCGGGCCCTCCGGGTAGAGCCTGTTGGCCGCCGTGAACGTCGTCTGGTCGACGACGGTGAAGGTGTACGGGCTGCTGAACTGGCTGTTGTTCGCTACCTCGATCCGGTAACTGGCCGCCTCGACGGTGGTGTGGATCAGCTCGTCGTCGCCCTCGACGTTGGTCCGCAGGTAGTCACGCCACTCGAACGTGACGGCGTCGGAGACCGTCTCGCCCTCCGTCGGGCTGGTGAGCTCGACCGGGTTGGAGACCTTGCGGGAGCCCCCAGGGCAGACGGCGTACAGGTGTCGGTTCCGGGACCGTAGGGCCGGGTTTACCGCCTGGCGCAGGCCTGACAGCGCAGATGGCCCGTTCGATCACCGAAGTCCGGCCCTGCGGCTGATCGGCGCCCGCCCGCCCCTGACCTCAGCCGCCGGTGCCGAGGCTGAACGCCGACTCCAGGTCGTGCTGGCTGTACGTCCGGAACGCGATGTGGGTCTCGGTGGACTCGACGCCGGAGACCTTGTTGAGCCGGTCCGCGACCACCGCGGCGACGTCGTCGTGGGTGCGCACCCTGACCATGACGATGAGGTCGACGTCACCGGTCACCGAGTAGACCTCGCTAACCCCGTCGAGGTCCGCGATCTGCTCGGCGACCTCGGGGATACGCGCCACTTCGGCCTGGACGAAGACGATCGCGGTGATCACGCCGCGAGCCTATCGGCGTGCCGGTTCGTCGAACGGCACCAGCACTGACCGGGCGTCGGCGGCCGCGTCGAGCACCGGCAGCAGCCGCCGGGCGCCGCCGAGCGGACAGGTCCAGTCGCCGTCGACGTGCACCAGGCGCACGCCCGCGGACTCGAGCCAGCGCAGCAGCAGCTCGGACTCCGCGGGGATGGCCGCCGGAGCCGGGCCAGGTCCGGGCACAACGGTCTCGGCCGCGGCGCGCAGGTCGCGGACCCAGTCACGGGCGCTGGCGGTTCGCGGGATGACCCCAGCCGCGCTTAGCCGCCCGAAGCGGACCACGTGCACCTGCCAGCATCCGTCGTCGCCGCGTCGGGCGGCGACCAGCTCGCGGCAGCCGGTCAGCCCGACCAGCCGCTGGCTGCGCGCGGTGCCGCGCACAAGGGCGGCCAGCCGGTCCCGGTGCCTGCCGGCGTCCTCGAACCGTTCCTGGTCGGCCAACCGGTCCATCGTCTCGGCCAGCCGGGCGCGGACCGACTCCGGTCGGGAGACCAGGACCTCGCGTACCCGACCGACTTCGCGCGCGTACGTGTCGGGGTCGACCGCCCCGTCACACGGCGACAGGCAGCGGTCCATCTCGGCGAGGGCGCAGGCGGTGCGGCTTGCCTGCCGGGGCAGCCGGCCGGCGCACTGCCGGATACCGAAGGTCTCGTGCAGGGCGGTCATCGCCTGCTCGGCCGCGCGTCGGGACCCGAACGGACCGGCGTAGTCCGCGCCGTCGTCGAGGACACCGCGGACGACGGACAGCCGTGGCCACGGCTCGACGGTGAGCTTGAGCCACAGGGCGCGTTCGGGATGTCGGGAGCGGCGGTTGTAGCGCGGCTTGTGCTGGGCGATCAGCCGCAGCTCCCGCACCTCGGCCTCCAGCGGGGTGGCGCACACGATCGCGTCAACCCGCTCCGCGAGACCGACCATCTCGCCCATCCGGCTGCGCGTCTCGCCGGCTGTGAAGTAGCGGCGCACGCGGGTGCGCAGGTCGCGGGAGGTGCCGACGTAGAGGACCTCGTCGGCCGGGCCGCGGAAGAGGTAGACACCGGGTGCGTGCGGCAGCGGTTCGGCGAGGTGCCGCTTGCGCCGCTGCTCGGCGCTGACCCGGGCGGAGAAGCTGGACAGCTCCTCCAGCGTGTGCACACCGAGCCCGCCCAACCGTTCGATCATCCCGTGCAGGACGTCGACGGTGGCGCGGGCATCTTGGAGCGCCCGGTGCGTCGGGGTGGTGCG
>Ga0136619_10000992_pt1 | contig 10976 bp, 7 predicted proteins | sample AntDrymUQ3532106_2_FD_104807 | JGI IMG/M metagenome (GOLD analysis project Ga0136619, IMG submission 104807) | Polar desert sand microbial communities from Dry Valleys, Antarctica - metaG UQ353 (21.06) | ecosystem: Environmental > Terrestrial > Soil > Desert | place: Antarctica: Dry Valley... | reverse complement strand
GTTTGGAGTTGGAGGTCATCCCGTTGCGAATTATATTTTCGCTGCCGCAATGGCGACAGACAATCTGAATCGTAACCATGGTCGTGAGTGTACACTGCCTCTCTACCTTGAACCACTACCCGTCTGCAAAGTCCCGCTATCCGGTCCCTACGATCATGTCGGAACCGCCAAGTACATAGACGACGAGGGCGTGATCCACGACGAGCGTGAAGAACAGGACGACTCCGGCGGCCTGCTCCAGAGCCTCACCAGCACAGTCGGTTCCATCAGCGCCATTAGTGCGAAGCTCGTTCGAGGAATGCCGGACGACTACCTGACCGACCACGCCCCGATCTTCTACGCCGTCCACGTCTGGAACAACTACGTCCGTAGCTGAAGAGTCCATTGCCCGGCCGCTGGCTCGCAGCAACAGAGCGGGCCGCTGCTTATCGGGAGGCGTTGGATTGAACAGAATCAATGACCTTCTCTGATAGTCTTCTTTGTAGAAGGCTGGCAGAGTTTTGGATGAGGGGGGAAGGCTGAATGGCTCGTATTCTGGGAGCGGAGCCTATGTATGAGGCCGCGAATCTCTTCCGCGACCGATGCTTGGTCGAAGGTGGGTCCTTCCTCTGGCCCGAGCATCACGTCTGGACACCGGAGACAATCACGGCGCTACTCGACGCTTTCACGGGAGAGAACGCTATCGAAGGCCAGGGAACCTTCTTCGAGAAGTGGCGCCGCCAACTTGCGGAGCAGCCCGAGGCGGTGCATCGGGTGGCGGCGGATATTATAGCTTTTTATTATCTTTTCCCATTGAACATAGGTCGAGACAAGAAACTGGCCGACGTGAGGATGGTTAGTGGGTGGAAGCTCGCACACGATTTGCCAAACCTCGGGTTCCTCGAACGAGCGTACTCGGCGAGCGTTGGGCATGCAGGAATGCTCTATAGCACCGGGCGTCCGTGGCAAGTAATCTTCTATCTCGAGTTTGTCAGGGATCTCTTGTCGAAAGGCCTGGAGCCCACGGACAGGGATGTCTGCAAGCACCTCGCGGATCATGTGAAGAGCCGGTTGAAGTCCAGTAATCCGGCTCGCAACATTCTGCTGCACCTTCTGTTTCCTTTTCGCTTCGAACGTATTGCCTCAGACTCATTCAAGCAGAAGATCGTCGGAGCGTTTCACGACAAGTCGGGCGGTGTAGAAGATATTGATGACGCGCTCGAAAACATCCGTAGCTCGCTTGTCAAAGAGTACGGCGAGAATTTCGATTTCTATGACGAGAACATTATGTGGCAGTGGGAGAACTGGCCGAAACCGCTTAACGGATTTGATCCCAAGCCAGGGACCGAAGTGGTGAAAATGCAAATAACTGATCATGGTCCGCTCAACGCCATTCTTTACGGCCCGCCGGGAACGGGAAAGACGTACTCCACTCAGCGGAGAGCCATCGAGATCATAGAACCTTCTCCTGGAAGTAGACTCTCATCGGAGAAAGTCGGCGAGAAGTTCAGGGAGTACCGCGAACAAGAGAGAATAGAGTTCGTCACTTTCCACCCGTCTTACTCTTACGAGGAGTTCGTGGAAGGTTTCCGTTACGACGAGGACAAGAAGGTGCCTGTTTTGAATAGTGGCATCTTCGAAGAAATTTGCAGGAGAGCCGAGGGCTCGGATGAGGCGGGTGTCGAAGTGGGAGGCCGGGTCTGGAAGGTGTCTCTCGGTGAGAGGCACGGTGAGCCCGGAATCTTCGAGCGTTGCATGGAAAAAGGGGAGATTGCGGTCGGCTGGCTGCATGGCATTGACCTCACGGGCGCGAACAGCGAAAGAGTCTCCGAGTTGTTCAGAGAGCACCATCCCGGCAGCAAGGCGCAGGCCACGAATCGCCTCGTCAACGAGATGCGAGAGGGTGACTACGTTGCGATCTACGATTCTCCTAAAACCATACGTGCCATTGGCGTAGTCACGGGCGGTTACAAGTACAAGGGTGACGAGGACGATTATCATCACACGCGGCCAGTCAAATGGCTCGATGAACAGGTTCGGCAAATCTGGGATCTAAACGGAAACACGAACCTTATAATGGAAACGATCTACGAGTTGTGGCGCATCACGCCCTCGAAGCTCACAACGCTCTTGCCGGATTCACCGGTTTCGGAGAACGGAGAGCCTTACGTCCTTGTTATAGACGAGATCAACCGCGGCAATATCTCGCGGATCTTTGGGGAGTTGATCACGCTCCTCGAACCCGATAAGCGGCTCGGCGCTCCAAATGAACTCTCCGTGCGCCTACCGTACTCGAAGAAGACCTTCGCTGTCCCTTCCAACCTCTACATTATCGGGACGATGAACACCGCCGACAGAAGCATCGCTCTGCTGGACGTGGCCCTGCGGAGGCGGTTCGAGTTCGAGGAGATGATGCCGGACGTCGAGGTCATCCGGGAATCCTTGAGCAAGAACGTCGAAGCGGATGACAAAGAACTCTCCGCCGGGCAAGCGGGTGTGATCTGCTCCGTCTTCAAGATACTGAACGCTCGCATAACGGCGCTTCTGGACCGCGACCACCAGATAGGACACAGTTACTTCCTTGGTATCGCTTCGATGCAGGATTTGCATGACACGCTCTACCGCAGGGTCTTTCCGCTCCTGCAAGAGTATTTCTACAACGACCCGGAACGCCTGGAACGTCTACTCGGCGTTTACAACGAGAATGAACATTCCGGTTTCATCGAGCAGACCGCAGGCGAGTACGGAAAAGGCTTCAAGCCCGATGACGAGGTGGATGAGAGGCCCTGGAGTTTCCACGAGTATGAAGCCGGGGAATTGGAAGCCGCCTTGCGAAACACCTTCCTGAACGGGTGAGCGGTGAGCCGAAAACCATAACGCTCCGCGAGTACGGAGAGCTTCCTTATGCTTGGGTCGGTGAAAGAGGGGTCAGGCTTCTGGAGCGAGCATCGAACGCTACCGGGGCGCACGTCTTCGACTTCCATCTCTACCACGCTCGAGCGCGGCAGTACGTCGGCGTGGTCAAGGCGGGGCGTCACACGGTTCAGATTCTCCCGAAGGTTCACGAACAGGAAAGGGATAGCCTCGGATATCTTCTCTCGCTACTCCACTACACGCGCAAGCTGAAGATTCACCCCGGCGATGTCACTGGCTTCGATAAGCTGGGCGGCTCCTTCCTGGAGGTTTGGATCAGGCACTTCGCCACCGAGTTGAACCACCTTCTCAGGACACAGTACAAACAGCGTTACGTGGAGATAGAGGAGAGAAGCAGCTTCCTGCGCGGTAAGCTCCTGACTGAACGCGAACTGGACGGCAAGGCAACCATACACGCCCGATACGCTTGCCGGTACGAAATCTTCACCCCTGACCACTTGCTCAACCGAACGCTGAAGTTCTGCAACTATCTCCTGTTGGCCCAGACACGTTCCCCGGTGAGCCGCAGGGTTCTTCGTGAAAACGACATCCTCCTCGCCGACGTCACGTACAAACCAGTGCGACCGGAAGAAGTGGACAGAATAACCCTCGACCGCCTGAACCGGAGTTACGAGCCTATCCTCGATCTCTGCCGACTTTTGCTCGCAAATGCGACTCTGGACTTGCGAGCGGGGCGCATCTCCCAACTTGCCATCGTCTTCGATATGGACAAGCTTTTCGAAGAGTTCGTCGCCGAGTTCTTGAGACGTAATGTCGAGGAGATCACGGTCGGAGAGGGGAGCAAACTGCAAAGCGTAGCCGCAAAGAAGCACATCGGGCGGCTATTTGGAAAACTTTCCATGGAAGCAGACCTTGTTCTGACCGACGTTGCTGGTAGGAAAATTCTCCTGGATACCAAGAACAAAATCCTCTCTCATTACGGGACGCCCGTGCGAGAGGATCTCTACCAGATGTACGCTTACGGGACGGCTGGGCAAGACGCTTACGCCGGGATCATCCTCCTGTACCCAACCACTGGCTCGTATTTTTCGGGCTCCAGTCTCCGGCACGGGACTCTCCGGCTGCACACGCGAGGTTTCGATCCGACGATAATCTATGACCCTGCAAGCAAGCGCGTGGATCGAGACGCCGTGGTGGAAGGACTCAACGAAGCTTTGTCGTTTGCCGGATAAACAGATCGGAACTCAACGATCTTGCGCCTCCACCTCCGTCGGGTCAGCGGGCTGGAGCTTCCACGTCCCGGGATGTGGCGCCGGAGGAGATCAGATTTCGGACCTCGCGCAGCGCCACCGAGAGGGTCGCCAGGTCGAAAGAGCCGCTGGCGTTCACGTCGGAGAGGACCTGGAGGGCGCGGTTTGCGGCGGCGCGGTTGGCTGACGCCCACTCTTCGATGCGTCCCGGGGCGGGGAGGTCTTCGGAGGCGCTACGCAGGATCTCCGCGGTGAGGGCAGCCTGCAACCCGTAGAGGTCGTCGCGCAGGGCAGCTCTCGCCAGGGCCCGCCAGCGGTTGTCGCGGGGCAGCCCCTCGACGTGCCCCCGCAGCCAGTGCAGCTTCAGCCGGTCGCCCAGGATGAAGTAAACCTCCGCGACGGCCTCAAGCGGCTCGTCCGTGGCGGCGGCAACGTCCACGATGTCCAGCTCGGAGAACATGGCGCCGAAGGAGGCTACCCGCCGCGCCAGATCCGGCGGTACGTTGGCCTCGACGAGCCGCTCGGTTGCCTGCTCCACTGCTTCCCTTTCGCCGTCCAGCATGAACTGGGGGATGCGCTCCGAGAGGTCGGCCAAGCCATCTTGGAAGTATGCCACTGCGGCGGCGATGTCCAGGGGCGGACGGCGGTTGCGGAGCAGCCAGCGGGTGGCCCGCTCGACCAGCTTGCGCCAGTCAAGGAGCATCGCCGTCTGGGTCGTAGCTTCGACCTGGCTATCCAGGGCCTCTATCTCGTCCCACAGCCTGCGGGCGCCGAAGACCTCGCACGCCGACGTGAACGCCCGGGCGATGTCCGCCGGCTCCGCCCCGGTCTCCTCCCCGAGCCGGAAGGCGAAGGAGGGCCCACCCTTGTTCGCCAGCTCGTTGGCTACGCTGGTAGCCAGGATCTCGCGCCGCAGCCGGTGCCCGGTCATCCGGTCGCGGAACCGCTCGCGCAGAGGCTCGGGAAAGTACCGCTCCAGCTCGCCGGAGAGGTAAGGATCTTCGGGCAGATCTGAGTCGAGTAGCCGACGGTACAGCGTGATCTTGGTGTAAGACAACAGGATGGAGAACTCGGGGGCGGTCAGCCCCCTTCCATCAGAGCGGCGCTCGGCGAGGATCTCGTCGGAAGGCAGAAACTCCAGGTCCCGGTTCAGGGCACCGGATTGCTCCAGGCCGCGGATGTAGCGGGCGTGTACGTCTACCATCTGGTGCGCGAGGGCGGCGGCGTTGCTCAGGGCGCGGGTCTGCTCGTAGTTGTCCCGTAGGACGAGCCGGCCCACCTCATCGGTCATCTCCGCGAGCAGCTCGTTGCGCTGTTTGACGGTCATGTCGCCGCTCTCGATCACGGCGTTCAGCAACACCTTGATGTTCACCTCGTGGTCCGAGCAGTCCACGCCGGCGGAGTTGTCCACCGCGTCCATGTAGATCCTGCCTCCGCTTAGCGCGTACTCGATGCGCCCCCGCTGCGTGAGTCCAAGGTTGCCGCCCTCGCCCACCACGCGGCACCGGAGGTCCCTGCCGTCCACCCGCAACGAGTCGTTCGTCCTGTCGCCGACCTCGGCGTTGGTCTCGCTCGACGCTTTGACGTAGGTCCCGATGCCGCCGTTGAAGAGCAGGTCCACCTCCGCCTTGAGCACGGCGTTCACCAGGTCGTTGGGGGCCATGGACTCGTCCTCGACGCCCAGCATCTCCCGCACCTCGGGTGATAGCGGGATGGATTTGGCGGTGCGCGGGAAGACGCCGCCGCCCTCGGAGATGAGGTTCGCGTCGTAGTCAGCCCACGTGGACCGCGAGAGCCCGAAGAGACGCTCGCGCTCGGCGTAGCTCGTCTCGGGATCGGGGTCGGGATCGAGGAACACATGGAGATGGTTGAACGCCGCGACGAGCTTGATGTGCCGGCTGAGGAGCATGCCGTTGCCGAACACGTCACCTGACATGTCGCCGACGCCGGCCACGGTGAAGTCCTCGTTCTGGATGTCCGTGCCGAGCTCCCGGAAGTGGCGTTTGACCGACTCCCAGGCGCCCTTCGCCGTGATGCCCATCTCCTTGTGGTCGTAGCCTGCCGAGCCGCCGGAGGCGAAAGCGTCGCCGAGCCAGAAACCGTACTCCTCCGAGATGCCGTTGGCGATGTCCGAGAAGGTGGCGGTACCCTTGTCAGCGGCTACCACGAGGTAAGGATCGTCCCCGTCGTAGCGCACCACGTCAGGAGGCGGGACGACCTCGTCGCCGGAGAGGTTGTCCGTTATGTCGAGCATGCCCCGGATCAGGGTCTCGTAGCACGCTACGACCTCGTTCTGGAGCGCCTCGCGATTCCCACTTGCCGGCGGCCGTTTCACGACGAAGCCGCCCTTGGCGCCGACGGGCACTATGACGGCGTTCTTCACGGTCTGGGCCTTCATGAGACCGAGGACCTCGGTGCGGAAGTCCTCGCGCCGGTCTGACCACCGGATGCCGCCGCGGGCCACCTCGCCGCCGCGCAGGTGGACGCCCTCAGCGCGCGGGGAGTACACGAAGATCTCGAACCGCGGCCGGGGCAGCGGCAGCATGGGCAGTTCCCGCGGGTCGAACTTGAAAGACAGGCGCGGCTTCGGTTCGTCTCCTTCCTTCTGGTAGTAGTTGGTGCGGACCGTAGCCAGGGTCACGTCGAGGAAGTTGTGGAGGATACGGTCCTCGTCAAGGCTCGCCACGGCGTCGAGGGACTCCCGGATCTCACCCGTCAGCCGCTCCGTCTCCCGCTCCGCGCCGGCCTGACGCTTCGGATCGAAGCGGGCCTCGAAGAGGTCCACCAGGAGGCGGGCGATGTGGGGGTTCTCGAAGAGGGTGTCCTCCATGTAGTCCTGGCTGAAGCGTGTGCCTGCCTGCCTGAGGTACTTGGAGTAGGCGCGGAGGACCGTGACCTGTCGCCAGGTGAGACGGGCGCGCAGGACGAGGCGGTTGAAGCCGTCGTTCTCCACGGCGCCGCTCCAGGCGCGGGCGAAGGCGTCCTGGAAGATGTCTCGGACCTCGCCGGTCCCGAACTCTCCGGGCGCCTCGTGGACGAGGCCGAAGTCGTAGATCCAGACCGGAGCGGAGCCGGCGGGCTCTATGCGATGCGGGCGCTCGTCCACCACCTCCACGCCCATGTCCTCCAGCAGAGGTAAGACGCTGGAGAGTGAGATCTGCTCTCCCCGCCGGAACAGCTTGAAGCCCAGGAAGTTATCCGGCTCCTCCAGCGGATGGTAGAGGCTCATGCCGATGTCGTCCTCGGAGGAGAGATCCTCGATGCTGCGGATGTCCGCCACCGCCGTGCGGGCCAGGAAGCCGGCGCGGTAGCCGGCGGGGAAGGCGTCGCGGTACTTGCGGAAGTGCTCGGTGCCCACCTCCTCGCCGAAGCCCTCGATCAGGGCTTCGTACAGGTCGTCCGTCCACGAGCGGGTCGCCTCCGCCAGGCGCTCCTCCACCTCTTCCACGTCGTAGTCCGGCTCGTCTTCCGGGCTCCCGTCCGGGCCGGTGTAGATGGTGAAGTGGAGCCGCGCCAGCACGGATTCGGAGAGCCTGACGTTGAACTCCACGTTCGAGCCGCCGAAGGCGGAGAGCAGGATGTCCTGCATACGCTGGCGGATCTCCGTGTTGTAGCGGTCGCGCGGCACGAAGACCAGGCACGAGAAGAAGCGACCGTAGGTATCCCGCCGGACGAAGAACCTCACGCGCTGGCGCTCCTGGAGGTGGAGGATGCCCATCGCAATGTCGAAGAGCTCTTCGCGCGATATCTGGAACAGCTCGTCGCGCGGGTAGGTCTCCAGGATCTCGACGAGGTCTTTCTCGTTGTGGCTGTCCTCCGGGAAGCCGGCCCGCTCCAGCACGTAGCGCGCCTTGCGGCGCACGATGGGGATGTCGAAGGCGCTCATGCTGTACGCCGTGAACGTGTACAGCCCGAGGAACCGCCGCTCGCCCGTAACCTCGCCGTTCTCGTCGAACTTCTTGACGCCTACGTAGTCCATGTAAGAAGGCCGGTGGACGATGGCGCGCGAGTTGGCCTTCGTGAGGATGAGGAGGTTAGGCGTCCGGGCGCGGCTCCTTACCTCAGGGGGCAGCCTGGAGAAGCTGCGCGACACGGGCTTCCGGCCCGTTTCCCGCATGATACCGAGGCCCGTATCAGGCGCGGCTATCAGGGCGTCCTCGCCGTTCTCGGTGGTCAGGTCGTACTCGCGGTAGCCCAGGAAGGTGAAGTTGTCGTCCGAGATCCACTCGAAAAAAGCCCTGGCCTCGGCCAGATCCTCGTCCTCGATGGGCGGCGGGCTCTCCTCGAAGCCGGAGACGATGCCCCTTACCCTCTCGACCATCGCGGGCCAGTCCTCGACCGCCGCGCGCACCTGTTTCAGGACGCGCTCGATGCAGCCCCGGAGCTCCTCGAGGACCTCGGGCTCCGTCTGCCGGTCCAACTCCGCGTGGATCACGGACTCCGACACGGCGTCCTCGTCTTCGTCGTCGAGCGGCAGTATCTCGGAGACGTGGCCCTCGCCGTCGCGGCGCACATTCATGATGGGGTGGAGCATCAGGTGGACGGCGTAGCCCCGGTTGTTGACCTCCATCCGCACGGAGTCAACCAGGAAAGGCATGTCGTCGGTGACTATCTCCAGCACCGTGTGGGTAGACTGCCAGCCGTGCTCCTCGAACCGCGGGTTGTACACGCGGACCTTCGCCTCGCCGGGCGAACGCTGATAGGCGAAACCGAAGTGGGACACCGCAGCCCCGTACAGGTCCACGGGAGAACGGTCGGCCAGGTCTTCGCTGGGAATCCAGGCATAGTACCGCCGCGTGAACTCCTCGGCCTGGGGCGCCCTGTCCTCCGGCAGCAACTCCCTCACCCGGTCCACGACCCTGTCGAGTAGTTCGTCCTTCGCAAGCATCGGCACGCTCCCTCGGCGGTTCCCTTTCCGCACAACAAACCGTTGCCATTATAGAGCGCGGCTAGATGCGCGGTGGCGGACGAACTTCTTTTGGGACCGCTGCTCTCCTGTTACCAGATCTCGCGCAAGTCCAGCACGAACCCGGAGAGGACAGGGTCTCCCGAGATCTCTATCTGGTTCTCCAGCTCCTGAAATTCGGTCTGAGGCCGGTAAACGTGGACTCGCTTCTGCTCCGGATCGATCAACCATCCCAGCTTCGCCCCGTTATCCAGGTATTCCTGCATCTTGTCCTGCAAGATGCTCAGGCTATCGGTCGGCGAACGCAGTTCGATGACGAAGTCCGGACACAGGGGGACGAACTTCCTGCGCTGCTCGTCCGTCAGCGCCTCCCACCTCGAACGCTCAACCCAGGACGCGTCCGGGGAGCGCACCGCCCCGTTGGGCAGCGTGAAGCCGGTCGAGGAGTCGAACGTGGTTCCGGCGCCATTTTGTTTGGCCCACATCCCTAGCTGCAAGGTAATCTCGGCGTTTCTGCTGCCGGTCTCTCCCCCCGCTGGCGGCATCACGATCAACTCCCCCCCGGCGGTGAGCTCCATGCGCAGATCTCTGTTGATGCCGGCAAGCTCGAAGAACCGATTAGGGGTCAACTCTACAACCGGCTTCAGATGAACGGTGAACCTCTGAGCTACGGGGTCTACTTCTGCGTACTTGTCGCGAGTTGCGGATCTCATACCCTGTCTCTCCATGGTTTGGCAGTCCCATGATACTTCAACCCGCAACCACCACCCACCAGATCATTCTTTCGCCAGAGTTCGGTGAGGCGCGGGCGCTCCACGCAGCAGCCCCTCCGTGCTCAGGTCCTCGTCCACGTCCGGCCAATGGATGCCAAAGCCGCCGCCAGCGATCACCCAGTTCCTCCGCTGCGCCTCAGAGGCGTTCAGCAAACGCGGGTACCAGACGAGCGGCACGCTGATGGTCCGCCCGTCCATCAAGGCGACGCTCAGTGCGTCCTCGGAAACCTCGACGTTCCTTACCCGCTCATCCGCCGCCGGTGCCGAAAAACTCATGCCAGGCCTCCAACAACTCGGTTCGATATTCCATCGTCAAAGATTGTAGCCTCCGCAGTTCCCTCGCGTTGAACCCGAGGTTGCGGGCCAGACTCACCGGCTCCAGCCAGAACTTCGCGGAGAGATCGTCTCTATCCACATGGACGTGCGGGGGTTCGTTTGGCTCGTGACTGTAGAAGTAGAAACGGTAAGGCCCGGCTCTCAAGACCGTCGGCATGGCCGAATATTTTACCCAAACACCTGAACAAGTGTCGCGGGCTTCAAAGAACATTCACCTTCGCTCGTGCCTTTCGGTTGGCGTCCCGATCAGACATGAATGTAAACTGAGTACGGTAACGACGTTTACGTGATTGACGCATTGGGGGTGCAGTGGCGCGGCTGGATGACCTGGTAGCTCAGGTGCCGGATGGTTCGCTCAGGCGAGAGATGGAGGCGGCGCTCGCGGAGATGAAGCGCCGCCAGCGGTTCGGGCTGGTGTTCGAGGACCACATCCCGGAGACGACCGTCCTGCACGGGCTTCCCATACAGGCCGGCTCGCTGGTGCAGAGGAGGGATGACCCGCAGGCGAGGGTGCTCTACCGGGTAACGGCGACCGACCCACAGGGTCAAGCGACGGTCGAGCCGGCGGACGGCAGGGAGCCTGAGCAGGTCCCCGTCGGAGATCTGCTCGCGGTGAAGCGGTTCGGTGAGCCGATGTACCCTGCGCTCACTCCACTCGGCTCGGTGCGGCGTGGCGGCGACGAAAAGCCGCACCACGCGGTCATCAACGGCGAGAACTTCCATGCTCTCCAACTGCTCGTCTACCAGTTCGAGGGACAGGTGGACTGCATCTACATTGATCCCCCATACAACAGCGGTGCGAGTGACTGGAAGTACAACAACCGCTACGTAGACAAAAATGACGCCTGGCGACACAGC
>Ga0136619_10000991_pt1 | contig 10977 bp, 11 predicted proteins | sample AntDrymUQ3532106_2_FD_104807 | JGI IMG/M metagenome (GOLD analysis project Ga0136619, IMG submission 104807) | Polar desert sand microbial communities from Dry Valleys, Antarctica - metaG UQ353 (21.06) | ecosystem: Environmental > Terrestrial > Soil > Desert | place: Antarctica: Dry Valley... | reverse complement strand
TGATCGCGAACACCTGGTAGCCGGCGGCAACGAGCGCCCCGACTGAGAGGCCGCGGTCGGTCTCGATGCCGACGATGGCCTCGTCCGGCTCCTCGGCGTGCTGTGCGACCATGACGTGCAGCCGGGCGATCCCCTCGATCCCTTCAGCGACCCGGCCCTTGGCGAGGATCTCGCCCTCTTGATCCACGATGCAGATGTCGTGGTGCTTCTCCGACCAATCGATCCCGATGAAGACCAAACAGCCCTCCCCTCGAACGCGACGGACAACGGCATCAGCCTCGAGGAGATCGGTGGCGTCCTAATGGATCAGTGCTCAGTCGGCACGACATCCCACGAGCCCTCGGCTCTCCTCGCCGGCCGAAGGGGGCACGATCTAGGAGCCTGCTGATTTTCTCGCCGGAAAGGCTCGCGATCAGCGCGCGTCTTCAGTTGAATGACATCGAGGTCATTCACTTCCCGGGAGGCGCGGATGCTGGGCACGGCCGACCATCAGACGGAGTTGTTGGACGCAGATCAGCTTTGCGGACATCTGGTTCCCGAGGACTCGATCCACCGCAAGCTCGCCGTGCTCGGCGACAAGCTGTTCTCGGACCGGGACTTCGCCGACCTCTTTGACCGGGCGCGCGGCCGCCACTCGGTGCCGCCGTCGCTTGTCGCCAAGGTCATGCTGTTGCAGTCGCTCGAGGGCACATCGGACCGCGAGAGCGTCGACCGGATGCGGCGCGACATCGGCTGGAAGGTCGCCCTCGGACTGTCGCTGCAAGACGAGGGCTTCCACCCCACCGTCCTTACCTATTTCCGTGAGCGGCTGCGCACGTCGGCCGAGCCGCGCAGGATCTTCGAGCGCTTCAAGCAGGTCGCGACCGAAGCCGGTCTGCTCACCACGCGTGGCGTCCGGGTGCTCGATTCGACCCCGGTGCTGAGCGCGGTGCAGACCCAGGACACCGTGTCGCTCATCAAGGGCGCCCTTCGCCGCGTGCTCATGCTGCTGACCAAGGCGAATCCCGCCACCAAGGCGGCGATCGAGTCCGCGCTTAGCCGCGACGACTACGCCTACCGCGGCAAGCCGGCGATCGACTGGGACGACGAGCCCTCTCGCTCGATGCTTGTCGACGAGCTCGTGCGCGACGCCCTGGCCGCGCTCGGGGCATTGGAGGGCAAGGAGCTTTCGGGTGAGGTCGCAGACGCGGCCGAGCTGCTCGCGACGGTTGCCGGCCAGGACGTCTACCAAGATGACGACGGCAACTTTCGCATCCGCAAAGGCGTGGCCAAAGACCGGGTTATCTCGGTCGTCGACCCCGATGCCCGCCACGGCCGCAAGTCCAAGAACCGCCACTTCGACGGCTACCAGGCCCACGTTGCGGTCGATCCCGAAACCGAGCTGGTCACCGAGATCGAAGTCGCGCCCGGAAGCACCCACGAAGCGGAGCTCTCAAGGGAGCTGTTGCCTGAGCTCGATCAAGACCATGCCGAGGTCACGGTGGTCGCCGACACTGCCTACGGTTCGGGCGCGAACTTGAAGACCTTGCAAGAAGCCGGTGCGAGCACCGTCATCAAGACGCAACGCGACAAGAACACACGGGGCGGGTTTCCCAAGAGCGCGTTCCAGATCGACCTCGATGCGAAGATCGCGACCTGTCCTGCTGGGGTGACGACCGCGACCATCGCCTCGAAGAAAGACGGTTCAGTGGAGTTTCGCTTTCCCGCAGAGACATGCGCTTGTTGTCCGCTGCGTCAGCAATGCACGACATCGACCGACGCGCATATCGGACGGCGGGTCCGTGTCGGGCCTCATGAGAAGCTGCTCGCCGAGGCCCGCGCCCAACAGAAAACGGATGAGTTCAAAGTGATCTACAACGGCAAGCGTCCGACCGTCGAGCGTGTCATTTATCGCGTTGTTCGCAACGGCGGAAGGAAGGCCCGCTATCGAGGCCGTGCCAAAGTGCGCGAACAAATCTGGACCAAGGCAGCCGCGGAGAACTTAGTCCGGATGCTGCGGCTGGGGCTGGTGTGGAGAGCCGAGGCGGGTTGGGCCACCGCCTGAGCCACATCAATTTCAGCGCGCCTTCTTCCAACAAGCCTTCATTCGGGCATCGACCGCTCTCTTGACCGTCCAGAATCAGATTGGCGGTCGCTGAAGAGCCCGTTCTTCAGCAGCCTCCTAGGGCGTTGCCTCTTAGATTCGTGCCGTTCTGTGTTGCAATCGAAGGTGACGAGAGCTTTACCCCGGCCGAGAGTCTTTTGAGGTAGCCCCATGTGGAATTCCTTGCTTCCGAGCCGAAGGAAGCTCGGAAGACGGGCAGCCGCCCTCTTGATCGTGGCGGCTGTGGTGGGTCTGCCCGCCGTGGCGCTGCGCGCTACGTGCGCTGGTAATTCTTGTCGCTCAACGGCCGAGGCCTCATCGAACACGCCGTTCTGCTCGCTGCCGAGCGACCTCCGCAAGCTCATCGAGCATGGCTACTACGACGGCCGTGCACCCGACATCATCGCGGTCACCGGTCGAACACTCGTGGGTGGAGGAGACGCATTCCAAGTTCCCGGGCCAAAACCTCTGTGGCCCACTACGTCGGAGAACGACGGCGGGAGGGTGCCGATCGTCTTCTCCGGCTCGGGCCTCGCTCCGAGTGCTGATGTGCCCGCCAAGACGCGCCTCGATGCGGTAGCCGAAACACTGGCGGACGTGATCGGACTGAGCCGTGAGCACCCCGAGGTTCGGTCCGGTGAAACCATTGCCGGTCTCGCTTCTGGAGAAACGCCGAGGCTCGTCCTCCAGGTCGTCTTGAAGGGGATAAGGAGCGAGGACCTCGAGCAGCAACCTTCTGCGTGGCCGGTCTTGCGGCGGCTTATGGGGAGCGGTGCCGGGACGCTGGACGGAATGGTGGGCTCTCTGCCGCTGGACCCTGCCGCGTCTCTTGCGACCATCGGGACCGGAGGTTTGCCCTATCAACACGGAACTACCGGCAGCCTTCTTCGGCGTGACGAAGCCGGCGTAAGCCGGGCCGAGGGGAAGGGTTTTGAAGCCAAGGTCGTGACCGCTTGGAGCAAAACGGCGCCTCGCTCAGTCATTGCCACTCTCGGCGACGATCTCGACCAGACGCTCAAACAGCGACCAATCATCGGTCTTGTGGGTACCGACCCAATCGACCGTGGCCTGATCGGAGGTAACTGGTATGTCGGCGGCGACCGCGACCGGGTCGTGATCCTGGATCAGAAGACACCTCCTGTCGAACAGGCCGGCAGAACGGCAGAGCTGTTGAGGAGCCAAGGCTTTGGGAAGGATCAGATACCCGATCTCGTCGGTGTGGTTCTCTCGGGTCGCCTGGATGAGCTAGACGCATCCCTAAGCAGACTGATCCGTGCGGCACGAACGGCCTCCGGCGGTTCCTTCACGACCCTGGTGACCGCTACAGGCCGGGCCGACCCGCCGGAAAATGCCACCGTGATGGCCTCGGAGAAGCTCGCGGCTCAGCTCGACGCCCGCATCGACGTTGAGGGCTCCCTGATCGAGGCACTCGCCGTTGGAGGTATCTACCTCGACCAGCAGCAGCTCGCTCGCTTCAAGCTTTCCGATGACATCGTTCTGCGCGAGTTGCTGCGGCTCCGTACGGCTGACGGGGAACGCGTTATGGCCGACGCGTTCCCCTCGATAGCTATCACCTTCGGGAGGTATTGCTGATGGCCGAGGCTATCGTAACCATAGACCGTCCGCTGTCCCATGACCCGAGCGAAAGCCTCCGGCCTGGGACCCGGAAGTCTCCCTTGTGGGTTGTTGTCGGCGTGCTGGCGGCCGTCCTGCTTTTTTATGTGACCGGCTCCCTTACGCGCGCCGCTCTGTCGAACTTCGTGGTCGTTTTCAGCTCTCTGCTGCTGCAGGCGGTTCCATTGGTGATGATGGGGGCATTCGTTGCAGCAATCATCGGGACGTTCGTGCCCGCGTCTGCCTTCGCCCGTCTTTCCCGGCTGCCCGAACCGCTTCAGATCCCCGCCGCAGGCCTTGCGGGTTTCGCCTTCCCCGTGTGTGAGTGTGGTTCGGTCCCCGTGGCACGCCGTCTTGTGGCGAGGGGAGTCATTCCCTCAGCAGCGGTGACCTTCATGCTGGCCGCGCCCATCCTCAACCCCATTGTCATCGTGTCGACCTCGATTGCATACCGAGGCCGTGACATCTTCTGGCCGATGGTGCTCGGGCGGGTAGGTTTGGGTTTTGTCGCCGCGATGATCGTCGGGTGGGTGGTCGGAGAGCGCGACCGCGAAGGCTTCCTTCGGGTCGTTGCGACGGACGACCTTTCCGCCTGCGGGTGCCACGACGACCATGCTGGATGCGATTGTGGTGACGGACATGACTGCTCCCATCACGAGACCGAGCCTCGATGGAAGAGCTTCTTCAACTACTTTGCGGGCGACTTTGCATTCATGGGCAGGTTTTTGATCTTCGGCGCCAGTGTCGCCGCCGCTCTCCAGACCTTGGTGCCTCAGTCGATCCTGGGCTCTGTAGCCAACATACCGGTGGTGAGCCTGTTGACCATGATGGCGCTTGCTTTTGCCTTGTCGCTATGCTCTGAATCCGATGCTTTCGTGGCAGCGTCGTTCGTACAGTTCGGGGTTGGGCCCCAGCTCGCCTTTCTCGTGTTCGGTCCGATGATGGATGCGAAGCTCGCTTTTCTCTACAACGCCACTTTTAGCAAGGGGTTCCTGCGTACGGTGATCGGTGTCGTCACGCTCGTTACCCTCCTGGGAACGCTGTGGATCGAGGTGCTCGTAGGGTGAACACAACCTGGAGCCATAACCGTCTGGCAACCGGAATGGCGCTTGCAATCTGGGCGGCGCTGTTTTGGTTTGTGATTTTTTCCGACAGGACGAGCTTCTATTTTGCTTCCCGCACTACGTGGCTAGCACCGGTAGGCGCTGTAACTTTGTCTCTCGCCATGGTCGGCAGGTTCCTATCTTCCCGCGCCTCTCATCCAGAGCCCCTGTCCCGTAGGCAGCTTCGAACCCTTGCCGTCCTTGTCGCTCCGGCAATTCTCATCATGGCTGTTCCACCCGTCACTCTCGGTTCCTTTGCTGTGTCTCGAAGGTCAACGGCGATAAAGGGCGCTTACGTCTCGATGACCGGAGAAGATCTCACGAAGGGGGACCTTTCGCTGCTCGACATCTTCGGTCTCAGTTACGTGGGCGAGCTCGACAAGCTCGCTCCCCGAGCTGGAAGCACATCATCATTCACCGGCTTTGTAACCAGAGAGGCCGGCGAGGGTACCGGCGAGTTTCGGCTAAACCGGTTCATGATTAGCTGCTGCCCTGGGGATGCTGTAAACATCCAGCTTAGAATCGTCGGTGCGCCGCCGGGGCAGTTCGGTCAAGACGACTGGGTCCGAGTCACGGGCGACATCTATCCGATCGGCGACGGAGTCATCGTCGACGCCTCCCAAGTCGAGCCCGTGAAGCGGCCGGAGCATCCCTACCTCAATAGCAGCTGACCAACCCACGCCCCTGTTCCACAGAGCGGACGGAGACGTCTCTTTTCCGGAGATCAGCTGATTAGGGAGCCGAAGAACCCTTCATATGAGTTCTCGCCTCAAGCGCGCGGGGAATCGCCCACGGCCCTACAGTGTCAGGATCTTCGTGTGGTCCATGGTGTCCCAGTCCAGACAGAAGATCTTCATCCCAATGTTCTTTCCTGAAGTCGAGGCCGTGTTCCAACACCAGTCGAAGTTACTCCAGGGAACGAAAGTGTTATAAGGACCCGCCCAAACGTGGCCGAAATCATCCTCCGCGTAGTACATCCAGCAGTCTCCCCCTGCCCAGCCCGACCACACCTTGACCGTGGATGCCGGCATGATCTGATACCAACCCTTCTTTGCCCAATCGACTCCGCCCTCGCAGCCCGGAGATTCGTACCCATAGATCACCCAGATTGGTGACACCGTGGCGTTCTTGAAGTAAAGACCCATTTAGCCTTCCGTTTCGTTAGTGAGTAGGGGGCTCGAACGGGGGAGGCTTGAACTCTGGCCGCGTGTCGCGCGTGGGGGTCGCGCTCGGCCTTTCCTCAGTGCCGGCCTTCTCTTCCGATCCGCTAGCTCGTTTCCCGGAGGCTAGGGGTTTACGGGGGACGGTGCGTGCTTCTTCAAGAGTCTCGTGGGCATCGTCGGGCAATTCATCTTGGGCCAACTCTCGCGACAGGCCATATTGCTCAGACATATGAAAGCCTCCCTCCTTCCTGATCAGTCTCCTACTTTTGGTATGGAAGCGCAAGCCTCACGTCATAGGGGAGATCGGCCCCCTGTCGGCGAAGGAGCATCGCCGACGCAGCCCCGCCTCGGCACGCATTCCCTTGGGAGCCAGGCCGATCCCATGGTCGCGCCACCGGGGACTACCAACGCGGGGGCCCGACCCGACACTCCATTGCACCGACCAACCCGGTAACCGGGCTCCAGAGTGCAGTAAAGATGGGCGCGCGGGCCCGGCCGAGGCAATCCGAGGCAGCCGTCGCAGCTCCTCCGCTACGCCGCGACACGGTCCGCATACCTCGTATCAACTCTGCTCCCCAAGCCAGTCGAAGAGCTGTCGGGGGGTGAAAATGCTCGCGCCTTCATGGCTACCGACAGCGAGAAGGTGGCGGTCACCGCTGACGATGAACTGCGGCATTCGCCGCCGCGGCCACAGCAAGGACTTCATCGTCCAGAGGGTCTTCCAGCACCCCTGGTCTCTGTGCAGGCTGCACGATCGTGGCCGAAGACTCGAGTTCGCTCCGAAAGGCTGCGACGACGGTCGGTGGGACGCCGAACTTCTGCAGGAGAACGTCTTGAAGCTCCGCCACAAGGGCGACACCGGCGATGAAATAATAACCACCCACGGCCCCATGCAGCAGGATCTCTCGGGGCACTTCCCCGTAGAGGAAGGCGGAGACTAGAACATTGGTGTCGAGGGAGAATTTTCACCGGCGTTGACGGGAGCCCGCCCGAAGGCCAAGAATCACAATGGAGGTTTGAGGTGACGGAGGTTTTGAGGTGACGACGGAAGCAGACCCGCTGAGAGACAAGACCGGGTCGGCAGCCGAGCAGGCCAATGAGCTGGCGCTACACATGAAGCGGGTCCTACGCGCTCCCCGTACACGTGTGTTCAGGGCCTTGACCGAGCCGGGGGACCTCTCGAAATGGTGGGGTCCCCGAGGATTCACCACTCCGAGCGTTGAGTTCGATCCCCTCGTCGGCGGCAGCTATCGGATCGCGATGCAGCCCCCGGATGGCGATCTCTTCTACTTGTCGGGAGAATTCAGAGAGGTTAACTCTCCCGCCCGTCTGGCATACACGTTTCGATGGGACCCTCCGGATCCGGACGACCGAGAGACGGTGGTCACGCTGGCACTCAAGGATCTGGGCGAGACTACAGAGTTGGTCTTTGCTCAAGGCACCTTTGCCACGGAAGAACGGCGTGCGCTTCACGAGCAAGGTTGGAGAGACGGCCTCGATCGGCTGGAGGAGTTCTTCGCCTAGGCCAAGAGAAACGCAGGGCGGTGCCGGCGCGGTTCAACACCGTCGGGCTCCTGCGTCAATACTTTCCCAAGAGAAGCATCGATGCAAGAGGCGCGTCAGCGGAAGACAACCATAGGCGTGCAGCAAGAAAGGAAACATCTCGGCAGCCCTGAACCTCATCGATTTCCTTTACCGGGCGTGGTTCCACTCGCAACCGACGTGCTGTCAAACCAGCGACCAACGGACGATGAGATCGCTACCTCATGGTCACCCTAACTGGGCTTTGGTGCCTTTCTCCCGCTCAGACGCGATTGTCGACTGTCATCGAGCGTCAAGGAAGGAATGGCGACCGATTCGCGCGTCGCATGGTGACCAGACTCTCGAGTCAACGAAGACCAAGCACCGTATGCAAGGCATCATCGATCCCCCACTGCTCTTCCGGGGTGATGCGACCAACGAGCTTCCCCAACCTGCCCGCATCTACAGCTCCAAGCTGCTCGGCAAGCACGCGGGTTTCCTCGGCATTGACCTCGATCTCGGGACGAAATGACGCCGGCCTTGCGCTTCGGGAAGTTGGCGCAATGATTACGACGGAGCGAGGCAGAAACTCCTCGGCCTGCACGACAACGCCGAACCGGCGACCTCGTTGCTCGTGCCCCCTACCTTTCGGAAGTCGCAACTCATAGATGTCACCTCGCAGCACGAAGACTCTCCATGAGTGCAGCGACCTCAAGCATTTCGCGTCGATCGACTTCATCGGTCTCAAGCGCGGCGACCTCACCAGCTAGCTGCCTCTTGCGCTCAAGTCGCCCCGCGGATTCAATTAGGGCACGCCGGATGGCCTCCGAGCGACTCAACCCCGTCGACTCGAGTCGCACAAGGGCACGCCGAGCTTCGTCGTCAAGTCGAACAGATATTGCCTCTGCCATGTTCAAGGCACAGTATCACATTGTGTCGTACAGCCGGTTTGGGCTCGGTGCGACGCGGCGCGAAACGACTCGGCCCGACGCGCCCGCCTCGCCCCCGGGAAAAAATCGGATGGTCTGAGCGACAGCATCTCCATATCGGCGGCCGGCTATCCCGAGTCAGCTTCGGCCGGCCTCGATCGTGGCCGCGAGGCAGTCTCGAGCACCCAAGAGATACTCGTCGCCATCGCCCGCTTGAACAACAACGACATGGGCGGTGGGCCCCCCAGAAGGACTTCCGATCCGACAATGGTCTCCCGGTTACGCGGCCTTGTGGCGGAGGTTCGGAGGTATCGACGCGGCGGTCGAGCAGGCTTTTTGGAAACGATGACATCGCTACGTCGATGCATGCGGGTGTCGGCCGGGCGCCGCTCCAAGTCCGGCTCGGTCGAGCCGCTCGAGAAGACTGGACTTTCTCAAGTGCTGCTGGCGTAGTCGCTGGAAGCGCTGTTCGAACGCTTCAAGACGACTCTGTCCCTCAGCAACGGACTGCAGGTCCTTGAGGAGCTCGACGGCGGCGTCGTACTCGCCCGGTTTCTTCGCGTCGATCAGCATGCTCACACGCTGCCAAGCCTGTTCCTCCCGCAGTGCCAGCGACTCGAGGTGTTTCTCGCGCGCAACCACTCTCTTACGTTCACGACGGGCTCGCTCCTGTTCGCGCCGCTCCTTGGCGAGTCGCTCCCGCTCCTGGCGACGAGCCTGCGCGGCGTCAAGCATCTCGCCCACCGTGCGGTTTGGCGTGTCGGCCTCGCTGGTTTCCGGGTGCTGTCCGCGGAACCGTCGCAACAGCTCAACTTGCAGGTGCACGTCATCGCCGAGGGCACTCCGGAGGATCAGCTCGTCCTTGTCTACCACCGGAAGGCTCTCGATCCACTGCGCCAGATCCGCCTCCGAGTTGTGTTCGACTCCTGACTGCTCGCTGGTCACGGCCGCAATCGCGAGCAGGTCTTCATCGATACGCAGAAAATCGGCGAGGCTTCGCAGCGGCGCCGTCAACGTCGCTAGGCCCGGCGGGACGCGCGGCTCCACCGCCTCATCCTCAAGCTCCCCGGCCTGAGCGCACAGCAGCCACGAGAAATAGAGCGCACGCAGGTCGCCCGAGCCAAGCTCCGCACGAAGGGGGATGATCGACGCCAGCCATCCCTCGCCGGAATCCTCCCAGTCTCCTTGTTCGTCCTCGGAGACAAGGTCGAGGATCACTTGGTCGCCCTCTGCCCACACGCTGGCCGCCTCGCCGACGCAATACTGCTGAGCCGTCTTGAGGTCGAGCAACCGTGGTGGCAGCCGGAGCATCAGCCGGTGCGTCCCCCAATTCGCGAGGTACAGGAAAGCATCGAAGTAGTTCTCCATCAACGCACACGGGTTCCCGCGGAAGTCCCCCCACTCGTAGGTGTTGACGAAGCTCGTCGGAGTGATGTGCGCTCGCGTCGATAGCCGACGGAGGTCGTCGATCTGACGATCCTCCAGAGGGCGGTCCACCGCCAGGAACTCGTAGTACTGATACTCACTCATTGGAAGGCTCCATGGTGGGCTGCTCACACCGCGTCCTCCAAGCGGCTTTCCCCCCAGCCTTCTTCTTCTCCGCTCGCCGCGCTCGATCCTCGATCGACACGACAACATCGGGTCGCTCCCGGCCGAACCTCTTGAAATACAAATCCTCGATGAAGTCGGGCGGTGGCACCTTCCAGGACTCCTGGTCATGATTGGCGATCTTGCCGAGTTTCCTCGGGTTAAATCCGAGCTCGCGTGCCATCTGTATGTCGCGTGCGAGAGCCGGTAGCGTCTGCGCGCCTCGATTCACACCTGGAACTCCTTCGGAATGGCTTTCCTCTTCTTGCTCAAGTCCCTGTACCCAGCCCAAAGTGACGGCACTTGTCGATCATTCCGTGCCGGCCCTTTCGTAACGTGGGGCTGCGCCCTTGGCTGGCGTGCCCACCCGAGAGAATATTCGAGAGTCGAGGGCTCCCGCCGCTCTCAACCAAGTAGATGCCATACGGCGCCCTGATCGCCGAGTACGAGTCGACCAGTCGGCGATGACGCGTGACCCGTCGGGTGATCCCCGATCTTCTGACGACCCATGCCCGGCGGGGATGCGCATACTGTCCATGCCCGACGATAAGACACACCTCGATCCACAGATGGAGGTGCTCGGAACCAGGAAGGAACAGCCATGAGCCTTTTGGGGAGGTGGCGAATCACCGAGATGGACCTCTGGGACCATGACGCCATCGATCTCGTTGGGCCTGCCTTCATCCAGTTCGCCGGCCGCTCGGGCCACTTCCGCTTCATCGCGGTCGAGGGGTGGATTGACTGCCACCACCGCCGGCGAGACGGGCGGCCGTTCGTCGACTTCACATGGGACGGCCATGACGACTGCGATCCCGCGAGCGGCCGGGGCTGGGCAGGCCTCGAGGACGACGGCTCCTTGAGCGGCCACGTCTTCTTCCACCACGGAGTGACTCGGGCTTCACGGCGGTTGCGCCGAGAACGATTCGCGATACGGCGAGAGCCCCGGACGCGGAACGAAGCGAGGGCCTCCATGACGA
>Ga0136619_10000989_pt1 | contig 10987 bp, 8 predicted proteins | sample AntDrymUQ3532106_2_FD_104807 | JGI IMG/M metagenome (GOLD analysis project Ga0136619, IMG submission 104807) | Polar desert sand microbial communities from Dry Valleys, Antarctica - metaG UQ353 (21.06) | ecosystem: Environmental > Terrestrial > Soil > Desert | place: Antarctica: Dry Valley... | reverse complement strand
GGCTCGTCCTGCTGGATGAACTTGTCGCCGATGCCGATCTGGCGCAGCAGCTGCAGCGTGGCCAGCACGACGAGCACGACGCCCCACACCCCGTACTCGGCGGTTGAGAGGAACGCCGCGACGAGGAACCCGCGCACGAGCGCGAGCGTGTTGATGCTCGTCAAGAAGACGGCATTGACGATCGTGCCGCGCGCGGCACGGATGCGCAGTCCCGTGCTGGAGTCCGGCCGGCCGGTCGGTGTGGGGGCCGACGCGCTCACTCGGCGCCACGATACGCGCCGAGCGAGGACGTCTGCCGATCAGGCGCCCGCGGGCTGGTGGGCTACTGCGGTCCGGTCCCGTTGTCCGACGGCGGCGGCGTCACGTCGGAAGGAGTCCAGATGGGCTACCCGGCCTCGTGGAGCGCAACCATCCCGCGCGCAGGAAGGTGCAGCGCGCCCGCCACAGACCACTTAGCCTGCGGCGGCGATGCCCCTGGAGGACTTCCTGACCGGCAGCATCCTGTTCACGCTGATGGCGATCGCGGTGCTCGTCGCGACGGCGTTGGTGGTGCGCCGGCGCCTCGGCCATCTCGACCGCTTCGAGCGCGGCCTCGCGGCGATCGTCGTCGGCACGACCGTGCTGATCGCCGTGCACCTCCTGCCGCTGGCGCTGGGGGTGATGAACCGCGCGACCGTGCTCGTGGCCTGTGCCCTGGCGGTCGTGATCGCGACGCGGGTCAGGACGGCCGCCCCCGCGCCCGCCGAGGACCGCGGACCGCCGCCTGCGCCCAGCCGCCCCTGGCAGTGGGCGCTGGCCGCCGGCGCGGGCGCGTTCGCGCTCAGCGCCGCGGTCGCCAACGTCGGCCGCTGGGCGGGCGACGAGATCATCGGCGTCGACCCGCTGACCTTCCACCTGCCGAACGTCGGCCGCTGGATCCAGACCGGCTCGCTGTGGCAGATCGACCAGTTCGTGCCGCTGCTCGCCCACGGCAACTACCCCAACAACGGCGACGTCGTGATGCTCAGCGCCGTCCTGCCGTGGCACAACGACTTCCTCGTCCGCGCGCCGTTCGTCTTCTTCCTGCTGCTCACCGCCCTCGCCGTCGCGGCGGTCGCGCGCGAGCTGGGCGCGCCCGCGGCGGCGTCGATGCTGGCGGGAGCCGCCGTCGTGTCGATCCCGATCGTCGGCGTCGCGACGATCCCCCGCGCGCTGCCCGACTCGTTGCTGTGGGCGACCTATGCCTGCGGCGTGCTGTTCCTGCTGCGCCACGCGCGCACGCGGCGGCGCTCGGACCTGATGCTCGCCGCCGCGGCGCTGGCCGTCGCCTTCGGGACGAAGTGGTACGGGATCAGCTCGGTCGGCGTGCTGGTCGTCGTCTGGACGGCGGCGCGACTCGTGCGCCGCCGGCCCTTGGCCGTGCGGGAGGGCCTGCTGCTCGGCTTTCTCGTGCTGCTCGGCGACGCGGCCTGGTTGCTGCGCAACCTCGTCGAGTCGGGCAATCCGGTCTTCCCGGTGAAGATCGCGCCGCTCGGGGTGACGATCTTCGACGCGCCACGCGACGTGCTCGTCGAGCAGGTCGGCTTCAGCATCCTGGACTACCTCGGCGAACCGCCGGTGATGCGCCAGCTCGCCGGCGAGCTCTTCGACGGGCTCGGCCTGCTGGCGATCGTCTGTGCGGCGGCGCTCGTGGCGGCGGCCGTCGTCGAGCGCCGCCGCCTGGATCCCCGCATCGTGCTGCTCGGCGCGGCGGCGATCGCGCTCGTGCCCGTCTATGCGTGGCTGCCGGGCACGGCCCTGGGCAACCCCGGCGACCCGTTCCTGGCGAACGTCAACACCCGCTACGCCGTGCCGATCCTCATTCTGCTGGCCCCCGTCGCCGCCTGGGTGACCCCCCGCCTGCCGCGTCTGCCGGCCGTCGCCCTGCAGCTGGCGCTCGCCGCCGCGGTCGTGGCCGGCGCCGCCAGCAGCTACGAGGTGCGCGGCGCGCGCGACGTGATCCTCGCGGCGATCGGGCTCGCCGCCGCCGGCGCGGCGCTGTGGGGCCTGTGGCGGGTCCGGCGGCGGAGCGCGGCGCTCGTCGCCGCGGCGGTCCTGATCGCGATCGTCACGCTCGCCGGGGCGCACCGCATCGAGCAGCGCATCAACGACGCGCGCTACCTCGGCATCGATCCGGCCATCGACACGCTGCTGCGCGTCGCTCCGGGCGGCAAGCGCATCGGCCTGGCCAGCGACTGGTCGGTCGGCGGCCTGACGCCGATCTGGCCGAGCTTCGGCACGCGGATCGCCAACGACGTCGAGTACATCGGCTACTTCGACGGCTTCCTGCGCCGCTACCCGTCGCGGCGGCGCTTTCAGGCGGCGCTGCGCGAGGGGCGCTACGACGTGATCGTCGTCGGCCGCGGCTTCTATCCGCCGCAGCCCACGCGCGAGCAGCGCTGGGCGCTGGATGCCGGCTGGCGGACGATCGCGCTCAGCGAGCGCCTGCGCGTGCTGATCCCGCCCGCGAGCTGACGAGTCGCGCGATCACCGCCGCCATGGCGGCGGTCTCGCGGTCGACGTCGGCGTGCTCGCGCACCCACGCGCGCGCGGCCTGCCCGGCCCGCAGGCGCTCCTCGGGCCCGAGCTCAAGCGCGGCGCGCAGCGCGGCCGCGAACTCGTGCGGATCGCCGGGCGCCGCCAAAAACCCCCACGGCGCCAGCACGCACTCGGGCAGCCCGACCTCGGCGGAGGCGACGATCAGCCGGCCGAGCGCCATCGCCTCCTTGACGACGACGGGCATCGAGTCGCGGTCGCCGTCGCGCGCGACGACGCACGGCATCGCCAGCACGTCGGCGCGCGCCATCGCCGCCAGCACCTCGGCGGGAGGACGGCTTCCCAGCAGCTCGACGGGCGCCGCGGTGGCGGCGATCTGCTCGGCGAGCGCGCCCCGCAGCGGGCCGTCGCCGATGATCCGCACGGTCACGTCCGCCAGCCGGCCGGCGGCTTCGACGAGGACGTCGAAGCCCTTCTTCTCCACGAGCCTGCCGACGGCGAGGATCGACCGGCCGCCGGGTGGCGGGTCGTGGCGGCCGAAGGCGCTCGCGTCGACGCCCATGACGATCTCGTGCACGTCGGCGCGCGGCGCCAGCTCGCGCAGCCGCACGACGTTGTAGTCGCAGCCGCTGAACACCGCGCCGGCACGCTCGAGCTTCTCGCGCAGGTTGCGCGGCGAGGCGAAGATGTCGTAGGCGTGCGCGGTGACGCTGAACGGCCGCCCCGTCAGCGCCGCCAGGCGCAGCGCGTCGAGTGCCGCGCCGGCGGCGAAATGAGCGTGCAGATGCTCGTCCGGTCCCTCGATGATGCGCCTCGCCGGCCCAGCCAATGCGCGCAGCGGGCGCGCCCACTCCTCGCGCCGCCAGCGCCGCCGCCGCAGCAGATCCGCCGCGCACGCGCGCGGGCGGCGCGCCGCGAGCCACAGCAGGTCGCGCAGGTGCGCATCCCCCAGCAGCCGCACGTCGACGTCGGCCGGGGCCTCCGGATTGGGATGCGGCGCCTTGCGCGCGGCCTGCACGCGAACATCGTGGCCCAGGCGGCGCAGCGCCTGCAGCTCGTTGACGACGAAGGTCTCCGAAAGCTCGGGCCACTGGTCGAGGACGAACAGCACCCTCATGCGACGCCCCGCGGCGCCCGGGCCGCCCGCGGCTCACCGGCCATCTGACTGCCGGCGTGAGCCGTCTTGCGGTACATGGCCGCCGGACTCTAGTAGGCGACCGGCCGCCGGCGGCCGCGCAATCGTGCGTGCAGCGGCACGGCCCCGGCCCGGATTGCGGTCGATCCGCGAGTCCGGGCGGTAGCCTGAGCGGGTGGCCGCAACAGCCGTGACACCCGTCGGCGTCCGCGACGGCGATCCGGACGCGCTCGCGGGCCTGTGCGAACGTCGCGGTCCCGCCGTCCTGGCCTACTGTGAGGTCGTCGTCGGCCATGCCCAGGCCGCCTCGGCGGCCGCCGAGGCGTTCGGCAGCTTCCGCGCGGGGGTCGTCGCCACCGACGACCTCGCCAACCTCAACCCCGAGGCGCTGCTGATCAGCGCGACGCGCCACACCGCGGCCCGCTATGCCGGGGGCGAAGCTCCGCAGCAGTGCGCGCGCGTGCCCGCGCTGCTGGCGGCGCGCGCGGACCGCAGCATCACGCTGGCCGACTACGACTGGCTGCAGGAGCACCTACCGGACTGCTGGACCTGCCGCGCGCCCGTCGCACGCTTCGAGGCGGCCGATCGCGCCTACCGCGACCCGCCCGTCGCGCCGTTCGCGCCCGAGACGACAGCGGCGATCGTCGCCGCGATGACGGCCGCCGCGCCGGTCGTCGGGGCCGCGCCGGCGCCAGCGGTCGAGCCCGTTGCGGCGCCGGGGAACGAACTGCCCTCGCCCAACGGCGACGCCGCGCAGGGCAACGACACGTTTACACCGGACCACGTGGACCAGCCGACCGCTGCCTGGCAGATCGGCGTCGACGACGTCGACGTCGACGTCGAGACCGAACCCCCCGCGCCCGAGCCGCCTGCGGATGCGGCGCTCGAGCAGCCCGCCGAGCGCTCACCGCGACGCGGTCCCCGCATCGCCGGACTCGCGAGCAGGCTGCGCGCGGGACGCACGCGAGCGGCCAGCGGTCGGGCCGCGCCCGTCATGGCGCCGGCCGCCCAGCCCCGCCGCGCCGGCCGCGGCAGCGGCCTGGCCCGCGCGCGGCGCATCGCGCCGGCGTCATCGGCGCCGCGTCCCGATCGCCGGAAGTTCAAGCCGGGCGTGGTGCTGCCGATCGTGCTCGTGCTCGTCGCGATCATCGTGGCGCTGCTGATCGCCGGTGTCTTCGGCGGGCGCGAGGCGGCGTCCTCGCCGGAGAGCTTCAGTCCCGAGCCGAGCACGCCGGCGCAGACCACGACGACGCCGGTCGTCGTCGTGCCGGGAGCTGAAAGCGGGAGCGCGCAGGAGGTCGAGCGGGCAAAGGCCAGGCGGCGCGCCGCGCAGCGCGCCAAGACCGCCACGACCGGCGCCGCACCGGACCCCTCCCCGACGCCCGCCGCCGCGTCACAGCCCGCGACCCCCGCGGCGGCCTCGACGCCGGCCAACGAGCCCAAGCCCTCCGCCACCGTGAACGAACCCAGCACCAAGGCCAAGAGCGAGGGCGACACGTCGAGCACAAAGCCGAAGGCCGACACGGCGACGGCGCCCTCCGAGAACCCGCCGCCGGTGGACGAGGGCACGGCCGCCTCGCCGCTGCCGGCCCCGGCACCCCCGGCGGCGCCCGGCTGACGCGCGTGCGGCCGCCGGAGCTCGAGCGTGAGATCCAGCTCGTCGGCCGCGAGCTCTCCGAGGCATTCCCCTCCGCCCGCGGCCATCCGATCCGCGCGCTCGACGAGCGCGCGATGGATCTCGTGTCGCGTGACGAGGAGCTTCGCGCGGCCCTGTTTCGCTTCGTCGACGTCGTCCCCGCCTGCCGCTCGGCGGACGAACTTGCCGCGCACCTGATCGGCTTCCTCGACGAGGTCCACGACCAGCCGCCGCCGCTGAGCGCGGCGATGCGGATGGCCGGCTCGAGCGCGGGGCGCGCCGCGCTCGGAGCCGCGTCCGCCGCCGGCGTGCGCCACATCGCCCACCGCTTCATCGTCGGATCCGACGCGCAGGACGCGCTGGAAACCCTCGGTGCCCTGTGGCAGGACGGCATCGCCGCGTCCGTCGACCTGCTCGGCGAGGCCACCGTCACGGCCGCGGAGGCCGACCGCTACGCCGCGCGCTGCGCCACGACGCTCGACGTGCTCGCGCCCGCCTACGCGGCGATGGCGTCCCGTCCGCTGCTGGAGCACGATGGCGTCGGCGCGCTGCCGCGAGCCAACCTGTCGGTCAAGGTCTCGGCGCTGACGCCGCTGCTGCGTGCCGAGGCGCCCGATCGCGGCAGGCGCGACGCGGCGCCGCGCCTGCGCGAGCTCCTGCGCCGGGCCGCCGCCGTCGGCGCCCACCTGCATATCGACATGGAGTCGCTGGACTCGCGCGAGGCGGTGCTCGAGCTCGTGCTCGACCTGCTCGCCGAGCCCGAGTTCGAACACCGACCCAGCACCGGCATCGTCCTGCAGGCCTACCTGCGCGACTCGCCCGAGACGCTGGACCGCGTGCTCGACTGGGCACGCGCCACGCCGCGCGCGAGCGCGCCACTGGTCGTGCGCCTCGTCAAGGGCGCCTACTGGGACCACGAGGTCGTCGAGGCGCGCCAACACGGCTGGAGCGTTCCGGTGTTCGAGCGCAAGGCCGAGTGCGATCGCAACTTCGAGGCGCTCACCCGGCGGCTCCTGCAGGCGCGGCCCGCGGTGCGGGTGGCGATCGCCTCGCACAACCTGCGCTCGGTCTCGCACGCGATCGCGTGCAACCGGCGGCTCGGCGGCGCCGACGAGGATCTCGAGCTGCAGGTTCTGCGCGGCCTCGGCGACGGTCTCGGCCACGCCCTGGCCGCGTGCGGCCTGCGGGCGCGCTCTTACTGCCCGGTCGGCGATCTCGTCGCCGGCATGGCCTATCTCGTGCGGCGGCTGCTGGAGAACACCGCCAACGAGAGCTTCCTGCACGACCAGGCGACCGGCGTCCCGCTGGAGCGCCTGCTCGCGCCGCCCGCCGCATGACGCTTGAGCCCTTCGCCAACGAGCCGGTGCTCGAGCTCCGCCGCGCCCCTCAACGCGCGAAGCTGACGGCAGCGCTGGCGGAGCTGGCACTGCCGCTGCGCGTGCCGGTATGGATCGCCACCGAGCGTCGCGACGGCGAGGAGCTCGTCTCGACGGACCCCGGTGAGCCGCAGCGCCCCGTGGCCCTGGCGGCGAACGCGACGGCGACGGAGGCCGCGGCGGCCGTCGCCACGGCCCGCTCGGCATGCGGATCCTGGTCTGCCACGCCCGCACCCGACCGCGCCGCGACGCTGCTGCGCGCCGCCGCATGGATGCGCGAGCGCCGGCCCGCGCTCGCGGCGCTCACGCTGCGCGAGTGCGCGAAGCCGTGGGCCGACGCCGACGCCGACGTGTGCGAGGCGATCGACTTCCTCGAGTTCTACGCGCGCGCGGCGATCCGGCTGGCCGCCGGCGCGCCGCTGCTGCAGGTCCCCGGCGAGCGCAACGACCTGCGCTACGCCCCACGCGGCGTGTGCGCGGTGATCGCGCCGTGGAACTTCCCGCTGGCGATCCCGACGGGCATGACGGCCGCCGCCCTGGCGACCGGCAACACCGTCGTGCTCAAGCCCGCCGAGCAGGCGCCGGGCTGTGGCCTGATGGTCGTCGAGGCGCTGCGCGCGGGCGGCGTGCCGGCCGCGGCGATCGCGCTGCTGCCCGGCGACGGGGACACCGGCGCGGCGCTCGCGGCGCACCCGGAGATCGCGACGATCGCGTTCACAGGATCGGCCGCCGTCGGGCTGGCGCTGATGCGCGGGGCCGCCGACGTCGGGCCCGAAGCGCGCGGACTGACGCGCGTCATCGCCGAGATGGGCGGCAAGAACTGCGTGATCGTCGACGCCGACGCCGACCTCGACGACGCGATCCCGGCAATCGTCGCCTCGGCGTTCGGCTACGCGGGGCAGAAGTGCTCGGCGGCCTCACGCGTGCTCGTCGCCGAGTCCGTGCACGACCTGCTGGTGGCGCGCCTCGCCGGCGCGGTCGCGGGCCTCGCGGTCGGTCCGGCGGCGGACTTCGCCACTGACGTCCCGCCGCTCATCGAGCGCGCCGCCCAGGAGCGCGTGCGCTCCTACGGCGAACGGGCGGCCGCCGAGGGGACGGTCACGTCCGGCGAGCACGAGCTGGCGCCCGAAGGCTGGTACTGCGCTCCGATCGTGGCGACCGGACTGCCCCCGGACTCGAAGGTGCTGCGCGACGAGATCTTCGGCCCGCTGCTGTCCGTCGAGGCGGTGCGCGACGTCGACGAGGCGTGCGACATGATCGACGCGCTGCCCGTCGCGCTCACCGGCGCGCTGTTCAGTCGCAACCCGCGCACCGTGACGCGCGTCGTCGACCGCTCGCCGGTCGGCAACCTCTACGTCAACCGCGCGACGACCGGCGCGATGGTCGGCCGCCAGCCCTTCGGCGGCAATCGCCTGTCGGGCACGGGCACGAAGGCCGGCGGCGGCGACTACCTGCTGCACTTCGTCGAACCGCGCGTGGTGACCGAGAACACCCTGCGCCACGGCCTGCAGATCTGATCGCGGGCCGGGCGCGGGATGGTGCCCGCTTACTGACGGCGAAAGGGCCCGCGAATCGCGAACGTGGTCCCGGGCGACTGGATGTTCGTGAACAGCGTCCGGCGATCACGTCGTGAAGGAGAATGGGTAGGAATTGACGGTGGAGGCGATCAAGCGCGCGGCCGGGCATGCCAGGACGGTCACGCGGCGCGCGGCCGTCGAGTTCTTCGACGATCACTGCCCGCAGCGCGCGGCGGCGATCTCCTACTACGCGCTGCTGTCCCTGTTTCCGCTGGCGATCCTGCTCGCGGCCACATTCGGCCTGGTCGTCGACGACGAGGCCGCGCGGATGCGCGTGATCGCGTTCGTGCTCGACAACGTGCCGCTGCCGGAGGAGGCCGGCGCGAGGCAGCTGGAGGAGCTGCTGCGCTCGGTGACCGCCCAAGGTGGCGGCTTCGGCATCGCCGGAGCCGCGGGCCTCGTCTTCACGGCGACCACCGTGATGGGCGCGGTGCGCCAGGCGCTGAACGCCGCCTGGGACGTCGAGAATCCGCGCCCGCCGTTGCAGGGCAAGCTGATCGACCTGCTGCTCGTGCTGACGGCGGGGCTGGTCATCGTCACGTCGGTGACGGTCACGTTCTCGGTGCGGCTGGTCGCCTCGCTCGGCGACGCGCTCGGCGAACCCGGTGCGTTCGCCCGTGAGGCGATCCTGCTGGTCGGCCAGCTCGTCCCCGCCCTGCTCACCTTCGGGGTCTTCGCGCTGCTCTTCGGCCTCGTGCCCGCCTCGAGCACCGGACTGCGCGACGCGTGGCCCGGAGCGCTCGCGGCGACCCTCGGCGTCGAGGCGGCGAAGGCCGGCTTCACGATCTATCTGGAGAACGTCGCCGACTACGGCGCGGTCTACGCCTCGCTGGGCAGCGTCGTCGCGTTCCTGGTCTTCGTCTTCGTCACCGCGAACATCTTCCTGCTCGGCGCGGAGATCGCCTCCGAATGGCCGAAGGTGCGTGACGGACCGGCCATCGCCCGAGCGTCGGACGACCTGCCGGCGGGTGAGCGCGTGCGGCGCGCGCTGCGCCGCCTCGTCATCCGGCCCGACGACGAGGATGACACGGTTCGCTGACGTTCACCAGCTTGTCCACATGCCACTGGCGATCTGAGACACTCACCCGATTCGACGCCGCCTGACACGGGCAGGGGTGCTCGCAGCCTGTGCGGCGCTGGCGTTGACGGCGTTCGGATGCGGGGAGGACGACAGCGCCGAGGACCCGCTCTTCGCGGCCATCCAGCGCGCCACCGAGGCGGACGACGAGTTCGGCCTGCGCTTCACCGTTCGCGGCCGCTTCACCGACGCCCGACGACTGCCTGCCCGCGGGCGGTGACACGAAGCTCATCAGCGCGCCGTCACGGTGAACGGGCGCTGAGCGCGAGCAGGCGCTCGTGCAGGCGCGTGTCCTGCCCCAGTTCGGGGTGAAAGGCGACCGCCAGCAGGTTCGCCTGGCGCGCCGCGATGGCGTGCCCGTCGACGGACGCGAGGATCTCGACGTCCTCCCCGTGCTCGGCGATCCAAGGCGCGCGGATGAACACGGCGCGCAGCGACGGACCATCGAGGCCGGCGACCTGCAGGTCGGCCTCGAACGAGCGCACCTGGCGCCCGAACGCGTTGCGCTGCGCGCAGATGTCCATGATCGCCAGGTGCTCGCGGTCGAGCATGATCAGGCCCGCGCACGTGCCCAGGATCGGCGTGCCGGCGGCCGCCAGGGCCCGCAGCGGTTCGGCCAGGCCCTCGCGCCGGATCCCGAGCGTCATCGTCGTCGACTCGCCGCCCGGGATGATCAGCCCATCCAGGCCCTCCAGGTCGCCGGGCACCCGTACCTCGCGGGCCTGGGCGCCGAGCGCTCTCAGCATCCGGGCGTGCGCCGCGAAGCCGCCCTGCAGCGCGAGCACCCCGATCACGGGGCGGCCTACCAGCCGCGCTGGGCCAGCAGCTGCTCGCCGTGCAGCGAGCGGGACTCCAGCGACGTCATCGCCTCGCCGAGCCCCTCCGACGCGCGCGCGACGCGCTCGGCGTCGGCGAAGTGCGTCGTCGCCTCGACGATCGCCTCCGCGCGCGACTGCGGATCGGAGGACTTGAAGATGCCCGAACCGACGAACACGCCCTCGGCGCCGAGTTGCATCATCAGCGAGGCGTCGGCGGGCGTGGCGATGCCGCCCGCGGAGAACAGCACGACCGGCAGGCCGCCCTCGTGTGCGACGCCGCGCACGAGATCCAGCGGCGCGCCGAGCTCCTTGGCGGCGCTGGCGACCTCGGACTCGTCGAGCGTCGCCAGGCGGCGCATCTCGGAGCGGATGCGGCGCATGTGGCGCACGGCCTCGACGATGTCGCCGGTGCCGGCCTCGCCCTTGGAGCGGATCATCGCCGCGCCCTCGCCGATGCGCCGCAGCGCCTCGCCGAGGTTCGTCGCGCCGCACACGAACGGCACCGAGAACGGCCACTTGTCGATGTGGTTGGCATCGTCGGCGGGCGTCAGCACCTCCGACTCGTCGATGTAGTCGACCTCCAGGGCCTCGAGCACCTGCGCCTCGGCGATGTGGCCGATGCGCGCCTTGGCCATCACCGGGATCGTGACCGCGTCCTGGATCGACCTGATCATCGCGGGATCGGACATCCGCGCGACGCCGCCGTCACGACGGATGTCGGCCGGCACGCGCTCGAGCGCCATCACCGCACAGGCGCCCGCGGCCTCGGCGATCCGCGCCTGCTCGGCGTCGACGACGTCCATGATCACGCCGCCCTTGAGCATCTCCGCCAGCCCGGCCTTGACGCGAAATG
>Ga0136619_10000986_pt1 | contig 11007 bp, 10 predicted proteins | sample AntDrymUQ3532106_2_FD_104807 | JGI IMG/M metagenome (GOLD analysis project Ga0136619, IMG submission 104807) | Polar desert sand microbial communities from Dry Valleys, Antarctica - metaG UQ353 (21.06) | ecosystem: Environmental > Terrestrial > Soil > Desert | place: Antarctica: Dry Valley... | reverse complement strand
GCCGACGCGGCCACGGGGCAAGCAGCGCGGAGCACCGGGATCGCATCTGCCCTGGACCGAGACCCCCGACGAGCGCCAGGACCGGTTCCCGCAGGGTCGCTGCGGGTGCGGGGACGATCTGGGCGCCGCTCATGACCTGGGGATCGTGGACCGCTATCAGCAGCACGAGATCCCGCAGGTCAGCGTGCGGATCACCCAGTACGACCAGCACCAGGTGGCGTGCGGCTGCGGAAAGGTGCACACCGCCACCCGACCCGAGGGTGCCCGGGTCGGGCCGGTCGGGTACGGCCCGAACCTGCAGGCTTTCGCGGTGTAGGTGATGGTTGTGCACTTCATCCCCGCGCACCGGGTGGTCGCGCTGCTGGAGTCGCTGACCGGGGCACGCCCGTCGGTCGGATTTGTGCACGGCATGATCGCACGCGCCGCGGGGCTGCTCGACGCGACCCACCAGCGGATCCGGGCGCTGATCACCGGGGCCTACGCGGTGTGCTGCGACGAGACCCCACTACGGGCGGCCCGAACAAGGCGCCGGAGGGGAAGAAGAAGGCCGAGCGCTACCTGCTGGTCGCCGCCACCGAACTATACACCCACTACCTGCTCGGCGACCGGTCCCTGGACACCTTCACGGCGTTCGTGGTCAAAGACTGAGGTGTGGTGCCACACCCGGGCCAGACCCGCCCCCGTGAGCATGCCGCACACCGTGCGGGAGACCGGTTGGGCCACCAACCCGGCCACCAGCGCGGTGAACGTCTCGAAACTCGGCGCGGTGAAACACGGGCGCAACGGATCCATCACCCGTGACAGCGTGGCGGGTAGGGTCAGATCCCGGAGCATCGGCGGCACACTCTTTCCACGGAGTTGTGATCAACACCGCCGATGCTCCACCCATCACCCCCCCAAAGATCAACGCGACACGCCGGCACCCGCCGACGCCGGCACACACGGCCCCGCCAGCCACGCCCGTCCCGTCCCGTCCCGTCCCGTCGCCGACCGCGCCCGAGTCGCTGACCCGCCCGGCTCACACGAAAAAGTGAGAAAGTCGAGAGGTGAGGGGAAAGCGGAATTGCTGTGGCCGACTTGTGAGGGGTGCTGGGAGGAGGCTTGTCGGATTGTGGGGGTGAGGAGGCGGGGTGAGGGTTCAGAGTTGATATGAGACACCCCCATCAGCGTGGAAGACACGTCCCTGCGTCAGCCGCTTACGTTGGCTTGCGCAGCTCAAACTGAAACTGCCGGGTCACTCTCCGGGCGACTTGCCGACCAAGCCAATTCTGCAGCCGCGTTTCCGAAGGATAAGGACTGCAACACCTTCGCTCAGCTGAAGCGAAACCCACACTCACGTTAGTAGGTCGTTCACCAGACTCGTGATTTGAGCGACGCTGGCAGCGACGGCCAGCGAGGGTATCAACATCGCGCGAACCCGTTCCCATCGACTATGAATGATCTCGACGTCGGAATCATCGGCCTCAAGAGCCTCCTGGACGCGGTCGATCCGCGCTGCCAGCTCCGTCCGGCGATGCGGGTCCTGCACGGAATCCAGCAGCTGCTCCCGAACTGACGCGACCCGGGTGTGCAGATCACGCCTTCTTCTACCCATGTCTAAGTCGGACCCGTACACAATGATTGGATTTTCGACTCGCGCCCTGGAGCCGACCGCCGAGTTGTTGAACTCAGCGCCCCTGAAGTCATTAGTCGGCCGCCGACGCCTGCTGCTGCTCATCGTTGTCCCTTCGCCGGGCCGTTGCCGGACCTCTCCCTACCCACCGATGCGCGGTCACCCACGGCCGAGTTGTTGAATGTGGCCCCGCGGAAGTCATTTGTCGGCGCAGCGACGATCTTTTGAAATTCGACCGCTGAGTAACCGTGATCCTCCAGGTACTCGCCCATGGCACGCACGAGGACTGAGTCGATCACCTTGATATAGCGTATGACATCAGCGCTTTGGAAGTAACTCTGGACATCGTCGTCGGCGGCGAGTTCCCTCAAGCTGCTAGCTGCGCCGTACCGATCAGGCACCACCTCTCCCTGGTATTGAGGAATAGCACGGAACTGCTGGAAGAGTGAGCGCAGCCGATGGGGAACAGAGGCAGGCAGGAGGAACAGCTCACGTATCGCTGTCCGAAGCGGATGCATCGGGTTGACCGGGCGGTCGATCACCCGATACTGCTGCTTGAGTGGCAGAAGGACGCAGTAGACCCGCTCAAAATAGACGGTCTGCTGATCGGTTCCGATATGCAAATAGCATGATGTCATGAGGTCGCGATCCCAGGCTTCGACCCGGTAGCAGCAGTAGTAACGGGCCCATTCCCGGGGCTGCTGGGCGAGCCAACGTGCGGCAAACCGGCTCAGCTGGGCCACAGGGGGTTGCTCCAATGTGGGCAGAACGTCTACTTGGGGCGGCTCGCCGGCACTTGTCACTAGGCGGTCCGCCGGGATCAATACCTGTTCGCGCCTACCGAGGCCGACCAACCGGCCCCCCGGGCTGAGCGACGACGGCTCCTTACTAAGCTTGCCCAGCGCGTCAGCGATATGTTGGTGCAGGTCGACGACATCGATCTTGTCGAGCGCGGAGGTACGCCCGAAAGAGCCTCGAGGTAGATCATCACGCGCCCTGTTGGTGGCCTCTTTGTCATCTTCCTCGTCAGGTTCGAGCCGGAAGGCTACGAGCTGTTCATACACCGGAACGCCCGCACCAACGAATGGAGTGAACCCGCGGTGCACGATAACGTCGGCCTGGTCCGGAGCGTGCGCCCTATGATCGGCATCCGCTACCCGGTCCAACGCGCTGCGGAAACGGTGGAAACCCCGCGTGCGGATGAGCTTCTCCCAACCGGCAGCGAGTCGCCGCGCATCTGGACAAAACGCACTCCGCCGGAAACTATGGGTCACCAAACGTACCACGCAGTATTCGTCGATCGCAAGAATGGATGCTAGTAGCAACGTCAGTAGCACGATAGACCCGAAATCGTCGCCAGCGGTGGCGCTGAACGCTCCGAGCTGGAAGGCGAGGGAACCCAACCCGATCATTTCGACTAGTTGCGGTCCGATCAACAGCAGCAGCAACGCAACCATAGCGAGCACTATCAGCCTACCCCCCTCGCGGTCCTTGCCGCCGGAGATGCGGCGAGCCGCCGCGACAAGCGCAGCCGTGAGGACCCACAGGGTCAGGAGGAGCGGACTGACGAATCCGAAGATGATCAGCAACAACAGGAGGAGCGCGTCCCGGGCCCGACGGCGTGCCCTCGCTGACACAGCCTCGCGCAGCACCGCAGCAGAGTCAGCACCAGGCGACGGCGGAAACGCTCGAACAGGTTCGACCAGGAACTCCGCGATGGCAGCGTCACCGTAGCCCTGGTCGAGCTGCACGGCGGCACACATGTAACGGGTGGTGTTATCGGAGACCGGCACCCCGCATTGCTCGCAGAAGCGCAGGCCCGTAAGCTGATTCCCGCATGGACGTGCTGTGGCTGTCATAGCTCCATCCGAGGCGCCAGATCCGGGAGACGCCGAGCTTGGGATCATGGGGTGCATGAGTGTATCTGATACACGGCGAGGAACGTTACAGGGCTGGCTGCTGGCGGCGAGCCTGGAACGTCACGTTCCGTGTAGAGCCGCTAACGGACCGGAGTGGGTGCTGTGATGCTGGCCGCTCCCGGGGTGATTGGGCTCGCCGATGACGGCCTGTCCTGGCTGCGGGCAAGAAGTCAGCCCTGGCGCGAGCTTCTGTGGTAAGTGCGGAGGGACAGTCAGCCGGGTGGACGGCCCCGAGGCGCCATCGCATGTGCAGCCTACATCGGGTCAGCCGACGCTGTCGCGTTCCTCATCCGCTGTTGACAGGCACGGGCAAGCTGGGTGGGTCGCATTGGCAGCGGTCATCATCTTGCCGCTCGCCGCTGGGGTGATCTTCGTTCTGCCCGGGCTTTTTGATGGTCCGAATGACGGAACCACTCGCGACCCGTCGCAGCTCCCCGAGACGACGACACTGGTGCCCGATTCTCCGGCCAGCATTGCGACCGATCCTCAGACGACGTTGATGCAACAGGCCGCCTCCGACCAGGAGAAGACTGAACAGCTTGTGGATTACTGGGTCCCCCAGATCTCGTCGAAGAGCGTCGGGATGACGGTGGGCGGCACTACGTTCGGCTATCGAGAAATCCTGCAAGACTTCGAGACGATGCGCGCCGCGGCACCTGATTCCGTCCTTTTGCTGCAATCCGAGAGCTACTCCACCTTCAGCCAGCCCGGCTTCTGGGTGACAGTGGTCGCAAGGGGCTACGCAAACGGGGAAGCCGCGAACTCATGGTGTGTATACAACGGATTCGATCAGGAGAACTGTTTCGCGAAGTTGCTCTCGCATAGCTATGGACCGGAAGGGGCTACGTTGCACTGGTGACCTTGGCCTCACTTAGACTGTTGGTGTGACGACAAGTATTAGGCCAGGAACGGACTGCTTATCCTGAATCTGCACGTAATATGTGACATACTGTCTCGGTGGGCACGTTACAGTACATGCCGAAAGAATCGTGGATGGCCGACCCGGCCCGCTGCGCAGCCGCCGGTGTCCCGGCCGACCTCGCCTTCGCGACCAGACCGGAGCAGGTCATCGAGATGATCCGCGCCGCCCGCGAGACCGGGATGCCGTTCGCCTGGTTCACCGCGGACGAGGAGTTCGGCCAGAACCCCGGCCTGTGCGACTATCTCGAGGAAAGCGGGATCCCGTACGTGATGGCCGTCCCGAAGAACACCCGATTCACCGACACCGCCCGAAAGGTGGCCCAGGTCGACAAACTCGCGCAACAGTTACGCAGAAATACCTGGCAACGCCGCGCTGCCGGTATCGGATCGAAAGGGCACCGGGTCTACGACTGGGCGCTCATCGACTCCCATGAGCCCGACCACCAGTACCTGATCCGCCGATCCATCGACGACGGTGAACTCGCCTTCTACCACTGCTACAACCCACACCGCGCCGGCTTCGGAGCCCTCGTCGGCGTGGCCGGGGCGCGCTGGCCCATCGAAGAATGTTTCGGATCCGCCAAGAACGAAGTCGGACTCGACAACTACCAAGTCCGCACCTGGAACGCCTGGCATCGACATATCACCCTCGCCATGCTCGCCCACACCTTCCTCGCCGTCACCGCACACCACGCCAAAAAAGGGGGCGCCAACACAGCGAATCGCCAGACCAGCAGGAAAACCCACCCGCCGCGTCGACCGAACCCGAAACCGCACCACCTGTCCACCGACGCCTGATCGCGCTCACCCTCGCCGAAATCCGTCGACTGCTCAACCTCGCTCGCAGCGGTGAACAAGCAATCCGCCACGGCCTGCACTGGTCGATCTTTCGGCGCTGGCACCAAGCCCAAGCCCGCCGAGCTCACGTCCGGCGACACCTCCGCCTCCAGATGCTAATGATCTAGTTCTGTAGTACTAGAAGCGGCACCGGCCGAACCCAGTGCCGCCCTCGGCAGGTCAGGTCAACGGGTGATCGGCCGTCACTATGAGCTGACGGCCGAGCACCGTCCGATTCTGCGGATCTGTGGTGTGCCCCGGTTAGAGACAAACCTGCACGGCTTAATCGTGACGCTGCCTAGGTTGAGCTGGGCAGATGTGCGGGTTGACCTGGCATTGCGCTGCGGAAGCGGTTGCAGATTGGTGGTTCCGACCCGGGCTTCGTGCGTTGGCGATCGGTCCGTTGCCTGGCTCGCGTCATGGCCTCGTTGCGTCGGCAACGACACACTCATCTACCGATGAGCGGGCTCGTCGCATGGCGCGCAGCGACAGTCGTACGACATCACCCCGACCGGTCTAGCAGTGGCATCAGTGCGTCTGTTGGCAATCGCTCATCGTGCTACGACGCGGGCGTCGGACATACCCATGCCCCAGGAACTGGCCGCCGCCACCACGGACGCACCCACTTCAGCCCAGCCCCCTACTGTGCGGCCGCGTCGTCCGGCGGCGCGGGCACCAGCAGTCCCCACCGGCCCTCGTGGACGCCGTAGGGGCGTTCGCCGGTCTCCCGGATCGCCGTCCCGGGCGGCCAGGTGCTGTCCACATCCAGCTTCCGCCCGTCCATCCGGACCCACACCGTCTCGATCCGCGGTGGCTGCGCGAAGTTTGCGCCAGTGAACCCGACTGGCCCGCCGAAGCGTACTTGGTCGAAGATGGTGTCCCCGCCGAAGCGCGCGTGGGGGAATCCGGCGACATCGTCGAAGCTGGTCCGGATGAACTGTGCCCGTCCGCCGAATTCCGCCTTGATGAACCCCGCCCCCTCGGCGAACTCCGTTCTCTCGAACCGCACGTCCGCGGCGAACCGGGTCCGCGTGAACTTGGTCAGCTGGCCGAAGTGGTTCTCGTAGAACCTGGTTTCGCCACCGAACTCCGCGTCCTCGAACACGGCGAACCTGGCGAACCGCGTGCCGTCGAAGTTGGCGCCCTCGTCGAACTTCGCCCGGATGAATTCCACGTCTTTGGTGAACATCGTCATGTCAAACGAGGGGTGTCCGGTGAACCGGGTTTCGGTGAAGTCGGTGTTCGGGCCGAACTCGGCCGCGCGGAAATCCGCCCGGGCGAGCGTGGCACGGCCGAAGCGGGTGAACGCTCCGGCGAACCGGACTTCGCGGAAACCGGCTTCCTCGGCGAACTCCGCGCCGTTGAAGTAGACGTTTCCGGCGAAGCGCGCGTCGCCGAACACCCCTCGCCGAGCGAACCGCGCCTTGTCGAACTCGGCTCGGTCCCCGAACCGCGCCGCGGGGAACCAGGCTTGGCTGGCGAACTTCGCTCCGGTGAACACTGCGGCCGAGCGGAAGTCCGCCCGCTCGAACTTCGCGGTCCCCCCGAAATCGGCGTCGTCGAACCGGGCGTAGTGGTCGAACGTCGCCCCGTCGAAACGGGCGTCGTGGTCGAAGCGCGCACTGCTGAAGCTGGCCTCGCCCGCGAACCGCACCCCGGTGAACACGGCGTTCAGCCCGAACCGCGCCTTGCTGAACCACACGTCGCCGGTGAAGGTGGCGCCGGTGAAGTCGGCCGCGACGATGCGGCAGCCGATCAGGTTGGCCGGACCGAGCAGGGCACCGGTGAGGTCCAGGTTGATGCCGGACCAGAAGGTGTCGACCGGCTTCTCCTTGGTGCCGACGAGAAGGTGGCGGAACAGGATGGCCTGCGCGGTCCGCCGGACCTGGTGCTCTTGCTCCGCCTCCGTCGCCGCGCCGGTCGGGGTGTCGGCGCGCGGCGCGGATGGCGCCAGCCGCACCGACGCCCGCTGCCGGGCCGCGCTGCCCAGCAGCGGGCGGGACACCCCTGACGGCCGCGCCGCCGGCCGCCGCACCGGCTCGCGCCGCGGAGGCTCGTACGGCATCCGTAGGTAGGCGCACAGCAGGTCGACGATGGTCTGCCGCTGGGCCGGGTTGTCCTGAGCGAGCCGCTCCAGCGCGTACAGGCCGGCCAGCCGGACCGGCGCCTGTGCCGACCCGAGCTGGTCGGCCGCCTTGCCGTACAGGTCGGTGATCCGACGGGCCTCGGCGTCCGCGATGGTGGCGGCGTGCGCTGCGCGGGTCTGGTTCAGGCTCAGCTCCGAGGTCCGTTGCCTGCGTGCGGTCAGCCACAGCGCGGCCGCGCCGCCGGTGCCCAGCACGATTGTGCCGGCCGTCTTGATGGCGTCCAGCTGGTGGGAGTGCTGACCGTTGCCAAACGCCACCAGCAGCCCCGCGGCCAGCCCGACACCGAGCACGATCAGCACCGCGGCCGCCCATGCCATCGCCCGGTTGGACAGCACCGGCAGCTCGCCCGGCGGCTCCACCGGCGTCCGGTACACCAGCGGCGACATCGGCGGCGAGGTCGGCGGGAGGACCGGGTCGAGCGGGTCCTGGGACGGCGGCTGCGCGCTCACCCGTCCATCATGTCGGTCCCGGGCCGACCCCGGTGCGGATCGAGTGGATCAGGCAGTGAGGAGGCCGGCGGCCTTCTCACCGATCATGACGGAGGAGGCATTGGTGTTGCAGGACGGGACGGTAGGCATGATCGAGGCGTCGGCGACGCGCAGGCCCTCGGGGCCGCGCCGGTCCAGCCGGTGCTGTCCGCGCCTACCACGACTCTCTCGGCCCACGCCACGGCGCCCAGTGTCTGACAGCACCAGGCAGGTCCACCTCAACCGGCATGACGAGACCGCATTCACCGCGACGCACTCTCATGCCGCCGGTCGCGCGTCACCTGTCTATATGCCGATGATCGGATCGCGGCGCCCTCCAGACCGAAGTCCCAGACGGTGCAGCGCGGATCGCGCCGTGCCCGGCTGACGCTGTGGCTGCAAGCAGAAGATGCATGTCTTCTCGCAACTCGATCACCGGACCCGGAGCAGTCAATCCCCCTTGTCACGATGGCACCAGGGTTGATGATCTACCAAGCGTATCGTCGTCATAGTTTTTGATGGGATTGTCGCCGCGTGCTGTCAAAATCCAATTTCACCATATTTTTTCAGGAGATGCACTATCGAAATTTAAAAGAGTAAAGAGAAGGATGCAGCTACTCGCTCCGAAGCAAGACGAACATCGATCTCACCCGCTTTAAGATCATAAAAACGCTGAGAAGCAGATGGAGGCCGCCGTAAACGATGACCGCGCTCAGCAGCCGAGGGAGCGGCTTAGCCGCGTCAGTGAACATTGCAAGGCCCCCGAGCAACGCACTAAGCAGCAGACCTACCAACACGGCGTAACTGGCGTTCGCCCGCAGCTCATCTGCCAGCTGCAACGCCAGCCCGTGCTTCTCTTCAGCGGCGGTCGTGGCCGCTCGGGCAGCAAGATCGAACACCAGCACAAAGACCGCGAAGATCACCCCTGTCAAGATTGCTGTCGCGGCAAGTATCTCCGGGACGTTGCGCACGCGACCGCCGAGAAACCAACTGGCGGCAGCCGCAAGTGCCGGCAAGCCGAGAAGCATGAGATGGTCGACTGGGCTACGGCGTCCGCTGCCAAAGTTGCGCAGCGTGTTGTAGTGGTCTTCGATGAGGCCAAGGATGGAGAATTTACCGCTTCGCGCTGTCCGCAGCCTCATCAGCGGGTACCTCCTGCGGCACAGTGAGCAGCGTGTCGAGCATCGTCGGCGTCCACTCGCCAGCCTGCCAGCCCTCACCGACATGTACGCCCACCGCGCGGGCGATCTCTCCGACCCCGGCCGCAAGCTCGGTGTAGAAGACCTCGTCGCTCGGGCGACCGCGACCAGACAGGTCGTAGACGAACGTCGGGATGTTGTCCCCGGTGACCGTCAGAGTGGTACGCCGTTCGGGGCCGTCCATGCTGACGCTGAGCTCGTCGAAGTCGATGTTGTAGAGCTGGAGGAGTCGGCCCCGCACGTCGCTGTCCCCGCGCAGCCGTTCCACCAGGCGCTGCTGGTACAGCTTGATCTTGCCCGGGGTGAGGCGCATCTCGATCTTGCCTTCTTCGACGTCCTCCGGGTCGAACTCGGCGGCGTCAGCCACGTCAGAGGGCCACCCGGTACGCCGCAGCAGGATGTTGCGGATGTTGGCTTCTGCCAGGTAGCGCTCCAGCGCGCCCTGATCGGCCACAGACGCTAGGTCAAGAATATGATCGGTCGCTGCCCGAAACATGCGTTTGAGCGTCGGCGCAAGCAAGGCCTTGGCACCGGAACGGCCCTGCACCTCGAGCAGCAGCAATCCGGCCGTCGATGCGGACGGCACTACGAGCAAGCCGCGTCGCGCCTTGGAGTCGATGTGCCGTTCGGCACGCTCGAAGACCGGCTTGTTATCATCGTCGGGCTCAAAGATGCGGGAACTGCGACCGCTGTGGCCAATCTCCACTTCGAAGCGGACGCTTCGGCCGATGGGATGCACATGCGTGCACCGCAAGTGGCGGTAGCCCTCAGTTACTGACTGGCGCATCAAGCCCTGAAATGCACCATATAGCAGTGGCAGCGCGTCCTGCCCAGTGCCGAATCCACCGAGCCGTAGCGGCTCATCGGGGTGTCCGTGCTGGTGTACTCGGAACGTGTAGGCGGTGTAGCCGTACTTCATTTGGCTCCTTGGAAGACCTCGCAGTCGAATCGTTCGAAGGGCCGCTGGTGGGGAATCAACCGGCCTCCCACCAGCGTCCATGAATTCAGGTTCATAAGCCGTTCTCAGTCACAGTGCCGTTTGGATTCCGCCCGCCCGTGGCCTCGGTGACGTACTGTAGCGACCCCGTCACGGCACTGCAGTGGGCCGTCGCTTTACCTAACAGTGCGCTACCTCGTCGAGTTCCGCACGGACAACGTCGGACCACAAGTTCGGTTTGGAAGCAAGAACTACAAGTGTTCACGATCTATTTTGAGATTAGAGGCTGGGAGTATATAAGATAAGGTCGGGGCGGTTCCCTCGGCCAATGGCGGAAGTCGACGCAGCTGCGAAATTCCCGTTGACCCACGCCCTAGCTCTCAATTTGTGCTATCCTTGCGACCCCTCTCTTGTAGAGTGGTCGATCTGCCTAGACTCATTGCCTGCGATCCGCCGTTGCCTGTCAAGGTATTGACGGCTGCTGAGTGGGCGCATGCGAACCGAGGCGTCGTCGTTTTTTCTGGCTAGGCCGATGCGTACCAGTTGGGCAACGACCATTAATTTCAGCTCGCTCTCCAGTCGCCTACCTACTAGTGCTTTGCAGTACTCGTGCGCAGCGTAGATAACTTTGGGTACGATTTTGACCAGTTTCTTTCCGGTCAGAAAGTTGTGGTCGAGATCGGGCGTGAACTTGGTGTGGTTTAGTGCCGCGACGATCAGTTCGACGTTCCGGCGCACGTGTTGGGCAGCTTGCTCGGAAGTGCGAACCCGGATGGATTCCAGGAATTCGTATCTGGGCGCAACCGCGTAGTCGTGCGAGTCCATGAAGGGTGACGAGATCAGCCCGGTACGTGAGCCGGGCCTCTTCATTGGCGTCACGGTTTCAACCAGTCGCTATCAGGACGGCACAATAGGCGAGCATTGCTATAGGCCATGTCAAGGGTCAGAATCGTATCACCGCGATACTG
>Ga0136619_10000981_pt1 | contig 11036 bp, 9 predicted proteins | sample AntDrymUQ3532106_2_FD_104807 | JGI IMG/M metagenome (GOLD analysis project Ga0136619, IMG submission 104807) | Polar desert sand microbial communities from Dry Valleys, Antarctica - metaG UQ353 (21.06) | ecosystem: Environmental > Terrestrial > Soil > Desert | place: Antarctica: Dry Valley... | reverse complement strand
GTTCTTTCTCAACGGCAGGCGCATCAAGTTGCGCGGGCTGAACCGCCATCAGACCTTTCCGCACGTCGGCGGGGCGATGCCGGCTCGCGTCCAGCGCCGCGACGCCGCCATCCTGCGCCACGAATACAAGTGCAACGCCGTCCGGACGTCGCACTACCCGCAGTCCCCGAGCTTCCTCGACGCCTGCGACGAGCTGGGTCTGCTCGTGTTCGAGGAGATGCCCGGCTGGCAGCACATCGGGGACCGCGCGTGGCAGGACCTCGCCTGCCGGGACGTCGAGGCCATGGTCCGACGCGACTGGAACCACCCCTCGATCGTCCTGTGGGGCGTCCGGGTCAACGAGTCGGCTGATGCCCCGGAGCTGTACCGCCGCACGAACGCCATCGCCAGAGGGCTGGACGACTCGCGCCAAACCAGCGGCGTGCGCTACCTGCCGGAATCCGAGCTGCTGGAGGATGTGTTCGCCCTCAACGACTTCGGGGTCGACGGGCTGCTCCTGGTACCCAACCACCCGTCCTACCTGGTCTCGGAGTTCGCCGGCCACATGTTCCCGACGAAACGCACCGACAACGTCGAGCGCGTGCAGGCCCACGCGCTCCTGCACGCCACCGTGCACGACCGGCTGGCTGCCGACGACCGCTACGCGGGCGGGTTCGGATGGTGCGCCTTCGACTACAACACTCACGCCGAGTTCGGCTCCGGGGACCGTGTCTGCTACCACGGCGTCGCGGACGCCTTCCGCGTCGGGAAGCCGGCGGCGGCGTTCTACCGCTCGCAGTGCGACCCCGACGACGAGGTCGTCTTGGAGCCGGCATTCTTTTGGGCCGCCGGCGACCACGCCGACTACGGCGGGCCGGGGAAGGGCGCGATCTTCTCCAACTGCGACCACATCCTTGCCCACGTCGGCGCTGAGCTCGTCGCCGAGCTCGCACCGGACCGCGCGTCGTTCCCGCATCTGGCGCACGCCCCGTTCTTCTTCGACCAAACCAGCGGGATCGCGCCGTGGCGGCGGACCTGGGGCGACCTGACGCTGGAGGGCTACCTCGGCCGCGACCTCGCGGTGACCAGAAGGCTGTCGGGCCGTGGGGCCGACCGCGCCCTGCTCGTTCAGACCGACGACGCCGAGTTGCTCGCCGACGGCAGCGACGCGACACGGCTCGTCGTGCGGGTCACCGACGAGTACGGCGCCGTCCGGCCCCTCGCCACCGGAACGATCCAGTTGGACCTCTCGGGACCCGCCACGGTCGTCGGTGACAACCCGGTTCCGCTCGTCGGCGGTGTGGCGGTCGTGTGGCTGCGGGCCGGCGAGCGGCCCGGCGCCGTCGTGGTGCGCGCCACCCATCCGGTCCTCGGCACCGACACGGTCCACGTCATGGTCGGGGAGGTGACGGCGGAGCCGTGGTGAACGATCCCAACAGGCGGACCCTCGGCGCCTCTGTGCCGAACGACCGCGTCGAGATCGTCGTCGAGGTCGTCCTGTCCGCGCCGCAACCCGGCAGCTTGGTCTCGATACGGCTGCCGTCGGTGCGGCTGAACTTCGGAGGGATCCCCGGTGACCGCCACCACGGTCTGACCATGCGGTCCAACAGCCGGGACGCCAAGGTCTACGCCCGCGACACCGAGATCCGCAACCGGCGGCAGCTCACGATCGTGTCGGCCGAGGAGTGCGCGGACGTGGCGCGCCGCTTGCGCCTAGACCGGATCGAGCCGGAGTGGCTGGGCGCCAACGCGCTGGTCAGCGGCTACCCGCACCTCAGCCGCATGCCGGCGGGCACGCGCATCATGTTCCCGAGCGGCGCGGGGTTGCTGTGCGAAGGCGAGAATCTGCCCTGTCGCTACCCCGGTGAGGTGATCCAAGAGCTCCACCCAGGGGCCCGCGGGCTCGTCAGGGCGTTCGTGCGGGAGGCGTACGGGCGTCGCGGCGTCGCGGCGTCGGTCGAGCGTCCTGGCGAGATCCGCGCCGGGGACCGCGCGTGCGTGATCCCTGTGCCCGCATACGCCACCATCACATAGCCCCGACGCGCGCGGCCGCGGCCGCGGCAGGACGGACGCGACATGCTCGAGGTCGGCATCATAGGCTGCGGCAGGATCGTCGAGCAGGCGCACGCGCCCGCCTGGGCCGAGACGGCCGACCTCGCCTCCGTCACCGCCCTGGCCGACCCCAACCCGGCACGCCTGCGAGTCGTCGGCGAGGCCCTGGGCATCGGGCCGCGGCGCCGCTACCGCGACTACCGCACGATGCTCGCCGAGCACCGGCTCGACCTCGTCGACGCGGCCGTCCCGCACGTCCTGCACCGACCCGTGGTCGAGGCCATCGCCGCCGCCGGCGCGCACGTGCTCAGCGAGAAGCCGCTGGCGACCACGACCGCCGACATCGACGCCATCCTTCAGCGCGTCGCCGACTGCGGCGTGCAGCTGGGTGTGGTGCACAACTACCTGCATCTGGACACGACGCTGGCCGCTGACCGCTGGCGCCGGGAAGGGCGCATCGGCGAGCCGTTCCTGTACCGCAACGAGTGGGTCCGCGACGGCCACTACGTGGGTGCACAGGGCTACGACCCCGACTGGCGCACGAAGTCAGAGGTCAGCGGCGGTGGGTGCCTGCTGGATGAGGGCTACCACTCGCTGTACCTCGCCGAGCATCTGCTCGACTCGCCGATCGAGACGGTGTATGCCCAGACCGCGACCTATCGGCAGCCGATCGACGTCGACGACTCGGCGTTCGTGCTGTGCCGTCACCGCAGCGGCGCGACCACCAGCCTGGCGGTGAGCTGGGGCGTCGCGGCCGGCGGCACCGTCGTGAACGAGTTGCACGGCACCGGCGGCACGATCAGCTTCACCCGCCCCCACGCGACCGCCGCCGTGGTGAGCGACGGTGAAGGCTCCTGGGACACCGCCAGCGAACCCTACGTCCTGCACGGGTCGTTCACCCGCGCGTTTCGTGAGGCGCTCGAGAGCCTTCTCGCCGAGGGGCGGTTCAGGATCGACGGCCGCGCCGCCCGGCGAACCATGACACTCGTGGCGGCCGCCTACCGCTCAGGTGCCACCGGCGAGGTCGTTTCGGTGGCCGGGCCCGCGTCGGTGGGCGCCGGACCTGGCGAGGACGGCGCATCGTGAGCGCCTCCCGTGAACGTCGCCCGTGAGTGTCTACGACGTCGTCGTCGTCGGCTGCGGCGGCATCGGCTCGGCGACGCTGTACTGGCTGTCCCGGCTCGGTGCGGGCCAGGTGCTGGGGCTGGAGCAGTTCCGGCTCGGTTCCGAACGGGGCGCCTCCTCGGACCATTCGCGCATGATCCGCAAGGCCTACGCGCAGCGGCACTACACCGCACTGATCGCGGCCGCCTACGACGCCTGGCACGAGGTCGAGGACGAATCCGGCCTGCAGCTCATCACACGGACTGGGGCCCTGGACCTGGCGCCGGCCGGCACGCCCGGCGCGGAGCGGCTGGACGGGTGCATCGACGCGATGCGCTACGCGCGCATCGACTGCACCGAGCTCGAGGCCGCCGACGTCACCGCCCGCTGGCCGCAGTTCCGCCTGCCCCAGGGGACGCGGGGCGTGTACCAGGCCGACGGCGGCATCGTCGCGGCCGCGCGCGAACGCCGTGCACGTCGCTCTGGCCCGCGCACGGGGCGCACAGGTGCGCGAACAGGTCGTCGTCGAGCACATTCGGCCGTTGGGCGACCACGTCGACGTCGTGACCGACGCCGGCACCTTCAGCGCCGGCCGCGTCGTCTTGACATCGGGCGCGTGGACCAGCGACCACCTGGCGGGCCTCGGGCTGTCGTGGCCGCTGTCGGTCACCCAGGAGCAGGTCACCTACTTCGCGACGCCACACCTGCGCCAGTTCCGGCCCGAGGTCTTCCCCGCCTGGTCGTGGTTCGGCGAGCAGATCCTGTACGGCTTTCCCGTGTATGGGGAGGTCGCGGTCAAGGCGGCGCAGGACCTTGGCGGCGCTCGGGTCACGGCCGCGACCCGCACCTTCGAGCCCGACCGCTCGAAGGTCGCAATGCTCAGCGCCTTCCTTCGCGAGCACATCCCCGCGGCCCTGGGCCCCGAGCTGTACACCAAGACGTGTTTGTACACCCTTCCACCCGACCGCGACTTCGTCGTGGGGCCGCTGGCCGACTTCCCCCAGGTGCTCGTCGCGGTCGGCGCGGGCCATGCGTTCAAGTTCGCCGGCCTAATCGGCAAGATCCTCAGCCAGCTCGCCGTCGGCGGCCGGACCGACTACGACATCGACGCATTCCGCACCGACCGGCCCGCGCTCACGGACGGCGCCGGCGAGGCTTAACAAGCTGACGTCTCGACGTGGCGTTGCGCGTTCCGTCGTAACCCCCGGCTACCAGTGGGCCTCGGCGTTCGCTTCGGCGGCGGCGTTCCGGGCAACCGTGCGGTCGGCCCCTGTTGGATCGAGCTCGCGAGCCGCCCAGCGCACACCCCGCAGGACCAGCTCGGTGACCTGCGGCACGTCGAAGTCGGCCTCGACGTGGCCCACCGAGCAGTAGAAGATGCGCCCCGCCCACCACGGCCTGGTCCAGGCGACGGGCATCTCGCTGCCTTCCAGCCAGGGGAAGTGCCGCCCGTCCATCGTCGTGGTGGCCAGCACGTGACTGGTGGGATCGACGTGCAGGAAGTACTGCTCGGAACGGAGCCGGAACCCGCCCAGGCCCTCGGTGATGGCGTGGTCGTGATCGCGAACGCTGACCTCGTAATCGACCTTGCCGCCGGGGTGGGCGACCCACTGCCCACCGACCATGAACTGGAAGCGAGGGCTGTCCCGGAAGGCGTCGCCCATCCCGCCGTGCCAGCCGGCCAGGCCCACGCCCCCTGCGACGGCCTGCATGAGCCCCCCAAGCTGCTCGGAGGTGATCGCCCCCTGGGTCCAGCACGGCACGACGACGTCGAAGGCCGCGAGCCGCTGCTCGTCGGCGAGCGCCTCCAGGGAGTCCACCACCTCGCTATCGAAAGCGTGGGGCTTCAGTGCCGCCGCCACCCGTGCCACGCAGCGTCGCGGCTCGTGACCGGGCCATCCACCCCACACGAACAGTGCTCGTCTCACCCTGCGCCTCTTCCTCCCGGCCCGTCACTGCGCGCCGAACGACGTCCACGTCCCCTCCGCCGCCGAGGCGCCGACCGCTTCGAGCACCTGATGAACCTACAATGCCTCGGCGAAGCCAGTCTGCAGGTCCTCGCCGGCCCTACAGCCGTGACGAAGTCGCGAATCTCGTGCGTGAACGGATGTTGCGGCGATGATATGGCCGTCCGGCCACCACGCCGACATCCACGGATGATCTGCGCTCGAGGTCGAACGACTGGCTGCCGACCGCCCCCACACCGGCGAATCCCGCGGACTGCGGCAGCGGGCCTTCCTACACGAAGGTCTCCAACGGCGAGGGACGCAACTGGATGAGGTACGAGAGGTGGCCCAGGAGGACGCCACCTCCTTGGCCAACGATCTGTACGACCTCGACGCCGCGCTGACCATGCCCGACGCCAACGCCGAGGCAAGACAAGACCACGCGCACGGCCTCATGTGCTACCAACGCGCCAGCGACCTACTCGGACGTGCCCGGCGTCCGGACGACCTTGCCGCGGTCACCGAGGCCCTTGAGGAGGGCCGGTTCGCGTTGGCGTGCGCCCGTGCGCGTCTGGAAGGCAGACCGCTGCCCGAGCGCCGTGCCCCCTGCTTCTTCGATCCGGCTCATGGTCCGTCGGTGGGCGACGTCGAGTGGGCGCCTGCCGGTGGGGTGCCGCGCAACGTGCCGGCCTGCCAGGCCGATACGGTGCGGATCCAGCGGGGCGAGGAGCCGCTGATACGCCAGGTGACCGTCGGCGGCAGCCAGCACCCGTACTGGGACACCCCGGCCTACTACGGCCCTTGGGCCGGCGGTTGGTACGGCGGGTTCGGCGGGGGAGGGCTCGTCAACGGCATGCTGATCGGGACCATGCTGGGCGGCGGGTGGGGGCCCGGGGCCTGGGGCGGTTCCTGGGGCGGTGATGCCGGCGGCGGCGGTGACTTCGGCGGCGGTGACTTCGGCGGCGGTGACTTCTGATCTCGTTGTGACGTAGTTCGTTCCACCTCGCGCGCCCCAGGCGTGTGCAATGGGCCGCGCCGGCGGCGGCGGGTGCGCACGGCGTCACGTGCACAGGGCGAGGAGGTGCTCGGCGATCGAGCGTGCCGCGCCTGGCACCCGGCGGCAGCTCGGAACAGGGTTGACGTCCACCACGACCGGTCCCGCCGGGCCCTCGAGGACGTCGACCCCCGCACGGTCAGCCACCAGCGCGGTCGCGCTGGCGGGGTTGCAGCAGCGCACCCCTGCGTTCTCCAACCCGGGGCAACGACCAGCGACGTCGAGCGGTGCTCCGAGGGCGTCAGCCGCCGGGGTCAGCCGCGCCGGTCGCGAACGAACTCGAGGCGGACGGGATCGTCCTCGTCCATCGTGACCACGACGCCGTAATCCGGGGTCCAACCGTCGGAGATGAGGAAGAAGCCGCTGTCGGTGTGGTCGAGCAACCGCAGCCCTCGGTAGCGGAAGCGGTAGGCCGCGTCGCCACCGGCGAGCGACTCCTCGACGACGCCGGGGGCGTCGAGGTTGAGCCGGTCGGGGCTGTAGACGACAACGCCGGTGAGCTCACCAAGCGCTCCGGGCAGCCGCCGCCCGAGTGCGGCACCCCGGACGGTTGCGAAGTTGGTGACCGCCCAGAAGACGCTCAGCGTGACGACGACAGCCACAAGACCCTTGGTAAGGCCGATCGGCCACGCCGCTGCGCCTGGGGCGCCGCCGGCGCCGGGCACCAGCCGGCGGAGATGCAACCCGTACGCGGTGAGCAGAGCACCGAGGCCGCTGAGCGGAAAAGCGAACAGCCCCACCTGCGGCCAGCGCAGTCCCAGCCCGACGGCCACGAGCGGCAGCGCCACCCAGGCGAAGCCGAGTGCGCGCGCTGTTCGCCGCAGTGCTGGCAGGTGGTCGCCAGCGGCGATACGGCGCCGGATCGTGTCGTGGGCCCACAACCATCCAAGACCCGCCGCGGCGAAGATCCCGATCGGCAGGAACAGCGCATCAACGCTGCGCAGCAGGTAGTCCTGCGTCGACAACCCGAACACGCTCTCGTCGACGCCGAGGACGGTTGCCTGGGTGTCCGCCCGCTTCCAACCGAAGTAGACCAGCAGCGCCGTCAGCACCGTGACGTTGGCGCGAAGGTGGCCAGCGCGCGCAGCAGCCCGTCATGCGACGCCGCGGTTGGCGGCGCGTGGTCGGTGGTCCCCACCCCGCTACCCGGATCCGGTGGGCGCCGGCACCGGTGCCGAGGTCGGCTCAGTGGCCGGTGGAGGTTCGCTGCCGCCGCTCTCTGTGGTGCCGGTGGGGATGTCCTCGTCGGACTGCAGGGTGCACGGTCCGGCGCCTGGATCGACGATCGCGGTCACGGCCGTCCAGACGTTGCACACCCGCATGCGGTTGACCGCACCGGTGGTGGCGACCCAGTCGGCCGCCAGCGCTTGCTGATAGGCCGCCTCGCCGGCTGCCTGGTCACCGGCACACAGGTGCGCGCCGGCCTTGTACAGATAGAACGTGCGCACGCCGGTCACGAAGCCGCCCGGCGGGACCTCGGGAAAGAAACCGGAGCCGGGGTCCAGCATCGCCGCACAGCCTGCCGGGTCGTTTTCGTCCAGGCGCTTATAGGCCGCGTCCTCGTTGTTCGACGGCGACTCCGGGCCCGCCGGTGGCAGGAACCGGGCCACCGTGCCGTCGTCAGCACCCCCATCGCCGTTGCCCGCGCCACCCTGCCCGCCGCCGCCGCCGGTAGCCGATGAGCCCTGCGCCTGGCCGTCGTCGGCACCGCCGTTGGCACTCGGCGATCCGCACGCCGCGACCAGGAACACCGCGGCGGCGAGCGCCCACAGGGCAGCCTGCGGCAACCGTGTTCCCGCTGCCGCCTCGCGCGTCCGTCACCAGCTCCCAGGCTCTGCCTGCTGCGACTATAACGACGGCCGCTCGAGGTCAACGGCAGGCGCGGCTGCGGTGCCTGGGATCACTGGTGCAGCCAATAGAAGCGCCAGAACCCGAAGTCGCGGATACCAAGGACCGACACGTCGCTGAATCCGGCCTGGCGGGCGTAGTCGTGGAGATGTCGGGGCAAACACGACCGGGTCGTCCACGTTCGGCCTCGCCCAGATTGGTCAGGGCTTGAACAGCACCTTGATCACGTCGTCCTGCTTCTTCTGGAACATCTCGTAGCTGCGCGGCGCCTCGTCGAGCGGCACCTGATGAGTGGAGAAGCCTTCCGCTCCGAGGGGATCGCCGTCGGTGAGCAGCGGCAGGATGTCGTCCACCCAGCGCTTGACGTTGGCCTGGCCCATTCGCAGCTGCACCTGCTTGTCGAACATCGTCAGCATCGGCAGCGGGTCCGACATCCCTCCGTAGACGCCGATCAGGGAGATGGTGCCGCCCCGGCGGACGACGTCGATGGCGAGGTGGAACGCGCCAAGGCGGTCCACGCCGGCGTGCTTCATCATCTTGGCCGCCAGCGCGTCCGGCATCAGCCCGGCCATCTGCTGGGCCACCTTGCCGAACTTGTCGCCATGGGCTTCCATGCCGACCGCGTCGATGACGGAGTCGGTGCCTCGGCCATCGGTCATGTCGCGAATGGTCTCGGCGACGTCGTCGTGCTCGCGCAGATCCAGCACCTCGAAGCCGAGCTTGCGAACGCGCTCCAGACGCTCGGGCACGAGATCAATCCCGATGACGCGTTGGGCCCCGAGGTGACGGGCGATGCGGCAGGACATGTCACCGATCGGGCCAAGGCCCAGCACGGCGACGCTGCCTCCGTCGGGAATCCCGGCGTACCGCACCGCCTGCCAAGCCGTCGGCAGTACGTCGGACAGGTAGACGAAGCGCTCGTCGGGCGGCCCCTCGGGCACCTTGATCGGTATGAAGTCGGCATGCGGCACGCGCAGGTACTCGGCCTGGGCTCCTGGTACCTGCCCGTACAGCTTGGTGTAGCCGAACAGCGCCGCTCCCATGTTCTGCTCGCGGACCTGCGTCGTCTCGCACTGCGTGTGCAGTCCCTGGTTGCACATGTAGCAGTGCCCGCAACAGATCTGGAAGGGGATCACGACCCGGTCACCGGGTGAGAGGTTGGCAACGCCGGCACCGACCTCCTCGACAATGCCCATCGGCTCGTGACCCAGGATGTCCCCGGCCTCCAGGAACGGCCCCAGCACCTCGTACAGGTGCAGATCCGAGCCGCACAGCCCCGTCGTCGTGATGCGAATCACCGCGTCGGTCGGCTGCTGGATCGTGGGGTCGGGCACGGAGTCAACCCGTACGTCACGCTTGCCGTGCCAGGTCAATGCCTTCATTTGCCGCTGTCTTCTGTCGGTGGAGCTGCCGGGGTCCGCCGCCTACCCGCCGCCGATCCGCCGCAACCGCGCGCCACCCCTGGCGACAGAAGCGCTGGACGACTCAGGCAGACGCCCTGACCAGCCGAACATTGGGGCATGACTTCCCTGCTGCCCTCGTCGAGCACCCGAGGTGAAACTTCCCGTGTTGGCGTGGACCTGATTCACGACATCATCGACCATCGTCGGGTGCGCACGGTGTTCCAGCCGCTGGTACACCTGCCGACACGACAGATCGTCGGGTACGAAGCGCTGTCGAGGGGACCCGCCGGCACCGTCCTTGAGTCGCCGCTGGCTCTGCTCGACGCCGCACGCGCGGTCGGCCGGCTGTACGAGCTTGACTGGACCTGCAGAGCTGTCGCCGCGCAGGCGGTGCTCGACCGGCACATGGATCCGTCGTTGACCCTGCTGGTCAACCTGGAGCCGGAGACGTTGGGCTCGTCGTGCCCGGACAACCTGTGGCCGGTGATCGCCGAGGCGCGGAGCCGGTTGCACGTGATCGCCGAGTTCACCGAGCGCGCGCTGGCCGCCGATCCGTCCCTGCTGCTGGGCATGGCGGCCCGGCTACGTCAGGCCGCCTGGGGTATCGCGCTGGACGACGTTGGTGCCGAACCGGCGGCGCTGGCCCTGCTGCCGTTTGTGCAACCTGATGTGGTGAAGCTGGACCTGCGCCTGGTGCAGCGACGCACCGACGCGGAGATCGCCGCGATCGTCAACGCCGTCCGCGCGTACGCCGAGGACACCGGTGCCGTGATTCTGGCCGAGGGCATCGAGACCCCCCACCACGAGCAGGTGGCGCGCGTGCTGGGAGCCACCTACGCGCAGGGTTGGCTGTACGGCCGACCGGAACCACTGCCGCCGGCCACCCGGCCCACCGACAATCCCCTGCCCTTGTTGGCCGTTGCGGGCACCGCCACCGCGGCAACCCCCTTCGAGGTGGTCAGCCGTGCCCGGCCCACCGCCGCGGCGACCAAGCAGCTGTTGCTGCCGATGAGCCACCATCTGGAGAACCAGGCATTCGTCGGCGCCTCACCGGTCGTGCTGAGCTGCTTTCAGGACGCCCGTCACTTCACGTCGACCACTCGGCAGCGCTACGGCCACCTGGCCATGGCGACCACACTCACGGCCGCGCTCGGGGTAGGCCTGGCCGACGCCGCCGTGCCGGGCGTGCGTGGTGCGGCCCTTGCAGCCGACGACCCGCTGGGCGGCGAATGGAGCGTCATCGTGGTCGGCCCCCATTTCAGCGGAGCGCTGGTGGCGCGCGACCGTGGCGACTCAGCGCTTGACTCTCAGCGCCGCTTCGACTTCGTCATCACCCACGACCGCCAGCTGGTCGTTCGTGCGGCCAGGACGGTGCTGCGCCGAATCACCGCGTTGACGTAGCTGTTGGGGCCCCAAGCGTAGGATCCTGCTCTGGCGTCGAAGACCGAAGGGGTAGCGGGGCGCATATGTCGAACGCTGCCCCGTTGAGCGTGGTCATCGCCACCCGGAATCGCCGCGATCAGCTGGCGATGGTGCTTGACCGCTTGACCGGGCTCCCCGAGCAGCCCCCCATCGTGGTCGTGGACAACGCCTCACAGGATGGTTCGCCGGCGGCGGTGCGCGCCAGCCATCCGCAGGTGCAGGTGATCG
>Ga0136619_10000976_pt1 | contig 11080 bp, 9 predicted proteins | sample AntDrymUQ3532106_2_FD_104807 | JGI IMG/M metagenome (GOLD analysis project Ga0136619, IMG submission 104807) | Polar desert sand microbial communities from Dry Valleys, Antarctica - metaG UQ353 (21.06) | ecosystem: Environmental > Terrestrial > Soil > Desert | place: Antarctica: Dry Valley... | reverse complement strand
GTGATGCTCATCGCCGACCTCGACATCCGCATCATCCACGCCACCACCGGCGAAGTCCTCCGCCACCTCACCCTCGACCCCGACCGCCGCTACCACGGCACCGCCACACCGCAAGCACCCCAACCCCGACAACAACAACCGCCCGAGCCCTGATGCGGGTTCAAGCCGTCCGGGATGACTTGAGACATCACACAGCGCCCTCGGCAGGATTCGAACCTGCGACACACGGTTTAGGAACCTGGCCGGACGTGTACGCCGACGTTCGCGCTCGTTCACGAAAGTACGTCTGAACAGGCACTTGGTGGACTCGGGGTTCGCGACGTCCGGGCCCGTTCGCTCAGATCCGCCATCGATGGTTACCACGGCGTTACCACGCGGCTACTCCGAGACGGAGGCGTGGCCGAGCGATGGGGCGTGGTTCGTGTACACGGACCACCACGCCCTGGCGCGACCAAGGTCAGCGGCAGACCGGAGCTGATCACGGCCATCGCCACACATCCGGACCTCAAGACGATCGGAAAGCGACGATCGGCACGATCTGAGCGGAGGCATCAGCTGCTCTCGGGCCGTAGTCGGCGGTGGCGGCGGAGCGGCAAGCGTCGGCGGGGCGGGGGCGGGCCGTGGCGGCGTGGCCGACACGGACCCGCGGCGCCCGCTCCAACAGCCGCACCCGAGCCGGCAACTACGGTGGCACATCGACCACGTGCTCGCCGACACCGACGAGCCGGTGGGCGAGTATCGCACCCATCTCCTCGCTCCCTCGACGGCCCAGGAGCGTGGCTCGAACCTCGTCGCCTACTCGAGCAGAAGTCTGCGCTGATGGCGATCCGCATCGACGCGGGTCGTGTCGACGGGTCTCGAAACGAGTCCACGGCGACCGCAGTGTGGGACAGCTTGTGCCGTTCGATCCCGATGATGAACATGTGGTGGTCCCGGTCCTCGTGGGTGCGTTCGTCGGACGGGCGTACCTGATGCGTGTCGCTGCCGTTCCTCCTAGAGCCACACCCGGACAGGATGTGGACAGACGGTCGGTTCGATCGCAAGCCAACCTCACGGCGGCAGGGCATTCGAGAGGCACACCCGACCAAACCCCGACGCACGAAGCCGCCACGTCGTTGCCCGACACGCACCATCAGGGCACTTTGTGCCCGCGTCGACGCGGGCCGATGGCCATTGGCTGGGTGACCTTGGTCGTGACCGCCAGTCGGACTTGCCGCCTTCGGTTCTCGCTGGGTTGCGGAACAGCAGCGAACGCTCGGACCGATGCGACGAGGTGCTGGACGCTTGGGGAAGCGCTCCCGAGCGCTCGGCGCTCGAACCGAGCTGGTGGTGACGGCCATGGCGGCGCGCTTCGAGGACCGAGACGCGCGGTGCAGACCTCCTTGAGCATTCGCGCCCGAGCCATACGGCGGCCACCTCGCCGGCGGCGAGCCCGGCGCGGAGCAGTTCCCAGCCGCGCTCGTTCGGGAGTCACTCCGGCTGGCTCGGGGCGTGCCCGGACGCCGCGACACCGTCGTCGCGGCGGCGGCGTGAGCCGCCACGCGAGGTGATCAGCGTCCGCTGGCGATGCGACGGTCGAGGATGCGGAGGCGAGAGTGCAGCTCCTCCCGCTCGCCGTAACAGCCACGTAGGAACCGTTGACCGCCGGCCGAATCGAAGGTGTCGCGGCCGTGGAGGATGCGTCGGTTGTCGAAGGCGAGCAGATCGCCGGCCTGCCAGTCGACGTGTACCGCCAGGTCGTCACGAGCCGCCACCGCCGTCATGCAGGCCGCTGCGGCGTACACGCGCTCGACTTGGTCGAACTCGACGGCGAGCGGTGCGCGGAGCCAGTTGCCCCAGCGGATCTCGGCCACCGCGCCGCGTGCGTCGAGCACGATCGGTGGGACCGACCACCGGTAGTCGCTGTCGCGGGATCGGTTCGCCCTGGCCATCGGCTGCGTGGTCAGCACGGCGTAGTGCTCCGGCTCGTCGCGGGCGAGTATGGCGGCGACGCGAAACCCGTCGACGTACCGGCCGCGGCCGCCGGTGGCGGTGTTGCGGATGCAGTGGAGGAACTGCAGTCCCGGCTGGTATTCGCGCGTGCACAGGTCGACGTGGGGCGGCAGCGCCAGATCGGTGTTGGCGTTGGTCACCGGTTCCGGCTCGCTGCGAACGTCCCACAGCAGGCCGAAGTTGGTCTCGCGGATGGGCCCGATGCGCGCCGCCACCTCACCGACGCCGCCGGGCCGCGGTGGCACGTCGCGCAAACGGGTGAAGCCGACGTCGCGCAGCGCGACCAGCCATTCGCGAAGCGCGTCGTCGTCGCGCAGCACGGCCGTCCCGTCGAACGTCGGCGGCATGTCCGGGGTCGACCCATCCCACGTCACGGGCGCACGGGCGCCGACGGCGGCGCCGTCGTAGCGGTGCGCACGCAGCCATCCCTGGTGGTAGGCGCTGCGGTGGCGGTCGCCGGCCCACGTGACGACGAGTGCTCCCGTCGCTTCGACGATCGGCTGGCCGTCGAGCGACGGGGACGCCGCTGGGTCCAGCTCGAATGTCTGCTCCTTGGTCAGCGGGAGCAGGCACTCGGCGCAGGCACAGTTGTCACGCAGCCACACGTGGTGGAAACGAGCGCTGAGACCGTCGGCCCAGGTGACCGTGACCCATCGGTCCGTGCCGGTCGCCGCGACGATCGCCGGCGTCTCCGGATAGCCGACGAAGTCCGGCGTCGGCGTCACCACAGGCACGCGTCCAGCGTCTGCAGCAGGCGGCGGGCGCGCCCGTCGTCCGTCTCGGGGCGGAGCTGCGACGTCACGAACGAGTAGCCGACCTTCCGGCTGGGCCACGCGCCATGGCTCGAACCACCTGCGCCGGTGTGGCCGAAGGCGTCGGCCGCCGGCCCGAGCGCCGACGGGTTCGGGTTGAGCTCGAAGCCGACGCCGAAGCGCAGCCCTCGACCTGTCAGCGGGTCCTCGCCGTGCGCCCGCGTGGTGCGACCGAGCTCGATCGTCATGGGGTCGAGCAGCGCCACGCCCTCCAGCGTGCCACCGACGGCGAGGCAGCCGTACAATCGGGCCATCGCCGCCGCCGATGCGAGGCAGTTGGCGCCGGGGATCTCGTGGGCGAGCAGCTCCGGCTCGCCCATCCGGCCGACGATCGGCGGGTTCCCGTACACGTACGCCAGACGCGGGTCGGGCGGTCGGTCCCCGAGAAACGCCGACAGCTGATAGTCAGGCGATGGCTGGAGGCGTGCGGCGCGGGCGATCCGCTCGGGTGGCGAGCCGATCGAGAGGTCGAGTCCGAGCGGGCCGGCGATCTCGTCCTCGACGAACCGACCGATCGACCGGCCGTCGACGCGCCGAACCAGCGCGTCGCACAACCACCCGTACGTCAGGGCGTGGTAGCTCGGGCGGCCGACGGGGACGATCGGCGCCTGCGCCGCCAACAGCGCCTCGATCGACGGGGGGTCGGCGAGCTGCTCGACGGTGATCGGTTCGACGATCCCGACCAGTCCTGCGGTGTGGGCGACGATGTCGCCGACGCGCGTCAAGCCCTTGCCGGCGGCTGCGAACTCGGGCCAGTACGTCGCCACCGGCTCGTCCAGCGCCATGACGCCACGCTCGAGCAGCACCAGCACGGCTGTCGCCACGACGCCCTTCGTCCCCGATGCGATCACACAGGTCGTGTCGGTCCTCCACCTGCGATCACCATCGCCGACGAGGCCAGACACGACGTCGATCACCGGCGCCCCGCCGACGTAGACGGCGAACGCACCGCCCGGTCCGTCCGCAGGAACGCACTCGGCGAACACGTCGGCCACCGCCGAGAACGCCGGCTCGACCAAACCTCTCACGGGAAGTGCGTTCGTCGGCGGCCGTGCCGGGGCCGTGGCCATTGGCCGGAGCCCGTCACACGTCGAGCTCGGGGACCGCCACGGCCGGCGCGTGCAGCGCGACGTCGTCGGCGAGGCGCTCCTCGACCGCCTCGACCGGTCGCGTCTCGTTGATTCGCGGCGTGTCGGCCAGCAGGCGCTTCGTGTACTCGTGCTCCGGCTGCGACAGCACCTGCTCGGTCGTACCGACCTCGACGAGGCGACCGTCGGCCATCACCGCCGTGCGGTCGGCGATTGAGCGGACGAGCGGCAGGTTGTGGGTGACGAAGAGCATCGACAGGCCGAGCTCACGTTGCAGCTCGGCCAGCAGCTCGACGATGGCTGCCTGGACGAGGACGTCGAGTGCCGAGGTGACCTCATCGCAGACGAGCACCTCTGGCTTGCTCACCAGCGCCCTGGCGATGGCCACCCGTTGGCGCTCGCCGCCCGACAGTTGGTCGGGGTACCGGTCGGCGTAGTCGGCGGTCAACGAGACCCGCTCGAGCATGTCGGCGACGGCCCGGCGGGCATCGCTCGCCGAGGTGCCGCCGACGATCAGCGGGCGCCCGACGGACTCGCCGATCGATCGGCGCGGGTTGAGCGAGCTGTAGGGGTTCTGGAACACGTACTGGATGCGCAGCCGCTGCTCGACCGGCCGATCGCGGGCCGCGCGGGCGAGCGCCGTCGCGCCGAGGTGGATCTCGCCGGCCCACTCGTGGTGCAGTCCGCCGACGGATCGGGACACCGTCGTCTTGCCGGATCCCGACTCGCCGACGAGCGCGACGCACTCGCCGCGCCCCACGTGGAGGTCGACGTCGCGCACGACCGTGTGACCGCTGTAGGACGCCGACACTCGACGCAGCGTGAGCGCGGCGTCGCCGGGCACGTCGCCGACACCACTCGGCGCAGCCTCCGCGTGGTCGCGCACCTGGATCGCTGCCGTCGGGTGGTAGCAGCGCACGGCGTGGCGGTCGGCGAGCACGTCGATCGGTGGGAACGACGCCCGGCACTCCTCCGTCGCCGCCGAGCAGCGCGGCGCGAACGCACACCCGGCGGGACGGTGCCCGGGCGACGGCGCCCGCCCCGGCAGCCCGGTGATCGTCCGCTCCCCCGACATGGCCGGCACGGCGGCGATGAGGTGGCGGGTGTACGGGTGCGCCGGCGCGTCGAACATCGTCGCCGCCGGGCCGTGCTCGACAATCCGCCCGGCGTACAGCACCGCGACGCGGTCGACGAGCGTCGCCACGACGGCCAGGTCGTGGGTGATGTAGAGCGCGGCGACGCCGTGCTCTCGGCACAGCTGCCGAACGGTCTGCAGCACGTGGGCCTGCGTGCTGACGTCGAGCCCTGTCGTCGGTTCGTCGAGGACGATCACCGACGGCCGGCAGGCGAACGCCATCGCCAACCCGACGCGCTGCTGCTGGCCACCGGAGAGCTGATGTGGGTAGCGGCGCAGGAACTGCGGCGTGCCCGGCAGCAGCACCTCCGCCATCACCTCGGTCACGCGCCGGCGATGGGCGCCATCGGAGCCGCCGAAGTCGTGCGCCTCGAGCACCTCCAGCAGCTGGGTGCCGATGCGCATCGCCGGATTCAGGGCGGTGCCGGGGTCCTGCGGCACGTAGCTGACCAGCTGCCCCCTGGCCAGGCGCAGCTGCGTCGGACCCAGCTCGAGCATCGGCACGTCGCCGATCTCCACGCGACCGGAGGCGACCGTCACACCCTTGCGGGCGTGACCGAGCACGGCCAGCCCCACGGTGGTCTTGCCGGACCCGGATTCCCCGACGAGCCCGAGCACCTCGCCGGGGGCGATCGTCAGCGAGACCTCGTCGACGATGTCCTCGCCGGTGCGGCTGACGACGATGCGGAGATCGTCGATGGCCAGCGCCGTCGACGTCGTCACGTCGCTGGTCGTCGTCACGTCGGCCTCGCCCGATCGACGCCGGCGATTGCGCGACCGAGACCATCGGCCACGAGGCCGACGCCGACCGTCAATAAGGCGATGGCGAAGATCGGCAGCAGCGTCCCCCACGGCGCCGTGCTCAAGGCCGGGCGGTTCTCGTTGATCATCTGCGCCCAGTCCGGCTGGTTGAGGCCGACGCCGAAGCCGAGGAAGCCGAGTGCGCCGATCAACGCGATCGAATAGGTGAGGCGGAGGTTGGCCTCCACGAGCAGCGGTCCGGCCACGTTGGGGAGGATCTCGCGGCCGAGAATGTGGGTGCGTGATTCGCCGAGCGCCTCGGCGGCGCCGATGAAGTCGCGCTCGACGACGCCGAGGGCTGCGCCGCGGGTGATCCGGGCGACACGGGGCACGGCGGTGAACGCGACGATCAGCACGATCACCCACGAGCGCCGCCCGAGCGTGGTGACGGCGACGAGTGCCAGCAGGAGGTTGGGGAAGGCGAACACCACGTCCATCGTGCGCATGAGGACGTTGTCGAGCCGACCGCGGTTGTACGCGGCGACGAGGCCGACGACGGCGCCGATGGCGAGCCCGATCAACGTCGACACGACGGCGAGCAGGAGGATCGTCCGCCCGCCGAGGAGGAACCGGGACCACACGTCCTGACCCAGCTTGTCCGTGCCGAACAGCGTGTCGGGCGCGTCGGCGGTGAACGGTGGACCGACGAACTCGGTGCCTCCATACGGCGCGAACAACGGGCCGATCACGGCGATGCCCACGAGGACGGCCACGAGGAGCAACCCGATGCGCGTTCGCCACAGTCCGAGCGTGGCGACGAGCACGCCGCGTCGCCCGCTGGGCGGGTCGATGCGTCCCGACGCGAGGCCGGGTTGCAGCCCAGCTTCCACGATCGTCACTCCGGCTGCTCCGCGAGCGAGCGACCGAGCGCCAGCGAGGGAGCGGCCAGCATGCGCAGGCTGCAGGTGGCGTGGCTGGGGAACGCAATGAACGTCACTGCAGCCTCGTGCGGAGGCGCGGCGTGACGAGAATCGTGCCGACGTCGGCGAGCAGGTTGACGACCACGTAGATCGCGGCGATGAGCATGGCGATGAACTGGACGACGGGGACGTTCACGTCGGTGACGGCATCGCGCAAGGCGAGACCGATGCCGGGATAGTTGAAGATGTTCTCGACCACGATCACGCCGCCGGCGAGGTAGGCGATGTTGATGGCGATGACTTGGAGCGTCGGTCCGATCGCGTTGGGCAGGGCGTGGCGCCAGACGACGGTGCGCTCGGGCAACCCCTTGAGTCGAGCCATCTCGATGTAGTCGCTCTCCAGCACCTCGATCATCGAGGCACGCATCACTCGTGACACGTACGGCACGACGCCGAGCGTGAGCGTCAGCACCGGCAACACGAGGGCGCCCACATCGACCCATGGCGCTTCGCCGGGCCGGATCCGCACCACCGCCGGGAAGACCTGCCAGACGTTCGTCGCCAAGAGGACGATCAAGAGCAGCCCGGTGACGAACTCGGGCATCGAGGCCAGCACGAGGCTGGTTGCCGAGCTGGTCGAGTCGAACGCCGTGTCTCGCCGTGCTGCGGTCAACGTGCCGATAGCGATGGAGATCGGGATCGACACGAGCGCACTGACGAGCATCAGGAACAGCGAGTTCCAGATCCGGTCGCCCAGCACTTCGAGCACCGGGACCCCGTTCGTGTACGAGATTCCGGGGTCGCCGGTCACCAGGCCGGACAGCCAGTCCGAGTACTGAGTGATCACGGGCCGGTTGAGGCCGAGCTCCTCGCGCATCGCGGCGACCGACGCTGGTTGCGCTTCACGACCAAGGATCGCCTCGACCGGATCGCCGAGCGCCTGGGTCAGCGCGAAGACGACGATCGAAACGACGACGAGCGTGAGCACGCCGAGCAGCACCCGCTTGAGGACGAACTTGGCGATGCCCATGCGGTGCCCCGACCCTCGACTCGTGCAGTCGTCGTGCGGTCGGTCCCCTCAGTCCTCGAACCAGATGTTCTTCCAGCCGCGGCCGTAGTGGTCGAGGTTCAACAGGTTCGGCCTGGCCTCGAATCCTTTGACGTTCGCGGCGTGGCCGTCGACGAGGTTGTAGAAGAACGGGATCAGGTTGCCGCCGTTGTCATACTCCTCCTGCTGCATCTCGGCGATGATCTCGCAGCGGGCGGAGTCGTCCGTCTCGGCGATCGCCTGGTCGTACGTCTCGGCGAAGTCGCTGTCGGGCGACGGCCAGTGCGTCTCCGGGTAGGTCGCGTTCTTCAGGCTGCCCGCGGCAACTTGGATCAGGTACGGCCGAGTGCTCCAGAAGCTGGTCGCGAACGTGCGCTTGGTGTACTCGTCGCCCCAGTAGGTGCCGCCGTCGAGCACCTGGGCCTTGACGGTCACGCCGGCTGCCTGGGCCTGGTCGGCGAACACCGCGATGAGCTCCGCCAGGCCGGCGGTGTCGTCCGGCGCGAACAGGTCGATCGTCAGACCCTCCTGGCCGGCATCCGCCAGCAACGCCATCGCCTGCTCGATGTCCTGCTCGCGCTGGGGGATGTCCTTCGGGTAGCACGGATCGAGCACGCCGTACATGTCGTTGGCGACCCTGCCGTGACCGGCGAGGACTCGCTCGACCATCTCCTCGCGGTTGGCGATCAATCGCATCGCCTGGCGCACGCGCACGTCGTCGAACGGCGCCTGGTCGATGGCCATCGTGATCACCAGCCAGTTGCCCGCTTGCGACTCGAGGATCCTGAGGTTGGAGTCGCTCTCGAGGGTGGACACCTGGGCGAACGGGATGTCGACGGCGGCGTCGACCTCGCCGCTGGCCAGCGCGTTGGTCAGCGCCTGGGCGTCGGCGAAGTCGATGATCTGCACCTCGTCCAACAGCGGCAGGCCACTGCCCCAGTAGTTGGGGTTCTTGACGTGGACGCTCTCGGTGCCGGGCGTGAAGCTTTCGAGCATGAACGGTCCCGTGCCGATCTGGTTCGACACGTCACCGTCGAAACGGGCGTAGTCGACTGGGACGATCGTCGTCGTGTACTCAGCGAGGCCGTTGATGAACGTGACGGCCGGCTTGAGCAGCTGGAACTCGATGGTCCGGTCGTCGATCGCCGTCATCCCGTCGGGGCCCAGCAGCTCGGCCAGCCCCGGCGCCAGGTTGAGCTTGGGGTCGATGCGGCGCCGGAAGGAGTAGATGATGTCGTCGGCCGTGACCGGCTTGCCGTTGTGGAACTCAAGGCCTTCCTTGAACCGGATCACATAGTTGTCGGCGGCGACGGTCTCGATTTCCTCGGCGAGGCTGTGCTCGTAGGAGATGTTGAAGTCGGTGTCGTAGTTGACGACCGGGTCCCAGCCCGACACGAGGCGGGCCTGGTCGGCCTTGGCCACGATGTACTGGCCGTCGATGAGGTCGTTCGTCGAGCCGACGAGCCCGACCCGGAGCGTGCCGCCCGACGTCGGCGTGCCGCCGGACGTGGTGGCCGGGCCGCCGGACGTGGTGGCCGGGCCGCCGGACGTGGTGGCCGGGCCGCCGGACGTGGTGGCGGGGCCTCCGGCCGTCCCGGTCGAACCGCCCGTGGGCTGCCCGCCACCCTGCGTGGACGGGCTGGCGGAATCGTCATCACCGCCACAGGCGGCGAACAGCACGGCAGCGCCGGTCCCCGCGAGCAGCCGGCGGCGGCTCATCGCATGCGGTAGCCACAGCTCGCGTCGACGGTCGTTGTCCATCGCTCCCCTTCCTTGGTCGACCGCCCCCGCGACCGATCGTTAGCTTTCCCTGTCGAGACAGTAACCGAGGAGCGAGGAGCAGCGCGCCGATGGACTTCCAGGCGTTCATCACCTGCGCCGTCACCGGCGCGGGCGACACGACCACGAAGAGCCCGCACGTGCCGGTGACGCCGCTGCAGATCGCCGGATCGGCGATCGACGCGGCACGCGCCGGCGCCGCCATCGTGCACATCCACGTGCGCGACCCGCAGACCGGTGTCGGCGCGCGCGGCACCGATCTGTACGCCGAAGTGGTCGAGCGAATCCGCGACGCCGATGTGGACGTGGTGGTCAACCTGACCGCCGGCATGGGTGGCGACCTCGTGTTCGGCGGTGACGAGCAGCCCCTGCCGCCGGTCGGCGGCACCGACCTGGTCGGCGCGACGGAGCGACTCGACCACGTGCGGGCGCTCCTCCCGGAGATCTGCACGCTCGACTGCGGCACGATGAACTTCGCCTCCGGCGGCGACTACGTGATGGTCAACACGCCCGCCGCGCTGCGCTCGATGGCGGCCCAGGTGAAGGAGCTCGGCGTCCGGCCGGAGCTGGAGGTCTTCGACACGGGCCACCTCGTGTTCGTCAAGGAGTTGCTCGCCGACGGTCTGATCGAGGATCCCGTTCTGGTGCAGCTGTGCATGGGCATCGCCTACGGCGCGCCGGACGATCCGGCGACGTTGCTGTCGATGGTCGGCCTGCTGCCACCCGGCGCGGTGTTCTCCGCGTTCTCGATCGGGCGGATGCAGCTGCCTTACGTGGCGATGGCCGTGCTCGCCGGCGGCAACGTCCGTGTCGGCTTGGAGGACAACCTCTACTCCGGTCCGCGCCAGCTGGCGACGAACGCCGATCTGGTGGCGCGCGCGGTCACCATCCTGGAGGGGATGAACGTGCGCGTGCAGTCGGCGCCGGAGGTCCGTGAGCGGCTGATGCTGACGAAGCGGGCGCCGTGAGGGGCGTTCCTACGCGGGTTGGGCTGCTCGGCGGCGGCGTCATCGGCGCCGGGTGGGCGGCGCGCTTCGTGCTGCACGGCGTCGACCTGGCGCTGTACGACCCCGATCCGGGCGCCCTCGGTCATGTCGAGACGGCGGTGACCGCAGCGCGTCGGGCGTATGAGCAGCTGTTCTCCTCCACGCTGCCGGCGGAAGGTGCCGTCGAGGTCGTGACGACCGTCGACGAGGCCGTCGCCGGTGCCGACCTCGTCCAGGAGAGCGCACCGGAGCGCCTCGAGCTGAAGCGTGGGCTGCTCGGCCGGGCCGACGCGGTGGCCGCGCCGGACGTCGTCATCGCCTCGTCGACGTCGGGGCTGCGGCCGAGCGCGCTGCGGGCAGGGTTGGCGCACGGCGAGCGGGTCGTCGTCGGCCACCCCTTCAACCCGGTGTACCTGCTGCCCCTTGTCGAGGTGTGCGGCGGCGACGCGGCGGCGGCCCCGGCCGTCGACCGTGCCGCCGACATGTACCGCTCGGTCGGCATGCACCCGCTCGTGCTGCCGGTGGAGACCGACGGATTCGTCGCCGACCGGCTGCTCGAGGCGCTGTGGCGGGAGGCGC
>Ga0136619_10000971_pt1 | contig 11095 bp, 10 predicted proteins | sample AntDrymUQ3532106_2_FD_104807 | JGI IMG/M metagenome (GOLD analysis project Ga0136619, IMG submission 104807) | Polar desert sand microbial communities from Dry Valleys, Antarctica - metaG UQ353 (21.06) | ecosystem: Environmental > Terrestrial > Soil > Desert | place: Antarctica: Dry Valley... | reverse complement strand
CGCACCGGGAGGTCCGGAACTCCACGACCTTCTCACCCAGCGCCGTGTAGCAGCCGGAGCATGTGATCCGGACTGTCCGTCGGCATGTGCCCACAACCGGATCCCGTAGCGGTTATGGTCTCGGCTGCGGTAGTTCAGCGCTCGTCTTGGGCGTCGCACCCACCCGGCTGCCAAACTGTCTGTGTGGCCGTCCGTCGGATCATCCCCTACCACGAGTCGCGCGACCTCGACGCCACCCGCGCCTTCTATGCTCGCGTGCTCAAGCTCGAGGAGGGCGGCTTCGGCGGTGGCTACGTCGGCTTCGGCGCGGGCCAGGCGCAGGTCGTCTTCGCACCCTGGCGTTGAACCCGTCCTGCCCGACATGGGCATCGACATGGGCTCTTGGGCGCCGGTTGACGACGCGCACGCCGAGGCGACACGCGGTGGACACGAGGTGCTCTACGGTCCGGTCGACGAGCCCTGGGGTGTCCGTCCCTTCTTCGTCCGCGACCCAAACGGCGTGGTGATCAGCGTGCTCGCCCACGAGTAAGGAAGGGGCCGGCCGGGGACGCCCCCGGAGGCCACGACCCCCTTTCGATACTCGATCCGACCGGGACCCCTCGCTGACCTCCGCGTGTTGCGACACAGCTTGGAAGGGCCGGAGGTTGGTCTACCGAGCCGCCGGTCCTCGGCGTGCTGCCACGCGGGCGGCGTGGCGCCGCACGCTTTCCCGGTTTCCCAAGTCCGCGGAACTGCACCAGCGCCGCCGGTGCCCCCGGCTGATGTCGACGAAGACCCAGCCATACTCCCGGTCCCCGCATCGTGCAGGCGGCGATCGATGACCCGCAGGGTGCTCGACGGGCAGGTGCAGAGCATCCGTGGAAGCGCGCCGTCCAGCCGGAGGCGATCGCGCGGCTCGTGGTCTTCCTCGCCTCGGGCATGCCGACTACGTCACCGGCGCGACATACGTCCTGGGCGGCCTGCGGCCTGATGCGCAACGTCGGTCCGGGCGCCTGACCGGCGTCGGACCCGGACGGTGCGCCGCCGTCCGGCGACAGGTCGCGAGCCCGGTGCTGCACGGACGGCGGCCCCGCCGATGGCGTCGGCGGGGCCGTGTCCTTGCATCTCGGTGCTACAGGAACCGGGCGATGATCGGGCAGTTCACGACGATGCCCGTGGAGCCGAACGGGGCGCCGTCCTCCCCGGTGATGTGGCCTCCCGCGACGAGGTCGAGGTACTGGAACTCGTCGATGATGCGGGCTCGGTAGCCCCTGGCGATGGCCTGCTCGGTCCAGAAGCCCAGGTTGAGGTCCCAGGCGGGGCTGTAGTCGTTGGACACGGTCGGGATGCCACCGATGACGTGCAGTGGGTCACCTTCGCCCAGCACCGCGCTGTTGAGGCCTTGTCGTTGGGGGTTGCGCACCCCGGTTGGGCCGTTGGCGGTGACGAACAGGCGCTCGATCGGGCTGAACGCACTGTCGTCGCGACCGACGGGCAGGTCACCGATCGCCGGGGCGAACGTCCCGCTGTCCAAGGTGGCAACCATCGGGTCGGACGCTTCGGTGCTGATGTAGGTCGACGGCTTCGCAAAGCTGAAGATCTGGGTCGTGTCCAGCGTCACCGTACCCTGGCCGTTGCTCGGAGCCTTTGGGCAGATCTTGACCACCCGGTCGTGCACCACGCTGTGGTCGGCGTCGCCCTGGCAGAACCTGAGCTCGTCGGCGGTGACGCCGTAGGCAATGACCGGCGCGTTGTAGATCGGCGTGCCCGGAGCGTCGACGACCTGGACGTACGGGGTGTAGGTGGCGTCCCCGACGGACCCGGGGCGCGCCACCTTGGGCGGGAAGGCGTTCGGCCCGTCGCCCGGGACGAGCATCCGCCTCGGGCTGAAGTCCACCGCGCCGGTCTCGAAGACCAGGCTCCCGTTCCTGCGCAACCAGGCGTCACGCACGGCGTTGCCCACGTTGGCGTAGCCCAGCTTGGCGGAGAAGTTCAGGCCGAGTGCATCCGCGTTGTCCTGGTCGGTCGTGTCGGTGAGGATGAACCAGACGTCTGTCCCGTCTTTGTCGTGACCGTGGTACAGCGGCAGTGTCGTCGTGCCTGCCTTGTCGTTGGTGGAGCCGGCCTTGAGCAGCTGGACCGGGCCGACCAGCGACTCGCTGTTCTCGGAGAAGCTCTGCGACGCGGGAGGGCCGAAGTAGGTCTGCGGGATGTCGGTCCCCGTCGACGGCGGTTCCGGCGGCACCGGGTTGTCGGCCTGTGACGGCAGGATGCCAATGGCAAGCGCGGTGACCGGGACCGTGCACACTGCGACCATGAAGCCGGCCCGTCGCCACCTGGCGCGGGTGGCGATGGGGGCGGACTCGTCCTGTTGGCGCATGCGAGCTCCTTGTCGACATGGGCCTCGGCGATCCTGGCCCTTGAGTGGAGCCTTGCGGGCGGACCTTGCGGGGGGCTTTCCTGCCGCCTACGAATCCTTACCGTCGGGTTGCTACTTCAAGAAGGCTGCCGGTTGTCGCTCACAGCGGCAACGACACGGCTAACCGCGCACCGCGGGACGTGCCCTCAGCGCTGATGCGCCGCTGGTTACGGCGATGTGTTGCACCAGCGCTAGTCCAAGCCCGCGTAGGGACCGCGACGGACCGGATCCGAGCGGAGCAAGGGGTCGAACACTTGGCCCAGATCCTCTGGTCGGAAGCCGCTCCCGTGTCCTCGACCGCCGTCGACAAGCGCCAGTTCGATGCGGTCTCTTCACAGCACGCGGCCAGCCGAACCGTTCCGTCGGCCAGTGTGCTGCGCGGCGTTGAGGAGCAGGTACAGCAGGACCGCTCCAGCCGCGGAGAGCATCGGCGCGGTCAACAGCCAGATCGACCGTCCAGCCCTCCCGCTTCCGATGGCGAGAGAACCTCACGCACCATCGGCTCGTCGTCCACCACGAGCACCCGCGGCGAGCGTCGGTGATCACCGCCCCATCATGACCGGCAACCTGTCGCCGTCTGCCGGTCCAGCCATCTCGCCATCCCGATCGATTTCTCGCGGTCCTGCGCGACGGCCGTTCGGGCGTACAGCTGTCGGCAGGCGGATCGGCCACCAGTGAGACGAACGCCCCATGCGGGACGGCACCACGAACGTGTTCCAGCAGCGCGGTCAGGACTCAGTTGCCGAGGCCGGCGTTGATGGGGGAGTACCGCCATATCGACAACGTGGAAGTACCAACCCCCATCTCCGATCAGCCGCCCATCACGACCGTCTCCCCACTCGCCGCGTCGACTCACGTGACAGGCAGCCCAGCTGCCGGAGATCGCGAGCCGAGCCTGCTCAGTCGTGCAGGGCGTAAGGCCAGCCTTGGCACGCAGGCGCACGTAGTCGACAGCACTCGGCGCGGTCATCTCCAGGCAATAGCCGTCGGGACGGCCCCAGCCTTCCATCCGGCTGCCTCCATTGGGCCAGCGAGCATCGTGGCGAAGTGATCGACGACCGGGGACTGCGGCGAGGCCGAAGGTGTGGTGTCGCGTCAGCAGGGTCGCCAGGTTTGAACGCCGGTATGCCTCATCACAGTACAGAAATGTCAGCCGGTCGTAAGGATTCCGTTCTGGTGTCATAACCGGCCGGCGGCAGGTTGTGCTCGACCGCACCAGCGACCGCAGAGGACACGTTATGACTGGACCAGCAGTTTTCGCTCGTAAGCACGCGCGGCTCGGCGTAGGGGCATTGTCGTTGCTCAGCCTGCTCGGCCTGGCCGCGATCCCCGCCGCGCACGGGACCACACCGGTCGCCGACAACCGGGCCTCCACCGCGACCACGGCGACCCAGAACGTCGCAGCGCGAGGGGGCGAGCGTCACGGTGGCGCCGCGTTCGCGATGACCAACGACAGCACCGGCAATGAGATCATCAGCTATCGCCGCGGACCGAGGGGCGACCTGACTCGGGTCGGGAGCGTGTCCACCCGCGGGACCGGCATCGGCACCGACCTCGACACGCAGGGCGCCCTAGTGCTCAGCGAGGACAACCGCTACCTGTACGCAGCCAACGCCGGCAGCGACAACGTCAGCGTCTTCGCCGTCAACGGTCCAAACCTCACGTTCCTGCAGAAGATCTATGCCGGTGACCTACCGAACAGCCTCACCCTGCACGGCGATCTGCTGTACGCCCTCGACGGGTCGGTCGCCGGCAACGGCATCCTCGGTTTCCGGGTCGCCGACGACGGCACGCTCAGCCCGCTGCGCCACTCGTTCCGCCTGCTCAGCTCACCCATCGCGGTCCCCGGCCAGATCCAGTTCAGCCCGGACGGCCGGCTGCTCGTCGTCACCCAGAAGACGACCAACGTCGAGCTCACCCCGCGCGACGCGATCGACGTCTTCCGGGTAGGCGACCACGGCCGGACCAGCGCCGTGCCCCGGCGGCAGGCCTCATTCGGTCTGCGGCCGTTCAGCCTGGCCTTCCGCAACAACCACGACCTGCTCGTCGTCGAGTCCTTCAACGCCGCACCTCGCGCGTCGGCCGTGACCTCGTACGAGGTCTCCGAACGAGGCGTGTTCGACGTGACCAGTGGCTCGATCCCCAACCGGCAGACCGATGCGTGCTGGATCGTCATCACCCGCAACGGGCACTATGCCTACACGGCCAACTTCGGCAGCGGCACCATCTCCAGCTACCGCATCAATGACGCCGGCGAAACCCGCCTCCTCGACGGCAACGCCGCATTCCTCGGCATCGACAGCCAACCCGTCGACCTTGCGCTACGCCCCAACAGCCGCGACCTCTACCTGCTGCTGCGCGGAACCGGCGCGGTCGCCACCTTCAAGGTGCAATACGATGGCGGTCTGACCCGCACCGGCGTCGTTACCGGTGGGCTTCCCGTCGCCGACGGGGCGTCCGGCCTAGCCGTCTACTGACCAAACCGAACCCACATCGATCATCATGGGGCCGTGACCACCTCCGCACCATTTCGGGTGCTCGTCGTCGACGACGAACCCATGGTGCGCGAGGTGCTCGGCCGCTACCTGGAGCGGGACGGTTTCGCCGTCGACCTCGCCGTCGACGGACCCGACGCCCTGCATCAGCTAGACAAGGCCGGCGCCGACCTCGTCGTGCTCGACCTCATGCTGCCGCACATCGACGGGTACGAGGTGCTGCGCCGGCTGCGGACGCACTCGGACACCCCGGTCATCATGCTCACCGCGCGGGGCAGCCAGACCGACCGGATCGTCGGGCTCGAAGTCGGTGCCGATGACTACATCACCAAGCCGTTCTCCCCACCGGAGGTCGTCGCTCGGGTCCGCGCGGTGCTCCGCCGGGCCCCAGCCCTCCGCAGCACGGACGAGACCGCGGCCCGAGGTGGCGTGCGCCAGGTCGGAACGCTGAGCATCGACCAGGGCCGCCGGCTCACAAGCCGCGAGGGTCGGGACCTGGGCCTGACCCGCAAGGAGTTCGACCTGCTGACCTTCCTGGCAGCCAACACCGGCCAGACGTTTACCCGGGCGCAGCTGCTCGAACAGGTCTGGGACTACGCCTGGGCCGGTGACACCTCCACCGTGACCGTCCACGTTCGTCGGCTGCGGGAGAAGATCGAGGACGACCCGTCGTCGCCACGCCACCTGCTGACCGTGTGGGGCGTGGGCTACCGGTTCGAACCGTGACCTCGCCACCGCCGCTGCACCGCCGGTTGGCGGGGCTGCGGGTGCTGCTGCTGCCCGCCGCAGTGACCATCGTCGGGGCGACCGGCGCGTTGGCCGTGGCCGCCGCGATCGGCATGCGCGCAGGCGCGGTCGAGCAGCTGCTGGCGCTGCTCGGACCGGCCATCCTCGCCTCACTGGCCGGCGCCGCACTGGTGGACCGGCTGCTCGGCGCGGCCAGCCTGCGCCAACGATTCGGCGCCGTGGCCGTGCTGGCGTCCTGCTTCGCGTTGGCGAACCTGTTCGTCCTGGCCCGGGCCATGTTCGTCAGCCAGCACGACGCGGCCCTACTCGGCGCCCTGCTGGTCTACTCGATCGCCGTCGGCGTCGCCGCGGCACTCCTGCTGGGGCGCTCCACCGCCGCTGCGGTCAGTCGCCTCGAGCATGCCGCCCACCGCCTCGGCCGAGGCGACCTGACCGTACGCATGAGCGACGACCACAGCGAGACCGACAGCGGCGGTCGAGAGCTCGAGATGCTCGGGCGCACGCTCGACGAGATGGCCGAGCAGCTGCAGGACGCCCAGGCACGAGAACGCGCAGCAGAGGTGATCCGCCGCGACCTCATCTCCGCGGTCTCACACGACCTCCGTACCCCGCTGGCTAGCCTGCGGGCGATGGTCGAGGCGGTCGCAGACGACGTCATCGACGACCCAGCCAGCCTGCGCCGCTACTCGTTCGAGATGCGCCGCTCAGTGGGCCAGCTGAGCCAGCTCGTCGACGACCTGTTCGAGCTGGCGCAGCTCGAGGCGGGCGCCATCGCCGCCGAGACCCGGCGGGCTCGCTTCGGCGAACTGGTCGACACCGCCCTGGCCACGGTGGCGCTGCCGGCAGCCGAGAAGGGCCTCCGGCTGGTCACCGAGGTCGACAACGCCGCCGACCTGAGCTGCTCCCCGCGGCTCGAGCGGGTGCTGCTCAACCTGCTGCTCAACGCCGTGCAGCACACCCCCGCCGACGGGACCGTACGGCTGGCCGCCACCCGCCGCGACGACCGGCTCGAACTCGCCGTGGAGGACACCGGCAGCGGCATCCCGGCGGCCGACATCGGCAGGGTGTTCGATCCATTCTTCCGCGGCGACCGGGCCAGGCACACTCCCGGAGCCGGCCTCGGGCTAGCACTGGCCAAGCGCATCGTCGAGGCGCTGGGCGGCCAGATCAGTGCGGACAGCGACCCCGCCGGCGCGCGGTTCGCCGTGACCCTGCCACTGTGATTCAACTGCCGGTCAGCCGGAGTCGACGAGCTGGGGCGGTCTTCGCTCGCCATCCATTCTGCCGCCTCGGCCTCGACCTGCTCGGGCTCGGTACGCAACGCGGCTGCCCGCTCGCTTAGCTCGGCCAGGACCTGCTCGCTCTGCTCGAGCCGGCCGGCACACACTGTTCGGCCGGTTCCAAGGCGGCTGCCACTGCCTACTGAGCCGCCTCCCGCCGCCGTTCCCAGGCAGCACCTCGCCCGGGTCACTCCGGCTTGGCCGCACGGGCGCGTTTGGCCGGTCCCTCCGCTGATCGGGCACCGCACGGCACTGGAGAGGCACACCGTGACCATGCCCACGACGGTCAGCGCGGTGGTCAGGCGGCCGTCGACAAGCACCTGGCCCCACCAGCGTCAGTCACCTCACCGACGTTGAGACCCCGCTGACAGAAAAGCTAGGCGGGCTCGGACCGCAGCCGACGAGGAGCCGGTCGGCAGCGGTCACCGTGGGGGCGGTGTCAGGTTGAACTCGGCGCTCAGGTCGGCGTCGCTGCCGTGCGCTGCTTCGCGGGTCGCTTCGGGGCCGAGCGAGGCTAGTTCCAGGAGCGTCTGCTCGAGGACTTCCGGCAGAGCGGGGTGGACGTAGAGGACGTCATGGGCGAGCTCGTCAATCCTCTGTCCGAGCATCATTGCCTGCACCAACGGTTGGAGGAGTGTCGAGGCTTGCGGCCCGATAATGTGGATTCCCAGCAGCGCGCGGCGTGATGGATCGGCGAGGAGCTTGACGAATCTTGTCGTGTCCTCCAGCGCCCACCCGTATGCGACGTCGGCGTACTTGCGCTTGGCGACAACGTAGTTCACCCCGCGTTCTCGCGCGTCCTGTTCGGTGAGCCCGATGCTGGCGACGGGTGGGTCGGCGAAGACAGCGTGTGGCACCAACCCGTGCTCTGGGTTGCGCAGAGTGTCACCGTGGGTGAGGTTGTGGCGGACGACACGCATCTCGGCGTTGGCCATGTGCTTGAGCTGGTAGTGGTTGGCGACGTCGCCCAGTCCCCACACGCCGGGAACCGACGTCCGGAACGCGTTGTCGGTCACGAGATGGCCATGGGCGTCGACCTCGAGGCCTCCGCTGGTGGGGTCGATCAGGTCGGTGTTCGGTCGTCGCCCGGTGGCGACCAACAGTGTGGTGGCTGCGAGCACGTCGACTTGCCCGTCCCGCTGGACGGTGACCTCGACCCCGGCTCCACCGGCCTTGACGGAGATGATGTGGGTATCGACGAGGACCCTCAGCCGCTGCTGCGCTAGTTCGGTGAACCGCGCGGACACCTCCTCGTCCTCGCCTGTGAGGAGCCTTGGTCCGCGCTGCACGATTGTTACGTCGCTTCCGAAGGCGTCGAACACGTGCCCGAGCTCGGCGGCGACGAATCCGCCTCCGATGATGAGCAGCGTGGCGGGGATCTCTTCGATCCGCATGATGGTGTCTGTCGTGTGGAATGGGACGGTGTCGAGCCCGGGGATCTCCGGAATGACCGGTCGAGCGCCGACAGCCACCACGATCCGATTCGCCGTCAGCCGCTGTCCACCCGCCTGCAACACCCGAGGAGCGACGAATTGTGCCGGCTCGAGGTAGACGTCGATTCCGTTGCTGCGGCGGAAGTCGAGAGCCTGCTCATGGAGCGGGTCGACCCGCTGCTCGCAGTGTGTCGAGCTCCGCTCCGAACAGCATGTTGCCGCTGCCCGCTCCCATCACGACCAAGTCATAGCTGCGCACCTGAGCGTCGCTCCTCCTCGGAGGGAAGTTGTGGCGGCCAGAGTCGGCTCGACCGGCCGATTTCAAGTCTGCCGCATGTACTAGCAGCCAGCCAGGAACCAGCTGCTTACAAGTGTCTGACGATCACCCTGCGACTACGCTCGATCTGACATCGAGCCGAGCAGTTCGCTAGCTTCTCGGGTCCCGACACGCGAAGCTGCGGCTGCTGCTCGATCTCATCGACGGCCTACAACGCTCGGGCGCGATCACGGTGCAGCGCGGATGTGCGTGACCTGCCTGTTCTTCCGTCAAGACGCCCACCACCACGCCGCCCAGCAGCAGCACTGCGTGCTGGTCGCATGCGGATGGCCGATGGCGGACGGTGAACTGCGCGTCGACTGCTCCGAAACACGATCCGCTACCGGAACGGGAGGCGGCCTCGTCAAGCACCGAGCACGTTCGGCTGATCGATGGCCCACAGCCACGTACCGTCCGGCTGGCGATGAGCCAGCTCGGTGGTGGCGCCGGCGGGGATCCGGGTCGATGTCAGCGCCCAGTCACCGTTTCGCAGTGCCGGCCGAGGTGTTCCGGGTGCGAACGTCGGCTTGTTGGCGAGGAGCTCATCGTAGAACTCGCGGATGGCGTCCGCACCGATCGCCGTGCCGCCGTCTGGCAACGCCAGGACTGCGTCTGGCTCGTACAGTGCCACCAAGCCTTCGACGTCGCCCGAGTTGGCCCGCTCGATGAAGAACCGCCTCAAGTCCTCCGCGGTCGCAGCTTGCGCAAGTTCGTTCATCTCATCCATCGGGTGTGGCCGTGGCGGCAGCGGAGTCTCAAGTCCAGCTCGGCCATCCCTACTTTTGCGTCATACCGTGCCGCGCAGCCCGAGCGCACTCATCGGCTAGACATCAACAGCGGTTGAGGTTCTAGCGTGTGGGTCATGCCAACTGTCGAGCCGGGAACCGGTCCATCGGTGAGCAGGGATGCTTTCGGGCGCCAGGGGTTTGGCGCGATGAGGTTGCGCGACGGGGCCGGCGGAAGCATCGATCGCGACCCGGTGGCGGTGATTCACGCCGCCCTCGACGCGGGCGTCACGATGGTGGACACCGCAGATGCTTACCAGAATGAGGAGTTGGTCGGGCGGGCAATCCGAGGGCGACGTGACGAGGTGCTGCTGGCCACCAAGTTCGGGTTGGTGTGGCAAGACGAGGTCGCCGGCGGCTTCGACATACGGGCCGATCCGTCATACGTGCGGCAGGCGTGCGAGGCGAGCATGCGACGGCTCGGTGTCGAGGTGATCGACTTGTACTACCTGCACCATCGCAGCGAGACGACTCCGATCGAGGACACCGTCGGCGCCGTGGCCGAGCTGGTCGGTCAGGGAAAGGTGCGCGCCCTCGGCCTGTCCAACGTGACGCCGGAGGATCTCCGCGCTGCACACGCCGTCTACCCGGTCGCGGCGGTGCAGGAGCAGTGGTCGCTGGCACAGCGCGGCATCGAGCAGCAGCTGCTGCCTACCGTGACCGACCTCGGAATGGTCGTCGTGGCTCACTCCCCGACCGGTCACGGACTCCTGCACCGGGCTCGCAGCACAGGACGGGCAGAAGCGAGCGGCCTGCGCTCCGCCCTGGACCAGATCGCCAGTACCCACGGCGTCACCGCCGGGCAGGTCGCACTGGCCTGGGTGCACCACCGGCAGCAGGTACATGGCGTGCCAGTGGTCCCGATCCCCGGGACCACCAGCATCAGCCACCTGCGTTCCAACGTCGCGGCCGGCGACCTCACCTTGTCCGACGACGAGTTGCTGCGACTCAATTCTCTCCGAGCGGCAACTTGACCCGCGCACCCATGACTCGCAACCGGATCGGCTGCTGGGGTGTGATGCAGGAGGTGGAGTGGTGCTGGCGTGCTCCGGCGCGCTGCCGGTGACCTCCACAACGGTGGCGGCCCGGCCCACCTGAGGAGGTGCGCGATGGCCGCGCTTCTCATCGGCTACGCACGCTGCTCCACCGACCAGCAAGACCTCACCGCGCAACGAGACGGACTGCTCGGCCTGGGCGTCGCGATCGCGCGGATCTACGTCGACCACGGCCTGACCGGCACAAATCGTGACCGGCCGGGGCTCCGCGAAGCGTTGGCGGCCTGCCGGGAGGGTGACACGCTGGTAGTGACCAAACTGGACCGGCTCGCCCGCTCCCTGCCTGATGCCCGGGCGATCGCCGACGAGCTCACGGCACGTCAGGTCCGGCTCAATCTGGGTGGATCGGTCTATGACCCCAACGACGCGGTCGGCCGGTTGCTGTTCAACGTGCTGGCGATGGTGGCCGAGTTCGAGTCCGACCTGATCCGGCTGCGGACCCGCGAGGGCATGAAGGTCGCCAAGGCCAAGGGCCGGCTGCGCGGAAAGCAGCCCAAGCTCAACCCCCGCCAAGAAGCCCACCTGGTCAGCCTCTTCGAGGCCGGAGAGCACAGCACTGCCGAACTCGCCGACCTCTTCCGGGTTG
>Ga0136619_10000969_pt1 | contig 11115 bp, 9 predicted proteins | sample AntDrymUQ3532106_2_FD_104807 | JGI IMG/M metagenome (GOLD analysis project Ga0136619, IMG submission 104807) | Polar desert sand microbial communities from Dry Valleys, Antarctica - metaG UQ353 (21.06) | ecosystem: Environmental > Terrestrial > Soil > Desert | place: Antarctica: Dry Valley... | reverse complement strand
TCGCCGCGTTGCGGAGGCAAGGCTACGATGTCTTGTGAACACTGACATTTCTCAAGGAGGAAACGTGCTGGAAGAAAAGAAGGTCGTGCTCGCCTATTCGGGTGGGCTGGACACGTCGGTGTGCCTGAAGTGGCTGGAGCAGCAGGGCGCGACGCCCTATGCGCTTTACCTGGACCTCGGGCAGGGCGAGCCCGCCGGGGACGTGAGGGCGAAGGCCCTCGACATCGGGGCCGCTGACGCCTTCGTGCGTGACGCGAAGGAGGAGTTCGTCCGGGAGTATGTCGCTCCGGCTATAAAGGCGAACGCTCTGTATGGTGGCAAGTATCCGCTGTTCACGGCTCTGGGACGACCGCTTATCGCGAAGAAGCTGGTCGAGGCGGCGCGGGAGGTGGGGGCGACTCACATCGCCCATGGCTCGACGGGGAAGGGCAATGATCAGGTCCGCTTCGACGTGACGACAGCCTCCATAGCCCCTGACCTGACCGTAGTTGCCCCGGTGCGCGACTGGAACATGAGCCGCCCGGAGGAGATGGCCTACGCTGAGGAACACAGCATCCCCGTCCCGACGACGAAAGAATCCCCCTACAGCGTGGACGCGAACCTCTGGGGACGCTCCATCGAGGCTGGTCCCCTCGAAGACCCAGACCACGAACCCACCGAAGACGTCTTCGAACTGACAGCCGCCCCGGAGGCTTCCCCGGACGAGCCGCAATACATAGAGGTCTCCTTCGAGGAAGGACTTCCGGTCGCCCTCGACGGCGAGGAGATTGCGCTGGTGGATCTCATCGTCCGGATGAACGTCATTGCCGGGGCGCACGGCGTGGGACGGGTGGACATGATCGAAGACCGTTTAGTGGGCATCAAGAGCCGTGAGATCTACGAGTGCCCCGCAGCTCTCGCTATCGTCCAGGCCCACAGGGAACTAGAGACCCTCACCCTCACCAAAGACGTGCTCCGCTTCAAAGCGTCCATCGAGCAACGCTACGCCGAACTCACCTACGACGGCCTCTGGTTCACCCCCCTCAAGGCCGCCCTAGACGCCTTCGTCGCCGAAACTCAGAATACAGTCACCGGCGCCGTCCGCCTCAAGCTCTACAAAGGCTCCTCCACCGTCGTAGGCCGCACCGCCCCCCATGCCCTCTACAACAAAGACCTCGCCACCTACGATCCCAACAGCACCTTCGACGAGGCCGCCGCCGCAGGCTTCATCACCCTCTGGGGCCTACCCGCCCGCCAGTGGGCCGGCGTCCACGGCGGCATCGAACAACAGACAATGACGCAGTAATCCTAAACTACAAGGTTAGAAATATTGGGAATGAACCAGGGATACTCGGTCGCTTCTGTGCGAGAGATTCACAGATTTTGCGGGAAGAATAGCTTGCCGATTGTCCGCGAGCAAACTTCGATTGTAGATTGACCTTTGTGAGTAGGTTTAGTGTGAGTGGGATACGTGTTTCTCTGAGAGATGTTCAGCGGTTTGGCTCTCTGTCGTAGTAGTTGGTGACCTTGCCACGGCGGTCGAGTTCGAAGTGGCAATAATGGTTGAGGAGGCGTTTGAGACGGGCGCGGGACTTCGCGCAGTGGACTCCCCGACCCCCAGATCCCTGGTCAGACTTGACAGCCTGCATCCGACGACTTAGAGTTATATCAAATAATATTGATCTGAAGGGAAACGAGCATGGCTGAGGATCTGAGGGAGCGGGTCAGGGAGAAGTATGCGGAACTCGCGGTCGCCGCTCGGGATGAGGGTGGGGCCTCGTGCTGTGGGTCATCGTGCGGATGTGGCGCCGATTCGGGGACGGAGGCGCGAACGGCGGACCTGAGCTTCGGCTACTCGCAGTCAGAGAGAGACGAGTTGCCTGGGGCGGCGGTTGGAGCCTCTTTGGGGTGCGGGAACCCGGTGATGTTGGCGGAGTTGCGTCCGGGGGAGGTGGTATTGGACCTCGGCAGCGGAGGCGGTATAGACGTGCTGCTCTCCGCGAAGAGGGTGTCTCCTGGGGGCAAAGCGTACGGGCTGGACATGACCGACGAGATGCTCGCCCTGGCCGAGAGGAACAAGGCGAAGTTCGGCATGGAGAACGTGGAGTTCCTGAAGGGGGAGATCGAAGCCATCCCGCTTCCCGATGGGCGCGTTGACGTCGTGATGAGCAACTGCGTCATAAACCTCTCCACGGACAAGCGGGCCGTGATCTCCGAGGCGTTCAGGGTCCTCAAGCCCGGTGGGCGCTTCGCCGTCTCCGACGTCGTGTTTCTGGGGAGCAAGGCAATACTGCCCCGTGACGTGCTGGAGACGGTGGGACTCTGGACCGGCTGCGTGGCCGGGGCGCTCGAAAAGGCCGAATACGAAGCCCTCCTTGCCGAAACAGGCTTCGAGGACATATCCGTCGAGGTTCAGAATGTGTACGACCCTGAAGCGATAGAAGGGCTCGACACCGGGGAGAAACGCCAGGCCCTGCGGGAAGTCCCGGCTGCGAGCGCCTTCATCCGAGCCCGCAAGCCCGCCGAGCAGAGCCGAGGTTAGCAGGTGGCGAAGCAAACCTTGAACGTTGTCGAAGAGAATGGCCTCCGGGTTGCCGAAGAAGACAGAGTCGAGCGGCTAGTTGCTCTGGGACGCGCGCTCTCCGACCCCATCCGCGTGCGGATGCTCGGTATGATGGCTGACGGGAGAGGGTGCTGTGAGTTGCCGGACTGCGGCGTTCCGGTCGAGGACCAGGACGCCGGAATCTGCGTCTGCGAGTTTGAGGGCCGCTTCGGCATGGGGCAGTCGAAGGTCTCGTACCACATGAAAAAGCTCAAGGACGCTGGCCTGGCGCGAGAGGAGAAACGCGGGAAGTGGAGCTTCTATTCCCTCGACCGGGAGGCCGCTCGCGGGCTTGTAGGCGAAGCGGCGCGCCACCTGAGCGTCTCAGCGGAGGGGATCGGGACGTTTGACGAGCTTCAAATGCGCGGTGGCGTCTGAGAGAGCGGAGGAAAGGAGAGGAGATGGTCCATAGAAAGACCCGGGTTCTGTTCCTATGTACGCAGAACTCGGCCCGTTCCCAGATGGCCGAGGGCTTTTTGAGGAGCCATGGCGGGGACCGCTTCGAGGTGTACAGTGCGGGCATCTCGCCGTCCGGGGAGATACACTCGTACGCGGTTCGGGTGATGGAGGAGGTCGGCGTTGACGTGGGCGACCAGTATCCGAAGGGGCTGAGGACGTACCTGGGAAAGGTCGGGTTCAACTATCTGATCATCGTGTGCGCCCGCGCGGAGAGGGACTGCCCCAAGACCTTTCCGGGCGTCGGCACGACGCTCACCTGGATCTTCGACGACCCGCGGGGCGAAGACGTTCCCGAGGGAGAGCGGCTGGAGAAGTTCCGGGAGGTTCGGGACGAGATCGAGCTAAAGATCAAAGGCTGGCTGGCTCGCCCCGAAGAAGAACTGGCAAGGCTCAAGGAGGAGCGCGAGCGCGAACGCCGGGAGCGGCGAGGTCTGGAAGAAGCCGGACGTTCGTGACCAACCTTCGGTGTTACGCGGCCGAGTTCATCGGCACCTTCTTGCTGGTGTTTGCTGGACCGGGAGCGGTGGTCATAGACGAAGTCTCCGGTGGAGGGGTCACCTCGCTGGGTATTGGCCTGAGCTTCGGGCTCGCCGTAATGGCCGCTATCTACGCTGTGGGGCACCTCTCCGGCGCCCACATCAACCCGGCCGTCACGCTGGCCTTCGCCCTGACGCGCCACTTCCCGTGGGCCGTAGTGCCCGGCTACGTACTGGCCCAACTCGCCGGCGCCTGCGCCGCCAGCGCGGCGCATCTCGTCCTGTTTGGGGACGCCGTCCGATTCGGGGCCACCGTGCCGTCGGGATCACCACTACAGGCGTTCGGGCTGGAGCTAGTCCTGACGCTCCTTCTGATGTTCGTAGTGGCGGCCGTTGCCACGGACGCGCGCGCCGTGGGACAGGCCGCGGCCATAGCCATCGGTGGCTACGTCGCGCTCGCGGCGACCTTCGCCGGACCCATAGCCGGCGCCTCCATGAACCCGGCCCGCTCCTTCGGTCCGGCGCTGGTTGGCGGAGTGTGGACCCATCACTGGGTCTACTGGGCGGGACCCGCCGCCGGCGCCGTGTTCGGCGCGCTACTCTACAGCTACGTGCGCCTAGCGCGCCCGCCGGAGGTTCGGGAGATCAAACGAGCGAGAGCAGGGAGGTTGTCGTAGGTGGCGGAGACTAGAGGGCCCGGAGACCGTCTGAGAGTGCTGTTCCTGTGTACCCATAACTCGGCCCGCTCCCAGATGGCCGAGGGCTTGCTGCGCCACCTCGCCGGTGACCGCTTCGATGCGTACAGTGCTGGGACGGAAGCAACGTCCGTGCGGTCGGAAGCGGTGGCGGCGATGGCTGAACTCGGGGCGGACATCTCCAAGCAAAAGTCCAAGACCCTCGAACGCTACGTGAGCCAGCCCTTCGATTTCGTAGTCACCGTCTGCGACGACGCCAACGAGACGTGCCCGGTTTTCCCCGGCGCGAAGAACCGCCTTCACTGGTCGCTGCCAGACCCGTCGAAGGCTACGGGAGACGAAGAGGAGCGGCTCGCGGTGTTCCGGCGAGTACGGGACGAGGTCCGGGCACGCATCGAGGCGGAGATCCTGCCCACCGAGGCAGATATTCTCAACCGTTGACGGACGCCGCCTCTTTCAGCCGGTTTATCGTCGCAAACACTTCGGGCTCCAGACGGTCGAACTCTTCGACCAGCGCGAGGGGAACGGCGTCCCGGAAGCGGGCGTACAGGTAGATCTCCCCCAGCCGCGCAATCGCCTGCTCTCCCACTTTATCCGCCGCCCGCCGGGCAAACTCCTCCGGCGTCTCTCCAGCCTCACGGACGATTCCCGCTTCCTCGAGGGTGCCTATGACGGCTCCGTACCGACTGTACAGTCGGGCGTCGGAGACCTTCACGGAGCGGTGCATCATCGGCCTTCGGCGACGGCGGGCCAGGTAACGACGAGAGTAGATGACGAACAACGAGACCCCGGCTACGAGGAGCCCCACTACGATGATGCTCACCGGGTCGAGGCGGGCGACGCCGCTCATGAGCGTGCCGGCGGCTCCGAAGGCCGGTCCGAGCACCTTGCCCGCCTTCTCCGCGACGAACTCGAAGACTTTGCCATTTTGCATGTTGCTCGCCTCGTGGTATTGCCAGGGCGTCGAGTCGAAGCCGGGGGTCGGGTCGAAGGTGGACCAGCCGTGGCCGGGGAAGTACACCTCGACCCAGGCGTGGGCGCTGGAGGCTTTGACTTCGTAGAGCCCCGTGAACGGGTTATACTCGCCGGGGACGTAGCCCGTCGCCACGCGGGCGGGTATCCCCAAAGAGCGGACCATCACCGCCAGCGAGGAGGCGAACTGCTCGCAGTAGCCGCGCCGCTCCTCGAAAAGGAAGTATTCAACGGCGTCCATCTCCTCGCGCTGGGGTGGAATGGAGAGGTCGTAAGGATAATTGTTCTTCAGGTGCGCGTTCAGCGTCACGACGGCGTCGTATGGGTTGGTGGTATCGGCGGTCAGGTCGCGGGCCAGCGCCCTGGTTTTTTCCAGGCCGGTGGGGGGGAGGGCTGTGTACTTCTCGACCATGCCATCCGGGTAGGTGATGTCGGCGGATCGGAGTTGGTCCGCGGATGCGTTGGGGAGCTGGGAGATCACCGAGTACGCCGAGCCCGCGGGGATCTGATACGGAGCCCGCACCGAAGCCTGTGGGTCCACCTTGATGCCGCCCGCCGGGAAGAACACCGTCTCGGGGTGATATGCGCCGAAGACGACGTTGGATGCATCCTCCTCGACGTAGAAGACCTGTGCGACCTGCCGCGTCATGCCCTCTACCGGCTCCACGTTCTGGGCAGTGAACAAGTCGTAGCGCGGGCCGTCGGAGGTCAGCGTCTCAAGGGCGTCTTCTCCGCCGGAGATCTCCCACCCCTTCCCGTTGTACTCGTCGAAGACGACTCCTCGGTAAGGGACCGCCTCCTCGCTACGGACCTTCATCACGATCTCATCGGATAACCGCCCGCGAGACCGCAGATCCATGTACGGGTTGAAGCCATGATAGGAGCCCGAAGCGATGTTTTGCGGTGGCCGCGAGAATGGATCCCCCGACTGCGGATAAGCCGGATTCTGGATGCCGCCGGAGAAGCTATCCCGCAACTCCTGAAATGCCGAGGTAGGCATCATCGAGAGGTTCATGCTCTGGCGCTGGGGCATGAAGGTGAAGCAGAGTATGCCGACCGCCAGAACGGCGAAGAAACCGGGCGCGACAACCCCGAGTGTCAGCCCCCGGCTCCGCGATGCCTCGATGCCAGCCCGCTCCCGCGTCTCCGAGAGGTTCATCTGGGTCAAAGCGCCTAAAGAACAGAAGAAAAAGGCCAGCACGAACAAGCCGTACCACAGGCTCGTCGAGAGCACCGCGCCGACGGCCAGCAGGATCAAACCACTGACCAGAGAGTACGAGATGTCCTTGCGGGCCGGAAGGTCGAAGGCGTGAATGACCTGTATCCACAAAAAGAGCCGGGCGAGCGGCACCCGAGTGTCATAGAGTGACGAAAGCACCTCCCGGAAGAACATCGCCAGCACCGCCAGAGCCCCGAACGCCAGCAGGACTTTTATGAGGAAGTTCTTCTCCCGCCGCCGGTTGTAGCTCACGACGAACGCTACGACCGTGAGCAGCGGCACCAGGATGCCGGTCAGCCAATCGAAGTAGCCGCTGGAAAGCACGGCGACCTCCCCGATGAGCACCGCCGCGAGCACCCACGCCCGCAGTTCGACCGAGTCCTCCGACAGCCTCTTGCGCCCGGCCGGCAGTCTCGCCCTGATGCGTTGCAGCATTCCAGATTCCCCGGAACTCATCCGATTCTCCAGGGTTCCTCGAAGTCCGGGCCGAGCCTGACCGCCAGACGCCCGTTGTCCCGCGCCTCGTCCACGAATCTTTGCTCCTCATCGGGCGTCATCCACGGCTTGGTTCGGGACCCGGTTCGGGACCCCGTCTCCGCGAAGTCCCCGCAGGAGACGAGCACGACCGACTGCGCCTCCGACGCTCCGGGTCGCGCGGAAGGCCCCGTCCTCTTCCCGGTATTCGGGATGGAGGGTCGAACCTCCACGCTCGCTCTCGTCGGGTCAGGCGGCCCGGAGGCCGCGAGCGCGGCGCACCAGGTCAGGACGGCGTCCGGGTCAGGCTGTTCGGGGAATGGCTCTTTCTGCGGCCCGGCGTACGCACTGACCATCCGGCCCTCCCTGAGAGCGAAAAGCAGTAGAGAGGCTCCGGCGGAGACGACCATTTCGCGGGCTTTGCGTGGGGCGCGGCGGTCGAGGCTCATGGCGAGCTTGAAGGGGGGATGCGTCTCCTGGGCCAGCTCTCTGACGGCGAGCCTGCCCGCGGAGAGGCCGCGCGCGCTCCTGCGCCACGCGACCAGCCGCGCCGGGTCGCCGGGACGGTATTCCCGGATGCCCCAGAATTCACCGCCGTGGCCGCGGTGCAGCGTCGAAGCCTCGCTGTGGTCCCCGCGCTCGGTGTCCAAGGAGGCCGACGGTGGCAGCGCCGCCACGTCGAAGGTGCGAGGCTGGATCACGACGCTCGATGCCACCCGTATCCGCCGTCGGCCATGAAACAACCCAAACGGCGCCCCAGACTCCACGACGACCTCCCCACCGTAATACACGCCCCGGCGCGGGTTCTCCACGACGTACTCGATCCGCTCCACCGATCTGCCCCGGAGACGCGCCACGACCCCGCGCCCCGTGTCTCCGGCGAATTCGTCCCTTATCTCCAGCATATGCCGACCCAAACGGCTCTTGTTGCGGACCTCCAGCGCACAGGAGAGCGGCTCACCGGCCTGGCCCACCACGGGAGCCCGGCGCGTGACCTCGATGCCGCAAGTATTCCACAGAGGAGTCACTATCGAGATGATCACCGTCGCCCCCATCAGAGCGGAGACGACGTACAGCCAACCGGCCCCGGCGTTCGCGGCGATCAGATACAGGATGCCGCTCAGGAAGATCAGGAAGAGAGGTTTCCCAAGCCTCTTCAATCTGTCCCAGCTCATGTTCCACGCCTCATGCTGGAGGGGACACGGAACGCAGTACCTCCCGGATCACGGCCTCAGCCGTCGCGCCGGAGGATCCGCCACGTACGGAGATGCGGTGCGGCAGCGTGTGCAGCGCGAGTTCCTTGACGTCTTCGGGGCCGACGAAGTCTCTACCATGCATCGCGGCCCTTGCCTGCGAGGCTCGGATCAGGGCTATCGAACCCCTCGGCGAGACCCCGAGCCCCACTGCCGGATGCTCGCGGGTCGCCTCCACGAGGCCGACAGCGTATCCGAGGATCTCATCGTGGACCTGCACCCGCCGCGTCATCTCCCGCGCCAGAGCCACCTCCCTGATGCTCACGACCGGCTCGACCTCATCCAGCGGACGACGCTCCACCTGGGCGCGCACGATCCCGAGTTCCGCCGCCCGCGCCGGATAGCCCATGCTCGTCGCCACCATGAACCGGTCGAGCTGTCCCTCCGGCAACGGGTACGTCCCGTGGAACTGGTGCGGGTTCTGGGTCGCTACCACGAAGAACGGCTCCGGCAGCGGCCGCGTCTCGCCTTCCACCGTCACCTGCCCCTCCGCCATCGCTTCAAGCAGCGCGCTCTGAGTCCGGGGGGTGGCCCGGTTGATCTCATCCGCCAGCAAGACCGGCGCGAAGACCGGACCCGGCAGCCACCGGAATCTTGTCTCCCTCGGATCGTAGATGCTCGTCCCCGTGATGTCCGACGGCAGAAGGTCCGGCGTGAACTGTATCCGGGAGAAATCCGCCGAGATCGAAGAAGATATCGCCCGCGCGAGCGTCGTCTTGCCCACGCCTGGGATATCCGTCAGCAACACATGACCGCCGGCGAGCAAGGAGATCAAACAGAGGTCAACCACCTCGTCCTTGCCCACGATAGCCCGCCGCACGGAATCCCTGAGCTTTCCGTAGGTTTGCCGTACTTCCACGATGCTCTCTACCCGCTTGTGCTGCACGTTTCCTCCATAGAAAATGACGACGGACCACATGCCGCGCGGCATGTGTCTCGCGCACGCCTTGATATTATCGGATGCGTGTCCGACGAACTTAAATCCGAGCCCTCTCTCCCCGAAGAAGCCCCCCTCGACGACGCCATGATGCGCCGCGCTCTCGTCGCCGCTAGAGAGGCCCGCGACCGAGGTGAGATCCCCGTCGGCGCCGTTGTCGCGCTGGGACAACGAGTCCTCGCCGTCGCCCGCGTCGAACGCGAAGCAACCCAGGACCCCACAGCCCACGCCGAGATCCTCGCCCTCCGCGGGGCCGCCGCCGTACTGGGCTCCTGGCGACTCACCGGCTGCACCCTGTACTCCACCCTCGAACCCTGCCCCATGTGCGCCGGAGCCGCCCACGCCGCCCAGGTCTCGCGCCTCGTCTACGCCACCCCGAGCCCGAAGTCCGGCTACGCCGGAACCCTCCACAATATCCCCGCCGATCCCCGCCTCAACCACGCCTTCCCCGTCACCGGCGGCGTCCTCGAAACCGAAGCCGCCGACCTCCTGCGCGACTTCTTCCGCGACAAACGCCGCGCGAAACCCCCGGAATCAGTCCCGAAACCATCCCCGGAAGCCCCGAAACCCACTCTATAGCCTGTACTTGAAGTTTAGATAGATGCAAAATGCTGCGACACCACAACGCTAAATTCGTGGTTTAGCATGTCGTCTGGACCTGAACATAAAGGTGCGTGATTTGCGGGATTTTCAGTGATAAAGTGGAATTATGAAAAGATTTCTGAAAAATCTTTGTGGAGTTTGCGGGGGCTGAAAATCGCTTAACAATGGGGATTCGGGCTCCCGAAGTGAAATAAACCTCACATTTAGGGTTACTTTACCTCTATTGCTCTAGGAAGATGTGGTGTGCTAGGTTTTTCACCTACCAGATGTGGTGTTGAGGTCATGGGGGTTTTGAGGTGCAGTGTCCATATTGCGATTTTGAGGACACGAAGGTCATAGACTCGCGTCTTTCGGAGACGAAGGATGCGATCCGGCGCCGTCGTGAGTGTCTGTCGTGCGAGAAGAGGTTCACGACGTACGAGCGGCGGGAGCCTTTGAGGCTGATGGTCATAAAGAGGAGTGGGGATAGGGAGCCCTTCGACCGGGAGAAGTTGACGGCGGGGCTCGTCAAGGCGTGCGCCAAGCAGCGGATCTCGGAGGAGCAGATCGAGGTGATGGTGGATGAGGTCGAGGCGGAGCTCAGGGAGCGGCGTCGGCATGAGGTGACCTCGCGGCGCCTGGGGGACATGGCGCTGCTGCGGCTGCGGCGGCTGGACATGGTCGCCTACCTGCGCTTCGCGTCGGTCTACCGGCAGTACACGGACGTGGACCAGTTCCGCTCCGAGCTGGTGCGGCTGGCGGGTTCCGGCGTCGGCAACGGCGCCCGGTAATCGGGCCTGGGGAGGGCCTGCAGCGCGTGGCCGTGGACGAATCAAGTGGTGGAATGAGCAAGGCAAGCGGTAAAATCAGGGGAGGATGAGCGAAGAAGTGAATTACAACCGATTGAGCGAGATAGAGCTTACGGAGAATGCCGTCGCGGTGCTCGAGAAACGCTACCTGAAGAAGAACGAGCGGGGCGAGGCCGTCGAGGAGCCCATGGATATGTTCCGAAGGGTCGCCTCCAACATCGCCGAGGGCGAGTTCCGGTTCAAGGATGGCGAAGAGGCGCAGTCCTTCTACGAGGAGAGCTACGAGCGGTTCCTCCAGATGATGCTCACGAGGAAGTTCATGCCCAACTCGCCGACCCTGATGAACGCGGGGCGCGAGTTGCAGCAGCTCTCGGCGTGCTTCGTCTTGCCGGTGGACGACTCCATAGACGGCATCTACGACACCCTCAAGCACCAGGCGGTGATTCATAAATCCGGGGGCGGCACGGGGTTTGGTTTCAGTCGGCTGCGTCCGAAGAACGACCTGGTTCAGAGCACGATGGGTGTATCGAGCGGCCCCGTTTCCTTTATGGCTATATATGACGCTTCGACGGATAAGATCAAGCAGGGCGGCACGCGGCGCGGGGCGAACATGGGCATCCTGCGGGTGGACCATCCGGACGTCGAGGAATTCATAGAC